>Ga0074045_10000755_pt1 | contig 31581 bp, 29 predicted proteins | sample BogForMeECP23OM2_FD_94442 | JGI IMG/M metagenome (GOLD analysis project Ga0074045, IMG submission 94442) | Bog forest soil microbial communities from Calvert Island, British Columbia, Canada - Bog Forest MetaG ECP23OM2 | ecosystem: Environmental > Terrestrial > Soil > Wetlands ...
CGAATTCCTGTTCTTGCAGGACCCGAAGCAATTTAGGTTGCAAGGCTAAGGGAATATCTCCGACTTCATCCAGAAACAGGGTTCCTTTGTCGGCCAATTCGAAGCGACCGATTTTTTGCGCTATCGCCCCGGTAAAGGCTCCTCGCTCATGGCCAAAGAGCTCGCTCTCCAGCAGGTCGAAGGGGATGGCGGCGCAATTCAGTTTGAGATAAGGGCGTCCGTATCGCGGGCTGACATTGTGAATCGCTTGGGCGATCAACTCTTTCCCGGTGCCCGTTTCTCCTTGAATCAACACTGTAGACGAAGTCGGCGCCACACGCATAACCTGTTGGAGTACGGCTTCGAGAGCCGGACTGTGGCCCACGATCTGCTCAAATCCGGGTCCCCTACCGTCGTGGGCCCGAAGACTAGTATTTTCGAAGCCTCCCACAACTTTCCTCCCAGCGACCTGTTACACCAGGTCGTTGCTGCCACTAATGGCCTCCAATGCCGATCGAACGCGATCAAGCAGAATGCCAGCGTCAAAGGGCTTGGCCAAAAACCCCACTGCCCCACCTCGCATTGCTTGAAGGCGCATTTTTTCGTCACCGTGCGCTGTGATGAAGATGATCGGAGTCGCAGATCTTTCAGAGTTCAGCTTTGCTTGAAGATCCAGGCCAGACATGCCCGGCATACGGATATCCGCGATTAGGCACGCAATTTCTGGAAGTTGGTCGGACTTCAGAAAATCCTCAGCCGAAGGGAATAATGCTACGGCATAACCCGAGCTTTTCAGCAGCCGTTGCAACGCGATCCGAATCAATTCGTCGTCATCGACAACAGCGATTAACTTTGTTTTCGTCGCGGTGATCATGGTTATTGGCAAGGTATATTGCGCGCCGGAATCTGACAATTGTCATTTCTTATAGGCGAGTTATATATACATATAAGGAGTGGCCCAAGGCAGGGGACCTTCCCGCGGCCCCTGATTCCTCTTGTTCAGGAGGAGCTGCGGACAGCAAGTTTCAGTTTCTCCGCCATTCGGCCCAATTCAGCCGGGGAAGCCGCCTGCATTTTATGCATCACGTGCCCGCGATGGACCGCAGCGGTAATTTCGCTCGTCCCGAGTTTCGAAGCGATCTGCTTTGTCTGCATACCAGAAACCAAAAGTCCCATCACCTCTTGCTCACGTGCGGTCAGACTTCTGTACCTTTCCCGCAATACCGCAATTTCATTCCGCTGCAGTCCTGCTAGTTGGTCGCGCTGAAGTGCTTGCTCAATGGCATCCAGAAGGTCCTGATCTCGGAAGGGCTTCGTGAGAAACTCCACGGCGCCTGATTTCATGGCCTTCACGGTCATAGGAATGTCGCCGTGGGCCGTTATGAAAATGACAGGAATGTTCATGCCTGCCTCAATTAAGCTGCGCTGGACCTCGAGCCCGCTCATTCCAGGAAGTCGCATATCCAAAACGAGGCAGCTAGGACCCGTTGGCATCTTTCGTTGCAGGAAATCCTGGGCGGTCGCAAACAGCTCCGCGTTCAGACCGACCGTTTTCAGCAGGCGCCGCATCGATGCACGTACATCCGGGTCATCATCAAGAATAAATACGGTGCGCTCCGTTGGGGAACTCATGCGCTCTCTGCTGTCTGGCGCGGCAGTGTGAATCGAAATGTAGTGCCCCGTCCAGAATTGGGCTCGGCCCAAAGACGGCCACCGTGGGATTCCACAATCGAACGGCTGATCGCTAAGCCCATGCCGGTACCTTGCGGTTTGGTGGTGAAAAATGCGTCGAAGATCTTATCCGCGTTCTCAGGAGGCAACCCCATCCCGGTGTCTCTAAGGGAGATCAACACGCGCCCCTCGCCGACCTGCGATGTAATGCTGAGTTCACCGGGGGCACCCCGCATGGCCTCAATGCCATTGAGCATAAGGTTCATCAGGACTTGCTGCAATTGCACGTGATCGCCCATAACTCTTGGAAGATTTTCTGCGAAGTCTAAGTGAATAGCAACGGAATGCTGTCTTGCCTCATTCTGCATCAGAACTACGATGTCACGAATGACTTCATTTAGATCAACTACTTCGTGCTGCGGAGCATTCTTTGCGAACATTGCGCGGACACGGTCGATGATTTCGGCCGCACGCCTCGCGCAACCAGCCATTCCCGAGGCAGCATCGCAGACTTCTGCAAGATCGGGCTCCTTGCGCTCGAGCAATCGTAAGCACGCTTCGGCGTTGGTTACAGCCGCGGCAATCGGCTGCTTGATCTCGTGAGCCAGCGAGACAGTCAATTCTCCCATCGTGCTCACGCGATTGATGTGGGCAAGTTCTGCCTCTAACTGGCGCAGTCTCTCACGTTCTTCCTCGGCGCGTTTGCGGTCCTGAATGTTGGTACGGGTGCCGTACCACCGAAGGACCCGTCCCGATTCATCCCGAAGCGGATTGTCTCGGATCAGAAACCAGTGATACTGCCCGTCTTTTCCCCTTATTCGCGCCTCCAACTCAAAAGGGGCAGCCTCCAAACGCGCGCGCTCACGGATGGCTTCTAATTTCTTCAGATCTTCGGGATGAACTTTACTGACAAAGACTTCTCTTGACTGAAGCTGTTCAAGAGAAAGGCCGGTGTATTCCCGTTCTCGTTGGTTGGCAAAAAGCGGAGTCCAATCCGCGTCGAAAACGTAGACTTGCTGGGGAATGGCATCGATAAGCTGCCGAAGTTCCGCTTCGCTCTGCCGAATCTTTTCTTCCGCCCGTTTGCGCTCGGTGATATCGCGAATGGTGCTGGAAACCAGCACGCCCTCCTCGGTCTCCAGCGGGCTGAGACTGATCTCTACCGGAAACTCGCGGCCATCCTTATGCAGGCCGTACAGTTCCAGCCCAGACCCCATTTTTCGCGCACGGGGGTCGGCAGAAAAAGTGCTGCGGTGTTCGGGATGTCTACTCCGGAACCGTTGCGGCACCAACATCTCGATTTTCTTCCCCAATACATCTGGTCGTTGATAGCCAAACAGCTTCTCCACTTGCGCATTGGCCAAAACAATTACGCCCTCGCGATTCACGACCGCGATCGCGTCGGGTGCCGATTCCAGAAGATCTCGGAATTTCTGTTCAGCCTTCTTGCGATTCGTTGTATCTGCCGCCGTACCAATGTATTCAACGAGTTCTCCAGCTCTATCGAGCACCGGATGCCAAACCACTTCTAGGTGCTTGACAGTCCCATTTTGCAATTGAATCCTGTACTCTTGCGAGAATTCAACTTTCCGAAGAAATCCCTGTAGACACTCTTCGGAAACCCTGTTCAGATCGTCGGGATGCACAAGTCGACGCGTCTCGTCATAATCCAGGATGTCGTGCTGGGGATTCAATCCAAAAATTCGGAACACTTCCCCCGACCAGTACAGCGTTTTCCGACTCCCGGGGTTGTAAGCGAAACTGCCCATTCGGCTCAGCCTCTGGGCTTCGGCCAGATAAGATTCACTTCGGATTAGAGCTTGCTCGGCCCGCTTGCGATCCTCGATGTCAATACTGGTGCCATACCATTTGACGATATTCCCTAGTTCGTTGCGCAGCGGCACGTTGCGGACAAACCGCCAGCAGTATTCTCCATCCGCCCGCCGCAGCCGTATTTCACTCTCCATCGACTCGCCGTTCGTAAGCGCCGCCTGCCATTCGGCGGCGAACCTTTCACGGTCATCAGAATGTACTACCGCTTCCCAATTCCATCCCAATGCATCCTGCAGAGGTAAACCTGTGAACTCGTGCCAACGCTGATTGATGAAATCGAGGGTGCCGTCGGGCAACGCTCTCCATACTATGGCCGGAATGGTTTCGATGACGTCTCTAAGTTCCTTTTCACTCCTGTGAGCAGCTTCTTCGGCGCGCTTCTGTTCCGTAATGTCCTCGCATACGACCAGCAGCACCGGTCGCTTCTGGAGCGAGACGGCATTGGCGGTCTCCCGGACCCACAGCAAGGTGCCATCTTTACGGATCTTCCTGGCCTCCCATCTTAAGGTCAGCCCGGGCTGCTCGAAGCAGGAATTTCCATGATTCTGGACCGCCTCCCGATCGGCTTCATAAAAAACGTCCAGCACAGGCCGCCCGATCAATTCGTCATTGCCATAACCCAATTGCTCCGAGCCGAAGGTGTTCACGGAAACGATTGTTCCTGCGGCATCGACGATGAAGTACATCGTCGGGTTACTCTGAAAAGCCGCTCTCCATTGTTCCTCGCTTTCGCGCAACCCGTCATAGAGTTCACGTAGCCGTCGAGCGGCATAATTGAATGCCTTTCCCAACGTCGCCAGTTCGTCTTCGCCAGTAACTGTGAGTTCATGCTGAAATTCGCCATGCGCCAGGGATTGCGCGGCAGCGGATAGTTTCGACAGTGGTTCGGTAATGGTTCGAGTGACACTCCATCCAAGCACAACCGCTAACAACATCGTCAGAACAGCCATGGCAGGAAGCACGACGAACAATTGCCGCCGTGCCACCTCAGCGCTCAGCATGGCCTCCGCTCGCTGCTGTGAAACGACCCGGTCAACTCTTTCCACCAGCAATGAGCTCAAGTCCATGAGACCTTGCACCTGGTCGGCTAAGCGAAGACGTACGGCTTGCCAGTCTTCCTCCGCCGCCAGGTCCATCACGCTATCTACCTGAGAGGGGAGCGTCACCTGCAATGTCTGCAATGTACTCTGGATCAGGGGATCGGATTCGATATCCGTGGAGGCCGCAAACAACTGCCGAGCATGTGTAACATCCTCCAGGACTTTTCGTCGGAGAGAAGCAGCCTCACTCGCGAATTCTGGACCGTCGTAAGTGTCCGCAAGTGCCGCTAACCTGTTCTTCAAAGTGTCTAGGTCGAGGTGGACAAACACGGCGGCAAGCGAAATCTGGTCGGCTCGGTTTAGACGCTCACCCGAAGCGGCCATTCGACGGAACTGCCACACAACGACAAGATTGGCCGCCAACATCAAGAGGACGATTGCGACAAAACACAGAGTTAAACGCGCTCCAATTTTCCGTTGCCCGCTAAACAGACGTCGCCCTCCTTTTATTCGCGTCCCGATCACGCCGCCACCTTGCGCCATAGTATTGCTCTCGCGGTTCCCCGCTCAGCTGCACCCAACACACCACTCGAATCTCACGGCCGGCCGGCCGCCTTTCTCGGGACAATGCTGTCTTCCTTCGCGACGGTCGGCGGTGCTTTGAGGCCGGTGATTTGGGTGAGTTTTCTCTCCAGTTCGGCCGCGGCTGTTTCCGCCGTCTTTCTGTGAGTGAGTACTGCATGCACCGCCTCAAAGTAGGCTCGAGAGACATCAGGATACGTTTTGCCCGTTGCACTAGACGGCCGCAAAGTAATGCCTTGTTGATAGACTCGCAGCACGTCTGAAAAGTACGGGTTTGCCGCCAGAACGGAAGGATTGCTGTACAGATCAGGTATTGTTGAAGGCTCCACCGGATTCTGGCTTCTTCTGAGCTGCTCCTCGCGTCCGCACAGGAAGCGAACCAACTGCGCTGCCTCGCGTGGATGGAGAGAGTACAGGGAAACCGCGTAACCGTTCCCGCCCAGGGTGCCGCTTATCCCTGCTCGACCCTTGGGCAGGGGGCACATGGCGAACTTACCTCTTACAGGCGAATCTTTTTCACTGCCCACGATGTAAGCATTTGACCAATTCCGCATGAAAACAGCCTGTCCCGCTTTCCAGAGGTTGAGCGCATCCCATTCTTTGTAGGCAACCACGCCGGGCGGCGAAATGGAGCCTGGCCAGCTCGCCGCTCTTTTCCATGCCCGAACGGTCTGGGGATTGTTCACCGTCACGGCACCATTCTCGATGATAGTGCCACCCCCCTCAGACTCCTGCCATTCGAGGGCGTTGCAGGTCAGAGCCTCCGAAGCGGCGCCTTGCCAGACAAAACCCCAAAGGTTCTTTTGTCCTTGGGCACGCTCGGCGGCCTGAATGTGAGCGGCCGCTTTTTCAAGTTCCTCCCAGGTTTTCGGCGGAGCGTTGTAACCATATTTCCGCAAAAGGTCGGTTCGGTAATACAAGAGACCAGTATCCAGATCGTACGGCAACGCCACCAACCTGCCATTCACGGTGAAATTGGTGATTGACTCTGGGAAATGGTCTGCAATTTCTTGCGCAGGGATGTATGGCTTGAGATCGAGGAATTGGTCTCCGAGAATGGCCGGCCAGATCACATCCACCGCGTATACATCCGGAACAGCGGCGTGACTGTCCAGCATCTTGCGCCAGACTTCCAGTTGCTCCACTGCGTTTTCGGGTGCTGGCAGAAGTTCAACGCGAATTCCGGTTTCATTTGTGAATCGGCGGAGCTCTTCGTTTCGGTGGCGGCGTGATTCCTGATCCGGCCAGCCCTGATCGATTAAGGTAATGGCTATTGGGGAGGCCGGCTGATGCGCGTTATTGCACGCTTCTGCTGCCAACGCCGCGAGAATAGCGACGCCGGCGATGCTTAACAGACGCCTTTTCACGAAAAGCCGTTCAAGCACCCGGCTCTGCATGTGGCGCACGCCCTTGGTGAAACGACACATTGTCAGCTCCCTAGTCGTCGATCGCCTGGTGGCAAGAGATTATCATTGTGTCTACACTGTGCAGCAAGGCCTGGGCTTTCTCGCGCCAGCGATACGACAGCAGCTGTACTTCTTGCACGCGGACCGCCCTTTGGTCAACAAAGAGAACGGTTCGGCTCTCAGCGGCGTCTTTCATGGTCGGACAGAGAGTAGGCCAGTCCCACACTTAGCTGGCGAGCCCCACGCGGCGCAGCAGGTTCGTGAAGCGGGGGTCAGAACGCAAAGGATCCATGCAGGGGTCCAACTTCAGGTAGGTAAGACCCTTGTCGCGCATCTTGTACGACTTTTCCAACCAGGCGAAAGCTTCTTCCTTGTTGCCGAGCCCTGCGTAGACCAGGGCGATTTCGTAGGTACCTACTCCATTTTTCTGCACGCGATCTTTTAATTTAAGAATGGTCTCGCTCGCCTCTGCTCGTTGTCCTGCTCTGGCGTAAGCATTACCCATGTGGCCTAAAACATGTGGCAATTCGCCGAGTATCCGAAACTGCTCAATAGCTTTCTCGTAGTTGCCCTGGTCACGATAGATGATGCCGAGGGTCCAATGGATCCAGCTATCCGGGGAGACTAGGTTCAATTCGGATGCTTTACGAATCTGGTCAAGGGCCAGGTCATATTGGCGGGCGCTGTAATAGCAGTACGCCACCATGTGATGGGCCACAAGGGATATAGGATCGAGCTGCAAGCCCCTTTCCGCCTCGGCTATGGCTTCAGATGATCTGCCCAGCCTTGCCAGGTAAAGGGCATAGGCGGAGTGAACCGGACCAGAGTTCGGGTTGAGCTCCAGCGCCCGGCGAAACTCGTTGCCAGCAGCCGTCCAATCCCAATCCAAATCAAGCAGAGCGTAGGCCAGAGCAGCGTGCCCGTCAGCGAGATCGCCGTTAATCTCGATCGCTCTCTTCGCGGCGATCTTGGCCTTCGAGTAGGCTTCAAAATAATTGAGCGATCCCGCCTGGCCCTCATCGTTGTAGCTGGCCGCCAATCCAGCGTACGCCAGTGCGAAAGAGGGGTCTTTTTCGATTGCTTTTTCGAAGTACTCGATTGCGTCCTGGCTGGGACCTCCCCGGTTCAGGAAATACCTGCCCTGCAAGTAGAGCTCCTGCGCTTCCAAGTTGACCGGTTGAGCCGGACTGAGACGTGCCTGCTCCTGGGGCGTTACGTTGATCCTAATTTCCTTGGCAATTTCCCGTGTCACCTCGCTCTGCAGGTCGAGAGCGCCGACCAGGTTTCGCACGTAATCGTGTCTCCAGATGTGCCGACCGGTTCTGGCGTCGGTCAACTGGACAGTGACGCGTATCTTGTTGCCTTCGCGAACTAAAGATCCGTCTACAACTCCATCGACGCCCAGCTCGCGGGCGATCTCGAGATATCTGTTTTCACCGCTTTTGAGACTCATCGACGTGGTTCTGGAAATCACGCGCAAGGCTGAAATCTGCCCGAGATCGGAAATCAATTTCTCGGTCATTCCATCGGCCAGGTATTGCTGAGTTGAGTCGCCGGACACATTGCGCAGAGGCAGAACAACGATCGCTTGGATCTGGGGCGCAGACTTCGAGGCGCGCCAGTATTGGAATGCAAGCATCAGCCCGAGCGCAATCGCAATGCAGACTGCCAAAGTGGCGTAACGGAACGCACGTGAACTAACCATGGCCGATTATTGTACACGTGGTCGACAATCAAAGGGGTGGGGCTTCACTCATTCGGCACATTTCGGATCGATTGTTATAAGGTTTATCTCTACCAAATCTCGATCTGGCCTCGTGAGCTCGCAACGCCGGGTATGCAGCTGCGAATGAAGCAGAGGTTCCTTGCGCGTTTGGTCCTGTACGACGCACAGCTTCAGGGTGGCGCGTGCCGCTGTCAGCACCAGCAATGCGATTACGATCCGGGCAGTTGTCCCTCGAGTCGGAGATGTTTGCGTATTTGATGAAAAGCTGGCGGGAGCTGCTGTGTTCGCTGGACGGCAGCGTGGGACCCATTCGTGTGACGGGCTGAGATGCAGGCAGGGTAATCTTCCGTGTCCTTAATTGCATCGCAGATCTCAAATATTTTTTGCTCAGTCCAGAATCCGGTTTCCACAATCTCCTACTTTCAGACACCCGCAACAGATAGAGCAATAGCCGCGCCATTGGTCACACGTAAAAATTGGACTCAGAAGTAGTTGAGAGGCACGAAGGTGGAACAACTCGCGGCCGGTTTGGATGTGGCATCGACGGGTCGGAGTGTCAGCATTCCGTCGATTGGACTCGATGAGATCACCCGCTGAAGGATGCTCTTTGACTCGTTCATAGGGCTTTTCGACAATTCAGTGAATCCGTCGATCGTAGTTTGGTGGGGACACTTCTTTCCAGCAGGATTTTTTGATCGATCTTGAGAAGGATCGCGACCCTCCTTCCGATCCTTTCCGTCCTGCGATAGAGACGAGATAAACCCTCGGTAGATAAGTAGCGGAAGTGTCTAAACTCTGACGCGCTGTCAGGTTTCTGCCCAACAATCCCGACACGGTCAGTTGGTCCTGTCTCCGAACGCTTCATGATTTCAGTCACTTACACTTCGATTGCTTTTGGTACGCGCATTGCCCCTCCAGCCAAAGTGGGGATAAGGCAATGAGCACAGAAACCAGAATGGCAATTGAGCAATCGACACCAATGCAGTGTTCCGAGAGCGGCGTGAGTGTCCGTTATGAAACCAAGATTCTTGCGCACTGGGATCAGCAGACATGGGCCGAAGTACCTCATGCTTTCAAATATGAAATTGCCTGGATACCGGAACGGCAGTGCTGGCGGAGTTTCTTGCGATCCATGAGCAAGCTCGTTTGAAGAGTTTGGTAGCTGTACAGATTTGTTGAGAGAGAACAGAGATGCAACTTACACCCGGTTTTTTGTCAACAACGCGGCAGTTCGATGAGCTCCTTACGCTGTGCGCCATCGCTGACCACTTTGAGAATTCAGGGCCACATTGGTCCTTTATATCGGGAGACTGCAAACGAAAATCGTGTCTCCGGTTGTTTCGGATCACGATGGTGAAGGAATGTTATGGCAACGACAACACAAACGGCCCTCATACAAGAATTGGACACGAAAAAGCGAAGTTCTACCTCGCGCCACTTTGAAGATGCGTTGCGGCAAAAGATCGTGGGACAGAAGGAGGCCGTGGAAGCACTTGTCGAGCTCTATCAGGTGTTTTGCGCAGGGCTGCATTCTCCAGATCGTCCCGTTGGAAACCTACTGTTTCTGGGCCCAACTGGATCCGGCAAGACGCGCATCGTCGAAGCTGCCGCAGAGATCCTGTTTGGAAACAGCCGAGCGATGATCAAAGTGGATTGCGCCGAATTCCAGCACTCCCACGAGATTGCTAAACTGATTGGCTCGCCTCCCGGGTATCTGGGGCACCGCGAGACCCATCCGCTGATTACGCAGGAAGCGTTGGCGGCCAATCACACAGACAAGCTGAAACTCAGCCTTCTGCTGTTCGACGAGATCGAGAAGGCCAGTGACGCCTTATGGCAACTGTTGCTCGGGATTCTCGACAAGGCTACGCTCACGTTGGGAGACAACCGCCGAGTGGATTTATCGCGGACGGTGATCTTCCTCACCTCAAACCTCGGCGGGGGAGAAATCACCGAGTTGATGCAGGGAGGCATTGGATTTGTTCGGCCAGACAAACCAACAACAGGATTAAGCCAGAAAGTGGAGAAGACGGCTGTCGAAGCGGCAAGGAAAAAGTTCTCGCCTGAGTTTATGAACCGGTTGGACAAAGTGGTGGTGTTTCATCCACTGGAGCGCATGGAACTCGGCAATGTGCTGGAAATCGAACTACGGCACGTGCAGGAGCGCGTTTCGGATTCAATAGGTCGGCCCTTCTTGCTTCAAATAACGGAGGAAGGACGGGAGTTCCTGCTCGAGGAGGGTACTGACCAGAGATATGGAGCGCGCCACCTGAAGCGCGCGATCGAGCGCCATCTGGTCAGCCCGCTCGCAAGATTGCTCGCAACGGCGCAACTGCGCCCGGGTGATTCACTTCTCGTCGATCGCCATCCGGGCGAAAGCGGGCTGGCCTTTCGAAGGGACACAGAAAAGTGGACTTCCTTCACCCAGATGCCTTTTGCGGCTTCAAATTCGGCCCACCTTGCTGCTGCGGAAGCTCGAGGTTAAGCAAGAGCAAGAGTCCTCGACCTCAAGAGCTTATGAATGCACCGAACAATTCGCACAGTGAATTCCGATTCGTGAGCAGGATGACTTACAAATCGCATGCAGCCGATGGCAAGGCCGTGGACCTACGCGCGGTGTAATCTAGATCGCGCACGGCCTCGGCGAGCACATGACCGCTATTCAGATCACATAAGATGTTCGCCGCGCAGCAATAGGTTCTCGATCACAGCTATTCCATCAACGGCCTGGCGCTGATGCAACGGCCCAAACTGAGTTATCAATCGTCCGTCACCTTTCTATTCTCTATGCAACCCACTGAGTGTCCGCTCCGGATAGCATCTTGGGCTGCGGAAATGCTTTCGGCAACGAAACTTCGAGGATCCCGCCCCTCAGGGTAGCTGTCGATCGGTTCGGATCGATTTCCACTGGCAACTGGAGGATGCGAAGCAATAAATTTGGACATTGGTCGAGGTAAATAATCTTGTCGTGCTTCCGATGCTCTGTGATTGTGCGTCTTCCGGCGATGGTCAAACGACGGGGCTCGATCGTGATATCAAGTTCGTCCGCAAGGAAGCCGAGAACGTCGGCGCGCACGAAGAGAACGCCGTCCGACGTGGCGGTGTAGAAGTATTCGTGTGAACCACGGCTTGGCTGAGGTGCGATTCTGTCTGTGCAATCAAGTTCATCCGGGATCCTATGCGTGCGCTCTGCCCAGCCGAGACGGTTGGCGATGCGACTGATGATCTTGTGCCACGTTCTTGATATGCGGGTTGGACAGATGGGTTCCAAGATGTACCTCCCGGCTAGCTGCCAAAGATTACTTCCGGAGGCCGTCTAGAGAAGGATTGAATGCACGGGATTTGGTCAATTTTGACGCCACATGTTCAGAGGTGCCGTCATCCCTTTGACCGATCTTCGACACTCGACTGAATCCTGACAGATTTTCGACACTCGACTGCATCCTTGAGGCGTGCCACCGGGCTCGGATCGGGGCAATCCCTGTGATTGCGAATGGCTTTCCAAGTCGAGCCGTAAAACATATCAGGGACGTTTGGCCACCTTGGTGCACTGGAAGTGCACGAAGTACGGCCGAGATTGCGCAGGCCTCTTAAACACCTGCTCGTTCGGTTACTTGATATCGGGCAGGTCGAAGGTAGCAAGAAGGCATCCGACGCTGGCTCGGCAAAGTTGTCAACGACTCGCCCAAACCGTCGAATACTTGTCATCGATTCAACACTGCGTCGATCGACACCCCTCAGCGTTTCACCCAACCGGCAGTCCGCCCACTCAAACCAAATTGCCTGGTCCCTGAGCAAATAGGCTCGTTCTTTTGGAATTGCACTTGCTCTGACAAGACCCGAAGAAACGTGGAATCAGAATTTCAAATTCGGAAACGGCAAGGCGGCGCCATTCTTCGGGACAAGCGACTGCGATGGATTCATCAAAGAACATCGTTAGCGACAACCAAAAAAATCGCTCTCGCGCTACTGCTAGTCTGCGGCTGTGGTTCGGTGGCAAAGAGCCAGGAGCCAAATCGAGAAAGCGCGGTTGTGCGTGGAATGGTCTTCATTCGAGACTCCGCGGGAGAACAATCCGTGGTTCCCGGCGCAACGGTCAGACTTACGGGTTCAACATCACGCGAAACACTAACGGACGAGAACGGCGATTATGAACTTGAGGAAGTGCCATACGGGACATACACGGTAGAGGCAGAAAGAACGGGCTTCAATATTGTCGAAACCATGCGCGTCGAGGCTAGTGAACTTCGACTCAACCTCGAACTGAAACCAGCGGAGGTTCACACTTCCGTAGTGGTCACAGCGGATCAAGCTGAAAGCAACAACCCGGCTCCCAGTGAAACCATTTCTGACAAGACGTTGCGTGACGCTCCCAGTGCCAACGAGCGTTTTGAGAGTTCGCTACCACTCGTTCCCGGAGTTGTCCGCGGCCCGGATGGACACGTCAATCTGAAGGGCACGCGCAATACGCAGAGCGGCGCGTTGGTCAACAGTGCGAACGTCACCGACCCGGTCACTGGGAGTCCCGCGATCAATCTTCCCGTGGACGTGGTCTCTTCGGTCCAAGTCATATCCAACCCCTACGACCCTAAGTACGGCAGGTTCACGGGGGCGGTTTCGAGCGTTGAAACGAAGACCAGCAACCATGAAAATTTTCATCTTTCGTTCCAGAACTTTCTGCCCCGCTTACGCGATCGCGACGGCAGCATCCGAGGCATCGGCTCCGCAACGCCCCGAATGACGTTCACGGGCCCGCTCCTGAAGGACAAGATCGCCATGACTCAATCGTTTGAATATCGGTTCGTACAGACGCCCGTGAACAGCCTCCCGCCGTTCCAGCGCGACACGAAACTCGAGAGCTTGGATTCTTATACGCAACTCGACTTCGCGTTCAGCTCGAAACAGACCGCCAACGTGTCCGTCGCCTTCTATCCTCAACGGCTCAACTACCTCGGCTTGAACACTTTTAACACGCAAGCGTCGACGCCCGACTTCCACCAGCGCGGGTATCAACTCAACATGCAGGACAGTTACCTGATCGGCTCCGGACTGCTGAGTTCGCAGTTCAGCTACAAGCGCTTTAACGCTGACATCACTGCGCAAAGCGACGATCCATACCGCATGCTCCTTGAAACTACGGAAGGTGGTTTCTTCAACCGCCAAGAGCGTTGCACAGCGCGTGCCGGTTGGCAGGAGAGCTATTCCTTTGCTCCCTGGAAATTCGCTGGTTCCCACCAGTTCAAGATCGGGCTGAGTTACGAGCGCTCCTCATACGACGGCCGGCAGACATTCCTGCCCGTCGAACTCGACGGAATCTCCAATTTGCCTGTGGAGCGAATCACTTTCTCATCTCCGACATCCTTTCGGGTCTCGCAAAACGAGATTGCCTGGTTTGCGGGCGACCAATGGGCCATCCATCCGCGATTGACATTGGATATGGGCGTCCGATTCGATTATGACTCGATTACGGATTCCACCCATGCGGCACCTCGTGCCGGATTTCTTCTGGCAATCACAAAAGATGGAAAGACGCTGCTGAAGGGCGGTGCTGGCCTTTTCTACGACCGCGTTCCCCTCATGGCGGCCACTTTCGTCGATCTTCCCAATCGCACGGCCACCTTCCTCGGCCAGAACGGCGAGCCAACCAGTTCCGTAGCTTACCGAAATCAAATTGACGGCGGACTGCGAAACCCGCGCAGCACTTCGTGGAGCCTGGAACTGGATCGCCAGGTTTTCTCGACTGTCACGCTGCGCGTGGCGTATGAACAGCGCAACACCAGCAATGACTTTATTGTTTCACCGGTTGTGAAGGGCACCGCCGGAGTGCTCGAGCTCGCGAACAGCGGCTTCGATTCTTACCGGGAGTTCCAGGCAACCGCTCGTTTTAAGGCGAGGCAGCACTTGCTGAACTTCTCTTACGTCCGCTCGCGGGCATATGGAGATCTCAATGATCTGAATCAGTTCTTTGGGAATCTGGCGCAACCCGTAATTCAGCCGGATGCTCGCGGCCGATTGCCGTTTGACGCGCCGAACCGCTTCCTTTTCTGGGGTTCCATCGCCGCGCCGTGGAAATTCACGGTTGTACCGGTTTACGACCTGCACACAGGCTTTCCCTATTCGGTGGAAGACGAATACCGTGCCTTCGTGGGCCCGCGGAACGTCAATCGTTTCCCAACCTTTTCCTCCTTCGATGTGCAGGTTTCACGCCGGATTTTGCTGCCCTTTCACGGGAAACGCATCCCTGCGCGAGTGGGAGGCGGGGCCTTCAACCTCTTCAACCACTTCGATCCGCGGGACGTGCAGAACAACCTTGCCAGCACGAGGTACGGGGGATTCTTCAATTCCTCGTGGCGAGAATACCGCGGAAAATTCGTTTTGGAGCTTTAGAAATGAAACTTTCTTGCTTACTGATCACTTTGCTCTTGCTTCCAACTTCTGCGATTGTCGCGGCGGGCAATTCCAGTTCGCTTCCAACGGCCGAGGAAGTTGTGGCCCGCATGGCCGATCTGGACCTGAAACGACAAGCCTCCATCGAGGGATACGCCGGAATGCGGCGGTATGTACTCGAAAACCGCAGCATGGAAAAGCGCGCCGAAATTCTTGTGCGTGTGGAAGGCGACCCGGACGGCACGAAACACTTCGAAGTCGTTTCGGAAGACGGATGGAAGGCGGCAAACACTCACGTCTTGCGGAAAATGCTCGAATCCGAGAGTGAGACCTCTCGGCCTGAGCAGCGGGCCATGGCCAGACTCAACTTCACAAACTACGAGTTTGAGACTATACGCGCGGAATTGGTTACGGGCCGCCTCGCCTACGTTCTCGAGGTCAAACCCAAACGCAAGGAAAAATATTTGTTCCAAGGCCTCATTTGGGTGGACGCCGAAGACTATGCCCTGGTACGAGCGGAGGGTAGCCCGGCAAAGAATCCTTCGTTCTGGACAAAAAGCACGCATTTCGTGCAGGTGTATCAGAAAAGTGGTTCGTTTTGGTTCCCACTCTCGACGCAAAGCGTCACCGATGCTCGTTTCTTTGGGCCTACGGACGTGAACATCGAGTATTTCGACTACACACCTAAAACTCCGCCTCCTTCTGAGGCCACTCTGCTGTCTGTAAAGGAGACTTACGAGCAGAAGCGCACATCAGCTCGCCGAGGTAGCCAATGCCTAAAGTAAAGGAATGCCTGATTCTTGCCGCGGGCAACGGGAGCCGAATTGCCGCTTTGTCGGGCAGCGCGCCTAAACCCTTGGTTCCACTTCTCGGCGCGCCTCTCCTGGAACACATCGTTCTGTCGTCGAATGCGGCGGGAATCGAGAAGTTCGTAATTGTTGTGGGCTATCGCGCTGACGCCATTCGCCGTTGGTTTGATGATCATCCATTTAACAACAGTTCCATTACCTTCGTAGACAATGTCGATTATCAGAAAGCGAACGGCGTTTCGGCCCTGGCTGCAAAAGAATTGCTTCGGAACCCTTTCCTATTGCTCATGGCGGATCACATCTTCGAACCGAAAACAGCCAGAGCGCTACTGCAACAACCACTCGATGAAGGTGAGGTCATTCTCGGTGTGGACTACCACATTGATCGCATCTTCGACCTGGACGACGCGACCAAGGTCAAGCTCGAAGGGAATGACATCGTTGACATCCGCAAAGACCTGCTCCACTACGACGCGCTGGATACCGGGATGTTTCTCTGCAGTCCAGCGTTGTTTGAGAGACTCGAAGCCGTAAAAAAAGACGGCAATTGTTCCCTGTCTGACGGCATGCGTCAACTTGGTTGTGAGCGAAAACTGAAAGGTTTTGACGTCGGTAACGGACACTGGCAAGATGTCGACACGCCCGAAGCCTTCGCCTACACCGAATCCATCTTCGAACGAGACTTTTCTCAAAGCCCGATCTTGCAAAGGCTCGTTCATGTTTAGCGTCCCATCAAGTGTGCGCCCCGTGCTTCGGGTTCTCGCGATTGCGTCGAGTGGCGGATTGTTCGCCTATCTGGTCTGGCACGCTGGGCCTGCTAATCTCTGGCAGAACCTCGGGAAACTAGGTTGGGGTTTCACGTTGGTCATAGTGCTAGCAGGGATCTCGCATCTCGCGAAGACCTGGGCTTGGCAGATGACGCTCGGTAAAGATCAGCACCGAATTTCGTTCCCCCGCCTGGTAGGACTGCGCTTGGGCGCAGAAGCTGCCGGGCAACTCGGAATACTTGGGCAAACCTTCGGAGATTCCATCCGCGTATCGCACTTGAGCCGCAGAATACAAATGGCCAATAGCGTCGCGTCGGTGACCCTGGATCGTGGACTATATCTCGCCACCGGAATCGTCGTGACAATCACCGGCATTCTGGCAGCCCTGCCCAAGATTTCGATCTCTCACGCCTTGCTTATTTATGCGGGGCTGTTTGTTTTTGGATCGGCAGCCTCCCTGTTGTTGACCCTGATGGCCATAAGGAAACGCTTGCCGTTGCTCTCCAGGAGCGCGCATACCATAGGGCGCATTCCATTCCTGAAAAGCTGGATTGAGCAGCGGCGTGAACTGATTCAGGGGACGGAGAGTGCGCTCTTCGATTTTCATCACAAAAGTCCCAAGCTGTTTTGGGGGAGTTTTTCACTGAATTTGCTGGGACAATGCTTGGCGATCCTCGAGGTGAGTCTGGTCCTTTGGTTGCTTGGTGCGCAGATTGGTTTCTCCGGGGCACTGATCACGGAAGCATTGACCAAACTCGTGAACGCTGTTGGCAACTTCAACCCGGGAAATATTGGAACGTACGAAGGTGGAAACATGCTCATTGGGAGGATTTTCGGTTTGAGCAGCTCCACTGCAATCGCGTTGGCAGTAGCCAGGCGGTTGCGGGCCTTCTTTTGGACCGTCGTTGGCGGAGCGTGTCTTGTTTTCCTGATGCGGGGGAGCAAAAATCTCCATTTGGAGGGTAGCGCGACGCCGGGAAGCATCACGAAACATACAGCTACGCCAACGGATGATTCCCCCGCTTCCTTCTCACCCAATGGCGTCACTTTCGTCATTTTTCTGACGGGCGCGACTTCTTGTATGGCTCGGGTGGGGACTTTGCCGATTGTGTGCCGAACCATCTTGGCAGCACAAAAGTTTCATCCCGCGCGCATCATCGTCGTGGCTGATCCCACGACACGAGGAAGCGTGCAATCGCAACTCACTTCCACCGGGCGCCTTCCAAGCTCAGTGCAATGGATCGACGAACTCGCTGACTCTCCTCTCCGACAACGATTGCACTGCGCTGCCAGTCAGGCAGGCAGCCGTCGATTGGTCCTGATCCACGGGAACACGAACTACAACCCAGTCCTAATTCGCCAAGCCAGCGAATGGAGTGAGGAAGACGGGGTGCTGGCTCTGATCAGCGGTCGGGAGTTTGTCGGAATTTACGCGCTGCTCGTAGACATGCTCGATGACTTTGGAAAGCCAGGGACCGCAAAAGCCGACCCCCTCGAGGAACTGCGCGTGTCGCTCGCTGGGAAACGTTCCATCGTGTCTGTGGATGTTAGCGAGGATCTGTGGCAGCAAGTGACCACAGAGCAGGACCGCCAGATGGCGGAAAGGAAGCTGGATCGCTGGCTGGTCAAACCTACGGATGGCTTGTACGCTCAGTTGAATCGCCGCATTTCCATTCCTATTAGCCGGCAGCTTATTAAGTTTCCAATTACCGCAAACATGGTGAGCCTGTTCACACTCGGAGTTGGCGTTTGTTCCGCCGTATTCTTCGCGCTGGGCGGCTACTGGAACACGCTGCTCGGCGCGTTTCTCTGTTTATTTGCGAGCATCCTGGACGGATGCGATGGGGAGGTTGCTCGCTTGAAATTGCTGGAGTCGGATTTCGGATGCTGGCTCGAGACGGTCTGCGACTATTTATTCTACTTTTTCCTTTTGATCGGAATGACCATAGGGCAGTGGAGAAGTTCAGGCACGAAAGCAATTTTGCTGTGGGGTGGTCTTCTACTCCTTGGTGCCGTGGCGAGCTTCTTGGCCGTGGGATGGCAGCGGCATCGCCTCGCCGCTGGGCGTCCCGAGCAGCTCTTGAGCATCTGGCAGAGCCACGCGGTCAGCCGACGATCAAATCCTGTTCTGTACTTTGCGCGCCATACAGAGTTCATTCTCCGGCGGTGTTTTTTTCCTTATGCGTTAATTGTATTCGCGTTTTTTAACATCATGAGGGTCGCATTTGTTTTGGGCGTCATAGGAGCAAACTTGGTTTGGCCAATCGCTCTCTATTCCTCTCTCACTTTCTCCGGAAGGCGCACTTCGGCCATTTTGAGACGGCCGACTCCCGAAAATACTCCACAAGAATCGATCGCGTGAGGATTGCGGCCGACTTAGCCTTATGGCCGGGAACTGACATGACTGTCGAAAGACCGACGCGCCCGCCACGATCATCTTGACGGTCTCAGTCACTTCAAATCCGGTCCAAGTCTAACTAGCGCCGATTGTGCATGCTATTGCAGCGTCCTGTAGACCCATTGCCGGATCGAAAGGTCTGTACAAGTCGCTGGTTTGGAACGTGAAATGCTCCCCCATCTTTAGCACCCTTCAGAACCTCCTACCCCCAACTAGCGGGGGCAGAGACAGAAACGCTCTGTCCCCGCTAGTCCTCTCATTCGACTCCTTGGTTCTCGTCAAACTACCGCAGGTCCGGTGTGTTTGTTAGAGATGGAAATCAGCATGCTCGAGTTCCAACAGGGAATCGCTACGTTTCATGCGCTGAGTTATGATTCTCGCCGCGATCCGAAGGGTGTAGTAGAAGACTGTGACCTCAATATCAGAGATCGAAACAGGTAATTTCGCACACTCACGTTGGACGATCTGTCCGCCCAGTTCGGCCACGGTCGTCAGCTGGAATATTGATCGCGGCCTAAAACTTCAAGGAGTCATAGAGTTCCTTTCGCGTGCGAGGGCGGATATCATCTTGTTGCAAGAAGCCGATCTCCATGCCCGGCGCACGCACCACTTAGACATCGCACGGGAAATATCGCAAAAGCTGCAATTGAACTATGTGTTTGGGCGCGAGTTTCAGGAGCTAAGCCAGGGCACGCGCGCATCGCCTGCGTTCCACGGTCAGGCCACGCTTTCTCGCTGGCCTTTATCTAATCCCCGCATCATTCGATTTCAGAAGCAATCCAATTTCTGGCGCCCGCATTGGTTCATCCCGGAAATCGACCCATTCCAGGAAAGACTCGGCGGCCGCATGGCGCTGGTCAGTGATGCCAGCATCGCGGGGAAGACAATCATTACTTATAATTTGCATCTTGAGAGCAAAGGCGATGACAGGTTACGCGAGTCGCAGCTTGACGAGACCTTGGAGGATATCGGGCAATACAGCGCGGACACACCGATTCTCCTGGCAGGGGATTTCAATTTGGACGCCTCAGGCGGGAGCAGTGCTGCAGCGATCCGTCATGAGCAGTTTCAGGATGCCTTTGCAAATCAGCACGTAGCGACGACACCGAGTACTTTACTCGAACCCGGACGGACCATTGACTGGATTTTCTCGCGGGGACCCATTCGCCCCGACCAATCACAGGTCCACCGCTCGATCACAGCATCCGACCACTACCCTCTGTCCGTCACTTTGCGATTCGTCTGACAGGCGAAACGCATCTACACGCCAAGACTTGGAAGAGTTTGTCGTTGGTTGAACCCATCGAACGGGGTCGAGGCTGACAACCCGGTGAAGTCTGTCGGGGATTTGACACTGATGACACGGTCATTATCGACATCGAGATGACCGTGTCATTGCGCAGCTCCAGATTTACACCAAACCCTTACCTGTAACTTATTGAATCTGGAACGACCGGCCCTCCCGGGAAGCATGAAACGCGCACTGGAAATCAACATGCTCATGTTTAAGGGGGACTCGCGGAGCCGTGTAAACCAGCTCTGGTTGCAACGAAAAAAGGGGGAGATTGTCGTGAAAAGAATCACGTTTGCCGCAATTGATCGTTCATCTCCAGCAGTGAGCAGCGACAGCGTGTCTGAGGACCAGCAAATTGCTCTGATGCGCAAAGACATACGCTCGATGAAGAAACAAATCATCAGCTCAAATTTGAGCCTGACGGACACCGAAGCCACGAAATTCTGGCCAGTGTACGAGCAATATTCCGCTGATGTGGAAAAGATAAATAACGCCCGAACTGCCCTCATTAGGGAGTATAGCGAGGGGTATCTGGAGCTTACTGACGAACAGGCGGACAGTCTTATACGTCGTTGGCTCGACACAGACATTGCGGCGTCCAACCTTCGTCAGAAATATGTGCCTATCTTCCGCAAGGTGTTACCCGGAAAGACGCACTGATCCCCACGACCGGAAAGGAGTATGAGTTGCCGGAATCGATGAGCGTATTTGATCGCCGTACCGCGAAGATATTAGCCACGGCTCTTGTGTTCGCACTCGCGATTGCCATTATCTATGTGGCGCGGGTCGTAATCGTTATCTTTATGGTTTCGATTCTGTTTGCCTACTTGATCGATCCGGCCGTTCGGTTTCTGCAGCACCATTCTCTGCTTTTTAAAAAGCTCAGAGGGCCGCACATTACGGAGGCATATCTCGTTTCTATCATCTTGGTTGCCGTGCTCGCGCACGCACTTACTCCGGCATTCCACGACGCTTTCGGCCCGCTCTCACAACAAATTCCTGCGATTGCTGAAAAGATTTCGACAGGAGACATAGCGAATGACCTCAGTGCGAACCGAGGTTGGACAGATGCGCAAGGCGCTTGGTTTAGGGCCTTCCTTCAGCGACACCGGTCCTATATCGAAGTTTCGATTGCGGAAATAGAGCGCTCTAGCTCATCAGCGATTGCCGGAATTCTCATCATCCCCATTTTGTCCATCTTTTTCCTGAGTGACGGTGAAGACATCGCAAATCAAGCCATCTTCCTACTGTCCACCGAAAACAATCGTGTCTTTGTACGGACTTTGGCCTGCGACCTAGATGTCATGCTGCAGCGCTACATCAGGGCAAAGGTAACGCTCGGCGGACTATCGCTGCTTTACTGCTTATGTACCATGCTTCTGCTCCGATTCCCCAACGCTCTGGTGTTAGCTGTGCTGGCGGGACTGCTGGAATTCATCCCCGTCGCAGGCTGGATGATGGCAGCGGCAATCATTGTCGGATCTGGGACGCTCAGCCACTCGCACTGGGTTTGGATGCTGAGCCTCCTATGTCTCTGGCGAATCCTTATGGACTATTGGATCTGCCCGCGCGTAATGGGGCACAAATTGGAGATCCATCCCCTCCTGGCAATATTCACAGTAATGGTTGGCGGCGCAATCGGCGGGATCATCGGAATCTATCTCTCCGTGCCGGTGGTAGCTGCTCTTCGTGTCGTCTACTTTAGATTTGCCTCTCAACCGAGCAACCAAGCCGAATTCACTATTACGGATGCCAAGTCTTCTGGCAACGCAAAAGCAGTCGCTGATGTACTGTGATGGGCGCCGCCTAGGCTTATCGACTGAGTTCCACGGCCTGCGTAAGAGGACCAGCAGGAATCGAGACTGCAGATTTCTACCGCCGAAGGGAAACCGGGATTCGGCTATTCACATACGGACAGACGGGCTCCTGGCCTCTGGCCAGAGTGACTGCAGCGTTGCTAGGCACGATTCATGAAGCTTCTGCTCTTAGAATTGACGAAATTCCTACAGCACAACTATGGAGGAGGTTCGCTGAAGTTGATGGGCTGGGGGAAATGTGCGATCAGACCCAGACAACTCGACCGGAATCGATCGCAACTCGACCAGCGTAAACTTCGTCGCCTGCCTTCATTTGATCCGCCTCTGACAGTGAATTGCTGTGAGGACTGCAACACTACCGTCTGGGTGTCACGTATTCTTCGACGCGTCTGCGATTTCGCGTCAGACCCTCGACATCCGAATCTAAGTGCGGCCTCGCTTTCCATCCCCGTGAATAAAACGAATCAGCTCTTTCCTGTTGATAACAATCGTAGATCCTGACCACGAACGGGAATTTTCATTTTGGAAGGTAAAGTGCTTTTGCAAATGACGTAAGTGAGGGGGTTACGGATGACAATTTGTTGGACGCTTAGATTCTTCAATCGCCAGGCGTCGTTTGTACGGCGTGCAAGTTGGGACTGGAGTCTCCTCGTAATCTTTCTCATCTCTACCGCTCCTGTGGGGCACGCGCAAAGCCTCAACTGGGAAGGGCAGACCGGAGCGTTCATAACACCCTTCGCCTACACCAGCCCTTCTCCCGGAGGAGGCGTCGGACTTCCGGCCGTCAGTTTCCACTACCTCGATGGCGGCAATGTGCTCGGAGGGTTCTACGAGGTCTCGGGGACAGTCGGATTCCTCAAAAGATTCGAGGCCGGATACACTCGCGCGTTGAATTCGGATGGCTCTGTACCTGGGCTCAGCCCGCTGTTCAATGGTGGTTTCAACATCTTCCATGGCAAAGCCAATCTGGTGGGCGAAAACGCTGGAAAGCACAAATATATTCCCGCGATCTCCCTGGGATTCGTGGCGCGCACCAATGTGCGGCGCGTGGGTGGAGTTCTTGACAGCAAAGATACGCACAACGAAGACTTCTATCTAGTTGCTACCAAGACGATCACATACTTCAAGGTCTTGCCGATCATTGCCAACCTGGGCTTCAAAGCCACGAACGCTTCAGTATTAGGCATTGCGGGCAATGCGCCGAACTGGCAAGGTCGGCTCTTTGGCGCTGTTGGATTTGTGGTGCCTGGTCCGGTAGAGAGCAAAATTGTAATCGGCGCGGAGTTGTTGCAAGAGCCTCGCCATATAGAAGGTCTCCCGGGAGCCAATCTACCGACGACGTTAACCTATTTTGCGCGGGTGATCCCGCGCGCAGAGCTACCCTTGAATGTTGATTTCGGCGTGGCGCAGGTGGCCAACCAAATCATGCCCGGAGTTGAGTTGCACGCGCGATCGCAGTTTGCCTTGGGAGCTTCGTACCGCTTTTAGTTTTCGCGAAGCAAAGCCCAGAATCAATTGGGCCTGGCGTTTGTACGAGGCAATCACGATCACCGTTCCGACTTTTACCGGGCTCCAGGATTTGGGAGTAGTGGCGGAACGACCCGAGGACAATGGCAACCAGCGGCGCCACAATGCTTTTCCCGCTGCGGCGCCCATAGATCAACCACGCTTCATTCGCTTGGTCTGCGCTTGGCGATCGGATCAGGCGACAAGAGGAAGGCTGGAGTTGTGCACCACGCTGGCGATCGCAATCCTAGGCAGAGCGCAATGCTGAGCAATACCCTCCAGCAGGAGCCGCAGCTACGAATTCCCCAGATTGCTGATGTGTCCCAGCCGTTGCTTGCCGGCACGGGAGTCCTCACTCGGATCCATGCCCACGCACGTGCCGATCTGCTTGCCACAGTGAATCCGCTCGGGCGTTCCGATGATCAACACGTCAGCGGGCCCACGCCGGGATGTGTCGTCTGTCGGACAACTTCGAGGCGCATTTACTCTGCTAAACTCATGCCGGTGATAGGCGTCGGGTGACATAAGATGTGGGCGGCTATGGGGAGAGGTCATAAACGAAAGATTCTCGCACTAGGAATTTTTTCGCTTATTGTACTGGCGTGCGTGCCACCGGCTTATGCGCTGAACCCATTGCTGGATGTCAGTCAATACTCGCATACGGTGTGGACTGTGCGCGATGGATTCTTCAAGGGCAACATCTACGCGATGACCCAGACACCCGATGGGTATCTCTGGCTTGGCACGGAATTCGGCTTGCTTCGCTTCGATGGCATTCGCAGTATCCTCTGGCAACCACCTGCGGGTCAGCATCTTCCTGACAAGGCCATTACCGCCCTACTTGTCACGCGCGACGGGACTGTTTGGATTGGCACCGCTGTTGGCCTTGTAACCTGGAGCGGCGGCAAGCTGACACGGCGCCCGGAGCTTGGTGCAGAGTTTGTGGCATCGCTGTTCGAGGACCGTGAGGGAACGGTGTGGGCCAGCTCGCTGGGGACTCCCAATGGCCGGCTCTGCGGGCTAGGAAGCGGTGGCGCGCAGTGCTACGGGCAGGATGGCGCCTTCGGCAGAGCCGTTTGGGCCTTGTATGAGGACAACTCAGGCACTCTCTGGGCCGGTGCACAATCCGGACTTTGGCGAATGAAGCCCGGTCCTGCAAGGCGATTTCGCACACCGACGGAGCTCATTGGCCTAAGTAAGACAGACGACGGGCGCCTGTTGATTGCTATGCACAGCGCAGGACTCATGCAGCTCGTCGGTGACAACGTAGAATCGTATCCGATTCGAAGCGCAATCAATTCGAGCCGACTGCTCTCGGACCGCGATGTCGATTCGAATAGGGTAGTCCGGGACCGCGATGGAGGTCTCTGGATCGGGACAGTGGAGCGGGGGCTTATTCATGTACATCACGGCCGGACAGATGTTTTTTCGCGAACGAATGGCCTCTCAGGCGACGTCGTCCTGAGTCTTTTCGAGGATCGTGAAGGAAATGTCTGGGTCGCCACCACTGGGGGACTCGACCGCTTTCGAGATCTGCCCGTAACTACTATTTCTGTGAAACAAGGGTTGTCTAGCGATGCGACTCAATCCGTACTCGCAGCCACAGATGGGAGCATTTGGGTTGGCGCTCACGAGGGTTTGACCAGGTGGAAGAATGGACAGACGACAATCTTCGGCAAGGCAAGTGGACTGCCGGATGATGAACTGCAGTCGCTGTTTCAGGATGATCGGGGGAGAATCTGGGCGTTCACCGGTCACGGACTTGCTTATTTGAAAGGGGGCAGGTTTGTTGCAGCAAACACCTTGCCCGGCGGACGAGTGCATTTCATCACAGGGGACAAGGCAGGCAACCTCTGGCTTTCAGAGGAAAAGAGCCTGTTGCACTTGCGCGAGGGACGTTTGGTTGAGCAGATCCGCTGGTCAAAGCTGGGACGTAACCAACGTGCTCAGGGTCTACTCTCAGGTCGTGAGCAAGGCGGAGTGTGGCTCGCCTTCTGGCAGGGCGGGGGATTACTGTATTTCAAGGATCGTCAGCTCCGCGCGTCGTACACAGCCGCGAATGGTCTGGGCGAGGGAGCTGTCGGCGATCTTCAACTCGATCGGGATGGGACGCTATGGGCCGCAACCCAGGCTGGCGTTAGCTGGCTTAAAGATGGTCGCATCGCCACGCTCACAAGCAAGAATGGCTTGCCGTGCGACACTATTCACTGGACGATAGAGGACGACGATCATTCCTTCTGGTTGTACACGGAGTGTGGCCTCGTGCGCATCGTGCGAACCGAACTGGACGCGTGGATCGCCGACCCGACGCGTAGAATTGAAACGTCGGTTTGGGATGCGGCGGACGGTGTTAGGCTTCGTTCGACTGCGGCTAGCGAATACGGTCCCCGCGTCGCAAAGGCCACCGATGGCAAACTGTGGTTCGTGACGGGAGAAGGCGTGCAAATGGTTGAGCCGCGTCATCTTGCTGTCAACAAACTCCCGCCGCCGGTCCGCATCGAGCAAATCATCGCTGACGACAAGATTCATTGGCAGAACTTAACGGGCGACGCCGTAATTTCGAACTTGCGTCTGCCGCCACGGATTCGTGATCTGCAGATCGACTACACCGCTCTCAGCCTTGTGGCGCCGGAAAAGGTTCATTTCAAGTACAAGCTCGAGGGGCAGGACGATGATTGGAGAGTGGTCAACGATCGCCATGTGCAGTATTCGAATCTTCGTCCGGGCTACTACCGCTTTCGCGTCACCGCCTGCAATAACAGCGGTGTGTGGAATGAGGCGGGGACGTTCCTGGATTTCTCCATCGCTCCGGCGTACTGGCAGACGAATTGGTTTCGCGCGCTGTGTGTGCTCGCGTTTGCGGCGATGCTCTGGACCGTTTATCGCCTTCGCGTTCGCGTTTTAGAAAAGCGCCAAGCGATCTTGGAGCGACACCAAGCCGTCTTAGAACGACATCAGACCGAGATCGGTGCGCTGAACGAACGGTTAATGAAAGCGCAGGAGGAGCGAATACGGATCGCGGGGGAACTGCACGACGGCGTTCTCCAGAAGATTACGTCGCTCGCTCTCGAGTTGGCTACGGCGACGATTGAGCTTCCAGCCGATTCGGAATCCAAGGTAGAAGTGAGAGCAGTGGAGAAAAAGTTGATCGAGGTGGGCACAGAGATTCGTCAACTGTCTCATGAGCTTCATCCAGCGGTGTTGCAGGAATTGGGTCTGCCGGCGGCGCTGTCCTCCTATTGCGAAGAGTTCAGCAAACTACGCGGCATTCCCGTTTCCTATAGTGCTGATCAAAGTGTGGAAGAATTATCGCCCGGGGCCGCACTCTGCATCTACCGCATTGCCCAGGAGGCGCTCGGGAATGTTGCGAAACATGCCCAGGCCAAGCAGGTTGAAGTCCGGCTGACCCGGTCCGACAGTCGCGTTTGCCTCGTGGTGTCGGATGATGGTGTCGGTTTTAATCCCGACGGAAGCGAAAGGTCTGGAGGGCTGGGGCTGATCAATATGCGAGAGCGCGTGCGCCAACTGGACGGTACGTTTGAGTTCGAGAGCCAGCCAGGACAAGGAACCACGGTGAAAGCGGAAGTTCCTTTTCGGAACAAACAGGCTTCGTTGCGAAGAAGCGATGAAAACCGCTGATAGAGCAATCCCAAACCGCCGGGCCACCGTGCCCAGCAACCGAGCATCTGGCGCGGCAGCTCAGAACAGATCCTGCTTAATTAAGTGGACTGCGAAGCAACGACGAGAACGGGGCAGGGTCCCAATTGCATCACACGATAGGTTGTCGAACCAAAAATAGCTAAATCCAATGCGCCCGGGCCAAGCACCCCCATAGCCACCAGATCGATTTGCGCTTCCAGGGCGAGTTGAATGATTTGCCTATATGGTTTTCCGATGCGCACCGCCGTCCTAATCTTGAGGGTCTTGTGTTCCTCCGGTGGAATCAGCTTATCGAGTTGCTGCGTCGCCGCCGCTATCGCCTCTTCCGTCTTGCCCGGACTTGGAGCCTCCTCCAACACGTGCAGCAGGATGAGCTCGGCGTCATACTCCCTTGCCACAGAGATCGCGTGTTTCAAACCCCGCTCTGAATTCTCTGAGAAATCCGCACAGAAGAGAATTCGGTTCAAGTGGTGGACGTGGCCATGCTCTTTACCTGCGGCCATAGGGTCATGCGGCGGATTACATACTCCCAGCACCGGGCAGGGAGCCCTGCGCATCACTCGGTCGGTCACCGACCCCAGCATCAGGCGGTCGTACCCTCGCCGGCCGTGCGTTCCCATGACGATCACGTCTGTTTTCTGCGCTTGCGCAAACGACAGAATAGCATCCTGGGCCATTCCCTGGTGCACCACGAGCTCTGGCTGAATTTCACCCTGAGTGTTTTCGTTTACGAATTTTTGCAGTTCTTCCTTGCCGCTCTCGCGCAGATCCTCGCAGAAGTGGTCATAGAGTTCCACAGAGGCAGCAAAGCCGAGGGAAGGATGTCGCCAAAGCTCTACGATATGCTGCGCCACCACCTTGGCGCGATAGTGTTCGGCCAGCGAAAGCGCATGATGATACGCCCTTACCGAGAACTCTGAGAAATCAATGGGACAAAGGATGACTTTAATTTCCAGCATGGTTCCTCTTTAGGAGTTTGATTTTGATCCAAGCACTGCGCGATTCCTCGTATGATCTGGACTCTACTTTCCTGCTGCCTTGTTCAGGATTTAACGAGGACCACTCGGATCGCTTTCCCCGGCACGCGTGGATCATTCTTGTACTCTTCTCTGATAAGAGAGATTCCTGTAGTAGAAGGGACGGCCCGAGTCATCATTTCGATGTTACGCCGGAAACCGGGACAAGTTCTAGTAGCTGATCTGATGCAAAAAGAGTGCATTCCCATCACGGCCCCGCTGGGTTCCGGGGACCAGAATCGCAGCCGAAATGAGAATGTCATTTGGAATTGCGTCTTTCGTTCTTGAATGCCTCTTCGCCGCCCCCCTATCGAAATCCAGGCACCGAGTGTCCAAGACCTTCACAAACTGTACGGCGAACCAACAATGGAGCGCGGCGCGGCCGGGCATTACCCTGATGGTGGAATACGGTCCCGATCGACGGGCCTGCCAATTGTTGATTGAGCCTGGGCAATTGCTTGTTGAAGTGAGGGACTAAGGCCCACTCATGTCGTCACAAGACGTGTTGGAAGTTCTTCAAAATGTAGTTCCCATGCGGCAAAACAAATTTCATGGCTTCCCTCCGGGATTTGTGTCCCACTGGCGCCATCGGCAAACGCTCCGTGGACCAAACATCACCATCACAGCAAAAGCACAATTCGCTTCGGGATGTTGTGGTTCAACTTGTTTGCTGACGATAGAATGCGCTCCTGTAGGCGGATCCACGAGCAGATTTATGCCTGGCGTGAGGTGATGGAGGAAAAGCACCAGATTCCACTCGTCAAGAAAGAAGCCATGAGAATGGCAGGCGAAGTGTTTAGTCATCCCGCTCTCTATCGCATTGCCGCCAGTTCCGCGGAAGCCAGTTTGAAGACCCTGCCACGCTTTGCGCTCTTTAATCAGCTGAACCCGTGGGGACGGCATCGCGATAATCCTGAACCGGCAAAAGAAACGTTCCATGCCTGGTACAAGAAGAATTGGAGCGCGGCGGCTAAACAGGAGACCGGCCGATGAACGTTCGCGATACTATCCTGCAGAATGTCCGCAACAATCAGCCATCGCCTCGAGAGCTGCCTGCTGTTCCGGCGTTTCATTCCCCACAGCCGCTCGATCTCAAGGAACAATTTATTGCGGCGTTGAAGAAACTCAGCGGGGAAGTAGTGCCCGAACCTCCGGCTGATCTTGATGCTTTTCTCAGGAACGATTTCTTGACGCTAAGACGCTCGCCAGATTAGAGAGCACAGATTGCGGGACGGTTTGGTCTCAAACGTATTCTTACGACGCATTCGGTAATATCGCAAAGAGTGGCAGTGCACCCTTTCAGCCAACGTACAATCCAGCGACCAACCGTATCACTCCAGTGTCTGGCTTCACGCCTACTTACGACAACAACGGCAACACACTGACGGATCCTTCGCACACCTATAGCTGGGATTCTGCGGGCAAGCCGGTAGCAATCGACGCAGTTAACATGACATACGACGCCCTTGGCCGTATGGTCGAGCAAAATCGTTCTGGGGTCTGCACTCAGTTTGTATATGGGCCTCACGGCGGCAAATTTGCGATCATGAGCGGCCAGACTTTACAGAAGGCGTTCATTCCTTTGGCCGGCGGTGCCCAAGTGGTTTATAACGCCAGCGGAATTCTCTATTACGGACACTCGGATCATCTTGCCAGCATCCGCCTCGGCTCGACATCTTCACGTACACTATCTTTCGATGTTGCCTATGCGCCTTTGGCGAAACTTACGCTGCTTCTGGATCCGCGGACCCAGCATTCACTGGGCAGCGGCAAGACACGGTTAGTGGTTTCTACGACTTTCCCCCGGTGTCTACAGAGCGTTTAGGTATACGCTCGGAATGGAAGCGCGAAAAAACTGAACTCGCCGGTTAACCCGAACTCACTCGAATGTCGTTTCCGGGCTGGATAGTACGTAGAACACTAAGCGCCGATGGAATGAGTGGGGCCAAATCCTCAAGCTGATTCGAAGGTGCGACAAGAAGCAGCAGCGCTATTTTGCGATCCCCGAGATTTTGCTGATATTCAAAGCCCTGGTCCATTGTGATCAGAACTTCGAATTCCTTCTCCGCGAGAGACAGGAGTAGCCCATTTTTCTTTCCGGCCCAGCCCATCTCTTGAACGGTTCTGCAGGTATGTTCCGCCAGCAAGCGTTTCAGTGCACGTGGCAAGCACTCGTCGATTAGCAGCCTCATTGTGTCTGGGCAATCACCAAGTCTTTCGCATGCTCCAGTGCCGCGATGGCAGCCTCCCGTGTCACGGTCGGGAACTCATCCAGAAATTCATCTAACGTATGTCCGCCCTCGAGATAATCGAGCAGGTTCTTGAACGGCACTCTCGTCCCCCTGAACACCGGCGTTCCTCCCAGGATTTCTGGGTCCTTTACGATAACATCCTTGTTCGCGGCCATCATTCTCTCCGTATTTTGCGAGTATATCATCGTCCTTCCTCTTCCGATTGAGCTGGAACCCTCTTCGTGTCTACCTCTATTGCGTTTGAGTCCCACGTTTTTGGGCATCCTGGTTGAAAAAAGTTGTGTCCTCTCTCCTCTGTGGCCCCGCGGGGCAGGGGCGTTCGGCCTGAGGCCTTGGGTTTCCCATATTCGTTACCCGTCAACTGTTTGGTCAAAATATCAAACGTGAATCTCGGTAGTATTGCCTCCCCTTACACAGAGAATTCCCTCGAAAACTGGGCAATCTAGCGAGACTTTGCCGGCGGGGAAGCGTACTGGTAGTCAGGAGGGCATCCGTGCGAACCATTCTGCGAACAGTATTGGTCTGCCTCATTGTGCTCGTCGCCGCGTTGTCTCAGAAGAGCCATTCCCTAAGCGGGCGCAACACCCCCTGAGGCGAATCCCCCATAAGGCCAACAACTCAAAGCAAGGTTTTCTGAAGGAGGAAATTCATGAAGCGCATCGGTATTCTGATGTTGGTGCATTTTTCTGTTTTGTTTCGACCGCTCGGCCGCAAGCACAAACAAAGCCCCAAATCATCACGTTTGACGTCCCGGGCGCGGGCACCGGGAAAGGCCAAGGCACAAATGCCATCGGAGTCAATGCGTTAGGCTCGATCGTGGGATGGTACATTGACCAGAACAACGTGTCTCACGGTTTCCTGCGCTATTCCAACGGCAGTTTCGCGACGTTTGACCCTCCGGGCTCCACGAGCACGATCACCTACGCCCTCAACTGGGAGGGTGCGATCGCGGGGTATTATTATGACGCGAACAACGTGATTCACGGCTTCTTGCGTACTCCCAACGGAACTATAACGACGTTTGACCCTCCCGGATCCACGGGCACGTTCGCCGGGAACATCAACGAATTCGGGTTGATCGCAGGGTACTACAATGATGCGGGCAAGGTGTCTCACGGCTTCCTGCGCTATCCCAACGGCGACTTCACCATCTTCGATGCTCCGGGAGCCGGCGTTGCCGCCAATCAAGGCACGTTCCCCCAGTTCTTTTCTTGCCTCACCACTACCGGGGCGATCACAGGATTTTACCTTGACGCTAACGGCGTGTTTCACGGCTTCCTGCGCGCTCACAATGGTGAAATTACCACTTTCGATCCCCCGGGCGCCGGCATAGGGGTTGCCCAAGGCACACTCCCCTTTAGCATCAACCTAGGGGGAGCAATCACAGGAACATACGCCGACACAAACACCGTGCTTCATGGCTTCCTGCGCGCTCACA
>Ga0074045_10000756_pt1 | contig 31560 bp, 27 predicted proteins | sample BogForMeECP23OM2_FD_94442 | JGI IMG/M metagenome (GOLD analysis project Ga0074045, IMG submission 94442) | Bog forest soil microbial communities from Calvert Island, British Columbia, Canada - Bog Forest MetaG ECP23OM2 | ecosystem: Environmental > Terrestrial > Soil > Wetlands ...
CTTCGTGTACCGCTCTTCTGCCTCGGTGACTTCCACCGCCCGTCGCAGATCGTCGTCTTCGAGCTTGGCGAGGAGCTGCCCCTTGACGACGATGTTGCCCTCATCCGCATCGAGCTCGACAAGCCGCGCCATGTTGTGGGCGGAGATCGGCACCATGACGGTCGGCTCGACCGTGCCGGTCGCATAGACCGCCTGGACCGCCGGCCCGCGGCGGGGATGCACGACGGTCATCGAAGGCGGCGCCGAGAGCCAGTAAACGGCTCCGGCGCCGATCGAGAGCAATGCCAGCAGCGCCGCCCAAAGAGGCGGACGACGGCGGGTTCGCCGCCGCTCTGCCGCATCTCTCTCGCCGACCGGAAGGGGAATCCCGATCGGGCTCGGCCCGCGAGCACAGCCGGGCTGCGGCAGGCGTTCGGCGCGGCCGGCTTGGCGTTTGATCGGAGACAAGTTCCTCGCTATCAACGGGGCCGAGCAAAAACGTGGGCGGTCGTCTGCATATCGGAGGCTGATCCTCCGACTGCGGTGCCGCATTGACCCTGATCAAGCTCCGACGGGCCATCGGCGGCGCGATAGCTCGATGCGGATGTATTTAGTTGGGCTCGCCAAAAGGGAATGCCACTCTCGCCTCGATCGCGGTTCCGCTGTTTTGAAAATATTGATTTGAAGCCGGTCTTGGCCATGCACGGCTAGCCGGTGTCTTTTTGATAGCCAAGGGTGCTCACCGTCGAGCGCGGCCGGATCGACGATATTGGGCAGGCTAAAGGGGATCGCAACGTCGCCGGACAAGTTCGCTTCGAGGCGCGGGCCGTGCCGATCGTCTATGGTCGTGCGCGCCACGAGACGGCCACGTAGGAGGAAAGGAGCAGGACCGTCTCAGCAGCCGATCTTTCGGCACCGGCCGCAGCGCAATACCGCAAGGCGATCACCGCGGCCGTGATCGGCAATGTCCTGGAGTGGTACGATTTTGGCGTTTATGGCGTCTCGTATCGACGATCTCGCAGCTCTTCTTTCCGAGCGGCGATCCGGCCGTCTCGCTGTTGTCGACGCTGATGGGCTGGCTCTCGGACCGCCTCGGGCGATGGCCGCCGTTGATCGCCTCCTGTATCGGCTACGCGGTGCTGCGCTATCCGTTCTTCTTAATGGCCTCGTCCCGCAGTGTCGGGCTGGCGATCGTGGCTCAGCTGCTGATGGTTTTGCTGTAAGTCCCCTATCCGGGCACTTGCCCGGCATTTTATGCCGAGATCTTTCCGACCTGGGTGCGCTATATCGCACTATCGATCGGCTACAATATCGCCGTCGCGATCCTCGGCGGGTTTGCGCCGTTCATCGCTGCCGTCTCGTGCAGGTGACCGGCAACAGCTACGCGCCGGCCGCCTATGTTATAGTGGCGGCGATTGTCACTCTCGCGATCCTGTCGCGCACGCGCGAGACCGCCTTCGCCCCGCTGCGCTGACCCGGCCGTCAGATCTGGAGGTCGTCCGCTTTCTTGTTCAGGGAGGCGATCAGGGCATCGATGCCACTGCTGCGCAGCACCGCGGAGAACTCCGAGCGCCGCGTCGCCACTTCGCTGATCGCACTGTCGAGGTAGACGTCCCGGACCTGCCACGCAATGTCGTTGTCGTGCAGCACGAAATTAATCGATACCGGCTCGCCATTCGCTTTGACGATCCGCGTCTTGACCATCGTGCCGTGCCTGATCTGCTGCTCGCCGAAAAATTCGAACCGTTCGCCGGAATACCCGTCAAACCGGGTGGCGTAGACGGCGGTAATGTAACGGCCGTAGGCTTGCGCGACACGCCGCTTTTGCTCACTCGATAGTTTGGCCCAGGTCGGCCCGATCGACAGCCGCGCCATGAACGGCACGTCAAACGTGCCGAGCACGATCGGCTCGAGCTTCTGATAGCGGCCCCTCGCTCCCAATGTCGTGGCGTGCTGCATCACATCGAGCAGTTGGCCACAGAAATGCCGGACCACCTCTCCCGGGCCCGACGTCGCCTCTGCCGGGATCGGGGAAAAGATGACCAGCCAGCCGACCACGGCGAACCAGCAGCCGGGAAGTTTGGTAAACAGAGAATTTGCGCAGCGCAGCATGGTCACTCTCCAGTTTCACCCGCTCGCAAAAATGGTGCGCGCCGGTGTCCGAGCGGGATCGTCCTCTCCTAACGGGAGCCGATGCGACTGTCGAGGGCCGAGCCCGATGATTTCGCGATCGCGACCAAACGGCAGCTTCCGTCGCAACAGACCCTCACCCGCCCAGCCCCCACCCTAACCCTCCCCCGCAAGCGGGGGAGGGAATGAGAGGGGGCTGGGTTCCTCCTTTCCCGCGGTGCGGGAGAGCGCCTCTCAGAATGTACGTCTCGCTTCTTTGCCCCTCTCCCGCACGCGGGAGAGGTTGGTGAGCGGAGCGAGGCGGGTGAGGGCTTCTCCGGTATCAAGCGTTAGGTTTGCGATCACGCGCCGGCCAGAGACGTGGAGCCGCCTATCAGGCTTGGCGCCGGCGGTCACCGAGATTGCCGTCTTCGGGATGCTAAGGGCGGCCGTAGTCGCGCAGCAATTCGGTCAGTGCGTCGAGGCTTTGCCAATCCTCGACGCGATCGACCGCGTCTTCGACGCGGGACACTCCCTCAGGGGTAAGCACGACGCCAGCGAGCTCGTGGAATTTAGCGCGAATCTCCGCTTCGGCAAAGGGTCGCTGGAAGTCGCCGCGATGACTATCGCAGGCCTGCGTAGCCTGTCGGCCGTCGCGCAGCGTCACGGTCACGCGCGCCGGCCGAAGCCGCGGCGCGACGGCGCTCATTTCCGGGTCTTCCGACACGTGCACGCGGTGACGCAGCGCGGCGATGACGGGATCGTTTACGGCGGTATCGTCGAGCTCGGCGTAGCCGGCTTTACCTTTTACGACCATGACTGCGGCGGCATGGGGCAGCGAGTACTTCGACGCGAAATAATTGGGCGGATCGGGGTGGCGCATGACCGAAGCAAACCGATAGGTCGCGACGTCGATGCGTTCGATCTCGCCGGGTTGCGGGCGCAACTCCGCCAGAGCTTCGCGGAGGCAATCGAGCGCCGGGTGGATCGGGTTGCAGCAGGCGTAGAGGCGGAAATAGTTGCGGGTGATCTCCCAGCGTGTGCCGAGTTCGTCGAGGAGGCCGTCTTGTGTGAAGCCGCTCCCGACCAGCTGGCCGAGCGCCTCCTCGATCGCATCCTCCTGCGCTTCGAACCCGGCGAGCGCCAACTCCGGCGCCAGCGCGGCGGCAAAACCGCTCATGCCGCCGGCGACGTTGAGTGTCGTTGCACCCGCCACAGCGTTGGTATAGCTCGGTGTCAACAGCAGGGTCGTGGCGATGCGCATGGTGCGGCTGATGCCGGCGGCATCGAGACCGCGCAGGCGCGCGCCTGCCGCGGCCGCCGCCAATAGCGAAACCTGACCGTTCTGGTGCGCCAACGGCCGCGGGGTGAACCCGGTGGAGAGCCGCCCGGCGACATCGTAGCCGAGCAGGAGTGCCGCCAGCACCTCGCGCCCGGGGCTCCGCGCGTGCTCGCCGACCGCCAGCACGCCCGGCAGAACTTGCATCGCCGCCTGGCCCGAAACGAGCCGCAGGCCCTCGCAAAGCTCGATCGAGCGGCCGGCGATGCCGTTCAACAACGCCGCGGTGCGCGGATCATGGGTCGGCCAGCCCCGGGCATAGACCGTGGCACCGCGGCCGGCGGTCCCCGCCAGCCGCTCCCGCAAATTGTGCACCTCGGGCCGTTCGGCGCCGGCCAGGATGACCCCCAGCGTGTCCAGCAATACCAGTTTGGTGTGCCGTTGCACCGATTCGGGAACATCCTCCCATTGGGTTTGTGCGACAAACTCCGCCAGTTTTTCGATTTCCCGGCCCATGGCGCTCGAACTCGCTTTGCCGACTCCGCAGGTCGAAGGCTAAGGTTGGGCTCGGCGCCCATCGAAAGCGTTCGGCATGAACAGAAGAAGCATGCTGAGGCGGGTTGCAGCAATCCCCCTGCTGTCAGCCGTCTTGCCCGGTCCGATGACAGCGACGCGAGCCGCCGACCCGCCGCGCTCCGTTCGCCGTGTCCGCCCCTCCGACCCGTCCTGGCCGAGCGAAGCAAGCTGGGAGCGGCTGAACCGCGAAGTCGGCGGACATCTGATCAAAGTGCAGTCCCCGCTCGCCGCCTGCGCCGACGCGGCCGACAGCGCCGCCTGCCAAGAGGTCCTGAAAAATCTGAAGAACCCGTACTTCATCGGCGATCAGCCGGGTCTGACGCAGACCTCCGGCTGGGTCGACGCATGGACGTCGGCGCCGAGTACCTATGCCGTCGCAGCCCGAGACACGACGGACGTGGTCGCCGCGGTCAACTTCTCGCGTGCGAACAATCTGCGGCTCGTCGTCAAGGGCGGTGGCCACAGCTATCAGGGCACCTCCAGCGAGCCGGACTCGCTCCTGACATGGACGCGGGCGATGAACAACATCGTCCTGCACGACGCATTCGTCGGGCAGGGTTGCGCCGGGACGGCAGCGCCGCAACCCGCTGTTACCATCGGGGTCGGCGCGATGTGGGTGCACGCCTACGACGCCGTGACGACGAAATCCGGCCGCTACGTGCAGGGCGGCGGGTGCACCACCGTTGGCGTCGCGGGACTGATCCAGAGCGGCGGGTTCGGCAGCTTTTCGAAAAACTACGGCATGGCTGCTTCCGGGCTGCTCGAAGCCGAAATCGTTACCGCCGACGGCGCCGTCAGGATCGCCAACGCCTGCACCAATCCCGAATTGTTCTGGGGGATCAAAGGCGGCGGTGGCGGCAGCCTCGGGGTCGTCACCAGGCTCACTTTGCGGACGCACGAGCTCCCGGCCTGGTTCGGCATCGCTTTCTTGACGATCAAGGCGGCCGCCGATGCTGCATTCCGGCGCCTGGTCGGCAGGTTCATCAGCTTCTACAGCGAGAGCCTGTTTAACCCGCACTGGGGCGAGAGCGTCACCTTCAGGCCGACCAACATGCTCGCCGTCACGATGGTGTCCCAGGGATTGGACGGGCAGCGGGCGGAAGATGTCTGGCGGCCCTTCCTCGATTGGGTCGCCGGATCGCCGCAGGATTTCACACTAGAGAGGCCGCCGACCATCGCCAGCCTACCTGCTCAACACTTGTGGGACGCCGATTTTCTCAGAGAGCACGCTCCCGGCTTGTTGATCACCGACCAACGACCGGGGGCGCCCGCCGGCAATGTGTGGTGGGCAGGCGATGCGGGCCAGGTCGGCTGGTTCCTCCATGGCTACCAGTCCCTTTGGCTGCCCGCCGCTTTATTGCAGGAGGAGCGGCAGGAGCCGTTTGCCGATGCGCTGTTCGCGGCGAGCAGGCACTGGGCCGTGGCCATGCATTTCAACAAGGGCCTCGCCGGCGCTCCCCCCGATGCCGTGGCGGCCGCCAAAGACACCGCGACCAATCCGGCGGTTCTGACGGCCTTTGCTCTGGCGATCATTGCTAGCGCGGGTCCGCCGGCGTACCCCGGAACCCCCGGCCGCGAGCCGGATCTGTCGGCCGCGCGCCGGGATGCCGGTGCCATCGACATGGCGATGGGCGAGCTGCGGAAACTCGTGCCGGACGGGGGTTCGTATGTATCGGAGAGCAATTTCTTCGATAGCGACTGGCAGCGCTCGTTCTGGGGAGCGAATTATCCGCGATTGAAGGCGGTCAAAGCGACATACGATCCCGACGGCCTGTTCTTTGTTCACCACGGCGTCGGCAGCGAGGAGTGGAGCGACGACGGGTTCACCCGGCTCCCGAAATGATAAAAGGGGACTGATATGGCCATCGATTACGCAAAGCGCGACGGGGTCGCCTACATCACGCTGAACAATCCCGCCAAGGCGAATATCCTGGACAAGGCGACATCGGACGAGATTTCGCAGGCCTGGGTCGATCTCTGGGAGGATCGCGAGATCCGCTGCGCCATCCTGACCGGTGCCGGCGATCGGCATTTTTGCGGCGGACATAATCTGGCGCCGCGCCCCGACCTCACTCCCGATGATCGCGAATACCTCCGCACCCAGCGCATCTACTGGCCGCTGGCCGGCACCGTGCACGGCCAGAAGACCGGGGTCGACGGGCGAATGGGTGACCACTACCCGCGGGTATGGAAGCCGGTCATCGCGGCGGTCAATGGCTGGGCAGCCGGGGCGGGGCTCTACATATTGCTCGCCTCGACCGATATCCGCATCGCCAGTCGCGAGCATGCAAGGTTCAAGTTTGCGCTCCTTAGCCAGGGCTGGCTCGGCCACGGGCCGGGTGCCAGCCTATTGATCAAGCAGCTCCGCTATATCGACGCGATGAAGATGCTGCTAACCGATGATCCGGTCGATGCCGAAGAAGCGCTGCGGATTGGTCTTATCAACGAAGTCGTCCCGCACGCCCAGCTGATGGAGCGGGTGGAGACGATCGCCCGCCGTATCGTCACCTTGCCGCCGGTCGCGGTGCGCATGATGAAGGAGTTCGTAATCCGCTTTGGTGACCTGCCGACCGACCAGGCTTGGCAGGTGCAGAATCTGATCAACTCGCTGTTGATCCAGACCACGACCGATGGCGAAGAGGGGCGCCGGGCGTTCAACGAAAAGCGCCCGCCCGACTTCACCGGCGCGTTGCGCCGCCGCGGCGAGGCCTGGGAGGAGCCATCGGCAGAGGATGCACGACGCCTCGACGACGCCTATCGCAGCGGCGAGTTTTAACGCGGTCCGGGATGCTCGCTCGCGCGCCGAGAGATTTTGTAGTATGAGAAAAGCAGTTGGCCCGCTCGCTGTGCGCCATCCGACTTTAGCTGCTTGGTTGTTCTCGGCGTTTCTTGGATGAATTGATTGACCGTAGTTGACGCTGCAGCTCTTCAAACAAAGAATAGAGAGACACGGGGTAACCACAATCTTCAACGCCGTGAAATCTTCATTTGGGCCGTCGCCATCCTCTTATTAAACCAATTGCTTTATCAGATTAAGGAGGATTGGTCGGCGTCGCTCGAGCGTCTGGTCTACGATCTCGGCGCCATTGGCGCGTTCCAACTCATGGCGTGGTACGTTGTTTTCGGTCTCCTCCACGACAGCGATCCCGTATCTGTCGCTCGATGGCGGGATCTACTCGCCACTGCGGCACTATGCCTATTACTCTTCATACCGATGAGCCCAGCGATCTGGGTTGCCGCGCTCGGTATCGCGATTTACCTATTTCTGTTCAATAATGGCGATCCCCGGCTGCGCGCCGCGGCAACCGTTCTTGCGGGTTTGGCGGTGCAACAGTACTGGGGCCATATTTTCTTTAATCTTGTCGCATTCCCTCTGCTCCGGGCCGAGACGGCGGCGGTTGGAACGATTCTGGCTGCAGTTCGACCCGGCACCTTATGGCAAGAAAATATGATCACCGGACCCGACGGGTTCGGGATCGTCGTTTATGGCCCTTGCTCGTCATTTCATAACGTGTCATTGGCCATATTATGCTGGCTAACGGTAAGTAGGTGGCGCCATCTGAACCAGTGGAGGTGCGATCTCGTGATGTTGAGCGTGGTCGCCGGCGCCATGATCCTCCTAAATCTTCTCAGACTATGTCTGATGGCATGGAACAGGGATCTCTATGATTATTGGCACGTCGGGCCGGGAGGTGACATCTTCGCGATCGCCGCTTCAATCGTAATCCTCTCGATCGCCCTATATGGCTCGCGTCCGACTAAACAACCGACATGAGAGTTTGGGCGGCGCGCATTGTGTTCGCAGGCCTGCTTGTCGGCTCGCTTACAGCAAGGAATGGAAGCACCGACTTGCTCGCCGAGACTCCCGATCTCGAACCGGTCGTTATCCGCGTCGCACAATCAGGGGGTTTGGACTTTCGTCAGAAGACCACGTTTGCTGGCACCGACATTCCTGTCCTGATTTTTAGTGCTGCTAACTGCTCGCTACCGGTGCACGTTGCGCTACTCTCGCCGACTCTCGAAGAAGACCCGACCATCCGATCCAGCCGTGAGCCGGGCTATACTTTGCGCTATGTATATATCGAGCGCTCTTGGGAGGAGCCACCCCAACTAGCCGTATATGTCGAGCGGGTAAAATATGCCGCGCTCGCGATGCTCGGCCTCACGCGATACACACCATTTCGGCAAGTGCTCTTGGTCGAGATCCCACCGCACTGCTCGGCCGCCGGCGATGTTGACTGGGGAGGAGTTTGGCAGCGTGCGCCGACAAGCCGGTCCGATTTGCCTCTATGAACGCCGGCTGCGCCTCAGCAGCTTGGCGCCCAGCAAAACACCACCGACCGCGAATGCGGCTGGAAGGCCAAGGCCTATCAGGGGCGCTGGCGCACTACAGTGCGCGCAAGCGATCGGAACCGCATTCTGCGCGAATGCGGGGACGGTGCTGAGACACAGCCAAGTGATTAGCGCCAAGCCCTTCATAGCCAAACTCCGCTTGTCCCAATACTTAACGCCAACGGCCTCTTGCAACTACAAGAACGTCTCCCAAATCAATCGAGATAGTCAAGCATCTTTTACGGTTAATTCCTGCTTTTTCGAAAATTTCCTGCACCCTACGACCCCAGGCGAGCTAACCGCGAAAGCCGGCGAACCTACGGGTTGGGGAATGGAGGGGCGGGCCCAGGTGATCACGTAACGCCTATCCCAGTGCGCCTGATTGGCGCAGCGTCGCGATTTGTTCCGGCACCAGGTCGAGTATTTCGCGTAGCACAGCGTCCGTATCCGCGCCGAACTCAGGCGCTGAGCCGGAGATCCGGCCAAAGCTGGCGCGCCAGGGCAGCCCGGGGAGAACACCAGGGCCGTGGGGCTCCCAAAACCCCCGCTCCCGCAGGTGGTTGCTGTCGACCAGGTCGCGCGAGGTGGCGAGCACAGCCGCTGGGACACCGGTGCCAAGCAATTCGGATTCCACGGCTTTGGCGGTTCTAGGACGTAGCCAGGCGGCGAGCGCATCATCGATCGCGGCTCGTTGCTCAGCGCGTTCGCGAAACCCGACACCCGCCATCGGCGCCAAGGCCCGGACGACGATGGCGCAAAGCCTTCGCCATTCCTCGTCGGTCCGGACGACGACACTGATCCAGGCGTCGTCACCGGCGCACCGGTAGACGCTATGCGGGACGTAGCGGTCGGAACGGTTCCCCTGCGGCTGCGGCGGGGCCTCGAGTTGCGTTGCCAGCAATGGCTCGGCCATGGTCCACAGCATCGCCTCGATCATCGAGAAATCGATCCGCGCCACCCCGCCCATCCGTCGCCGGTGCCAGAGCCCGGCGGCGACGACGAAGGCCAGCATCAGGCCGCACATCGGGTCGAGCCACGCAAAACCGATCCGCGGCGGAGCATTGGGATGGCGGTTGAGCCCAGCGAACCCGGCATAACATTGCAGCAAGGTGCCGTAGGCGACGGCATGCGCCTCGGGCCCGGTGCGTCCGAGCCCGGATGCCGAGACATAGATCAGATCGGGGTTGACGGCCTGCAGGGCTTCCGCGCCGAGACCTAGCCGCTCCATGACCCCGGTCGCGAAGTTCTCGATCAGCACATCGGATTTGGCCGCCAATGCCCGCGCGACGGCAACGGCTTCTTCGTTCTTGAGGTCGAGGACGACGCTGCGCTTCGCCTGGCCGAGCACCGTGTGCAGTTCGGAGGCACGGCCCGGGTCGCCGCGGCCGGGCGCCTCGATCTTGATGACCTCGGCACCCATCGCGGCGAGATAGCGCGTCGCCGTCGGGCCGGCGATGACCCAGCTGAAGTCGAGGACGCGAATGCCGGAAAGAGGCATCGGGCCGGAGGTCCGGCGCTCCCTGTGGCCGGCGGCCGTGATCCGCAGCCCGAAGGGCGGCCCCGGCGCCTGGATCGCCCTTCCGCCGATGTCTAATCGCCGCCAAAAAGCACGATGAGCAAGCTGTGGCGAATTCAGTTGCTCCGCCGGCTCGCGCAGCGGGAAGCTCGGCACGTGGGCGGCCTGGGCCGCGTCGGCGATCGATTGCTTGTCGTATCGGCGGCCCCAGGCTGACATCAAGGCGTGGAGCGCATCCCAATTGGCGACCCGATCCAGCTTCCGGGCGAAACGCGGATCGGCCGCCCAATCGGGCGAGCCCATCACCTCAAGCCACGGTGCCCATTGGCGGTCCTCGCGCGGCGAGATCGCGGCGTATCCGTCGCGGGCCGGCAAAATCGTCACGGTGGCGCCGTTGCCGTCGGTCAGCCGCCGGCGCGACCAGATCTTCCTGCCGAGCCCGGCGCGCGCCAGCTCGCCGATCGCCATGGTTGCCAAAGCTTCCTGGATCGAGACGTCGATGACGGCGCCGGGCTCCGCCGCCAGTGCGGCATGCATACCGGCGCAGGCGGCGGCGAGCCCGCCGATGAAGGCGGACTGTTCGCCGACCGGGCGCATCGGCGGTTCGGCGAGATCATCGACCTGGCCGGTCAGCAGACGAGCCATACCGCTGGCGAAGAACAAGGTCAGATCGCTCGCCGGGTCGTTCCCCTGCGGTCCGGTCTGGCCGAAAGGCGAGACGAAGAGGAGCGCTGCCTTCGCGTTGAGCCGGCGCAGGCCGGCGGCATCGTGTCCGCGAGCGCGAAGATCCTGCGGTCGGCCTTCACAGACGATCAGGTCGGCTGCCGAGAGTGCCTCCGCGGGGTCGCCGGCAACGATCCTCTTGCCATGGTTGAGATAGTCGGCAAGGGGGGTCGAGTTGTCGGAGTCGACGCGGGCGACATCGGCGCCGACGTCGGCAAAGAGACGCCCGCACACGGCGGCGGCCAAGCCCTCGCCGATCTGCACCACCCGGAACCCTGCCAGCAACGACATTTCTGGAACCGCACTTTAAGCAGGTGCAAAGATATCCGTGAATCGCAGGAGGAGAAACCTGGGCAGGCTCGGCATCGCGTTCTCCGGCGGCGCCAACCCCGCCGAGATCGTCGACTGTGTCAAGCTCGCCGAGACGCTCGGCTACGAGTCGGCATGGGTCGCCGAGGGGCATGGCGGCGACCAGTTCGCGGTGCTGTCGGCCTGCGCGGCGCACACCTCGAAAATCCAACTCGGGACCAGCATCACCAGCGTCTTTGTCCGCACGGCGCCGACGATCGCGATGGCGGCGGCGACGGTCGACGCGATCTGCGCCGGACGTTTCATCCTCGGCGTCGGATCGAGCCATAAGGTCCAGGTCGAGCCGGAGCACGGGGTGCCCTATGGCAAGCCGCTGACACGGGTTCGCGAGAGTGTCGCGATCGTCCGCGCGCTGCTCCGCGACGGCCGGGTCAGCTATGCGGGTGAAACGGTCCGTATCGAGGGCTTCGACCTCTGGTTCACCCCGTTTCGCCCGGCGATCCCGATCTATCTCTCCGCCGTCTTCCCGAAGATGACGACCCTATGCGGCGAGATCGCCGACGGCGTCATTCTGACGCGAAGCACGCTGGCCACCGCGGCGCAGGTCCGAGAGCGGCTCGCCGAGGGGGCCGAGCGGGCGGGGCGAGACCCGAGCGCGATCATCGTCACCTCGCTGTTGCCGACCGCCGTGGGGGCTACCCGCGAGGAGGCGCTCGATGCGCTGCGGCCGGGGCTCGCCTTCTATGCCGGCTTCTTTCCCCGCTACAATCGGATGATGGCCGAGCACGGCTTTCGCGACGAGGCCGCGGCCATCACCGAGGCGTGGTCACGCGGAGACAGGGAAGCGGCCGAGCGCGCGGTCAGTGACGCGCTGATCGACGCCACCAGCGTCGCTGGGACTGCGGAGCAATGCCGCGACCGCATCGAAGCCTACCGGCGCTCGGGCGTCGACCTGCCGATCCTGAGCCCGTTCGCCCGCGGCCCCGGCGCCAAGGCCAGGTTTGAGGCCGTGATCCGGGCTTGCGCACCATCAGCTAATGCCGGATGAGCACAGGCGCCTCTGAGGCCATCGTCATGGCCGACCTCGATCCGCGGCATCCACATGCGACTGCTTAGATTCGTCATCACCGGGCTCGACCCGGTGATCCATGACCTTTGCGGCGTGGAAAGGCGTGGATGGCCGTGTCAAGCACGGCCATGACGATGAAAGATCTGGGAGATTAAGCCAGCTTGAACCCCTGGCGGGCCAGCAGCTTCCAATTGCCGTCTTGCTTCTGCCAGACCTGCAATGCACCGATCTTGACACTAATGGGCTTGCCGTCGGTCTCCATTTCAGCTTCGAACAGCGCGCGATGGCAGCATTGCCGACTACCGCGATGCTGAGTTCGGGAAAAGTGAGCGACTTGACAATCGCCTTGCTCGTCATGACCCCATCCACGAACTCCGCTTTTGTCTGAACCTTGCCGCTCGAATGGCCATAGCTCAGCTGGTCGGCCGCAAGCTTCTCCAATTCCCCCTTGTCCGCGGTCAGCAGCGCCTTTCTCAGCCCCTCGACCGCCTGGCCGACTGCTGCGTCGGCGGCGGCTTCGGCGAGCGCTGGGGCGTCCCGCAACAGGCTCGACAGCCGAGCGCACGCGCGCCGGCGGCAGCCAGGCGACGGCGAGTGATCTCCATTGGTTCCTCCCGCGGTATCGATGAACTTGTTGGGTATATATTCGATCAGGGCGCCCCTTCGCGCAATTCCGCTGGCACCCCGCTGAAGGCGGGCGGGGGGATGCGGCGCTTAGAGGCGGCTTCGTAGGCCGCGGCGATCTGGAGGAGAACATCCTCCCTGCCAGGCTCGGCGCGGAAGACGAGCGAGAACGGCAGGCCGGGCTCCGGGATCGTGATCGGCGTGTCGGCAGGGACAGAGATATATCGCGTGCCGTCCGCGCTGAGCGCGAAGACCGGGTCGTAGACGGTCGTAACAAAACCGGCCGGGATCAGCACCTCGGTCAGGCCGGCGTTCGGGCCGTAGAATGATTCGAGGCGCAGGTTGTTGCGTCCCCCGAGCGGGTCGTGGGCGCCGCCGATCTTGGCCGGCGGCAAGGGGGTGTGCAGGCGCACCAGCGCATCGAGCCGGTTCTCCAGCATCACCATCATGTCGACCCGGCGCAGCAGCTCGCGCAGCATGATGCGCTCGTCCACACCCTGCCGCCCGCCCAATGGGTTGCGCGGATCGGTCACTTCTTCCCAATTCTTGAAGGCGGCGCGGCCATCGTCGCCCCAGAATTTGGAGCGCGCATTGAGGCTCGCGAAATCGACCAAGGTTTCGCTGAACCCTCGCCTCCACCAATCGGTGGCGCGGCGCGACAGGTATTGGTTGACATGGAAGCGGAACATCATCGCCAGCTCCTGCTCCTGGATCGTGGCGATGTCGAGGTTCGCGGGGGGTGCTACCCGGCCTTCGGCGAGTTCGACGCAATAGTCGATCGGCGTCAGCGTGCCGGTGCCGAAGACCTTGCCGGGAGCAAACTCGGTCGGCCGGATCGCCGCGACGAATTCCTTGAACAAGGGCTGACCCTCGGGTCCCAGACGGAATAGCAGGCCGGGCATGAAGACCGGCACCAGCCTCGTGAGCGCTTGCCGGAAATCGGGGTTCATCGCCTCGAGGGAGGGATCGCGTTCCCACAGCGGATCGGAGGACTCGACCAGAGTCGCGCCGAGCCTTTCGCCGAGGATCGCTTTGATTTCCGCGGCGGCGGCCGTGCAGGTCGGCACGGTTGCCTTCTCGCCAGGCCGGACCAGCATCGATTCGCGGACAACCCCGATGCGCATGCCCGCGAGCGAGCCCGCAGCGCCGGATATCCGAGAGTGGCCCGCGTAAGGCGTCGCCAGCACCGAAGAGCGCGGCACCGTCGTGTAGGGGTCGCGCGGGTCATAATAGCCGGTTTCGGGATCCTTCAGCGCGTCGAGCACTTTGGCGGCGTCGCCGATCGTGCGGGCGAGGATGCCGGCGCGGTCGCAGTAAATGTCGGCGCCGATGGCGCCGCCATTGAAGCTTAGCACCGCCTTGTGGGGCAGAATCAACGCCACCGCATTGTGATTGGCCGGGCCGCGGGTCGAGGCGCGGGTTTCCTCGCCGAGGCTCACCATGACGAGATTGGCGCTGACCGATACACCCGAGCCCGAACTCGAGCCCAATGAGGCGGCGCGCGTCGTGTCGTAGGGGTTAGCCGGGTTGCCGGCCCAGCTCGAGCGCTGATAGCCGAGCACCGACGGCAACACCTTTTCAGGCTTGTGCCGGCCGCCGGGGTCGCCCGCCCGGCCGTTGTATTCGGTGCAGACGGCTTTGGCGAAGATGATCGCGCCCTTGTTGCGCAGCTGTTCGACGAGCACATGGTCGCGCGCCGGGAAATCGATGTCATAGGCCGCGTCGCCCCCGGCGGTCGTGCGCATGTCCTTGGTGTCGAACGGGTCCTTGAACGAGAAGACGACGCCGTACATCGGCAGCTTTTCGAGATCGGGATTGCGCCCGTATGTGGCGTCGAGCTCGGCGGCGCGTTCGAGCGCGTCGGGGAGTCTGCGAAACGCCTCGCAGACCGGCGGCGCGCCGGGCGGCAAGGGCCCCTCGGAAGGGTGCCGGTCTAAATCGCCGCGGCAGCTCGCCTCGGAGGTTGAGCGTGGCGAGCGCGTTGAGCTGCCCGGCATCTGGTTTGCCCGCGATCATCCCGTACTGCTGCTGGACCGAGGGGTCGGAAGCCGTAGCCTCCATACGGCCGAACTCAAGGGGCGGCCCCTTATATTTCTCGATATCGGGCAGGATCGCCGAGGCCTTGACGGTCTCGGTCGGGAAGCGGAGCGGCTCCATCACGCGCACGACGCCCGCAGCCTCGGGGACCGGCGCCCCGTCCTCGGTGACGAGCACGCTCGCGACACCGTTGTAGGCCCGCGCGCGCTCGATATAGTGCCGAACCACGGCGACGCAGGTCGTCCGCCCCTTTCGGATCGCCTGGTGCAATTCCTCGATCGTCGCCTCTTCGAGACGAAACGGCTGATCCTCTCCCGCCATGGCCCCCGCCCCTGTTGGCCTTCCTAGTCACCCTACCGCGGGTGTGTGTCGCGGGCCATGGAAACCGCTCTCGCAGAAGGTTAAGCTCGGTTCTCCACAGCAGGAGGCAAACCGATGAGCAACATTATCCGCGCCACCACCCCCGAGGTCCCCGAGCCCGCTCCCGGCACCTGGTCGAACTGCCTGGTCGCCGACGGCGTCGCTTATGTCGCCGGGATGACTGCGCGGGGTACCGGCACTGCGGGGGATGAATACGCCCAGGCGAAGGAGATCTTCGGCAAGATTCGCCATCTCCTCGAGGCGGCCGGCGGCAGCATGGCCGATGTCGTCAAGGTGACGATCTTTGTCACCGACATCACCCAGCGCGAAAAAGTGTGGCAGGCCCGGCGGGAGTTCTTTACCGGCAACTTCCCGACCTCGACGCTCGTGCAGGTGGCCGCACTCGCCGATCCCTCGCTCAAGGTGGAGATCAACGCGGTCGCGCATATCGGGGCGGGCAAGCCCTGATCCGATGCCGGTCCGGCGAACTGACGGAAAATTGACTCTCCCCTTTCGCGACGATCTCCGGTAAGAAGATTCAGGCGGGGGAGAAATCATGCAGATCAAGTTGACGAATGTGCTCGTCGCGGCTGGCTTTGCGTTGGCGAGCTTCCCGGCGTTTGCTGCTGAGATGCCGGCAGATGGCACGAAGAATTTCAGCGCGCCGAGCGACGCGCCTGCGTATTTTGCCAACGAAACCGTCCCCGAATCGGCTCGGGTCGACCACGCGGCCACTTTCACCAGGGAGGAGGTGGCAGCTGCCCCGGAGGGATCTGACGTCGAACCGGCGGTTTCGGTCGGGACGGGGCGACACGGCAAGCATACCTCGGCCCATAAATCTACGAGGCACTCGGCGGGCAGATCCAGGGGCCATGATGCCCAGTCGCATTACGCAAAGGCCGAGAGCCGATCGGCGAGCGGCACGAAAGCCGCCGGCAAACGCGGGACGCAGATCGGCGCGAGCAAGTCCAGCACCACAAGACATGCCAAGACGGGCTCGGGGCAACACGCGTCGACCTCGCCGCCGCCCGAATCGAAACGAACCTCGGTCGGCTAAATATTGCAGAGCCGGAAAGGCTCAATCCGCCGCCATCGGCTGGCGCTAGCCGAGGTGCTGGAAGCAGCGGTCGATCCACAGCTTGTTCAATTTTTCCTGGACGCCGTTTTGCAATAGGCGGCGGTGCAGTGCCTCGAAATCGACGCGATCCATCTCCTGATCCTGGTTGTAGCAGGAGAAAACGACCGTCTCGGTCCCGATGACGGGATCGCGCTGTAATTGCAGGCACTGCGCGCAGATCTCCTTTATCATGCACTGCATCGGCGAGTTGATCGAGGCGATCGCCCGGTGCTCCGGCCGGAAAAAGTGCTTCAGGCGCGCCCGCCGCACCTCGGCAACGGCGCCTTGACCACGACCTCGACGATCTTGGGCGTCGGCCGGACGACCTCGAGCACCCGCGCGCGCAATTCGTCGTCGAGGGGGGCGGCGAGTTGCGCCGGCGCCGATGGCTTGAGCCGCGCCAGCATGCGGCTGACCACCGGATAGCCCAAGGTGGCACCAGCCGTCGCCTTGACGACGTTCCCCGAAAAGCTCGGATGGAAATCGCCGAAAAAGCTGACCGCCCGGCCGTCGGGGCGCAAGCTCGTCAGCACCCGCACCGCGCTGGGCTTGGCCAACTGCTCCGGCGTTGCCGGGTTGCCGTCCTCGTCGAGCGCCCGGAAATGACGTCCGTCGACGGCGATGTTCGCCGGGTCCTCGCGGCCGACGTTGCGCCGATGAGGCGGCTTGGCGACGACTGCGGCCGCATCAGTGCACCCGAAAATTGCGAGCCTAAAGTTCCTCTGCCGATCCGCTGACAGGCCGCTTTTTTTCCGCTGTGACGGCGCGAAAAATTCCGCTGTCGAACGATATGCGAATAGAAGCAGTCAAATATCGCAACGCTCTGACAAGAAAAGACTTATGGGCAATGGGCGTGATCAATGTCGAGCGCCGCCATGCTCCTTTTTGGCGTATTTCCGCTGTCGGCAGGGGAAGCTCGGAGCGAGGCGCCGGCGCCGCTCGGGTCGGAGCAGCCTCTCGCTCGGCAGGCATCGCGCCGCCTCAGCCGGTGGTCGCCTACTCCGCGGCCAGCACCTGGCGCTGGCCCAGGTGGTGCAGGCAGCGGTCGATCCACAGCTTGTTGAGCTTTTCCTGGACGCCGTTCTGCGACAGGCGGCGATGCAGCGCCTCGAAATCGACGCGGTCCATCTCCTGGTCCTGGTTGTAGCAGGAGAAGACGACCGTCTCGGAACCGGTTTGGGGGTCGCGCTGCAATTGCAGGCACTGCGCGCAGATCTCCTTCATCATGCACTGCATCGGCGAGTTTATCGACGCGATCGCCCGGTGCCCCGGACGGAAAAAGTGCTTCAGGCGCGCCCGCCGTGCCTCGGCCACGGCGTTCATCATGCCATCGGAGCCGATCGCGATGATTCGGTCGACCTCCGCCAACGGAATGTCGGCCGCCCCAAAAGCGCCCGATCCGTAAGCGTCGATCGCCTGCACGACGTTGCCGACAAGGGCCAGATCCCGCGGGCGCCCCGGGGTGAAGCCCGGCGGCTCGTCGCAGCACCAGACGACCAGGTCGGCGGCGCGCTCGATGTCTTCGAGTCGGTAGCGGTCGGCGATCGTCTTGTAGCCGGCGAAATAGAGCACCCGCGAGCCACGCGCGCGCAACTGCGCGCCGATCGAGAACAAGACCGCGTTGCCGAGCCCGCCGCCGACGAGCAGCACGGTCTCGCCCGCCGGTGTCTCGGTCGGCGTCCCGGTCGGGCCCATCAGGACGACCGGCTCGCCCGGTTTCAAGAGGGCGCAGAGATCGGAGGAGCCGCCCATCTCGAGCACGATCGTCGACAACAGACCGGCTTCCTTGTCGACCGCGGCACCGGTCAAGGCCAGTCCTTCCATCGCCAGGATGGTACCGTCGATCCGCGGCGCCAGGCTCTCGTAATTCTGCAGCCGGTAAAACTGGCCGGGCTTGAAGGCGCGCGCCGCCATCGGCGCCTTGACCACGACCTCGACGATCTTGGGCGTCAGTCGGACGACCTCGTGCACCCGCGCGCGCAATTCGTCGTCGAGACGGGCGGCGAGCTCGGCCGGCGCCGGCGCCGATGGCTCAAGCCTCGCCAGCATGCGGCTGACCACCGGATAGCCCAAGGTGGCGCCGCCCATCGCCTTGACGACGTTCCCCGAAAAGCTCGGATGGAGATCGCCGAAAAAGCTGACCGCGCGGCCGTCGGGGCGAAGGCTCGTCAGCACCCGCACCGCGCTGGGCTTGGCCACCCGCTCCGGGGTCACCGGGTTGCCCTCTTCGTCGATTGCCCGGAAATGGCGCCCGTCGATGGCGATGTTGGCCGGGTCCTCGCGACCGAGCACGGTGTTGGGCTGGGTTCCTGCCGCGACCAGGATCGTGCGCGCCGGTAGCACCACCTGCTGCGGCGCCTGATCCGGCTCGGGTACGGGCCGGGCCAGCCGCAGCGCCGCCGCCTGGCCGAAAAGATCGACCTCGACCTCGACCGGGGTCAGCGATTCGGCGAAGCGGATGCCTTCCTCCATTGCCTTTGCTACTTCCTCGTGGTTGAGGGTATAGCTCGGCGAGTCGACGAGGCGCCGGCGGTAGGCGATCGTCACCCCACCCCAATTGTCGAGCAGATGAGCCAGTCGCGGCAGGCGGCCCTCACGGCGAGCGTACTCGCGCTCGGCGCGGAGTGCGCGGGCATGAGCGATGAACTCGATCGCGACCTCGCGCTCTGCGCCATTCCATTCCGTCCGCACCGCCTCCTCGCCGCGCTCGGCGACGAGGATCTCGTAGCGCGACAGAAACTTCTCGACCTGGAGCGGGTAGTAGGCGAGCGACTCGGTCGCGGTGTCGATCGCGGTCAGACCGCCGCCGATCACCACGACCGGCAGCCGCACGGTCAGATTGGCGATGCTGGCAGTCTTGGCGGCCCCGGTCAGCTGCAATGCCATCAGAAAATCCGAGGCCATCCGCACCCCCGGGGCGAGACCGTTCGGGATTGGGATCACGGTCGGGCGGCCGGCCCCGGCGCACAACGCCACGTGGTCGAAGCCCAGCTCGAAGGCGCGGTCGATCGTGATCGTGCCGCCGAAGCGAACGCCGCCATACATCGCGAAGCTCGCTCGGCGCTCGAGCAATAGCCGCACGATCTTTAGGAAATTCTTGTCCCAGCGGACGGTGATGCCGTACTCGGCCACCCCGCCGAAACCCGCCATCACCCGGTCGTCGAGCCCTTCGACGAGGCTCGCGACATCGCGGATCGGCCGAAAAGGTTGCCGTCCGCCCTCGAGCGTGACGCCGGAGAGCTCGGCCGGCAATGGTTCGATCTTCAGCCCATCGATCGCGGTGACGAAATGCCCGTCATTTAAGAGATGGTGCGCGAGCGTAAAACCGGCGGGGCCGAGGCCGACGACGAGTACCTTGTGGCCGGTCACGGGCTTCGGCAATGGTCGCCGGATGTTGAGCGGGTTCCAGCGGGTCAAGAGCGAGTAGATCTCGAAACCCCAGGGCAGCCCCAGCACGTCCTTCAAGGTGCGGGTCTCGATCTGCGGGATGTCGACCGGGTCCTGCCGCTGATAGATGCAGGCCTTCATGCAGTCGTTGCAGATGCGATGCCCGGTCGCCGCACATAGCGGGTTATCCACAGTGATGATAGCGAGGGCGCCGAGGCTGTTGCCGCGCGCCTTCACCAAATTCATTTCGGATATTTTCTCCTCGAGCGGGCAGCCGGCGAGGGTGACGCCGAAGACGGTCTTCTTGAATGAGCCGTCCTTTTCGCGCAGCCCCTTGGCACAGCTGTCCTTGCCCTGGTTGTGGCACCAAATGCAGTAATTGGCCTGGTCGAGCGCGCCGGTCAGATCGGTCCCGGCATCGGTCAGCGCAAACCCCTCGCGGCGCCGCCAGTCCTCCTCCGGCCGTCGCAGCATCGAGACACCGTTGCGCACTACCGTCTCGACCGGGACCAGATGCTGCATGTCGAGCCGATGCGGCACCTTGAACAGAACCCCGCGGCGGTGCTTGCGGCGGCCCGATTCCGACAGTGTCGCCCAGGCGGCATAGAGCTGCGCCGTCGCTAGCGGTGCATCATTGGCGGCCTCGTCGGCGAGCCAATTCGTGACATGCTCGGCATAGCGCCGCTCCCAGTCGGCGATCGTGATTGTCGCGTCGGGCGCCGCCCCCATCAGCCGGTCGAGCTCGCCGGCGAGTCTCGGCCCGTCGAGCTCCGTGGCATCGGCTTCTTTGACCCCTTTTACCGCGCGGCGCTGAACAAAGAGCCGCTTGACCGAGTAGAGCGGCGCGAGCTCATGGTGACGCGCCTGTAGTGCTCGAACCTCGGCATCGATACCGAACAGCTCACCGATAAAATCCTCGAGATGGGGTGCGAGATCGACGAGGAGGTCTGAATGGGTCTGATGCTCGATCGCGTCCGGGGCGCTTCGCGCCGCCATCAGCCGGTCGTGCAGCGTGACATCGCTCGCGGCCAGATGGGCGACGAACGCCCGATCGACACGCACGAGACCAGCGCGATCGTAAAGATCGGCTACAGAAAGCCCGTGCGCGAGGACAAGATCGGTCATGTTTGGTTGTTACGCGAAAGTGAAATCGGGAGCCAACGGCAAATCGCCACGACGGGGTTGCGTCGCTTTTGCACCTGCACAATAGATGGCCCGCTCCCGGCCGAATAATAGCCGGCGGCGTCGACCCATCGTGGAGCGGGGGCATGTCCGAGGACGCATTCGACTACGATCTTCTGGTGATCGGTTCGGGCCCAGCCGGACAGCGTGCCGCGATCCAGGGTGCGAAGCTCGACAAGAAAGTCGCGGTCGTCGAAAGAAAGACGGTGCTCGGCGGATGCAGCGTCAATCTCGGCACGATTCCGTCCAAGACCCTGCGCGAGGCAGCGCTCGATCTTTGCGGGTACCGCTCGCGGGAATTCTACGGCGCTTCCTACACCGTGAAGCAGCACATCACGATGCAGGATCTGCTGTTCCGTACCAACCGGGTGATCCAGCACGAAATCGACGTCACCCGCCATCAGCTGATGCGCAACGATGTCGAGCTCATCGCGGCGACCGCTTCTTTCGTTGCGCCGGATACCGTTCGGCTCGACTACGTCGACGGCGCCAGCTCGCGCACCGTCAAGGTACGGAAGATCATCATCGCCGCCGGCGCGGAGACCACCCGCGATCCGCATATCCCGTTCGACGGCGAAAAAATCTTCACCAGCGACGACGTCCTTGATCTCGATCGGCTGCCGAGGACGTTGGCTGTTGTCGGCGCCGGCGTGATCGGCTGCGAATACGCCAGCATCTTTGCCGCTCTCGGCGTTCGGGTAACCCTGATCGACAAACGCGACAGGCTCATGCCCTTTGTCGACCGGGAAATCGGCGACGAGTTCTGCCACCACCTCCGCGAAAACCGGGCCACGCTACGGCTCAACGAGAGCGTCGACAAATTGGAGATCATCGAGGACGAGCACGGCGCGCGCGTCAGGATTCATCTCCACAGCGGCAAGACGATCATTGCCGAGAAGGCGCTCTATTCGGTCGGCCGCACCGGTGCGGCGAGCAAGCTCAATCTGGCGGAAGCCGGCCTAGCGCCCGACAGTCGCGGCCGACTGGTGGTCGACGAGTACTATCGAACCACGGTGTCCCACATTTATGCGGTCGGCGACATGATCGGCTTCCCGGCATTGGCCTCGACCTCGATGGAACAGGGCCGGCTCGCGGTCTGCCACGCCTTCGGGGTCAAAGCGCAAAGCGTTCCCGAGCGGTTTCCCTACGGCATCTACGCGGTCCCGGAAATCTCGATGGTCGGCAAGAACGAAGAGGAGCTGACCGAGGCCGCCACTCCCTACGAGGTCGGCAAGGCCCGCTACAAGGAGATCGCCCGCGGTCAGATCCTCGGGGACGTCACCGGGCTCTTAAAACTGATATTTCACTGCGAGACCCGCCAGCTGCTCGGCGTCCACATCATCGGCGAGGGGGCGAGCGAGCTGATCCACATCGGTCAGGCGGTGCTGTCGTTCGGTGGGACGATCGACTACTTCATCGAGACCGTATTCAATTATCCGACCTTGGCGGAATGCTATAAGGTTGCGGCGTTCGACGGCATCAACCGGCTCGGCATCTTTGAACCGGATCAATCCGAAATCCCGTAAGCGGGCTGACCGATCGGGTGCCGCGCTGACGCGAGCCGGCAACGCCGGCACATCCAAGAGGAATCCTGCTGATCTGATGAGCGGCAAAAGCCCGACTCACTAACTAGAGGCGAGCCAAGCCGCCAGGTAGATTGCGGTGATCATCTGCTTCACCGCCAGGCCGAGGCTCACCACCATCATAACGCCGATCAGCAGCGTGAACCCCAGCAGCCGCGCGTCCGAGGAAGGCCGAAACAAGATCAACATCGACAGTGTCGCGGCAGAGCCGAGAAGCGGGACCGCTTGATACCATGGCATCGTGAAGGTCCTTTTCCCGATACGATCACCGAAAGAGATTAAGAATTCCTTCCGCTGGGGTTCTGTCTTGCGGCATCGGGGGCGCCTACCTCGCGTGAGCGGGCAGACGCCGGTCCTGAAAAAAGGCGCGCAACAACGCGCCGGCGCGGGCTTCCTCGATGCCGCCATAGATCTCCGGCCGGTGATGCGTGGTCGGCTGGTCGAACAGGCGAGGGCCGTGCTCGACTGCGCCCCCTTTGGGATCATAGGCGCCGAAATAGAGCCGGCGCAGGCGGGCGAGACCGATCGCCGCGGTGCACATCGCGCATGGCTCGAGGGTGACGTAAAGATCGCACTCAGCGAGGTACTTGGTACCGAGCCGCAGAATGCCGGCGCGCAGCACCAGCATCTCGGCATGTGCCGTCGGATCGCGCTCGGTCTCGACCCGATTGCCGGCGGCAGCGAGCAAGCCGCCCTCGCGATCGACCAGCACGGCGCCGACCGGCACCTCCCCGCGCGCCGCCGCCGCCTCGGCTTCGGCGAGTGCCAGCGCCATCGGCAACGGATCCTTGGTCATCCTTCGTGCCAGCGCCGGATCGGCTCGGGGATACCGATCGGCCGGCGCGTCGACAGGCGCATGAAAAGTCCCTGCTGCTCCGCCTCGGCATGGAGCGCGCCGCCGACGGTGAATTCGGCAGCGAGCCGCCAGCGAACCCGGCTGAGCCCCGCGACCCGCACGCGCCCGACCAGCCGGTCGGCGATCGTCACCGGCCGGCGATAGCTGATCCGCGTCGCGAGCAGGATCGGCGCGACATCCTCGGCGAGCGCCTGGATCAAGGGGTAGGCCTGATCCAAAAGTGCCAGACGAAGATCCTCGAGCCAGCGGACGAAGACGATATTGCTGACGATGCCCGCAAAGTCTATGTCGTAGGTCCGTATCGGGAGCGGCTGCTCGTAGAATTCGCTCATTGACTCTCCGATTTTGACGGACCCCAGCATGGCACAGCCGGTCATCGGCCTCACCCTGGATCACGAGCCGCCCGGCGGCTATTCGAAATTTCCGTGGTATGCGATCCGCGAAAACTACTGCAATGCGGTTCGCCGGGCCGGCGGGTTGCCGATCCTGCTGCCGCACGACCCTGACGCCGCCGCGGCCTACCTCGACCGGATCGACGGGCTCGTCGTGACCGGCGGCGGGTTCGACGTCGACCCCGCGCTATTCGGCGCGGCGACCCGCCACCCGAGTGTGACCACCAAGGACCGGCGCACCGCCTTCGAGTTCGCCGCCACGAAGGGCGCGCTTGCCGGAGGGATGCCGGTGCTCGGGATCTGTGGCGGCCAGCAGCTATTGAACGTTGTGCTCGGCGGCACCTTGATCCAGCACATCCCGGACGAGGTCCCGAATTGTGTGGCCCATCGCCAGCCGAACCCGCGCGATGAGCCGGGGCACACCGTCCAGGTGATCGCAGGCACCCTCCTCCACCGTATCACCGGAGCCTCGAGCCTCGCCGTCAACAGCGCCCATCACCAGGCGGTCAAGGAGGCTGGGCCCGGCCTCGTCATCGATGCCGTCGCCGAGGACGGCGTCGTCGAGGGCATCGAAGACCCGCGCCACCGCTTTTGCCTCGGCATCCAGTGGCACCCGGAATTCGAGATCAACGAAGCCGATCGCCGGATCTTCCGGGCCTTTGTCGAAGTCGCCGGCGGGTGAGCGAGGAAGCGGCAGCCACGGAGCGCATCGCCAAATTGCTGGCGCGTGTCGGGCTGTGCTCGCGCCGCGACGCCGAACGCTGGATCGCCGCCGGTCGGGTCTCGGTCGATGGTCAGGTGCTGACCACCCCGGCGGTGACCATCACCGCGGCGAACGACGTGCGCGTCGATGGAGCGCCGCTGCCGACCCCCGAGCGGGCGCGCCTGTGGCGCTATCACAAGCCCGCCGGGCTGGTCACGACGCATCGCGACGAGAAGGGCCGGCCGACCGTCTTCGATGCGCTGCCGAAGGAGCTGCCGCGGGTGATTTCGGTAGGCCGCCTCGATCTCAGTTCCGAGGGCTTGCTGCTGTTGACCAATGACGGCGCGCTCGCCCGGCGTCTCGAACTGCCGGCGACGGGGTGGCTGCGGCGCTACAAGGTGCGGGTGCATGGCGAGGTCGATCCCGACCGCCTCGCCGCGCTCGAAAAAGGCATCACGATCGACGGCGTGGCCTATGGCCCGATCCGCGCCGGCCTCGAGCGCCGGCAGGGCAGCAACGCCTGGATCGCGCTGGCCTTGCGCGAGGGCAAGAACCGCGAGGTGCGCCGCGTGCTCGAGCATCTGGGGCTTCCCGTGACGCGGCTGATCCGGCTCTCCTTCGGACCGTTCCAGCTCGGCAATCTGGCGCGCGGCGAGGTCGCCGAGGTGCCGAAGAAGGTGCTCGCCGAGCAGCTCGGAAAACCTGGTCCCGCGCATGCGGATCGTCGGCGGTAGACATCGCGGCCGGCGCCTCCTCGCTCCGCCCGGCGACACGGTCAGGCCGACCAGCGACCGCGCCCGTGAGGCGCTGTTCAACATCCTCTCGCACGGGCGCCTCGCCGCCGACGGCATCCCGTTCGCCGGCGCGGCGGTGCTCGACGCCTTCGCCGGGACCGGCGCGCTCGGCCTCGAAGCCTTGTCGCGCGGTGCGGCCGAAGCGGTCTTCTTCGAACAGGACCCCGAGGCCCTCGCAATCCTGCGCAAGAATGCCCTGTCGTTGGGCGAGAGCGACCGCGCCCAGATCTTGCCTTACGACGCGGCCCGTCCGCCGCACGCGGGGTCGCGATGCGCGGTGGCGTTTCTCGACCCGCCCTACCGAAGCGGGCTCGCCGCCCCGGCGCTGGAGGCGATCGCGGCTGCCGACTGGCTCACCCCGAATGCGCTCGCCATTGTCGAACTCGGCGCCCGGGAGGAATTCGAGCCGCCTGCCGGGTTTACCCTCCTCGACGAACGCCGCTACGGCGCGGCACGGCTCCTCTTCCTGCGCCGCGCTGGTGGTTCGGCGGGCAAAAAACAACGAAAATCGCGATCCGCCGCCTCGTTCGGGCCCCTTGGGTCGCCGGAATAACAAACTCGGTCGATGGCTTAGACGTCAAATTGCCGCCTAACGCATCAACGAATTTTCAGGCCCGCGATCAACGATTTGCGATCAGGCCTGAGGGAGGAAGAACAACGGGAAACGGACCGCGTTCGGCGCCACCACGGAGTGAAGCCGTTTCGGCGTCAGCGCCCGGCCCAGACCGGCGCGCGCTTTTCCCGAAACGCGCGCACGCCCTCCTCGGCATCTTCGGAGGCGAGGCATGCCGTCAGCGCCGGCAGCTTCTGCGCGCGCGCCTCGCGCGCCGCGAGATGCGCGGTGCGCCGGACGGTCTGTTTGATCGCGCGCAAGACGAGCGGCGCGCACGCCAGGATGTCGGCGAGCCAGCGGTCGAGCGCCATATCGAGTGCGGCGCGCGGCACGACCTCGTTGAAGAGGCCCATCGCCACGCCCTCGGCCGCGCGCAGGCGGCGGCCGGTCAGCAGCATGCCCATCGCGATGTGATAGGGCACCTGTCGCGGCAGCAGCACGATGCCGCCGTCGAGCGGCAGCCGGCCGACACGCGGCTCCGGCAGGCCGAATGTCGCCTCCTCGGCGGCGAGGATGATGTCGCAGCCCAACACCATCTCGAACCCGCCGCCGAGCGCGTGGCCGTTGACGCGGGCGATGACCGGGATGTCGAGCGTGGTGCGCAGCGCGATCCCGCCGAAGCCGTTCGGATTGGCGTCGAGCCAATAGTCCACACCGGACTTGCCGACATTGCGCATGTCGGCCCCCGTGCAGAACGCCCGGTCACCGGCACCCGTCAGCACCACCGCGCGCACGCTCGGGTCGCCTTCGAGTGTGCGCCAGATTTCCTCGAGTGCCGCCTCGCTCGCCGCGTCGAGCGCGTTCAGCACCTCCGGCCGATCGATCGTCACGCGCGCGACCTGATCGGTGATATCCAGGCGAACGGTCATGCCACGACGCGGTCCGCGCGCAGCCTGGCGATCGCCGCCGCATCGTAGCCGGCTTCCGTCAAAATCGCCTCGCCGTCCTCGCCGAGCAGCGGCGGCAGGTGGCGCAGCGCGAACCCGTCGTCGGAGAGATGCACGGGCGAGCCGACGAGGCCGAGCCGGTCATTGCCGCCGTCGGCGTGCACCAACATGCCGTTGATCGCCGTCTGCGGATCGCCGAGCGCCTCGCCGAGCTTCCTTACCGGAGCGCACAGCAGGTCCCCCGCCTCCAGCCGCCCGATCCAGTAGGCAGTGCTGTTCGTCGCCGCCCGGGCCCGCAGGATCGCGTGCAGGGCGGTGCGGTTCTCGACGCAGCGCTCGAAGGTCGCGAAACGCTCGTCGGCGGAGAGGTCCGGAAGTCCGAGTGCCCGCGAGATGTCCTGCAGCGGGTTCGCTTTGAACGCGCCGACGACGACGATAGCGCCGTCGGTCGTCTCGAACACTCCGGTGTACGGCATGGCACCCCACGAGAAATCTCGCCCGCGCATCAGCCACATCGCCGCTTCCTGCATCTGCATCGCGAGCATGCTGTCGTACAGCGACACCGACACGACCTGTCCGCGGCCCGTGCGCTCGCGATGCAACAGCGCGAGCAGGACACCCTGCACCAGATGCATGCCAGCGGAGTAGTCGGCCAGTGCGGTCGGATAGATCGTCAGCGGCTCGCAGGGGTCGCACTTGCGCGCCATCACGCCGCTCATCGCCTGTGCCAAGATGTCCTGCCCGCCCTTGTGCGCGTAAGGGCCCTCGGCGCCGAAGCCGGTACCGAAGGCATAGATGATCCGCGGGTTGATCGCCGACAGCGCCTCGTAGCCCAGACCCATCCGCTCCATGACGCCGGCGCGGAAGTTGTTGACGACGACATCGGCGGTCTGCGCGAGCGTGTGCGCGATCGACAGACCTGCCGGCGATTTCAGGTCGAGGGCGATGCTCCGCTTGTTGCGATTGAGGCTGCAGAACACCGGGTTGCACAGGCCCGCGGGGTCGGGGATCGAGGTGCGGGAGAGATCGCCCGCGCCGATGCGCTCGATCTTGACGACATCGGCGCCGTAGTCGCCGAGCATCTGCGTGCAGCACGGCCCGAGCATCACCTGGGTGAAGTCGATCACCCGCACGCCGGTGAGCGGCTGGGCCTGCTGCGGCTGCGTCACGACACTCACGCTTGCATCTCCAGAATCCTTGCATTCGCCGACGGGCGATCGCCCGGATCCGCACCCTGATCGCGCAGCCGCTGCTGCAGCTGCACCACGTCGATGGCCTTCACCGAGACGCCGCCAGCGAGCGCCATCGCCGCGGCAAGGCCGGCCGCCTCGCCCATCGCCATGCAGGGCGGAATCTCCCGCGAGATCTTCTGCGCGGCGGAAGTGGCGGAGTAGTGACGGCCGGCGACCAGAAGCTGGTCGACCGATTTCGGCAGCAGCGCGCGATACGGGGTGTAGTAGTCGCGCCCGCGCGCCACGCTGTCGGGGAAGTGGACGCGGTTGGTCACGTCCTCCTTGGTCACGACGTATTCGCCCTCCAGGAGCCGCGTCTGGCGGACGCCGGTCTGAGGTGCCACGTCGATGACGTAGCAGCGCTCGAAACCCGGCATATGCTGGCGCACGAAAGCGACCATGGCGTGGATGCGCCGCCGCCCCTCGAACTCGGCTTGCGTCAGGTCGGCGACCTTCAAACCGTCGAGCCCCGTCATGTGCGGACAGTTGCACCAGACGATCCCCGGCAGCGGGGTCTTCAGCCACCAGTAGTCCCACGAGCCCGCGATCACGCGCCTGGCTTCGCGATCCACCGCGCGGAAGCGCTCTGGCTCCTCGAACTGGAAGCGTTCGGCCTCGTCCGTATCGACGCCGCCGAGACGGAAGACCGTGGTCACCATGTACGCGCCGTCGATGAACGAGGCACCGGCGCTCGCCGCGACGTCGAGATCGCCGGTCGCGTCGATGACGACCCGGCCCATGATCGCCTGCCGGCCTTCCTTGGTCTCGACAACGATGCCGACCGCGCGGCCGTCGTCTACGATCGTACCGGAGAACCAGCTGTGCAGCCGCAGCTCGATCCCCGCCTCCCGTACCATGTCGTCGGACGCCCGCTTCCATCCGTCGGGATCGAACGCGACGGCGTAGCAGATCGGGTGAGGCGTGGTGCGTGTGGTGAAATCGAACAGGCCCCAGCGCGACCATTTGCGATACATCGCAAGGTCGTGGCCGCGGTCGCTCGCGGGCGGATAGACGGCGAGGCCCCAGCGATGCATCCGCTCGATCAGCTCGGCGCAGATGCCGCGCACGGTGATCTCGTCGCCGTTGCACATGTCGTCGAGGACCAGCACCATCCCGCCCGAGGCGAGCCCGCCCAGATAGGGATAGCGCTCCACCAAGGTCGCCGAGGTCCCCGCGCGCGCCGCGGAGACGGCGGCGGAGAGCCCGGCCGGTCCGCCGCCGACGACCACCACGTCCGCCCGCGAGACCACCGGCACCGAGCGGGCCGGCTCGACCTGGGATTGCGATGACATCAGCATCCCTCCGAAATTATGCAGCAAACACACCTAGCCTAGTGTACTGAGGCTAACAGAAGATTCCCTATTGGATGGGCTGTGCAATAATTGGCGTATGAGCACAGAGATATGCGTCTGGCTGTCTCCCGAGGATCGGGCGCAGCTGGAGAGTTGGCTGGCGGACCGTAATACGCCACAGAAATTGGTCTGGCGATCGCGCATCGTACTGCTGTCGGCGGCCCGTGTTGGGACGATGTCGATCGCTCGGGAGGTGGGCAAGAGCAAGCCGACGGTGTGGCGCTGGCAGCAGCGCTACGTGGCGCAAGGGATCGCCGGGCTCAAGCGCGACGCCAGCCGTCCCGGGCGCAAGCCGCCGCTGGCACCCGAAGTGATTGCGCAAGTAGTGGACAAAACCCCGGAATTATGTAGCTGTCTCACCTAAGTCAAAGAAAGATCAAAGCTTGATCTGCTTTATCTTCCAAGCAAGTTCGCCGTACTGTTTAATGAACCGTTTGTCTTCCTCAGCTTGGGTGAGTCGTCGCCGATTTTCCTCATCGTCTCTCTGTGCGCAATGATTCTTTTTGCAACGCGGATCAACGCAGGCGGTTTCTGTTGCCGGGCAAGGGAAGTTCCGAATCTGCTGGCTGCTCACGCTTTTGGCTCCTGCGAGATCGCGGGTGCGGTTCGCTTTGTCGCACCCTAGCTCAGCGCACACGGGAAATAGTGCCAGAAAGCCTCGATCCCCACAATGCCTATTACCGCGGCAACGAACGCGATCAGCGTTGCCGCTCGCCAAATAGATCCCGTGCGCTCGGCAGCGCATTAACCTGTCGCATCAAGAATTCCTGACCAATTCGCGATGTCGGTTCGCAGCTGACCGACTTCCCGCAACGCTAGGCGCTCTGTCTCCTCGGACATGCGAGGCTTTTGACAGAGACACGTTTCTAAACCGTTGGGATCTACCGGGCCGATTCGGCATTGCGTTCGTTGCACAATGCACGTTGATGTTGACCGCCGGTGAGGCGGCGCGACTCGGTTAGCTGCACAAGCCTTCTGTTATCCTTAACTTTTTTGGTTCGTCGGTCTGGAGCGGCAAGCGTAAGCCATTGACCACGTTTGAGAAGCCGGCATGCTCTGCCGGTCGGCGATCGCACACCCGGCGATCACCTTTGTCATAGAGCGTGTGCCCCAGTGCCCTAAGTGCCGCGGGGCGCATGGGGCGCTCCGAGGGAGACGGCCCCAAGCCGTCGTCTCTATGACGAAAGATGGCCCATGGCTACAATCGTCGACCTGATGCCCTCCACGGACCGCGCGGTCAGTGTGCGGGTGTATCAGCGCTACTGGCAGGGTGAGTGGCAAGAAATTGACGCACACACCCGGCGATGGCCCCGACGCCGACGGAGCGCATCGCTGCCCAAAATCAGCCGGCGGCTAGGTCCTGATCCGACCTAAACCTGTGGATATGAAGAGTGCCACATTTTGGGGGCGTTCCTTCGGGGCGCCCCTTTTTTTGCGCGCGCATCCTGCGCCTTGTTTTCGGCTGGGTCAACAGAGACTTTGTACTAAGTCCGACAAAGTCGTACAAATTCGGTCATGGCACGCACTGGACGTCCGCGATCGAGTGGGTCAAGGCTTGATCTTGAAGAACCGCTGGCAAGCGAGTTTGCCGATTTCCTAGCAGCTCATCACATGGCATCGGGGAAAGCGGTCTTGCATAAGGCTATCCGCGCCTTCATAGAAAATGACTTGGCTCGGAACGTAGGGGTGCGGGAGGAATATGAGGCGTTGCGTCGAGTTAGGCGGGAGCGGAACGGCAGTAACATCCATCTAGTCGAAAATGCATGCTAGATCGCAGTCTTTTCAAGGCAGCAGCAAGCGCCATTTCCCCGGCCAAGTCGATGCCCGATCATAGGTCACCACCGGGTTCCTCTGCCGCTTGAAGCTGCTATGGATCGTCTTGGCGAGCATGGAAATAGCCCGCTCGCTCGGCTCCCTGCCCATGAATGCGAGCATCAAAAAACGACGCAATCAGGAGGACATTCGCAAAGACCATCGTCGGGCGCGCTCGGCAGTTAGAGCGGGTTATGAGCCCAAATCCAATCCGATTAAGGCGAACACGCCTAGCCCGAGCGCGACCAAGATGCCGAGGTAAAGCAGCTCGCGCAGCAGTGTGGCGAGTCGCCGCCGATGATATGTTTGAGTTCGCGTCCGGCGCAGGTAGTAGAGTTGGTCTCCGTCTGGCATGCGGACGGTATGCCAGAGGATGGTTGATCAATCGTTAGAACCGAGGAAGCCACCTGTAACAGGAAATCACGTTCGAATCGGTCCCGGCGATATGCGTTGCTCCACTATCTGCCCGTCAATCCTTAGCACTAATACCAGAACACCGAGCCGACCCTGTACCAAACGGCGACCGATGCCCCGATGCGTAGCTTGATCATGCACGCCTATGTAAATCCACACCGCATATCCCGGCGGGATAGAGATTTCCGTCAATTCACCCGGCTTCCATTTGTTTTCTTCCCAACTTCCGAGTTGCGCTTCGATCTGCCACAGGTAACGGTCTTGCGGTAGTTGGTAAACATCGTCACTGGTTCTCCGCTGCCACTTGGCAGATAGTACGGTAA
>Ga0074045_10000757_pt1 | contig 31558 bp, 26 predicted proteins | sample BogForMeECP23OM2_FD_94442 | JGI IMG/M metagenome (GOLD analysis project Ga0074045, IMG submission 94442) | Bog forest soil microbial communities from Calvert Island, British Columbia, Canada - Bog Forest MetaG ECP23OM2 | ecosystem: Environmental > Terrestrial > Soil > Wetlands ...
AATCGCAGATGGCGAGGGCAAACATGCCATTGAGGCGATTCAGACAATCTTTGAAACGGTCGGGTCCATATTCTTCGTAGAGATGAAGTACGACTTCGGTGTCAGTGTGCGAACGAAAACGATGGGCGTTGGATTTGCCTTCGAGCTCGCGACGGAGATCGGCGAAGTTGTAGATTTCGCCGTTGTAGGTAATCCACACCGTGCCATCTTCATTGCTCATGGGCATGTGGCCATCGGCGGAGAGATCGAGAATGGCAAGGCGGCGGCTGCCCAATCCGATGTATCCACCATCCGGGAAACGCCGCTCCCAGACGCCGGAGTCGTCGGGACCGCGGTGCGTCTGCACGTTGGTCATGCGGACGAGCGCTTCCGCGTCGCCGCAGTTCACGAGTCCGCTGATGCCACACACCGCTCAGTTCCTCCCCGTCTTCATTCCGTACTTCTGTCCGCACTTCAGTTCGTAGATTTTGGCCTTGATGTGGAAGAATTGGATGCCTTGCATCGCGCAATAGATCAGGCCGGGGACGCCGTCAAGAAATCCGAGACTCCAAACATACTTGTAGAGGAAGAACGCCAGCGGCGAGCCGGGCAACCACAGAAAATGCCGCCGCAACCAACGGCGACGCTGCGCCTGAGTTCCCCAGAGGGAAGGTTGAATTTCTTCTTCTTTGTTGCGGTTGCCGTCAAGCCAGACGCGCGCTTCCCAGTTCGAGTACTCATTGTGCTTCTGAATGTAACGGAACAAGGACTCGACGTTGTGATGGATGAGTGGATGCGCGAGTTTGCGCGTCGCTCCTTTGACTACGACGTGCTCATGCACTTCCATGTCGGCCATACTCGAGTCTTGATTCTGCAGGCGGCATTCGAAACGCCCGAGTCCTTTGCGGAACAGAGACAGCTTCCAGAAACTTGCGCCGCTGTGGCGCAGCCGCCGTCCCAGAAAGTACATTTGCAAGGCAATGTAATAGCCGTCAGTGTGAGGATCCTGGATGGCTTTCTGGATCTCGTCAGTCAGTTCGGGGGTCAGAACCTCGTCGGCATCGAGCAGCAAAGTCCAGTCGTAAGCAAGGGGCAGTGTATCCATCGCCCACTGGCGCTTCTTCGGCCAGCCTCCCGCATAATGAAACTGCACAACCTTCGCGCCGTGCGACTCCGCAATGGCTGCGGTGTCGTCGGTGCTCTGCGAGTCGATGACGTAGACTTCTCCAACCGATTTCAAGGCTTCCAGACAGCGTGAAAGGTTGTGCGCCTCGTTGCGGACGGGGATGATCACGCTCAAGGGCAGCAACGGCGGGGCTTTTCGGGCACCCGATATCTCAGTCTCTGATTTCGTCTCAATCACATTGGTCTCGCTAGAAGGTTGTACTATCTTAGCCTCGAGCACCCGGTTTTCACAAAGAACGCTGTGCTAGTATCGCTCTCGGACCTATGCCCGAAACCTCGCCAGTCCGCGGTTTGAAGGAGGAAGTGCGGGATTTCTGGAACGCGGATCCCTGCGGCTCGCGCTATCTGGGCGATCGAGCCGACTTCGAGGCGCACGCCCGGGCGCGCTATCAACTGGAACCCTACATTCACGAATTTGCCGGATTCGCCCGCTCTGGCGGTCAGCGTGTGCTTGAAGTTGGAGTCGGCATGGGCGCCGACTATCTCGAGTGGTTGAAGGCCGGGGCACGGGCCACCGGTGTAGACCTTTCAAGCACTTCGCTGGAGCAGGCAAAGCGGCGCTGCGAAATGGCCGGCTACGCGCCCGATCTGCGCGTTTCCGACGCCGAGCACCTGCCGTTTCCGGACAACACTTTCGACCTTGTCTACTCCTACGGCGTGATGCACCACAGTCCCGACACGCCGCAATGCATCTGCGAAGCTTGGCGAGTTCTGAAACCCGGCGGAGCGCTTCGCATCATGATCTATCACCACCCGTCGCTCACCGGATTCATGCTCTGGCTGCGCTATGGATGCCTGCGCGGCAAGTCATTGCGCCAATCCGTTCATGACCATCTGGAAAGTCCGGGCACGAAGTCTTACACGCAGGATGAAGCGCTCGCCATGTTGCGGGGGTTCGAGCATATCGAGTTCCAGCTTGCCTTCAGCCCCGGCGATCTGCTTTTGAACGAACCCTCGGCGCGGTTTCAAGGATGGGCGTACCGGATCATCTGGCGCCTGTATCCGCGATTTCTCATCCGCAGGTTTGCAGCGAAGTTGGGATTGTTCCTTTTAATTTCCGCGCGGAAACCCAGCCCCTAAAAGGGCTATCGATTTCGGAGACCTACGGTATCGCTAAAGCGATACCCTGATACGAAACCTTGGTCTCCGCGGGCGGTGAGTCTGCTCAGAGATTCTGTTCGCACCACTGCGCCAGCACAAACAGCGACCACGGACGGGACCATGAAGTTTCGCCGGCCAGAAATCGATCCCACACTTCGCGCACGGCGCTGGCTCGGATGGAAGTCTGATCCCAGTTACTCTTCAGCAGGGCGTCTTCTACTACCGGCTTCATTTCGCCGCGCAGCCAGCGTTCAAACGGCAAAGTAAATCCGCGTTTGGGACGGTTCACGATCTCTTTGGGCAACTCAACGCCCAGGCTTGCCAGCAGCAGTCCCTTGGGCGAGTTCCCTTTTACCTTCTCAGCACCCGGGATGCGAAAACAGGCCTCGACCAACGCCCGATCGAGAAAAGGCACACGCAACTCGAGGCCATGCGCCATGCTCATGAAATCCGAATCGCGGAGCAGCGTGTTGCGCATGTAGCAATGCGATTCCAGGTAGGAGACGCGATTGACTGGATCGAGGTTCGAACTCTGCGCAATGGACTGCTGCAAAACGCTTTGGAGAGCGCGCTTCGAATCTTCAAGACCAGTGTTCACCAGCGCCTCGCGCTCCTTTTCTCCGAATAGCGTGCGGACCAGGAAATACGGATGGACGGCAGAATCATGGCCGGCGGCCAACTCGGCCAGCTTGCGGCTGCGATCGCCCTTGCCGGCAAACAGCCCCACGGAGGCGGCAATCGGCCCGCGCACCAGCCGCGGCAGGCGTCCAAATCGTTTGGAGAAGGCTTCCATCTTCGGCACGCGGCGAAAATTCGAGTAGCCGGCAAACATCTCGTCGGCCCCCAGACCCGTGAGCGCGACTTTTACTCCGGCCGCCCGCGTTTTGGCGGACACGAGATAGGTATTGATGCCGTCAATCGTCGGCTGGTCCATCGCACACAGAGCCTGGGGCAATACCGCCCGCGTGTCTTGCTGCGAGACGGAAATCTCATGATGCTCGGTGCCGAAGCGACGGGCAATTTCTCGCGAGTACCGCCCCTCGTTGTACTCCGCTTCCTGGAATACCAGCGAAAACGTATTGGCGCGCACTCCATTGTGGCTGAGGACGGCTACCAGGGCGCTGGAATCAATTCCACCCGAAAGAAATACTCCGACGGGCACATCGCTTACCAGGTGCGACAATATGGCATCGCGCAGAATCGCGGGTAACTGATCCGCCGCCGCGATTCCAGAAGGTTGCAGCGGATTCCAATATTCGCGGCTGCTCACCGCTCCGTTTTCAACTGTGAGCACATGTCCCGGCGGAACGGCCTTCACTCCTTCCACCATCGTCCAGGGCTCGTAGACGGAGCCGAACGCCAGGTAGCTCAGAATCCCGGTGGGGTCGGGCTTTCGCGGAACCAGTCCCGTCCCTAAAAGCGTTCGGACTTCTGAAGCGAAAATGAAATTCTGTTTTGACTGGTAGTAATAGAGCGGCTTGATTCCCATGGGATCGCGCGCCAGCAGGAGCCGCTTTCGCGGCGCGTCCCAGAGGGCAAAGGCAAACATGCCGCCCAGTCGCGTCAGGCAAGACTCGCCCCACACACGATAGGCGGCCAGAATTACTTCCGTGTCGGAGTGACTTCTGAACTCGGCGCCGGCAGCTTCGAGGTCTTTGCGAAGGTCGCGGAAGTTGTAGATCTCACCGTTGTATACGATCCAGTTGCCAGTCACCGGATCCTGCATGGGCTGATGGCCGAGTGGCGAAAGGTCGATGATGGAGAGGCGAGTGTGAGCGAAACCGATTTCCTGCTCAGCCGCCTTCAGATGGATGGTACCCGAATCGTCCGGGCCGCGATGGGCAAGGCTGCGCGCCGCTTTTTCCAGGAGATCGGGCGAGGCGCTGCCGCGAGAAACGATGCCGAAGATTCCGCACATTACAGTGGAAGGGACATCATAACTTACGCGCGTATCAATGAAGGGTGCCCATCAGTACACGAGCAGGCTAGCTGGCATGACGGCTCAGCGAACGAAACCGGGAATTCGTTACGGCACCGATGACTTGGTCCTGCTCGCTTTCGCTCAGATCGTTGTAGAAGGGTAAACGCAGCAGCCGCCCGCTGACCTCTTCCGTGACCGGGCAGTTCGAGGGACCGGCCGCGAACTTCAGTCCCGCCTCCGAAAGATGAAGTGGAACGTAGTGGAAGACGCTGAGAATGCTCTGCTCTTTCAATTGGGAGATCAACGAATCGCGGTGCTCCATCGAAGACAGCAGCATATAGAACATGTGATAGGACTGTCGGCACTCTGGCGGAATCACTGGCAGTCTGACATTGTTACTCTCGGCCCAGGCAGCCAACGATTCCTGGTAGCGACTCCAGACCCGCCGGCGTTTCTCTTGAATCTTCTCTCGGGCTTCGAGCTGCGCGTAGAGAAATGCGGCTAGCAGATCCGAGGGTAAATAGCTGGATCCCAGATCGACCCACGTGTATTTGTCCACCTCGCCGCGGAAGAAGCGGCTGCGGTTGGTACCTTTCTCGCGAATCACGAGCGCTCGTTCCGCCAGTGCGGGGTCGTTGATGACCAGCGCTCCGCCTTCTCCGCAGGTGAAGTTCTTGGTCTCGTGGAAACTCTGGGTCGCGAGGCAGCCGAATTTGCCCGTGTATGTGCCCTTATAGCGAGAAAACAGACCGTGAGCATTGTCCTCGACGACCCGGACTCCGTGGCGGGATGCGATGGCAAGGATCGAATCCATCTCGCAGGCAACCCCCCCGTAGTGAACCACGACGATCGCCTTGGTTCGCGGTGTGATCAGGGATTCCAAACGACTCTCATCGAGGTTCAGCGTGTCGGGACGGATGTCGGCAAATACCAGGCGCGCTCCTCGCAGAGCGAAGGCATTGGCCGTCGAGACAAAAGTAAATGACGGCACGATGACTTCGTCCTCAGGGCCACAGTCGAGCAGGAGGGCCGCCATCTCCAGGGCATGAGTACAGGAAGTTGTCAGCAGGACCCTCGGAACCCGTAGTTCCCTTTCCAGAAGTTCGTGACACTTGCGGGTAAAGGGTCCGTCGCCGGAGGCGTGCCCGTTGGCAACGGCTTCCGCAATGTACTGGTATTCATTGCCTGCGAGGCAGGGCCGGTTAAAGGGGATGCTATAGGTCATAATTTCCGAAATACAAACAGTTTCTGAGTGCCATAGTCGCCGGCGGGAGGAAGCTGCGAGAACCAGCGATTCCATTCGGCATTCGGGTCAGCTACGGGAACCGGCGCATGAGTTGCCTGCGCCAGGAGAGGTTTCAAAACGCGCGTGCCAACGTAATACGTACTCGCAAAATTTGACAGTTCCAGCAGTTCAGCGTCGTCACTCAGCGCGGTGATCACTTCTTCCTGGTCAAGATACTGATTAAACGGCGGCATAGGAATGTCTTCCATTCCCCACTCCCCACGGAGCGCATTCAACCGCCGCCAGCCTTGTAAGGTCGCCTCCGAAAGCAGCAGCAAACCGCCTGGCTTCAACACACGAATGCATTCACGCAAACCGCTGAACTGGCGCTCCCAAGTTCCCAGGTTGATCAACACCCGCACCACAATCACCTTGTCGTAGGAATTCGACGGCTCTTTCAATTGTGTGATATCGCCGACATCAAACTCAACCGAGCCGGCAAGTTTCTCTTGTATCGTGCCGAGGCGGGCCCTCGCCTGTTCGATCATTTCTGGAATGTAATCCAGGCCCCGAAGTTGTATGCGGCGCCCGCAGGTAAATTGGATGGAGGAATATCCGTTGGCACAACCCACATCGAGAACCTTGTCCCCATCGCTCAAGTGCTTGGCGATCTCACGGATCTCCATCTCGATCACAGAATGGTCGGACCAGGAAGCCGACGGCGACTGGCCGTGCTCACTTGCCTGCTTTGTCCAGTATTCGTAGACTTCGCTTTGTGTCAATCGGGTCGTCATTAAAAGGAAACGCTGTTTTCAAGATTAAGCTGTAAATGATACCAAGAAACAATCGTCAGCGAACTGGCAGCAGAACTGAGGGTGCACTAAACTATCACCACTTCTCTAATGCCACCACCATCCAGCACGATGCCCTCCGCCACTTCCACCGTAACCGCCATTGCTAATTCGAGGACGGGTCAGGTTCGCATCTCAGAGTGGAATTTCGTTGTCCTCTTCGTCTTTGGCCTGTGCATCCTGGTCAGCATTCCATTTGCCCTTGGCCGCCGTTTATCGTTCCCGGACTCCCGGTTCACAGGTCAATGGGGGTTCGAATACGACACTAACAATTATTTGGCTTATGCGCATCAGGCGGCGTCGGGAAGTTGGTTATTCCATAATCCGATGACCGGCGAACCGCATGGCGATGTGTTCTTCAATAGCGAATGGCTGGCTATGGGCAAGGTGGCGGCCCTGCTCGGGATATCTGTCGGCGACGCTATGTATTTGCAGGATTTGTTCTCAATTCTGCTCATGTGCATTGCGGTGTACTGGCTATCCTCTTACCTCCTAGCAAGCATATTCATGCGACGCTTTACTCTGGTTGCGGTCATGATAGGTGGAGGATTCGGATGGCTGGCTTCCTTGCACCTGCTCCACATCCCAATTAACACTTCATACTTTCTCGACCTTGGCGTTGGTTTGTTCCCTTTTTTCTGGGCGCTCACCGTGCCGCATTTTCTTGTAGCACAAACCTTCGTTGTTCTCGGCCTCGTTTTCGTAATACGCGCAAGAGAGAGCGCTCGCGTCCGTGACTACGTGGCTGCGGGTTTGTGTTACATGATTGCTGGCAGCTGCCGTCCCTATGACATGCTCTACCTGATGTCGGGCACCGGCCTGTATTTGGTGATCTCGGCTGTAAGGAACAAAACATTGCGGCCGGTAGCACTCCTGCGAGACGCCGTCCCGATCCTGATGTGCATGCCTTTGCTTGCTTATTATTACTGGATATTTAAGTTACATCCTGTGTTTCGCTGGTGGACCTTTACGGGGCACAACCCGCCCGGTCCGTGGATATTAACGAGCAGTTTCGGTCTGGCGCTGGTCTGCCTGGGTTTTGCGCTGTGGAGATTGCGGGGGCGACGAATCAGCGATGCGGGGATTCTCATGCTTTCCTGCCTGCTTGCTGCCACGATTCTGGTCTACTCCCATCCCATTTTCCATTTTTGCTTCCAGTTCGCCACCGATATCGCTGTGCCGATGATCATGGTGGGAATGATGGGGCTGGAAGGCCCGGTTGCAGAATGGAGACGGAAGTCGCACTGGGCTGACCTTTGCATTATCTCTCTGCTCGTGATGAATAGTCTGACTGCTCTCGCACTCACTGGACAGACTGTGCGGGCGGTAATGCGGGGAGAGTTTCGGATCGACACGCGCATGCTGGAAGCATATGACTGGCTGGACAAACATTCCCAATCGCGGGATGTGGTGTTGGCTGATTTCGTGACTTCAAACCGCATGCCACAATACACGCACAATACGGCCTTCTGCGGGTACTCGAATACGGTCAACCGCAGCGAAAAGGAACAGATGGTTACTCTTTTCCTGGACCCCGCAACGTCTAACGAATCCCGGCGGGATATCACGCAACAGGGTGGGATCCGCTACGTGTTATTGACCGCCGACGAAGACCGTCACGTGTTGGAGAAAGTTCGAGAGGCTCCCTTTTTGCAAGAGGTCTTTAGAAATGGGGCTGCGGTGGTTTACGCGGTCCAGTTCCACTAGTCGGTCGTGGACTCCTTCGACGGAAGACTCTCGCGGACCACATAGCTGGGCCGTTCCATCATTCGAAAATGCATTCGCGCCAGATACTCTCCGATGATTCCCAACGCGAACAACTGTGCGCCCGAGAATAAAGCTATGATCGATGCGAGGAATGGGAACCCTGGCACGCTTCCGCCCTGGATCAGGTATCGGCCCAGAACATACGCCAGGACTCCGAAACCAAAAAGAGTAAAGAAGAATCCGACCAGGCTGGCAAACTGGAGCGGCACCGTACTGAAGCCGGTCATCATGTTCATGGCGTGAGTGGCGAGCTTTCGAAACGTATATCCGGAAGCTCCGACCTTTCTCGAATCGTGACGCACGGCTCGAACCGAGAAACGGTTTGTCCCCCAGGTCAGCAACACGTCAATCGAAACAAACGCCCCCTGATAATGGGCGAAAGCCCTGGCGACTTCGGCGCGAAAAACACGGAACGCGCTCACTTGCCGGGCGACCTCGGCACCCATAACATTTTGCAAAGCCAGCTTGGTCACCCATGAGGCAAAGTCCCGCCCCAACCCGTGTTGCTCCTGTTCCGGTGTCCCATAGACAACGTCATACCCGCCCCCCAGCGCTTCCAGCAGTTTTGGAATCTCCTCCGGAGGATGCTGCAGATCGTCATCCATGGTGACGATGACTCCGTAGCGGGCAGCCCGGATGCCGCACAGCAACGCGTTGTGCTGGCCGTAATTGCGCATGAGATTGATGGGACGGATCCAGGAATATTGCCCAGCCAGATCCGAGATGACATCCCAACTGCGGTCGGGGCTGCAATCGTTGACGAAGACGAGTTCGAACTGCTCTGCCAGAGACGGCAGCACTTGCGAGAGCCGTTGCACCAGGTCGGGCAAAATGGCTTCGCTCCGGTACACCGGCACCACCACGGAAAGGCTTGGCCATCGATTCGCGCCACTCGGGATTGTTGTCATTTGCCTGACCAGAATCATCCTCCCTCAGCCGCGAGCCACGGCCGTAATTCCCGCGACGATCGCAACCAGTCCAGCCATCTTCTGGATCGAGATCTTCTCGTGTAGAAAGTAAAAGGCCGCCAGCGTAATCAGCGAGTAGGTGAGGCTTACGAATAAGGGATAGCAGGTAGAGAGTTTCTGGGTTGCCAGGATGCGGAACCACATCACTGCAGCGATGCCGGACAGGGCAAATCCGAAGACAAACGCGGGTTGGCGGCACAAACGCAGCAGCGCCGAGACCGAAAAGTCGAATCCGCCGACCGACATGATGCCAGTCTTCATCAACAAGTTCGCTACCGCCATGCAAAGTGCAGTGATCACCAAGAGCGTGAAACCCGCAATGGTCACAGTGTCAGCCTCCTCTACTCATTGAACCAATATGTTAGCAAGATCTGGGTTGACACCGGCCCTCCCCTACGGCGCTAACCGGTAAACCGCGATTTCGCGAGTCCTGCGCCATGGTGTGGCAGAGGACGAAATGCCCTGCATTGCATCCCCCATAACCACGATCCACCGAACATGGTCATTTGTGAGTCGCGCGGAGGCGACATCCTTGATATCGCCTTTGACGAAGGACACGACATCGTCGCGCCTTTGCTCATACAGACGTTCCGCTTGTGCGAGCACCTCTGCTGGATTGCGCCCGCTAAGGCCAGGAACGGCCTGGAACTTGGTGTATGACTCGGATGAAAAATAGCCATCGAGACCGGTCATCGCCATGATCGCAAAATTCGTGGATTCCCTGGGGTATCCCCAGATCGCGGTTGCGGTAAGGTCGCTCGGCAGATAGGCGACGACATCGTCGGGCGCAGCCGCCAAACGAACATCCTGCAGGGCATGAGCTGTATCCTCGCTGAAGGCAACTTTGGACGAGAAGTTGAACGCCCCCAGGGACTGTACCCAGGTCAGTCCGAGCATTGCCCACAGAGCGAACGGACGCCAGTTCCCTCGGTTGCGTTCCAGCCAAGCGTCGATCGGACGAAGCGAGAAAAGACCAAGAGTCCAGGCCGTCGGCTGAACAAACGCGACGACTATGCCCATCCCTTGGTAGGGGAAGAAGGTGCCGATCGCGAATGATAAGGCGAAGACCAGGCTGAACACCATGGCGATGCCGCGATGACGTTCTTCGCCCAGGTCGGATCGCACCATCGGGCCGATCCCGAATAGCTTGACCCCGTAGGCGACGATCGGGAACAAGATTAGAGAGGCCCAGGGGAGGAGCGAGGTGGGTATCATCCGGCCGAGGAACACACCCCAGATGGTGAGCGGGTACTCCAAGTTCGGCCCCCGAAAAGGAAAGCCCGGCGCCAGGTTGTGAAATCCAGAGAACAACATCGCCGAAGTCACGGGCAGGCTGCCGATGAAGATGAAGACCGCGAGCCAGGCGAGGTCGGTTGCTTCGTCTCGCCGGTGCTGCAAAAGCAATACGACGGTCGCGAGCACGGTAGCAATGCCGAATGTCGCTGCCAATGTGAAGTTGAATCCCGCCATAAGCCCCAACAGCAATCCTGCCACCACCCAATCGCGACGGGAACGCTCTGGCCGCAGCAGGACATTAATCGCCGCAAGACAGATCAGGAGGCTGTTGTAATGGGCAGGACGATGAACGAGGGGCAGAATCGCGTCGATGCCGTCCCAAGACGTCCAGCTAGAAAAGAGCGCCACCCGCATCGCGGCAAATTGCGAGGCGTGGACGGCAGTCTGCAGAGCTCCGAAGAACCAGCCCAGCCCTCCAGCACCGAGAAGCAGCAGAACGCTCAGAATGCCGCCCCTTGCCTTCCCCAGCATTTGCCTGCCGGCGCGATAGGCCAAGGCGCCGATAAGGAAATAAACAACAAGGGGATAGCATCTGTAATACAGATCGAACAAATCGGCGGTACCCAGGTGCAGTGTGTTTTGTACGCGGAGGATGACGGCAAGCGTGAGATCGTCGAAATAGTGATAGACGCTCGGCCTGAGGCCCGAAACCATGAAGTTGTCCGGCGGCACGTGATGCAAGAGTCTTTGCAGCAGAGTCACATGAAACAGAGGATCCTGCCCGGCGGGTCCGTAGAAAACGAACTCGCCCCCGGAGAAGCGACCGCTTCTCCAAAAGATGGTAGCAACGCTCAGTGCCACGAAACTCCCTGCCAGAACGCACTCATACCCCTCGGGGGCCCACCATGACGGCTCCGGTGCTTGCCTGGTATGGCGAGCGACGAGGATGATTCCCGCAGCCGAAAGCACAATTGCTAAATAGGGAAAATAAGCGGTTAACGAAGCGCGAGCGAGAATATCGTAGGCGGTCGTGATGCTCACGATGCCGAAGATTGGGCTCAGAAGGATCCGGAAACCACCCCGGAGGTTGCTCAAGAGCGTCAGCAGCAGGTAACCGGGGAAAACAAATACAACTACAAACACTAAAAGGCCGAGGACCGCTCCTTCTGGATGATTGCACAGAGCGAGTGGGATAAAAAGCAACAGGAAGATGAGCAACAAAACTTGGAGGCGTGCACGATGACTGGCTTGGCCGATATTGTGCACCATCAGGATAAAGAAACTATACCAAAGGGATAGCGGCCTGGCGGTAAACCGCGGCCAGGTGTTGTGCCTGGTGCGACAACGTCAGCTTTTCCAGGATCGTCTGGCGGGCAGCGATACCTATGCGCGTGCGCAGTTCATGCGACGCGAGAAAAGCCGAAAGGCCCTGCACCAACTCTTCGAGTCCATCCTCAGGGATGAGCCAGCCATTCTTGCCGTGCTCAATCACCTCGACAATTCCCTGGCCGTGACAGGCAAGCACGGGCTTGGCGCATGACATGGCTTCCAAGTACACGCATCCGAGGGCCTCGTTCCGGCTGGGCAACGCGAACACGGAGCAACGCCGCATGGCCTCAGCCACTTCGGACCGGCTCAATCGGTCGACAAATTGAACTTGCCGCCCAATACCCAAGTCGCGCACCAGCCCTTCCAATCGGGCGCGGAGCGGCCCTTCTCCGACGATGCGGCATCGAAGCTGGGGATAGGAAGGCCTGAGCTTCCCGAACGCCCTGATAACGAGTTCGTGGCCTTTGCTCGGCAGCAAGTCTCCGACGACCAGAATCTCCGGAGCTGACTTCCCTGCCTGAGATGGATTCGGACAAAAAAGAGTCGGATTCACACCGTTGTGCACGACCGTGCTGTGGACTCCGTCCGGCATTCCACTTTCCAGGATCTCCTGCACCCGGCCGCTAACGCAAATTACGGTCCGTGCCGCTCGGTAGACGTCCACCGAAACCTTTCGCCGCCGTGCCGCCGGAATTCCATCCCGAGAACACGTGTTGAACACATCCAGCCCATGCACGGTAGCCACGAACGGAATATTCAAATGCCTGGAAAGCAACGCTGCCGCATGGCCGCAAGGCAGGGCCGCGTGAGCATGGATTACATGAATCGGCTTCGCGCGGTGCAGTTGGCGTATTCGTCCCAGGAGACGGGCGTGCAGCAGATAGCCGGCGCTGGAAAGCCCGAAAGTTCCGGGGACTTGCGGGTATCGCACCCAGTCAGCGGCAGCCGATGAACTCGAATGTTTTTGCGGATGGTAAATCGGCGAGACCGCAATCACGCTGGACTCGACACCGAACGGCTTAAATTCCCGGATCGGTTCCGCGACGAAGCATCCGAACACCTCATTCTGGTCCGATGGAAAAAAAGGGGTCAGGGTCAAAACGTGCAGTGCTGCCGTTACGCCCTGAGCTGGGGACATCAGTTTCGCTCCCCTTTGCGCCCTAACAATTCATGGGCTAGAACAACCAGGCGTTCAACATGCTTGTTCCAACTGAAGTCGCGGGCACGCCGCAGGCCATTGCTCGACAGTTTTCCGGCCAACTCCGGCGATTCCTGCACATGCAGTATTTGCGCCGCCAGAGCATCCGGAGAGAAGCGGGGGAAATAAATTCCCGCATCTTCGCAAATTTCGCGATGTACCGGCAAATCCGACGCTACCACCGGTAAGCCACTCGACATCGACTCGATCAGCGGATGAGCGAAAGATTCGGCGTACGCGGGGGTGACATAAATGTGGCAGGCGCGATAGAGGTGATGCAGCGAGCGGTAAGGAATTGTTCCAAGTTCGACGATTTCCCCGCTTCCCCGAAGAGTGTTGGCGAGCAATGCCGCAGCATCGGCTCGGTAGGTCCCTGGATTCTCGCCGGATTTCAGTTGGCAGGTAAGAAAGAGTTTCACTTTCTTTCCCTTCAAACGACTGCTCAAGATCGGCATTGCTCGAAATAAGGTTTCAAAGTTCCGGTAATAATTGTAGTGACTCACAAAAAGCAGGCGGAGAGCGTCTTGCGCCTGTTCGAGCTGGACTTGAGCTGTCTCCGGCAATGGCGTGGCATCGCTCCTAAAAGCGTCTGGGTCAAATCCGTGGTGTACCGACAGTACTTTTCTGCCACTCCACTCGCTCAATTCCCGGGCAAACGCTGCACTCGGGGCAACGGTAATGTCGGCGCGGCGTATAGATCGCCGAGCCAACCACCCCTTGACCAAAGTGTCCGTCCATATGGCGTAATCTCCGCGAGCCCGAACGTCCCGAAGGAAGTCGCCGGAAGTGTAAAGCGAGTTGCGAGACAGGAGGATTTGCGGGACGGGGCAGTTCCAGAGCGCAAAATTGCCCGCGGAAATCAACACCTGTGCCTTACTCTGCCGGATCAGTTTCGGCAATGCTGTCTGCTCCCAGATAAAACGCCGGAATGCTCCCGAGCTTTCGGAGGTTTCGACAAAGGAAATGTTGGCAAGGCTTCCAAACTCCGCGCGCATCGCCGGGTTCAACAATACCGTGGCTTCCGCATCCACTCGCCGCGCGAGATGAGGAATCACATTGCGCAGATAGGTAAGGCCTCCTCCCGCGCTCGCGGCAAGACCATTAATAAACAATCTGATCATCGGTTGGACACGACCGCTCCGAAACCGGCTGGCAACGGACGGGACGCGCGGGAGACAGCACCGACTGCTGGAACCGCCGCGGCATCAGGAACAATATCTGCGAGCACAAATGCAAACACCCAGAAAAATAAACAGGGATAGGAGCCCACGGCAAAAAGCCAATCCTCGAAGCTGGCGTGGACAAGACCGGCCAACGCCACCATGGCCAGTGGAATCGAGTAGTGGTTTGGGTCAGCGGTTCGCCTCATCCACGCGCAGACCTTCCACACGTTCGACACAGTGACGGCCACGAGCGCGACAAAGGGCAACACACCCAACAGACCCACCCACTCGACGATGCTGATGTAGCTGCTGCCGTGCTCACGATTCTCTTCAGCGCTGGAAGAAAATCTCCCGTAGCCACCTTCCGCATTCTCGCCCGTCGGGCTCGTGCCGTATCCCGTTCCAAACCATGGATGCTGTTTGATCGAGGCGATCGAGTCCTCCCAAGGTCCTTGCCGCGAACCTAGCAGGCCCTGTTCCTTGTGCCCCTTATAGAGAACCGCATCCCTCAGGTCCCCAAGTTGTGTGTATAAGGCTTCTGGCGCCAACATCCCACTGACCGAAGTCACAAACAGCGCCAGTGCCGCTATCTTCACTAGCAATTTGTATTGGTGCAGGCAGACACAAAAAATAACGGTAACCAGCAGCACTGAAACCATTCCCGCACGGGCCATGCTTGAATGAACCATGTAGACACAAAAAAGCAGAGCGACCAGCCTTCGGCCTTTTACCATGGGCCCATCGCTGGTCAGCCATCCCCACAACAGGATGGGAAACACTCCGATGCTTATCGCCCCGCCCATGGAATTGGGATTACCCCAGATATTCGCACCCCCAAAATAACAGACAGCCGTTACAAAGACTGCTATCTCACTCCCCAGGAGCACGCCACGGAAAAAACGATCTTCGCGTCCAAGAACAGCCAAGCGGCCCCCTGAAGAACAATAAAGAAAAAGAAGGAACAGACTTAAAGCCTTGAGGGATGCCATCTGGAAAAATGGAGAAATAGTGGCGGAAACAAACGCGGTGCAGACGCAAAAGAAACCGATCAGATGCATCGATCGGAAAGGTCTAAAAGGTGTTTTCGTCCAGATAATGAAACCTACCACTGCACCCACCGCCAGCACGACCCAGCGTCCAAATGTCCCGGCAGTGTGCAGGGGGACGTTCATGCCCGCCAACAGAAAGACAAGGATCAGCAGAACAAGAAACCGCTGTTTATAGTTCCAGAGACAGGCAACAATCACCTCCAGCGCCAAGATCGCGCCCAGATAGGAAATGTTGCCGAAGTATTGCAAATGGAAATAAATAAGATACAGCACCAGGCTCAAGCCCAGCCCGATACCTACCCAGTGCAGCGGTTTCAAGGAACTCATAAGGCCCCCGCGACGGTACCGATTGCAGCCGCAGCCAGGCCATCGGCGCATGCTTCCGGTGAGTAGTTTCGAATCCGTTCCAGGCTATGAACACTCATCCGCTGCCTCAGTTCCGCGTCCCGCACCACAGAATCTATCGCCAGGCTGAGTTTCTCCGAATCTTGGGGAGGTACGACACAGCCATTCCACCCCTCCTCCACCAAGTCGGCCGAACATCCCGCGACATTGCTCACGATGATCGGCAGTCCGCATGCCATCGCTTCATTCACCACTAAGCCCCAGGTGTCGGTGTGCGTCGGCAGAACGAGCACTTCCGCCAGCGCATAGAGATCGGCCACAGCCTCCCGTTGCGCGAATCCCGGGAAACAAACCACCCCAGGGTTGATGCGTTGGGCCTGTCGCGTCAAATCCTCTCTGGAAACACCATCGCCAGCAAACACCAGGCCCACCTGCGACCGCAAACTGCTCTCTAGTTTGGCATAGGCTTCGAGGAGATCAAAGATACCTTTTGCCGGCACCAAACGACCCACAAAAAGAATAAACCGCGGGGGCAACTTCAGTTTCTCTCGAAGTTCCGTTGCATGGTCCCTGCTCTTCTCCGCTCGGGTCGCAAAGAACGTGTTATCGACCGCGTTGGGGGCCGTGAAGATAGCTTGTTCGCTGGCTCCCAGAGTTTGGACGTAGGCAAACGAGGATTTTCCCGGCACGACAAAGGAGTTGCATGAGCGTACAAAATATCGCTTCAGCCATTCCACCCCGGCACGTCGGGACCTCTGGTCTCGCTGCGTACTCTCTGTCCACAGGACGAAACGTACACTGCGCCGGCGAGCCCACCACAGCGCTTGCCAAGATGCAGGATAGTTATAACCGCCGCAAAGAATGGTCTGGGGCCGCGCCGCATCTAACGCGGGGCACAATCCACGATTCAAGAGGAGGCCGCGCTTCCCCGCGCGCAGTCGGCAGGAGGGCAGAACTTGATAGGGAAAGCGAATTTCATCGGTATAGATGGGCCACTTTCGCAGCGCCTTGTCGGTCTCCGCCAGGAAAATGACTTGCAAGTCCACTCCGGCCCGACCGGCAAGAGCGTTGAATACCGGGATGCGGTAAGGGGAGATGATTTCCGTTAGGATCACGATCTTTCGGGTCATGACGTTGTGCTGAGCGGAATTCAAAAATGGCGCGACCTGCAAATGGGAGTCTATCTTATGGCCTCAACATAAAGGCTCTCGGAGCGCCGGGATCCCAGTTCGATTTCCGCGATCTCAGCAATCCGGCTGCTGCCAAAGCTACTCACTTCAGGCGTCGTGAAACCAGCTTCCTGCAGCATGTGGGCCAGCGAGCGGGCGTCGAACATCTGTTTGTGATGGGCGCCGGGGTGCACCATGTCGCTGAAGCTCGGGGTAAGAAGAAGGCGCGAGATAAATCTGTGGGAGGCCATGGCATTGGCGGCATCCGCAAGATAGTCGCGCACGAAAATGCCCAAATCGGGCACGACGATTCGCACGATGCCGCCAGGCTTGAGAACGCGAAAACACTCCCGCGCTACCGCAACCGACTCCTGGTAGGTAAGGCATTCGAAGGCGTGGGAAGAATAGATGCAAGAAACCGACGAATCAGGAAAAGGAATGCGCTTGCGAACATCGGCGCGGCGCACGTCGCGTGGCCAATCCGGAGTGCGAAAAATCCGCCGCCCGAAGGGGAAACGCGAGAGCAGGATGCTGGGCGAATTGTCGATATTCACCCATCCCTTGACCCCCGAGGTTCCACAACCGATGTTCAACTTCAGTTCGCCGGCATCGGTCATGTATCGATCTACCGAAATTTCCTTTCTGCTCGAAAAGAGTAATAGTTTACGCCATCTCGCCTGTTCGCGGCATTGTGAAGCGGTCTCTATCGGAGCAGCCAGACGGCGGGCAGCTTGCAAACCAGGCAACTCAAGAAACACCTTTCCCTGTCCGACCTCCCCGTATAATTGGATTACTTCGCGCTCCTTGAGGTAGCCGGGAGCAGAGGCATGATGATTCAACTTCGAACATTGAGCCTGCCGCAGGATCTTTGCCTGGAAGTGGAAAGGCAGTTTGGAGGCCGCTTTGACAATCTCGAAGCCCTGCTGACGTTCGTGCTGCAGGAGATCACGAAGGTCGATACGAGCCGTTTGGATGCGGCCGAAGAACAGATGATCGAACAGCGGCTGAAGGATCTCGGCTACCTGTGAAGGGCCTTCGACCTGGGCGGCCAACATTTACGAAGGGGACTGAGCGTCGAGCTCTTTTTAACACTCGCGAATGAAGCCACGATCTCTTGTTCTCGTCACCGTAGACTGTCTGCGAGCCGATCATGTCGGCTTTCTGGGATATTCGAAGCCCGTCACGCCGTTCCTGGATTCACTGGCCGAGACGAGCGCGGTTTTCGCAGATGCGATCGTAGCCGGTGCGCCTACTTATTTTTCCTTCCCCGCCATCCTCGCATCACGTTACCCATTGGCGTTTGGACGCGACGTCATGGGAATCGCTCCTAACGAACCAACCATCACGAGCGCGCTGAAAGACGCCGGCTTTCAAACTGGCGCGTTTGTAGCAGGCAACCCTTATCTGAGCTCGCGCTTCGGATACAACCAAGGCTTCGACACCTTCCACGATTTTCTGGACTCGATTCCTGAGGGCCAGCGGTCACCGGGAGGAAACACCCCTGAGTCAGCCTTCAATCGATTTGTACAGGCGAGTGCGAGTCACAACAATCTCACTGCAGCCGCATACGAAGAGCTCTATTTCTGGTACTGCCGGTGGCGTTCGGCCGCCGAAAACGTTTCCATGGATGCGCTGCGGCGCTATCCCGCGGCCGACGCCGTAGTCGATCAAGCCTGCGCCTGGCTGAACGGACTTGCGAGGGAACCTTTTTTCCTCTGGCTGCACCTGATGGATCCGCACCACCCCTACTACCCTCCGGAGGACGCATCATCCGCCCTCAAGGCGAAGATTAGCGCGCGTCGAGCACGTTTTCTGAACTCTTTCTGGAACCGGGGGCATGTGGCAAATCGCAGGCTGGAGCGATACCGTGAGGAAGTTATTTCCCTCTACGACGCCGGTATTTACTGGGTCGATAAGCAGATTTCGCGGCTGGTAAGCGCCATGAAGCAGTCGCAACTTTGGGACAACCTGGTATTCGCCGTCACCGCCGATCATGGCGAAGAATTCCTCGAACACGGCGTCCGCTACCATTCCCCGACCAGCCTTTCAGAACAACTGATCCATGTGCCTCTATTGCTGCATGCGCGTACACTCTCGAGCCAGCGGCGCGTGCAAACGCCGTTCAGTCTGCTTCATCTCGCACCCACTCTGCTGGATGCCGTTGGATTGCCCGCTCCGGTAAGTTTTCAGGGACGCAGCTTTTGGCCCCAGATCGTCACTGGAGAACTACCAAATGAATTGGCGATTGTTGAATGTGTCGAAGCTTGCACCAACCCGTTCCGGCGCGATGACCGGATGCGGCCGCGCCTGATGGCGGTTCGAGACGACTCCTACAAATTGGTGATTAATTTCCGTGAAAAGACGGAACGGCTGTATGACCTGAAAAATGATCCGGGGGAACGCGCCGCTCTCCCTCCCGGCGATTTGCCCTCAGAGCACGCTCGACTTCTGCTGGTAGCTCGCGAGCATCTGCAAAAGACTCGCCACAAGCAGAATGTCGACATGCGTTTGCGTTCCCGCCTTCGCGAGCTTCAACAATCAGCCGAACTGCGGCGCCTGTGCAGTGAAGGTTCGGAACTGCGCCTCTATTCCACTCCTCAAGCGTTGGACTGATGAAGTAGGATGCTATCTTCAGCAATGGAGACCTGCAATGGATACTGAGCTGTCCGCGCCCTTACACCGACGGTCCAAAGCGGACAAGTACAACTCAGCAGAATTTACTCGCGCGCAGGAAGCGGCTTACGCACGTCTTTATCCCTCCATCTTCGCTTCGAACTATCTGGTTCTCAGCAATCGCAGGATCCACATGCAGCAGTATTTTTCTGGGAGTGAAAGCGTTGGCCAAGTGCTGGATATCGGTGCTCAGTATTGTCCTTACTACCCGCTTTTTCGGGATAAATGCGTGTCCTACACCTCCATGGATCTGGTCGATACCCCCATCGTTGATATCGTTGGCAACGCGGAAGAGATGCCGATCGAGGATAGCTCTTACGACCTTGTTCTCTGCACCCAGGTACTGGAACATTGCACGAACCCGCAGCGGATCGTAGATGAGTGTCATCGTGTGCTTAAGACGGGAGGCACCTTGATTGTGACGGTTCCAGCGGTGTATCCCGTACACGGATACCCGGCGGATAACTGGCGGTTCATGCCCGACGGTCTCCGGCATTTGCTACGTGCGTTTTCGCAAGTGGAGGTGCTCGGTGAACTCGATTTCGCTGAGAGCCTTGCGAGCGTCAACTGTCATTACGGTCACGTGGTTACGGGCAGAATGGGGAAATTGGGCAGGACGATCAATCCACTCTGGAACTTAAGCACAAACGTCTGCGGGAGAATGTTGAGTTGGGTCCTGCGTCCATTCATGCGCAGCAACTTCACTTCCTTTACCATGAGCTTGTGGGCTGAGGCTCGCAAGTAGTTATTCACCGTCGGTTCACGATGGCGACAGCATTTCCCGCATTTTCCTGACAGCTCTGGCCAGACCTGGAAACTTCTCCTTTGCCATGAGCTTGAAGAGATTGCGCGGAGCAAATTCTTCTCTTAGACCGACTTCCGTGTAGCGGCCAGTCAGGTCCACAAAGGCGAATTGCAGACCGTTCGTCTTTTGCAAACAGAATTGAGAGTTAGGCAGCCCGTAGATCGTGGCGCCTACTGCTTCGGCAAAATACACAGCAAACGGGAATACTAACGTAGGCTCGAAACTGGTGCTGTGCTGCCATATACTTCGGCTGAAATCATCTCCACCGAGAAAACCGCCGGTCCGCACCTTCGGATAAGTGCGAATCAAGTCGATCGTGATACCCCTCAGAGTGTGGTCACCGTCGATATAGGCGAGATCGAGTTCGCCGTTGGGTATTTGATCGATCATCTCAGTGGTTTTCCCACGTAAGATCACTCTTCTAGAGGCAGCGAAGTCGGTCTTTTCTTTGGCCTGCTGGAAGAACTCCTCGAAGACCGTATCGTCGCGATTTGCTGGTTTGTTCCAATCGTCCAAGTGCCTCCAGGGATCAATCATGTAATACCTGGACACGCCTTCGCATCCCCTCCACACGGCTGTGGCGAAGTCACCTTGATAGACGCCGACCTCAGCCATCCGTTGCACCTGAGTGCCCCGAATAAATTCAACCCAAAATTCCGCTCGGGAGCGCGACTGGATGCAGTTGGAAAGAAGCTCTTTCGTGGAATCTCCGGTTGTAACTGCCATTGTCTCGGTTCCTTTCGACTCTGCACGGTGGCATTGGCGCGGCACACGTCTGCCAGTGACAAATCGACGGCTTGTCTATGCATCGCTATTGGTTCTTTGAGCATAGGTGCCCGGCGGTATAGAGTAAAGTGAAACCCGGGGAACTCCTTGGGATTGTGGCAACATGGATAAAGTTCGAGTGCTGTTCCTCCCTGGGGTGGATGCGGACAATACCAATGCCCAGAGTCTGAATGTTCGGGAGATTGCCCTGCGCCTCGATCCCGACGTCCTCCAGAGCACGCTCTGGTACGAACAGGAACCCGACCCACGGTTGCGGAACCGTGACGGCATCCGGTTACTGCAATTGCCGAGTCGTGGCAAGACCCTTCGGATTGCAAAGGAACTCCTGGCTGGCTACGACATCGTCGCCTATATCGACTACAGCCCCGCAAGCTACTTTTTTCTTCACATGCCCCGCGCGATTCGAGGGCGTACGAAAACAGTGCTCCACGCCGAAGCGCCTCAGGCCCAGATCGGGCGTCCATCGCGGGCGCTGCAGTTCCTCTATCAAGGTGTTTTCCCGCGCTGTGATGTCTACACTGGCATTACGGAATTCGTCGCCCGCGACCTCTACAACTCCACTGGGAAGAAGGCGGCCTATATTCTTCCCGTGGGTGTCGATACCAGCTTGTTCACTCCTCCGTCGCAGAGACCAAAATCTGTCCCCACCGTGCTGTTCGCAGGAACGCTGGTAGAACGCAAGGGTCCGCAGTACGTAATTGACGCCGCAGCCATTTTCCGTGACACGAATTTCCGGCTGGTGGGAGCCGGGCGGGAGGGGTTCGAAGCGGTCTTGCAGGAGAAGATCACTCGCCTGGGCTTGAACAATGTGACCTTAGAGGGTCCCAAGAGCCAGTTACAGATACTTGAAATCATGCGCACCAGCGAGATCTTTATTCTGCCATCGCGGTTGGAGGGCATTCCCAAAGTCACGCTCGAGGCGGCGGCCGTTGGTTTGCCGTGCATCGTGTTTCGCGACTATGAAACTCCGTCCGTTGTGGATGGAGTGACCGGTTTTCAGGTCGCAACGCCCAACGAGATGATGCAGCGCTTGAAAGAGCTGATCTCCGATGGTTCGTTGCGAGAGCAAATGGGACTTGCCGCGCGCCAGCATGTGTTGCAGTTCGATTGGGAACTGGTGAGCAGGTTGTGGCAGAATGCTTACCTCGAAATTGCTGCAGCGCGGACAGCTTGAACACGGAAGAAAGCCGGCGCGTTTGCAAATTCAGGGCCGGGCAAGGTCACGTCTCGCAGTGGCTTGGTCATCACGCCCCTATGTCAATCATCGGCAGAAAGCCCTTTATCTTTGCCCACACGGCGCGACCGATCAGACGGTCATCCGCATCGAAGCCACTCCCCAGCGATACAGCCAGGAAGACAGCATAAGCCAGCAAAAGACTGACAGCAATGCCAGGCCAATTCCGGATTGCGTTATGAAACATCGCCTTCGAGAACAGAACAACGATGGCGCAGGCAGCGGTGGGCAGCAGTAACTGCAAGGATCTTCGATTATAGGGAAGGAAGCCCAGGACGCGGCGCAATTGCGCCAGGTTCCAGATGTTGGTCAGAATGTTAGTGGCGGCCGAGGCGACGGCAGCACCGACGATTCCCCATTGCGGAATGAGGGCGAAGCTGAGACCAACTGTTACCACCACTGCGACTACCTGCACCTTAATCAGTCGCCGTTCGTTTCCTGACATCAGCAGAAGATATCCCACCGAGCCAACACCACAATTGACCAATTGCCCCACAGCGCCAATGATCAAGACCAGCCATCCTGCCTCGAAGGCGGCTCCGAATATGCGCATCAACGGCCGGGCAAACACCATGATTACGATGGCAAGCGGCAGACTGAACGCCATTACCCAGCGCGTCAATGCTTGATAGAGGCGCCCCAACAGTTGCCGTTCTCCCCGCGTATGTAAATCCGCAATCGTGGAGGCGAAAATCTGGTTCACCGACTGCAGCGCGATGGGAATATAGGCAACCACGGCAGCTGCAACCGTGTAGATTCCCAGATCACGGGCGTTCATATAGAAACCAATGAGGACCTTGTCGGACTGGCCAGCCAGGAAATTCAGCAAGCCGATCCCCAGTATGGTCGCTGAAAAGCTGAGGACCTGCGCCTCGGGACGCGAGATCTTGGATTGCAGGTGACGAGCAGCAGCGGGCGTAAGTTTCCAAACCAGTCGAAGCGAGAGCGCCAGCACACAGCCCCCGCTGATCACTTGCGCGAGGATATATCCACGGAGTCCGGCTCCCCAGGTAATCAGGATCACAGATGCCAGCATCGTCACCGGTGTGCCGATAAAATCGGTGATCACCGTTAGGCGCGCCACTTCCTTGTAGCCTTGCAGCACTTTTCCGAAAAATGTGGACAGGGCGCCCAGCATCATGATCAGGGCGAAGAACTTCAGGTACGGCGAAAGCGCGGGCGTGTGATAAAAATGAGCGGCGAGCCACGGACCGGTCCACAACACAGTCAATCCCAAAGCCACGTTCGCGACAAGGATCAATCCGGTCGCGGAAATCAGGAACTGCCGCAACTGCTCGATCTTCCCGGCTGCGGTGTAGCGCGCAACGAACCGGACCGCAGCCTGCGGCAAACCTAAACCGTTAAACACTCCTAGGAAACCAATGATGGTCATTCCCAGAGCATAGATACCAAGCGGTTCCGGCCCCAATGTCCGGGCCAGATACACCTTGAAGAGATATCCGGCTCCGATGCGGAAGATCATGCCCGCAAAGTACACAGCCGAATGACGCGAGATGTGTCCCATCTGCGTCTGAAACTGCTGCGTTTCAGCGGCCTGCAAGTTCTCTTGAGATAGATTCAACGACATCAGGTCCGGCTGTTGCGCGCTCTGGCTCAGCCCGCCACAGATCTTCTCCTTAACCCACCAAGCAAGCACCCATACTATTTGCCACGCTCTTTGCGGTCAAAGGCCATAGGCATAATCGACAGCGCCGCACTACCCGAAAAAGCTGGTCACGGAACCCTTGCTATACTTCCCAGCAAGGATGCCGATTCAAATCATCGTCAACGCGGATGACCTCGGTATGAACGCGGAGGTAAATGAAGCGATCTTTCGTGCGATGGGGGATGGAGTCATTACGTCCGCCACCATGCTGTCGAACGGGCCCGCGGTCATCCCTGCCGTGCGAATGCTGCACCGTTTCCCTGATTGCTCATTTGGAGTGCATCTGAATCTAACCGAGTTCCAGCCTCTGTGCCCAGGGAGTTACACCACTCTCTCCAGTATTCTCGACGAGCACAACTGCTTTAACGGAAACGCTATCCGGGAAGTCCGGATCAGCGCGCCGATGCTGCGGGCCATTTACAAGGAATGGTGCGCGCAGATTGACAATCTGATCCACCTCGGCGTGCAACCGAGTCACTTGGACGCTCATCACCATGTTCATACCATTCCACAGATGCTCCCGGTTCTGGCTGGCCTGCGTCGTCGCTACGGGATCAACAAGATAAGAATTAGCCGGAACCTGTACGACCCTATGGCACCAGCAAGCAAGGTCCTGCTTTCAAAGAAGTGGCTCTATAACCGAGCTCTGCGGTGTGTCGGATTCAGGACCACGCGAATATTCACGGACCTGGAGGCGTTTATCAAAGTGTGCGCTGAACGGCCTCCGCGGGAGCAACTGATCGAACTCATGACTCATCCGGGCTCGGCACTTTCGAGCGAAGAGCCGGGTCTGCTGGCGAGTGACTGGACCAGGAAGCTTTCGTATCAGGTTGCCCTTGTGAGCTACAACGCTCTGTAGACAGGATCGGCGACTGGTGGCAGACACCACCCTACTTGTATCCCAAATCTCGCAGCCGCTTCTCAATGATCTCGTGTTCGGCTCGATCCAGAGCTTCCGCATCGTCCCGAACTATCTCACGAAGCACGAATTCCAGGAGCGACTCCAGACTGTGGAAGCGCGCGCCAAATCGCTGCTCAGCGGCGGCGCAAACCTCTTCCGGTAAGTTGACTTTTCTTCTTGCGGTCATGGGCAAAGAGGATCGGAGATGTTCAAGACATTCCTGTGTGCCGATGAATTGTCGTCTAAAGATTATCGCAAATCGGTCGCCCGTGGCTGGCAGAGAAATCTCATCGGTACTTAGGATCAAAGAAAGGTGGGATTTTGCCCCTTTTCCCCGTGACGATCAACTCTGAGTCAAAGTGCCCGTGCTGGCTGACCCCAAACAGACGGTGCCGCACCTGGCTTTCCTTCAGGAAGGGCCAGCGCATGAGCTTACCTATAGTTTGTTTAAAGCTCGGATGGAAAATGGATGCTGGATGAAACCGAATCTCGTCGAAGCCGCAAATATCGAGCAGCGACTCCAGATTCCCACTGCTGAACCCGTATTCGTGTGCCAGGGTTACGTACAAACATGAGCTAGCACAAGGTCCCTCCATGTTTGGGGTCCGCAGCATCAGCACGCCGCCGGGTTTCAGTGCGCGGTACAGCGCATCGACCACCCAAAGCAGCGAGTACTTGGGAATATGTTCGATTACGTGAGACATGTGGATGAACTGGAATGTGTCCGGCTGATCTGCCAGAAAACAGCCAATATCGCTCTTGATTTCGAACAACGTGATGGCGTCGGGCGCCCACGCCTTCACGTGAGCTTTGTTTGCGATGCCAAAATCGGCGCCCGAGAGGTTTGTGTAACCGAGGCATAGGCAAGCTGCCAGGAACCAACCCTCACCAAAACCCACATCGAGAATAGCGGCTTGCTTGTCATTGGGCAGAAGACCGCGCAATTCATGGGTCGCTTGCAGTACTCGAGGTTCGCCTCTTATTTCCAGCCAGGAGGGGGCACGCCTTTCGGCACGATGCCGCAAACTCATGCGTCGATAAACTTCCGCTACAAATGCGTGAGGGTCCACTCGATTTTCAATCCAAGAAGCTCCATCCTACTACACGCACTATTCGATCTGAGCAAAAGACATTCCCGATCCAAACGAGCAGCGCTCGATGCGATACTCCCGCAACTTCAGAGATTTAAGAACCGCGATCGACTCGCCCCGCCAATCTTTCAGGTTTAGTTCGTCGAAGGCGATCACCGCTCCCTTCGGCATTCGAGGAACAAAATGCTTCAGCGCCGCCAGCGTCGGTTCATAAATGTCAAAATCCAGATACAAGAGGCTGACGATCTGCTGAGGATTCTCCTTCAAGTAGTGTGGGATCGTCTTCGTCGCATCGCCACGCACGAGTTCCACTTTCGGCACATGCCCTACAAAACGGTTCCGATCGTAGAGTTCAATACACTGTTGCAGATGGTCATAAGAATCCACCGCAAGCCCCCCCGGGCGCGCCTGCTCCGACTCGCTTGTCCGATCCTGCTTTGACAGTCGGGGGAAACCGCTGAACGTATCGAAGCCTACGACCCGCCGCTGGTGGTTCGTTGGTTCGAAGATGGCGCTGAACTGCGCCCATGCCATCAGCCCGCCCCCGCGTAACACCCCGCATTCGATAATCGACCCTTGAACCCGAAGCACTCGCTTAAAGATTTCGTAGCGAATCAGGAAATTGGTCAAATCCTGCCGGGGCGTGTAAAGGGTAAAATTCTGCAACCGCTCCAGATTTGAAAACGGACTATCGACGATGCATTGCTCCATGCGCGCCGCATACCCCTGTTCCTTTTCAGAACGAGTCGTGCTGCGAAACCGCTTGGACTGATTTTTCTTCGTCATCGAATAATTCCTCAGAGGCAAAACACCCTCTTAGTCAATTCGTTCCAACAGACACTCTTGCAACAGCCTCGCAACAATAGGTATGCAGGTTTCCGCTGGCACCCCGATCCGTTCTGCGAGGGAAACCAAGTCCCGCTTTCCATCGGCGTACGCCAAAATGTTCATCATGGTCTGCACCTGAAGGCCACTACCACGCTGGCTGAGTGTAGGATACAGACCGCGCCGGCCCAACTGCGGCTCTCCTAAACAGGTTGCCCGGTATATCCCGTTCGCTTCGATCAAAGAAATGCACCGCCGCAAAGCGCCGAATGCCCCGGCCAATCCTGGCGGCGAAATCAAACTCAGATTATCCAGCGATGTGTGGTACTCCGGATATGTTCCGTACTTCGAGCGCATCAATGACACCACCGGAAGGTCCACACCGGGGCTGCAATACTGCCGTTCATCACTTCCGCGTTCCAGAAAACTGTAGCTGACGCAATCCGGATAGTGGTGCTTGATGACATGTCTGGTGATCGAATCCGCCAGAGTATTCCCGGTGCGCGACTCGAGGAAGGAATAGGCGCGGTCATCCCCAACGCAAGTGACGACGTATCCCGCGATGGTTTTGCGTTTCATCTCCTCCAGATGCTTGCTCAAATACGTAATCGAACCGATCGTCTCCGGCACAAACACGACCCTGTACGTGTATCGCCTCTGTGGCAGAGACCGCAGCCAACGAACCAGCGCCGTCGTCACCACCGGACCCGAAAGCTCGTTATTGGACATCGAGGGATGGCAGACGTACGTCGACAGGAGAACCTCGCGCTCATCGCTGCCGGGCAGAATGATCTCCCCGTAACTCAGAGCCCCCGGCGCCAGCGTACTGTCAATCAGGACCCGGTATTCTCCCGAACTTAGTGTGTCGCGCACGCGCTGGCTCAGACAAAATCCCCAGCGCATTTCATAGTAGGAAGTGACATAAGGGATGGCATCGGGCATCGCCGGCAGAGAATGCAGATGCGGCTGCAATTCTTCCAGAGTCATTTCCGCGGAGATCGGTTCCGAGTACCCAACAACGTGAAGATTGTTCTGGCGGAAATCGACGACGCGGGTTCCAGAGCGGTCGGCAATAAAAGCGTCGCGGATGTTCCACTCATCCGGAACTATCCAGTCGAGCACCTTTGTGCCCGAAGGCACTTCGAAGATTTCGAGCCCCGGCAGCAGTTTCTGCAAATAGCCGAGCGTCTGCCGGACACCGTCGCCGGTAATGCTTCGGCAAATCGGAAACAGATCGCGTGCCCACCCATACATCTGGTCGCCGATGCTGGCATCGTTCATGACGGGATCTTCCCCTTGCTTTTCTTTCGAGCGATCCGCCTGACCCTCAATCTCGAACTCCTTCCGCGATCAGTGAAACCGGATCCTCATCCAGCATTCTCCACGCCGTATCGAATAGGTCGCTCGCAGTCACGGCGGTGATTCGCGACCTCCCCACCTGCACAGTTCGTGATTTCTCCTCATTCTCAAGCCGCTTCTGCAGCCGTCGAAGGTCCGCGTCCGATTTCCGAGTCAGATCTCGCACGTTGTAAACTACTGAGCAGTCGGCAGCCTGGCTGTTGGGCAGAATCATTGTGCCTGAGAATACCTTCTTATATCGATAGTCCACACCATGGGCGGTCTCAACGTAGTGTACAAACGTCGCTCGGCTCAATGAACAGCCCAGGCACACGATGTGGGCATTAAGCCGATGCAGGGCGGCAAATACCGATTCTGCCCCAAAGCATTCTTTGACCGGAAGGGCGCACAATTCCCGCGCCAGCGGCCCTCGGGTGGCAAAACTGAAAATCGGATCCGCAGTTCGGCGAACATTCGATAGCTTGCGGAATCTTTCGCTGACCATGCCTACTGCGCTGGGAGTATGCCGAACATCGAACGGCTCCCCTTTCGTGAAGCTGTAACTGAAAGCCGGAATCACGAGCGTCCCGTCGCGGCCAATCGCGGCTTCGATAGCTTCGATCAACCGATCCAGTCGCTGCTCCTTGGGCATGGCTGGAAACTGAGCTGCCACAATCGCATCGGGATGCACCAGAACAACGCATCCCGGTCTGACACCGACCGTCAACAACGCACTGGTGACAGCGGATGGTGAGATAGGGATTTGAATCACACTTCCCTTCCCGAGCATGCGCGGCGTTTCTTCAATGGTCCGCAATCGTTTTATCATAGCCCATTGTGCTTCTCATGCTGGTCCAGCGACTGTTAAGATTTTTGTGCTGGGCAGTTCCGCAAACTCCACGCATTCATGAAAATTCTACTGGTGCACCCCGACGATTCTATTGAACTGGGAGCGTGGGCCCGCACGCTATGGGATTTCGCGGTCGATTTCGGTTGGTCCGGCCGCGGCGAGTACTCGCGGCAATCTGAACGTCTCGGGTTTCGCGTGTACAGCATCTACGATCTGCTGGATCACCAGCAGCATCGTTGCAGAATGCGCGAGCTTCTGGGCCTCGGGCTCGATCAACTGGTGGATTCGGAGTCCGTCGACTGGTGGGAAACCTTTTCCGGGTTCCCCTACGCGCAACTGGAACAGCTTATGCTGTTGTCGGCACTGGCAGAGCAGATCCCCGCACAGGCCGAGGTTTTCGCAACCAGCCCTCACTTTGCGATGCGCGCGCTGTCACTCCTGCTGAACCGTGAGATCAAGAGCTTTTCGCGTGAGCGGAAGACCGGCTTTCCAGCCCTTTCCCGCCGCTACCTGAAGGCTGCATTTGCCTTTCGCCCTTCACAACTCGCCGAGATAGCTTTCGACAAGTGGGACATGGACTACCGTCTTCGCCGCCATTTCGTCCGATCGCCAAAGATGTCGTCGACTCCGGCTATCCTGCTCCCGTCCGCATACGCCAACGTCTCTCGCGCTCAGTTGGCCTACGCGCGGATGCTTCCGCACCGCCGTTTTCTGCTCGTTATCACGCGCCGCAACGGCCGCCTTCGAAATCTTCCCGGCAACATCGAGGTCCGCGCACTGGCTTCGTATGCACCGCGCCCCCTGCCCGCCACCGAAGCAGAATGTTCTCGTTTGCTGGCTCGCTGGCAGGACGTGCAGATCCAGCAGTTCGAAAACAACCCGGTCTTCTGCCTTGCGAGAAAGCTACGGGTCTTTGACGGATTTGCCAGGTTCCTGAAGAGCGGATTGCGTATCCGCGATGCCTGGCGCGAGGTTCTCGCCCGGGAACCGATCACCAGCCTCCTCTCCGCCGACGAATACAATTTCTCCACGCGGCTGCCGATCCTGCTGGCTCGATCCAGAAAGCTGCCCACCGTATTCTGCGATCACGGCGCGCTGAACATGAGTTTCGCAATCCGCCGGCCCGTTTCCGATACCTATCTCGTGAAGGGTGAAATGGCGCGCGACTACGGCATTTCGTGGTGCGGCCTCTCCGCCGACAGGATCAGGATTGGCGGACCGGTCGAACCACACCACCCCCTCCCGCCCTCCTCCCAGACCCCAAGAGACTGGATCGTTTTCTATTCCGAGGCCTACGAACTCTACTCCGGCCGCACTCAAACCCTGTATGCCGAACTTCTACCCGAGTTGTGCTCCCTAGCCCGCCAGACCAACCGCAAAGTCATCGTCAAACTTCATCCCTTTGAAAGTCTGCGCGTCAGAAAACGCCTCATTAATCGAGTGCTCCCCGCTGAGCAACTCAGTCTCGTCGAAGTGCGCGAGGGACCGATGACCCCGGACCTGTTTGCCCGAGCCTGGTGCAGCCTTACGGTCGAGTCCAGCGTCGCTGTCGAGAGCACGATGAATGGAACACCGTGCTTTTTATGTAGTTGGTTTGATCCTTCCTGGTATGACTACGGTAAGCAATACGCGAAGTTCTACGCTGGTTACCCGCTTGATTCGCCCGAGCGCATTCGCGAGATTCCAAATTTGTTGGAGAAATTTCGCATCACCGAAGCGACGCGCCAAAGCCTCCAGTCGCCGATCAGCCCCGAACAACTCGAGACCGTCTTGTCGGGGAGATGACCGGGCTTGGGATGCATGATACTCCTGCTGATTATTGCGCCACCAGCGCCCAACCGAGCGGCGTTCCGCGTTCTACATCGCAGGCTGCGCGTTTACCCAGAACCTCGTTGAGGTGTCGTGGATGCAGCCCATCCGCTGGACGAATCGAACGCACGTTCTGTTTCGTAAAGAACTCGCCCTTTTTCATATCTTCGACCACGAACAGCGATCGTCGGAACTTGAGACTATTGGTCTCGCGCGGCCCGGCGCCAAACTGCACCGAACCGAGAGCCTTTTCCGCAGTCCTCACCGCCTCGACCATGGCCTTGAATTCCTCTGGTTCGAGTGAGAACGCGCCGTCCGGTCCGCCATCCGCTCGCCGCAGGCACAGATGTTTCTCAATGATGCACGCTCCCAATGCCACGGAGGCGACCGGTACCGCGATTCCCATCGTGTGATCGGAAAGTCCCACGGGACAACCGAAACGACGCGCCAGTTCCGGAATCGTGAGCAGGTTCGCCTCTTTCGGCGGGGCCGGGTAGGCACTCGTACACTTCAACAACGCAATCTGCGCCGGTCCATTCCCGGGCGCGGCTCCGCGGGCCGCCTCGACCGCTTCGGAGATCTCCGCTTCGCTGGCCATGCCCGTGGACATAATCAGAGGCTTCCCGGTTCGAGCCATTTTCCGGATCAGGCCGATGTCCACCAGTTCAAACGACGCCACCTTGTGCGCGGGGACACTCATCCGCTCGAGAAAGTCGACGGCACTATCGTCGAACGCGCTCGAAAACAAATGCATTCCCAGTTCGCCGGCAATTTCTTTCAGCTTCGGCTGCCACTCCCAGGGCGTAAATGCTTCCTGATAGAGGTCGTGAAGAAGGCGCCCATCCCACAGCGTGCCGCCCGCAATCCGAAAACATTCTTTGTCGCTGCGCAGCGTGATGGTATCGGCCGTGTAAGTCTGGAGTTTGACCGCGTCCGCGCCGGCTTCCTTGGCGGCGTGAAGAATCCGGACCGCCTGATCAAAGTTCTGATTATGATTGGCGGAAAGCTCGGCAACGATGTAGACAGGCTTTCCTCTTCCAACCTCGCGCCCGGCAATTTTCACGTTTCCCGCCACTGGCTTCCAACGCCCTCGT
>Ga0074045_10000758_pt1 | contig 31530 bp, 30 predicted proteins | sample BogForMeECP23OM2_FD_94442 | JGI IMG/M metagenome (GOLD analysis project Ga0074045, IMG submission 94442) | Bog forest soil microbial communities from Calvert Island, British Columbia, Canada - Bog Forest MetaG ECP23OM2 | ecosystem: Environmental > Terrestrial > Soil > Wetlands ...
ATGCTGTCGACCGTTTTGTTGACGCGGTCAATCAGGCGCTTGCGTTCGTTGTTGGTGAAGCCCAGCTTGCGGATGATCCGCGAAATCCCAACCTGCTCGCGGCCCAGTGCCCAGCGGGTCCTGCGATGCAGCCGTGGGTTTTTCTTTTGCGGCACGCCCGCCAGCTTCTCCACCAGCAGTTCAGACTTCTTGTAGTGCTTGTTGAGATCGTCGATCTTGCCGGTGATGTCCTTCATGCGGTTCAACAGCACGTCTTCGGTGATTTCGTCCTCGTCGAAGAGCACCACTTCCTTGATGGAGCGCACGCCGCGCTTGAGGTCCTCGCCCATGGCGACGATCTCGCGGATCACGATTGGAGAACGCGACAGCGCCTTGAGCACGCGCAGCTGGCCGCGCTCGATGCGCTTGGCAATTTCGACTTCGCCTTCGCGAGTGAGCAGCGGCACGGTGCCCATCTCGCGCAGGTACATGCGGACAGGATCGTTGGTTTTCTCCAGAGCACCGGGCGTGAGATCAAGCTCGACGTCTTCGCCGGCCTCGATGTCGCCCTTGTCGAACTTGTCGAGCGCGCTGGGTGATTTGGGACCCTCGAGCACGTCGATGCCCTGCCCACCAATCGTGGTGATCAGGTCGTCGAGGTCGTCGGGCGAGTGGACATCGTGCGGGATCAGGTCATTTACCTCGTCGTACGTGAGGTAACCTTTTTCCTTCCCTGCATCGATTAACTTCTTAATATCGTCAAACTTATCGTCGAGAGCCAAAGCAGAATTTCCCCTACGTGGCGCCTTTCGTGAGGCGCTCTTGTTCGGTGCAAAATATGGCGGGAGCGGTACAAGAGTACCACCATGTGCGGAAACCTTCGAATTTTAGCACACGCAAGGGCCGCCTCCCAAGCGTTTTCTTTGCGGCAGTCGGCTGCCGTTCGCGCACCAGAAAGCGAAACAGCCAGCCGTCAGTAATTTAGATGAAGACCAGGGCCTTATCGCTTCACCCTATTTCCTGATGTCGAGGTCGTCGAACTCCCCCGTAGCGCTTTATAACTTTATTTTTTTCAATTACTTACGAGCTTAGGCCGGCAGATTCGCCAATCGAGCCCATGGCCTGCCGAAGCTTCACCCGTTCCTGCAGCAGTCGGGCCGACAGCGCCGCGTCATTCCGCCGCTCGGCGTCCTTCAGCTGGTGCTGAAGCTCGTCGAGCTGGCGCAGGATTGCCCGCCTTCGCAGGGACCGGATCGCGCTTTCCAGCAGCTCGGGTGTGAGGTCTTCGCGCTCGTTCATGAGGATAGACGCGACCCGGCTACGGTCGTGATCGTCAAGCTGCAAACTCATGGGATCCAGGCCCTGCTCGTGCGCTGTCAGCAAGGCATCGATCAGCCCTTGCGCCCCCGTGCCTTCGTGCAATCGTTCCTGCGTCAGGAAGAAGTGCGCCTGGCGCGCCGGATCGAAGTCGGGGTCTTGGCCTTCGCGGTCAGTATGCGGAGCGTGGCCCAAGTCGCGGCTAGCCAGGGCACGAATCAGCACCCGTTCGGCATCGGTAAGCGGCGCACTTGCGGGCGTGGCCACACGCGATGCCGCCCGGGCGGTGGCAGCGTGCCGCAGCTCCTGGCGCAAGACCGACGACTCAATGCCCAGTCGGTGCGATATCTCATTTGCCAACTCATCGCGCACGATGCGGCTCGGTACCCGCTGAATATGAGGCAGAAGATAGTTCAGGGCCTTCACTTTGCCCTCGGGCGTGCGCACCGGATGCAGCGCGCGGGCACGCTCTATGAGGTAATCGAAATACTTCTGCGAATCGCCAAGCGCGTCAGTGTATCCCGGTGCTCCCTTGCGGCGAATGTACAGGTCAGGATCGAAACCGGCTTCCAGGGTCAGCACCTTGATCTCGAAGTCCTCGCTCACTAGGAGCGCAAGTGAGCGCTCGGCAGCGGCGGCGCCAGCGGTGTCGGGATCGAAGTTCACCACGATCTTCTTGCTGAAGCGTCCCAGGACGCGCGCTTGCGGCTCGGTGAACGCAGTCCCGGAGCTGGCGATAACATTCTTGAAGCCCGCTGTATATACGGTTATGCAGTCCATCTGGCCCTCGACCAGGATGGCGTAGTCGAGCTCGCGGATGGCCTTCTTGGCTTTGTCGAGATTGAATAGCACGCGCGATTTGGAGTAGATCGGCGTCTCCGGCGAGTTGAGATACTTCGGCCCAGATTTCTCGTCGGTGGCGAGGGTGCGCCCAGTGAAGGCGATCACCTTGCCCTGCTCGTTGGCGATGGGGAACATTACGCGATTGCGGAATTTGGAGTAGAGCGCAGTCTTCTGCTGCGCCTGTTCGTCATCGCCCTTATCCTTCCACGAAAACAGGCCCGACTCACGCAGCGTATCTTCGTCGTACTGGCCGCGCAGGGAGTCGCGCAGCAGAAATCCAGACTCAGGCGCGTAGCCGATGCGGAATTCGGCGATCGTCTCAGGGCTGAGGCCCCGGGATTTCAGATACTCCCGCGCGTGCGCCGCCTCGGGACGATTGAGCTGTTCCTGGAAAAATGCGCACCCCCGCTCATGAATCTCGATCAGGCCGCCGCGCTGCTTGGCCTGCCGGGCCTCCTCCGGTGACGAATAAGTGACTTTGGGCATGGGGATGCCGATTTTTTCGGCCACCATGCGCACGGCTTCAGGGAAGGTGATGTTCTCGATCTTCTGCACGAAGCTGAAGACGTCGCCTCCTGCACTGCAGCCAAAGCAATGGAAGAACTGGTTGCCGGCATGCACCGAGAACGACGCGGTTTTTTCCTGGTGGAAGGGGCACAGCCCGGAATAATTTTGCGCGCCGCTTTTGCGCAGCTTGACGTACTCGCCCACAATACGGACGATGTCGGCCTGCTGCTTGACGGTGTGCGCAAAATCGCCGGGATTGGCCATAAAACTAGTGTGCAGCAAACGGCGGGGCGATGCAGCCGGATTCCGCGCGGAATTGTGGATTAATTGTGCAATTCACGGCGAAATTGGGTGATGTCAGTTGATTACTCGCCCGCGCCCACGATCAAGATCGGCGTGGTCGGTTTGTCGGAGCCGGCTTCGTTTTCCAGCGTCACGGCAAATGCCTTGGCTTGGACACCTTCGGGCATTGGGTGATCAAACATGACAGCGTTGCCATGCTCGTCGGGCTTGAACAGCCCGGCGTTGATGGGCGCGCCCTGGGTTGGAATGATCCACAACTCATACGCCTTGCCAGCGGGCACAGGCGCAAGGTTGCCGGCTACCAGCATCATGCGTTTTTGCGACGGGCTGTAGATGGCCGTAGCGTGCGGCTTGCGCGGCTCGGCCTGCGGATTGAGTGACACTTGGACCGCATCAGGCGCCGAGAGCAGGCGCAAGCGTTCTTCGTCCTGCGCAAGCTGAGTTGACGTCTGAGAAAGCTGCGCTGAAGTGTTTTGGTAAAGGCCCGTGAGCTTGGCCAACTCGTCACGCATGGTTGCATTCTCGCGCCACAGGTTGCCGACCGCGAACAAGAGCGCCAGCGCGACCAGCGCCGGGATGAATGCCCAGCGGAATCCGCGTCGCGACGTTTTCTCGGCCACAGGGGCCGATACGCCGCGGGGTTCGCTGGCGATGGCCCGCATGAGCCGGTCCTTGCTGCGCGCGGGAGGGTTCGGCCCCGCCGTCGACAGTGCCAGCAATCCCAGATCGCTGCGCAGGTACTGCACCTCGCGGCGGCAAGAGGCGCACGTCTCCATGTGCTGCTCGAACTCCTGGCGCTCGCTGCCGGTCAGCTCGTTCAGCGCGTAGAGCGTCTGGTTTTCCGCGAATTGTTCGTGCGTCTTCATTCCGCCGTCTTCAACTTGCAAAGCGGGCGCGTAACATCTGCAGCCCGCTGCGAATGCGAGTCTTGATCGTTCCCAAGGGCTCGCCCGTCTTCTCCGCAATCTCCGTGTGTGTCAATCCCTCAAAGAAAGCCATCTCCATCGCATTGCGCTTGTCGGCACTCATCTCGGTCATGACGACCCGCACTTTTTCAATCGTCAGCGAGCGTTCCGTCTCGTCTCGCAGGTCGGTGGCAGTCACAATCACACAATCTTCAATGTCCGTCTCCGGGCGCCGCTGGCGCAGCCGGTCAATCGAGCGATGCCGCGCGATCACGGCCAGCCACGCCGCCAGGCTTCCCCGGCTGCTGTCGAAGGCATCGGGCTTGCGCCACAGTTGCAGGAAGATGTCCTGCAACAGGTCTTCGGCAGCTCCGGTGTCGTGCAAAATCCGCAGCGCGACTCCGTACACTACTTTGGAATACCGGTCGTAGAGTTCGGACAACGCCTGCTGGTCGCCGGCGCGGACGCGCGCTACCAGCCGCATATCGTCGACCGCCTGGTTATTGCGGTTCATCGAGCTGTCGTCGATCGGTTCCATTTATTAATACGCGCTAAAGGCGCCGCCAGATTGTCTCGTCCCACTCAAGTAGCAGGGTGGGGCGGAAGCGATTTTTTCCTCTTCTAGAAAATCCGACTTTCGGCTTAAGCTCGTAGTCCATCCAGCAAGCGGAAACCACGTGAAGATACCAGCAAAGACGGCCTGCCGACAACTGGCTGGAGCGCTAGTGGCTTGTGGCTAGGAAAGAAGTTGCCAGCCGGAAGCGACCGCTTGCCGGTTGCTATCAACACCAAACATCCAGCTCTTACGAGCCACTGGGCCACCAGGCGCCAGCCACTATTTCTCAGCCCTGCTTCCGCCGCTGCTGCATCTCCGCCAGCATTTCGGCGCGAGTGCTCTCGGGCAGGGATTCGCGGATGGCGGGGAAGATCACATTTTCTTCGAGTTCGAGGTGCGCCCGGTAGATTTCGTCGAGCGCGGTGGTGAGGGAGCACATCTCGCCGCCGACCTGCGCCAGCGCGCCCGGGTTCTGCTGCAGCAGTTGCAGCAGGGGCATCAGCCGCTCGACCAGCTCGAAGATGCCCTGATGCTGATCGGCCATGGCGAGCAAGGCATGTCGCACGCGCTCGCCCGCGCCTGGGTCAAGCCGCGGACGCACCGTGTCTTCCTCGTCGGCTTCATGCAACGGCATCGAGACCGAGTAGTAGCGGTAAACGGCGGCCGCAGCCTGGCGAATCTCGTCGTCGCTCGCGCCCTGGGCATGCGCCAGATTGACGGCTGCCGCCGTGAAATGGCGGATGCCCTGATGGCAGCCAATCAGGAAATCGACCGCGTCTTCCCGCGGCTGATGGGGCGGACTCGAAGGCTTGATCTGGTTCAGCATCACCTTCCATTATCTCGCAAAAACAACAGCAGCCGCGGAATTACACGGATATTCACGAATCGGAATCAGCGGCAAGGCTGGCGAGGGCTGGCTTCTGAACCGGGTGCGAAGAAATACCTGGGTCCGAACTATAGCGAATTGGCGCAGACGGACGGAAATCCGCTGCCGTTGCTTTACTTCTGGAACCGCATCTCCACCGTTACTTGTACCGGAACGGCCCTGCCGTCCTTTTTCGCAGGAGTGAACCTCCAGCTTTTGACAGTGGACTCGGCACTCTGCTGAAACGCATCGTTGGAGGCGCGCAACACGTGTACCAGCGCGACGTGCCCTTTGGCGTCGATGCCGATCAGCATCACGACGACTCCGCGCGGCTCGGCGTCAGCCGGAATCTGGGGGTAGTCCGGATCGGGCGACTTGGTGGCCTTCGGGGGCTTCATGTCTTTGGTGACGCGCTGGTAGGCGGTGAAAGCCTCGTCATCCACTGTGGTGGCAGGAGTGGTCGTGGACATCTTCGACGAATCGCCTGCGGTCTTAGCGGATTGCGCGACGCTGGATGAAGTGAAGATAAGGGTCAAAATCGCAAGCGCGATCAGAGAAAGAATGCGCATGAAGCTTCCTGAGTGAAGTGAACCGCTGAGGCTATCTTAACCGCACGTGCGCTGATCGGAAAATGTGGCTGGTAATGCGAATACATTCGGCTCGAGGAGCCGCTTCAATACAAACGAAACCCGACCGCCACTTCGATCTGGACCGGCACCGGCTCGCCGTCTTTCGTAGCGGGAGTGAATTTCCACTTTTTCGCTGCATCAGCCGCATTCTGATCCAGGCCTGGTTCGAGCGAACAGACGACCTTGACCGCGTCCACGTTGCCTTCAGCGTTGATCGCAACAGCAAGTAAGACCATCCCTTGAGTCTTCGCTTGTCGCGCTGACTCACTATATTCCGGGTCCGGATGGTAGAACGCGCGTCCTACTTTTACGCCATTGCCGAGCAATGGGTAGTTGCTGGGGTCGAACCATGCGGTTTTGCTTTCAACGGTATCTAGGCAAGGACCCTTGAGTGTTGCCGGCGGCGAGAAGGCGGCCGGCGGTTGCTGCGCTGTAGCGGCTGCGGCAAGAGACAATCCGCACGTGAGAAGAGCCGCGAATCGACCCTTCATCGTTGCACCTCCAACTCTGCGCCCCGACGACGCCGATATTGTAAACTGTAAGGTACCGGTTCAGAACTCCGTTGTTGACCTGATCACACGCGGTTCCCCGCATAAATCTCCGACACGCAGCGGAGCCCAACCTCCGCAGGCCCCTTAGGCCACCGGAAACCCTCAGACGAGGGAAAGGACTGTCGTTTTGAGCAAAAGCCTACGTAATATCGCCATCATCGCGCACGTCGATCACGGCAAGACCACTCTGGTCGATGCCATGCTGAACCAGAGCGGCACTTGGCGCTCCAATGAGGCCCACGCCGAGCGCGTCATGGACTCCAACGAGCTGGAGCGGGAGCGCGGGATCACCATTCTGGCCAAGAACACCGCAATTTTCTATCACGACATCAAAATCAACATTGTCGATACCCCTGGGCACAGCGATTTCGGCGGCGAAGTCGAGCGCGCGCTGAAAATGGTCGACGGGGTGATGCTGCTGGTGGATGCCAGCGAAGGCCCATTGCCGCAGACGCGCTACGTGCTGAGCAAGGCACTGGAAGCCAAGCTGCCTCCGATCCTCGTCATCAACAAGATTGACCGCACCGACGCCCGCGCGCAAGAAGTGCTGAACGAGGTCTATGACCTGTTCATCGATCTCGATGCAGGCGAAGACCAGATCGACTTTCCCGTGCTCTACACCAACGCCAAGGCAGGCACCGCAACCACCGATATCGACAAGCCCGGCGAGAACTTGCAGCCGCTGTTCGAGGCGATCGTGAAGACCATTCCGCATCCCACCGGCGACGCCGACGGGCCGTTGCAGGTGCTGGTTGCCAACCTCGACTACAGCGACTACCTCGGACGGCTGGCGATTGCACGTGTGTTCAACGGCACGCTGCGCGCGGGCGAAGACGTCGCCATCGCCAAGCGCGACGGCTCCATGGAAAACACCAAGATCACCAAGATGTTTACGTTCGCCGGACTGAAGCGCACCGACATCACCTCCACCGAACTGGGCGACATCGTGGCCGTCGCGGGTGTCGAGGGCATCAACATCGGCGAGACGATCACCAACGTTGAGAACCCCGCGCCGCTGCCGGTGATTACCATCGACGAGCCGACCATCGCCATTCAGTTCATGGTGAACACCTCGCCGTTTGCGGGACGCGAAGGGCAGTACGTCACCTCGCGCAACCTGCGCGACCGTCTAGCGAAAGAATTGCTGACCAACGTATCGCTGCGCGTGGAAGAAACTGAAGCTACCGATTCATTCAAAGTAATGGGACGCGGTGAGCTGCAACTGGCCATCCTGATCGAGATGATGCGGCGCGAGGGCTTCGAGCTCGCCGTGGGCAAGCCGGAGATCGTTACCAAGCACATCGACGGCAAGCTGATGGAACCCGTGGAACTGCTGACCATTGATGTTCCGGAATCGTTCGTAGGCGTGGTGATCGAGAAGCTCGGCACCCGCAAGGCGCAGATGCAGAGGATGCACAACCACGGGTACGGACGCGTGCGCATGGAGTTCACCGTGCCTAGCCGCGGCCTCATTGGCCTGCGCAGCGAGCTACTCACCGACACGCGTGGCACCATCGTGATGAATTCGCTCTTCGACGGTTACACCGAGTGGCTGGGCGACATTCCGCACCGAGTGACCGGAGCGCTTGTGTCGGACCGTAATGGCGCAACCACGGCCTACGCGCTATGGGGGCTGCAGGAGCGCGGCGAACTGTTCGTCGGTCCCGGCGTCGAGGTTTACGAAGGGATGGTCGTGGGCGAGAACGCGCGCGACAACGATCTAGATGTCAACATCGTGCGCGAGAAAAAGCTCACCAACATGCGGTCGTCCACGGCCGATGAGGCGATTCGACTGGTGCCGTTCAAGAACTTGAACCTGGAGCAGGCCATCGAGTTCATCGCCGACGACGAGCTGGTGGAAGTCACGCCCAAGACCCTGCGCCTGCGCAAGAAGATCCTGCAGCAGAACCGGCGTCCCAAGCGGAATGCGCAGCCCAAGGAAGTAGAAGCGTAAGAGATTAGTTCAGCCACGGATTGGCGCGGATCGTAATCAGGCAAAGGCTGTTTAAGGTTGGCTCGACGTTGTCGACGCGGGGAAGTCCGAGTTGCGGACCTTACGCAAACCCGTGTAAATCCGCGGCTGTCTTTGTTCTTGCCTACTTCTTCGCCACAGGATATTGCTGGAACATTTTCTCAACTGCCGTATTGACCTGGTCGAGCAACTTGTCCCTCTGATCGCTGAGTTTCTGTTTGGCGGTCCCACGCCAGATTAGTTGCTTTTGCCCCGCGTCGATCAGATCGACCACCAACTCGCCTTTGGGAATGATGACGGTAGTGTTGGTCCCAGGAATGTTGTGCCACAGCGTTATCCCGGAATTGATCGTCGGAATGGTCCCGCCATAGAGGGGATCGTGGTAGTGCGTGGTGAAATCAGTGTCGATCGCGCCGTACACCTGCACGTAGATGTCGGGATTGTCGGTGACCTGCTTCAGCCCGCGCTTGGTCAGGTCGTCCTGAACAGCGGCCAGGATGGCGAGCCGGAGCATCGGTTTCGCCGATTCCTGGTACGAGTCCATCGCGAAGGTCTTGAATTTCGAGAAGTCAACCGTTTTGTCGTATTCGACCTTGATCTTCTGCGCCCGGGCGCCAACGCAGCCGAACACGACTAACAAGCAAAGCAGGAATTGCGCACGACTCACAGCGAACCATCGCATGGATTCTCCCGACCGTAAGATGTGATGGATGTAACTTAAGAAGAATTAGAACATAGTGGGCGGAAGTACCTTAGAATCACACCACCTTTGCCATAGGAGACTCATGGCATGATTCGTCGCCTGATTGTTGCATTCGTTTGGATAGCCGCGACCGCGATCTCACTCGCGCAGGCGCCCGCCAAACCGCCTGATGGTTCCGATAAAACCAAGAAGCCGCCCGGAAATTGCACCGTCAGCGGGCGCGTGGTCAGCGTTGCTGATGGCGTGCCGCTGCGCTCAGCACGCGTGGGCTTGATCCAGGCGAATGTCGCGCGTCTCCGCTGGTGTACGCAACGACCACTGACAACGAAGGCCATTTCGAATTGAAGCAGGTCGAGGCCGGCCGCTACGAGTTTTTTGCCACGCACATCGGATACCTGGAGCAGCGTTATCAGGCCAAGAGTACGGAGGAAGGCGAAGGCGCGGTGCTTGCGCTGGTGTCGGGGCAGGAGGTTAACGACGCAATGTTCCGCCTGATACGCGCGAGTGTTATCACCGGCAAGGTGGTGGACGACAACGGCGAACCGATGATGGGCGTTAACGTCTCGGTGCTGCACAAGCCGACCGAGTCGGAGCAGGAGGACGAGGGTCCGCGCGGCAAAAAGCTGGAGATGACCTCGGTTTCAGTGGTGCCCACCGACGATCGCGGCGAGTACCGCGTCTTTGGGCTAAAGCCAGGCGAGTACTTCGTGAAAGCCGTGGAGACCGGTGAATCTATGTTCTATTACGAGCAAATGCAAGGCAGCAGCGGCGGGACCGTGCTTCGGGAACTCGGCAGCCAATACGCCCCAATCTTCTACCCCGGCGTACTGCAAATGGACCAGGCGCAGGCCGTGACGGTCACCGCGGGTGAGGAAGCACAGGCCGACTTGGCGATGCGCGGGATAAGACTGGTCGAAGTGGCAGGGCGCGTCATCGGTCCAGATGGATCTCCTGCGGTCCGCTGCTATGTCCATCTGTCGCAGGCAGGTATCAGCGAGTGGGACTCAGGGCTGAGCAGCGGGACCGACAGCAAAGGCGAGTTCTCCATCAAAGGTGTGCCGCCGGGTAGTTACTTTGTCAGTGCGGGTGTCCGCGAGAAGGACAAGTTCTATAACACGCGACAAAAGGTTGAGGTGGGAGATGCGAAGATCGACTCCATCGTTCTGGTTCTGGGTACAGGCGCAACGATCCATGGCCGTCTGGCGATCGCAAGCGGCGCCCCTGCTCCCTCCGGGCGCGTGAGAGTCCACCTTGATTCGATTGCCGATGAAGGCGATCCCGGGTTTGGCTACGCCGAGATCAACAAGGACGGCTCGTTCGAACTCGACGGCATTTCCGATGGCACCTACGCACTCGCGGCCGGTGGGTTAGAGCAAGGTTGGTTCGTTAAGTCGGCACACCTGGGCAGCGAGGATGTGCTGCTGAAAGGCGTTCAGGTGGAAAACAACGCGGTTGCGGGCCGCCTCGACATTGTCGTCAGCGCCGATGGCGGCCAGATCGAAGGGACCGCCACCGACAGCGACAAGAACCTGCCGCTGGTCGGAGTGCAATTGCGGGCGAGTCCGGAGCCCGAGACCGATTACAACCATTTCCGGTCGCGCCGGGCGAGTACCGATCAGAACGGGCACTTCGTGCTCAAGGACGTCCCTCCGGGCAAATACAAGGTAAGCGCCAAGGTTCCGTCGTCCGGAAACGCGCCCGCGATCAAGTCGGATCCGGTCACGGTGGACTTAGCTGAGCGCGAGCACCGCTCGCTCGATTTCAAACTGACGGTTCCAAAGAGCGAATAGTCGCCGCTGCTCCTGGCATCACCTGAAATAGCATTTAGCGGTGAATCCAGGTTTGGGCGCCCCGCAATGCGTACTTCGGCCCTGCGTGATACGAATCCCAGCGTGCTAGGGACGGAATGCACTGCCGCAACCCGTGGGACTGGTAAACTTGAACTTACCGCACCCAGAGCCATGCGCCTATGACGACCTCCGAGGCAATCCGAATCGCTCTACTCTCGCTTTGGGCCAATAAGCTGCGCTCCGTTCTCACGCTGCTGGGCGTGGTCATTGGAGTGGCAGCGGTCATTGCGGTTGTGACTTTCGTCAATGGTATTAACGGCTACGTGGCCGAGAAGGTCTTTAACTTGGGCGCCGATGTATTCATCATCAGCAAGATGCCCAACGTCATTACCGACGTCGACGAATTCATCGAAGGCAACAAGCGCAAAGACATCACGATGGAGAACTACCAGGCCATCGCCGAAGAGTGTACGGCCTGCAAGATCGTGGGCGCGGCCGTGCGCAACTTTACCGGCAAGGTGGTGTACGGCACTGAGAACAGTACTGATACCGTGGTGCGGGGCTGGACTCCGACCATGGAGCCGATCTACGACCTGGACGTAGTGATGGGCCGGCCGCTGAACGATGCGGACGAAAACAACGGATCGCAGGTGGTCGTCATCGGCCAGGACATTCGCGAAAACCTGATGGCCGGTACCGATCCTATCGGCAAGCTAATCAAAGTGGATGGCCACGAGTACACCGTCATCGGCGTCGGCAAGAAGGAAGGCAAGACCCTCGGCCAGAGCCGCGACAACTACGTCATCATGCCCATCACCACGTGGTTCAAGGCTTATGGCTCGCACAACAGCATCAACATTTGGGCCAAGGGCTTCGATGTCGGCGCTCCCATGGAGCAGGCTATCGACCAGTCGCGGGTCATTTTGCGGTCGCGGCGCCACGATGTTTTGGGCGAGAAAGACAGCTTCGTCATCGAAACCAATGACAGCTTCCTGTCCCTGTGGGCTAACCTGAGTGGAACGTTTTTCATCGTGATGATCGTGATCGCCTCGATCTCGCTGATCGTCGGCGGCATCGTCATCATGAACATCATGCTGGTGTCGGTGACCGAGCGAACGCGTGAGATCGGCATCCGCAAGGCGCTGGGAGCTCGGCCCCGCGATGTGATGCGCCAGTTCCTGATCGAGTCGAGCACCATGGCCATGATCGGCGGGCTGCTCGGGGTGCTGTTTGGCATTGCCATCGCGGAAGGCGTGACGGCGGCCATTGGCATGCCGTCGGCCATTAAGCTGTGGGCGATCGCGGCGGGATTGCTGGTGTCGGCCAGCGTAGGAATTTTCTTTGGTGTCTATCCCGCGCGCCAGGCGGCCAAGCTTGATCCCATTGTAGCGCTGAGGTTTGAGCTATGAGCATGCGTCGCGGCGATTACAGAGAGATTCTGCGCATGGCGCTGGAGACCATCGCCAAGAACAAGATGCGTTCGGGCCTGACCGTGCTCGGCATCGTTATCGGCGTGATGATGGTGATCCTGATCTCGTCGGTGGTGCGCGGCCTGAATTCCAACGTCGAGAACATGGTGAAGGACATGGGCTCCGACATCATCTTCGCCTTTCACATCGACGTGTTCACCTTCGGGCGGCCAACCACTGAGATGCTGACCCGCAAAGAGCTGACGCTGGAAGACGCCATCGCTATGCGCGACTTGCCGCACGTCAAGGCCGTGACCGACGGCGTTCGACTAGTGTTGCAGCAATTCGGCACCGGTTCGTACTCGGTGAAATATGAGGGCCGCAAGACCAAGAACACCATCCTCGACGGCGATCTGCCGGACACTATGCGGGTGTTCGACCTTAAGCTCGACAAAGGCCGCTGGTTCACCGAGACCGATAACGAACGCCGCAGCCCAGTCATCGTGCTGGGCTACGACACGGCCGAAAAGCTGTTCGAAAACGAAGAGCCGTTGGGCAAAGAAATCAACATCGAGGGCGAGCTGTTCACTGTGATCGGCGTGCTGTCGAAGCGCAAAGCCGCGTTCGGCAACGGCTCCAACCCAGAGGACAATCTGGTGTACTTCCCCATCGCGACCTTGCACAAGCTGCATCCCGAACTCAAGCAGCACTGGATCAGCGTGAAAGCGACCTCGCACGATGACATGCCACTGGCCATGGATGAGATGCGGGCTTTGCTGCGCCGCCGCCGGCACCTAGCTCCCAACCAGCCTGACAACTTTGCGGTCTTCAGCCAGGATGCGCTCAGCGACACCTGGAACCAGCTTACCGGCGGGATTTTCGTCTTCATGTTCGCAGTGTCGAGCGTGGCGCTGATCGTGGGCGGAGTGGGCGTGATGAACATCATGCTGGTGTCGGTGACCGAGCGAACCCGCGAAATCGGCGTGCGCAAGGCCATAGGTGCGCGCAAACGCGACGTGCTACTGCAATTTACCCTAGAGGCCATCACTCTCACTGGAATGGGCGGCATCATCGGCATCCTTCTCGGCGGATTCTTGACCGCACTGGTGCCTCTGGCTTTTCCCTCGCTCCCGGCGAGCATGTCGCTGTCGTGGGTGCTGACGGCGACCCTGGTCTCGGTTGCAATCGGCCTCGTCTTCGGGATCTATCCCGCATGGAAGGCGGCCAACCTCGATCCCATCGAGGCCCTGCGCTACGAATAGCCGCGGCGCGGTCTGCTAATCTGATGAGCTCGTCATGCATCTTGCGCTCACCATGATTGCCGCCGTCTGTGCGCTGTTGGCGCTGGGCGGCGCGGCCTATTTCGGTCTGTGTGTGTGGGCCGCAGCACGCTTTCGCCGCGCGAGCGAGACCGTCGCGCGCGCCGAGTTCTCTCCGCCTGTCAGCCTGATGAAGTCGCTCAAGGGCCTCGATCCGCACATGTATGACGCCTTTCGCAGCCACTGCCTGCAAGACTATGGCGAATACGAACTGCTGTTCGGCGCGAGCGATCCCAGTGATCCTGCGCTGGGGTTGGTGGCGCGGTTGCAGCGGGAATTTCCGCGGCGGCAGATCCGCGTGGTGCACTGTCCGACGAGCCTGGGCCTGAACGGCAAGGTCAGCACTCTGGCGCAGATGCTGCCGCAAGCGCAATATGAGCACATCCTGATCAACGACAGCGACATCGTGGCCGCGCCCGACTATCTGCGGCGGGTGATGTGTTGCTTTGCGGACGAGAACGTCGGCATGGTCACGTCACTGTACCGCGGGCTGGCGGGAAGAACGCTGCCTTCGAGAGTCGAGGCGCTGGGATTGAGCACCGACTTCATGGGCGGTGTGCTGCTCGCGCGCGAGATGGAAGGCGGCGTGCGCTTCGCGCTGGGCGCGACTATCGCGACAACCAAACGCGTACTTTGCGAAATCGGCGGATTGGAGCCGCTCGTCAATTATCTCGGCGACGACTATGAGCTGGGAGCGCGCACGGCGGCGGCAGGTTACCAGGTCGCGTTGACCGATGCAGTAGTGGAGACGGCGCTGCCGGACTACACGTGGCGCGAATTCTGGGCACACCAGATGCGGTGGGCGCGCAACGTGCGCGACCGGCGTCCCGCGCAGTATTTCGGGCTGATCGTAACTTTCGGGCTGGCATGGGGGATTCTGGGGGGGCTGGTTGCGCCGCGGGTTTGGTGGACATGGACGGCACTGGCGGTAGTTGCAATGTTTCGCATAATTGCGGCGGTAGTGATCGGACGTGGTGTGCTCAACGATGCCCTGGTGCTGCGCGATTTATGGCTGCTACCAATGCGTGATTTTGTTGCGCTTGCAGTGTGGTTAGCAAGTTTTGCGGGAAACGAAATTGAATGGCGCGGCCTGAAGTTTCGGGTGCGTGACGGCAAGCTGGAGCGGACCTGAGATCTCCGCTCATAGCAATCACCGTTCGAGAGTCCGCCTCTACTTTTTGCCCTGCACGGCATCGAGGCAGCGGCCGTAAAGCTCTAGGAGATGCCCAGCGTACTCCTCCGCCGCTTTCGATAGGGCGCTGCCCTGAAAGCCGACTCCCGGCGCTCCCGTCTTGCCATATCCCGTAGTGGCGGCGACAAACTTCATCAGATCGAGCGCAATGTCTTCGTTGCGGCGCATGCCTGCGCCGCTGGCAACAGATTCTTCCATGAGTGCCGTCCTCCCGCAATGCTATCGAGAGGAATCATAGCAAAGCTCCGCCATCTACTGCGGGGACCTTCCGCGTGCCGCCGACTTACACCTCGATCGCGATATGACAGACGCCCTACGATGTACTCCGCAAAGCCTTTGCCATGGGCGATCTCCACCAGCTCCACCGGCCAATCCGGATTGTGGGGACGCAGAATGATTCGGTCCGGCGATGCGCTGACATAGCGGACCGCGCACCGGGACCCGTCCCGCACCGCGTGGTTTCGTCGGGTTGGTACGGATGCAGCGAGTTGTAGTGACGGTCGAGAAGCATCACTGCTCCCGGCGCCAAGCGTGGCGCCATGGCTCGAGCGTTGCTGACGTCGGACTTGATCAGCACGAAGCGCAGCCAGTCGGCGCGGTCGCCGATCGTGTCGGGCTTCAGACGCTGCAGAAAGCGTTTGCGGAATTTCAGGGAGTCCCGCGCATGCCGCGGTGGACTATGGCAGCGAATGCAGCGTCCTGTAATAACACCAGGGGCACTCTGTCGAACGACGAGGCGCGCTCCGGGCGCCGCAAGGCGCGCACACGCAGTTCTTCAGGATCGGCAAGGTCAAGGACGTCAATCTGCAGCACATCGGGCAGTCGGTCCATCGCCTCCGGGCTGAGGCCGCGACGGGCGTTGAGGAAGTTCGACATGTGGGCCTGCTGAAAACCGGCGTCGCGCGAGAGTCCTGCGCCGGTCAATTCCCCACGGTGGATGCGCGCCCAAATGTGGGCTCGCAAGCTGTTTTCAAGGTCGGTGATTCGCATAGTATTGCTTAAAGCAATACAGATACCTTCGTAATATTCCTATAGCAATAAAGTCGTTGCCCGTGCGATTACTTGACTGCCATATTGGAACTGTTCCCAGAGAGGGAATCTGGCCGAGGGAAACGATGAGAACTGGAGATGAGGACGACAGGACTCTTCAGGAATTGCCGCAGAATCAGGGAAGCTACGGTGCTCTGCCCTTCCGTGGAGTCGCTGCTGGCGGGATTGCGCTTTACCGGGAGGTTGAGCGTAGTGCGGCAGAACGGGCGGATCTTGAAATCGGGCTACGAAGAAGGCTACTTTACCCGCCGCCAGGATGAGCGGCTGGTCGGATAATACGAAGGGCTGCGGGTAAAGCGGTAAAACCATCCTAAGCAACAGGTCATCGTAACTGAAGCGAGCCCTGTGGACGGTCCCGGATAGCGAACGGACCGGTCGCAGGGCTTTCTTTATTGAACACTTCAACGCCACGGGGACGGGACATGGAAATGATCAGCTATGAACTGAAATATTGCGAACGGTGCGGCACTCTGAAGCTGCGCCCGATTGATTCAGGAGGTACCTATTGCCGCCGCTGCAATGGAATGCTGGCACGGTACACAATTCCACGCGGCCCGCGGAGCGCGAACACCGGTGCTTTATCGCCGTCGCCGGAGTTGACGATTTTGGTGCGGGTACCGACGGTGGGCACGGGCGATAGGATCGCGGAGCTGGTGAAATGAGCACTGTCCGCAGGCCGCAAAACAATTTTCATCTGCGCGTGATCGAAGGAAGCCGCACCAGCATGCAGTCCCGGGAGACTCTGTGCACCCGGGCCGACGGCGTGCACTTCCGCGGTCAGACGCTGGCCATTGTGCGTCATTTCTTCGAGATCTCCTGCCAGGTCGGACGAATGCCTTCGATCCTGGGACGAGAGTTCTTCCGCGCCAAGGTGTCGCATCACCGCATCCCGAGCTTCGAGGAGCAGGCGGTGTTCGTGTGCGACGTGGAGCGGGCGCTGGCTCGCCTGAATCCCCAGGACCTGGAAGTGGTGAGCCTGGTGGGGCTCTATCACCATTCGCTCGAGGAGGTGGCCCTCCTGTTGGGACGCTGCAGGGCCACGCTGGTTGAGCGCTATGTTGGAGCGATTGACACGCTGGCGCAGATCTTCCTGGAAGCGGGGCTGCTGCGGGAGGAGCGGCCCGATCGTCGTATTCAGCGCTTTGGCAGGGAGGAATCCGAGCCGGCGGAGGAGCTGCCGCCGAAAAAACCTGTCGCCTGTGTGGCGGCTGAACCTGCTTTCGTCATAACGGAAGCGAGCCCGAAGTACTCGTTCGTCGCGCGGCAGGAGTTGGCATGAAAGGACGGTTCCGTGCGCTTTCAATCGCGGGACGGAGCGGCCGTCTCGAAGGCGATGGGTGGGAGTGCGAGGCGCCGGCGGCACTCGTCGAGCATCTCGGCGGTACGGGTCGCGCCCACACGGGTAACGCCGAGGGCGCGGACTTCCAGCAGTGCGTCCAGGGTGCGGATTCCGCCCGCTGCCTTTACCTGCACCGTGGGCGGGGAGTGGCGACGCATCAGCACGAGGTCGAAAAGCGTGGCTCCGCTGGGGGCGTAGCCGGTGGAGGTTTTCACCCAGTCCACACCGATCGCGCCGCAGATCTTGCAAAGTTGGATCTTTGCCGCGTCGTCGAGATAGGCGTTCTCGAAGATCACCTTGATCCTGGCTCCGGCGGAGTGGGCAGCCTTGGTGAGAATGCCAATCTCACGCTCCACATATTCCCACTGGCTGCTGCGCGCCTGGCTGATGTTGATCACCATGTCGAGCTCAGTCGCTCCGTCCTTCAGGGCCTGTTGCACCTCGGCGAGCTTGACGGCGGTGGTGTGGCCGCCGTGAGGAAACCCGATGGTCGTGCTGGGTTGCACGGTGCTTCCAGCCAGCAACTCGGCGCAGGGCGCGGCGTAGTAGGGCAGGATGCAGACGCCGGCCACCTGGTAGCGCAGTGCGAGTTGGCATCCGGCTTCCAGTTCGGGCACGGTGAGCGCCGGGTGCAGCAGCGAGTGGTCGATCATCTTAGCGATGTCGGAGTAGGAATAGGCGATGGACATGCTGGATTCCAATCTGTGCTGGCAAGTCACGGCGCCGACGGCGTTTGCCTGCGCGGTATCGACCAGTCTAGCGGTTTTGGGAGGCGGGCGTTACGCGAAAAAACCAAACAAAAAGGCGAGCCGCGTACAGCGGCCCGCCATAGAGATCAGTCAACTTCAGCCGGAGCTTCATTTAGAAGATGCTGAAGACTCCGAGCACGAAGTTGTAGCCATTGGGCGTGCCGTTGCCGGTCACATTGTCCCAGCCCGGTGCCGCGTCCAGGGAGGAGTCGAGACCATAACCCTCTGAGTACCAGCGCAGGCTCGATGGGCTGTGATACATCGCGCTGACGAATTTGCTGACTCCATCGAGCGGAGCCATCAACCCGGCAGGCGACTGGTACGACGGAGGTCCGCCGGTAAAGATGCTGCCAGCCACGTTGGTTGGCGAGCTGAGGTTGACAACATCGTAGAGCGAGCCAGCGGGCAGGAAGTAGGTGTAGGGCGCCGCCTGGCCCGCCGGTACACCAAAAACCCCTTCGGATATCTCGTTTACGTCGGTCCACAGGCCGGAGAACATCGGGCATGCGACACTGGTGCCGCCGAATACCTCGACATTCGCGCATGTGTTCGTATCCCCGCAGGGCGAGAAGATGATCTCCACTCCCGTGTACGGGTCTCCAATTAAAGCGACATCGGGAACCTTTCGGTAGGTTCCCGAAAGCCCGCTCTGGAAGGAGGGTTTCGCGAAGACTCCGCTGGTGCCACCGCCGGCCCCATAAATGAAGCCCGTATGTAGCGGAGGAATCACCGGAGTACCGTTGGGATTTGCCAGACGGGTCAACTGCGTGCCCCAGCCCGTCTGGAACTTGATGGAATCATCCGGATTGAGGAAGACGCTGACTCCGCCAACTCCGGTGGCGTAGGGCGAATCCGGACCGTAGCTGACGGTCTTTACCCCGTCTGACGCCAGAAAGTCACCCGAGTCGCCCGAAGAGAAGTCCACCGAGACGCCCAATGCTGCGGCGACCTGGCAAATGGCGTTCATGTTGCTGAGATCGGCGGAATCGACCAAGGCTTCGGGAGCTCCATAGCTGTTGGAGATGACGTTGCCCAGACCGGCCTCGAGGGCAAAGAGGATCGCGAGATTGAGCGAGTTGAAGCTGTTGTCGATGCCCTCGACGAGCGCCAGATTGGCGTCTGGAGCCATGGTGTGTCCCCACTGCAGATCGATGGACTCCTCGCCGCCCCAGCCTGAGTTATCCGGCGGTGGGCCTTCCGGCTGGTAGATAGTGAGGTTGGGCGCCGGCAGACCGAACAGGCCGGAGAACAACGCCAAGTCGCTCTGCAGCGATGGCCAGTCGAAGGCGTCAACTATTACCAAGGTCTGGCCCTGGCCTGTGGCACCTGCATTAAACAATGGAAGCATCTGGTAGGCCGTCAGCGCCGCCAGAGGCTCGTAACCGCAGGGAGGGAGATGGGGCGGCGGAGATCCCGGGTCGGCGCCGTACCGATTGCCCGAATAAACCGCGGCGGGGAAATTGTTGTTAGTGGTGAAGGCCTGAGTCTGTACTCCCCGCCAGCACTGGTCTTCGTAGAAGATTCCCGGAGTGGCTACCGTCGTTTTTGAGAGGACGGATGGGGCGCTCTTGGCGAGGTCTTTGCTGGTGAGCGGCCTGCCGGGGTACGGCTGGCCGGTGTCTGGATCAAGGGGACGAACCGAGTTCGGCTTCGCGCCCAGGTTGTGAAGTCCACTTACTGCAGATACATAAGCGGCTGCCGCGCCGTCGATTGAAGGTGCAGTAGTCGGCGCGTGGAACACCGTACCGTTCTGTTGGTAGCGGTTGATCTGAACGTGGAAAGCGTTCTGCGCGTCGCCCACGGTGCCCCTGACCTGTACCGCGAGGTTGGATTTACTCACCGACACCACTTCGAGCCCGTGCGAGGTGGCGAAGTCCTTGACCACCTGCACTTGCAGGTCGCCGAGAGCGAATTGAGACTTGAACTGTTCCAGCGTCAGGAACTTGTGATAGTTGGGGGACCCTTTGGTGTAGATTTGCCGCGTCAGATCGTCGAGTGCGGCTTGGTTGCGGACCTGCGTCCAGAGAGTCATGTTAATGACCTTGGACGTGCTTTCCGGTCCGAGGTTATTGGCGCTGGCGACTGCACTCGGCGTGCTATTGGGTAGGATGCGCGCCGTAGCGAAAGAAGAACTCGCGAGGGCGAGTGCCATTAGAAGCGTGATACCGGACACCAGCCCGGGATGCATTTTGCGAATTGACATGTGCTTACACTCCTCGAAGGTTGAGGTTAAGGTGTGTACCACACCACGCTCGCGGTCATCCAGCATAGCCAGACGACCGCGGAATGGGATCCTGAAAAGGGGAACGCTGCGCGTGCGGCAGGGTTCCGAAACTAGCGCAAGAACCTGCGGCGCACGACACCGGCGATGCCGACCAGGCCGGAGCCAAGCAGCAGGATGCTGGAGGGTTCGGGAATGGGCGAAAAGATCGCAGTGCTGGCAGCGCCATTGGAGTTCAAAACCGAGAACCACTCAGAACCGTCGCCACCGGCTGCGGTCTGGGCGAGGACAATGCTCAAGTTGTAGGCGCCGTACCCATAAATCGGGGCGAAGTTCGAGGTGCCGGTGACTGTGTACAGGGTGTTGCAGTACCCGCAGTCAGGCAGCAAGAAGGAGCCAACGAAAACGCCGTTGATGTAAACGTCGTTCTCGTAATTGGTTCCGGGACTGCCGCCGTAAAAGTCCACGACACCCCAGTTGGCGGTCAGGTCATTGACATAGGTGTCACTGAAGAAAAACGTCTCAGTGACGAAGTCACCCGTGGTCCACATGGCCGCGCTTAGACCTCCATTGGCGCCCATGAAGCCGCAGCCGTTGGTCGCGCTGCAGTAGAAGGTGTTGTCGCTAGGGAAGGGAACGGTGTATCCGGCGTTGGCGAAAACAGAGCCGGAGGCCAGTAGACAAAGCGCAAAGAGCGCAAGAATGCTCCGCGCGAAGAGTCGTCTCATGAAGGGTCTCCTTTTGGGTGGACAGATTAGTGACGAGAACTATAGGCTGGCGGCGCTACTACGACCAGCGATAGTAGACGACAGCGGTGGACTAATTCCCGTTTTGGGAGGTCGAAGAAGCTAGCCTAATCGTACTAACCCCACGGGGTGCATAAGAAGGCCGGAGCGGGGCGCACCGGCCTGGGGCATGGCGAAGCTGGGAAATGGCATTAGCCGTTGGTTCTCTCGGCAAGCTTGGCGAGAGCAATGGTGAGGGCTGCACCTCCCAGAGTCTTCACCAGTGTGGGATGTTGGGCGTAGAAGGAACTGGCCTTGTCAACGATGGAAGGATCAGCCTTTTCGGCATGGGTGGCGAGTTGCTGGATCGCCTCGGGCGAAATCTGCGCCGCCTGTTCAGGCGTGATCTGGGAGTGACCGGAGCCGAGCGAGGATGCCAAGGCAGCACCACCACCGCCGGCGGCGAGTTGGGAGAGCACGGCCGGTCCGGCGGAAGCCAACAACTGGTTCACGATGCCGGCCTTCTGTTCGCCCGACGACTGGTTAAACAGGGTGCTCAACATCTCTCCGAAGGCGGGAGTGCTGTTGGAGTGAAAGGCCGCGGACAAGCCTTCGGCGAGAACGTTGGGAGGGGCAGCTTGCGCGACCTGGTCGAAGTGCTGATTGACGTCGGCGGGCGGCTGTGCGGAAGCTGCACTGCCACTGTACTGCTGCAAAACGCTACTGAGTTGATCGAAGAGAGTCATGGGATAGCTCCTTATATGGAAGCGGCACCTCTGCTGATAGGTGTGAGTGTCGGAAAATGAAATCAGTCCGGGATGGTCAACTTCTGGCCCACCTTGATTTTGTCGGGATCATCGAGGCCATTGGCCTTGGCGATATCCAGGTACTTATTGGCATTGCCGTAGAAGTACTTGCTGATCTTCGAGAGGTTGTCGCCGGGCTGAACGGTGTAGACCTGTTCGCCGGCCTTGACCTCAATATCGTGCTTAAGATCGGCGAAGCTGGGATCGACCGCCTTGATGCTGTCCCAGACACGGTTCTTGCTGGCTTCGGAAACGACGGCGGCGGAGAGCGCGAGCTGTTCGCCATCGAGGCTGAGGTTAGTCACCTGAGCGCCTTCAAGGTCCAGGGTATGCAAAACCGGCGCGTACTTTTGCTTGAGCTGTTCCAAGTCTGCCATGAGCGTTCTCCTTAATTTGGTTGGGTCGCAATTATGCGAAGGGGGGCGGCTTCCATCTTATGCCGTGAGGGGAGGATCAGGCGGTCCAAAACGTAAATATTCGGGAAAAGTTTCAAGGCTGGCGGGTGCCGCTGCCGTGGGCAAGGCTCGGGGCATACGGGGCGGCGGGTGCCGTGCTGTATGCAAATGCGTGACTTTGTACAGCGGGTTCGATACCTTAGGGGTCTTGCCAGCCAAACGAGGTTGCGGAACTGTTCAGTGGTCTGTAAAGGAAGAGACAGCCTGATCGCCACGGGCTGCGGAGGCTTCATGCGTCGTCTGCTAGTCGTATTCACACTGCTTGTGGGTTGCTGCGCTCTTGCGGCACAGGAACAAACCGGAACGGCGGCCCCGGGGACTGCCCCAGCCCAAACCACGGTTAACGCGCCGCAAGCTGCTGCCAAGCCTGCGACTGGGACGGCTGGAACCTTTTGGGTGCCGGCTCCCGAAGAGCGCTGGTGGCTACCCAAAGACAACTGGATTTACGGCTATGCCGAGTTCGACCTGGCTCCTGAGCATAATGAGCCCGATCCGAATTTCTGCGCGGCGGACTCGGGAAGCTTTGGGGGAGCGAACTCGCAGTGCAACCTGTTCGCGCGCTACCTGCTGCAAGGCCAAGTGTGGGTGCGTCCGTTCGGCAAGACGGCGCTGCGGCGGATCAAGATTTTTTGGGACCCGACGTTCGCCTTCGGCAAGAACGTGCCGCAGTATCTCTACACGTGGTCGTGGCAGGGCATCGGGTTTGAGAACCAGTGGGGAGGCGACATTTACCTTGGCAGGCGATTTGACCTTCGCCTGACGCAGCAAACCCTGTTCGAGCGTTTCGGCTCGCGTCCGCTGGGGCCGGGATACCTGGGCCCGAACGGACCGTGGGGGCGGTTCTTCACGGTCGGAGTGAGGAAGTATTTTGGGAATCCCAAGGTCTTTGATGAGGGCGCCAAGTAAACCGGCCGACGACAGGCAAGTCGGGATCGCCGATCGCGGCGGGAACGGGTCGGCAGATGATTCCGTGCGGGCGGGTATGCATGCGGCGGACCGGGCGGTGGCGTGGCTGTCGCGGCGGTCGGGACTGTTCTCGCGGGGGTGGGGAGACGAGACGGTGCTGGCGGAGTTCTCCAATCGCGCGCGCTACCTGGCGGCGCCGGCTCCTATCAATGTGAAATGGCAAGGACAACGCAGGCGCGGACGCGAGGCATGCCGCGATGGGACATTTCCGTCGCCGTTGGCGGCGCTTCCGGATGCAGTGAAGACGGTGCACGTGCGGGCCCGCACCCGGGAAGGGAACGAGGCGGCGTGCGTCATGCTGGCGGCTTCGCGGGATGAAGGCTACTGGATGCGCGAGCGTCTGTTTGGCGCGCTGACGGCGCGAGGTATTGACCTTTACCTCATCGAAAACCCCTACTACGGATTGCGCCGGGATGGGCGGGGGCCGTCGGACATCACGGTGAGCGATCACGGGCTGATGGCGCTGGCTATGGTGCTGGAGGGGCGGGCACTGCTGTCTTGCCTGCGACCCAGATATCCGAAGCTGGCGATCGCAGGGTACAGCATGGGCGGGCATATGGCAGCGATTACGGCGGCAGTAACGCCGTTGCCGGTAGCGTGTGCGGCGCTCGCCACAGGGGCTTCGGCCAGCAGCATCTATACGCGAGGGCTACTGTCGTGGAGCGTGGACTTCGAGGCACTTGGCGGGGGTGCGGGGGGAAGCGCATCGGCGCGCGTACGCCTGCGAGAGTTGTTCGACACGGCGGACGTGACTGGGTATCGACCACCAATAAGGGCGGGGGCCGCGGTGGTGTCAGGGTGCACGCGCGATGGGTATGTGCTGCCGAGCGAGACTGAGAGATTGCATCGCCACTGGAAGGGAAGCACGCTGCGGTGGATCGAGGCGGGACATTTTTCGGCGTTGGTGACGCATAAACGGGCGTTGTGCGATTGCGTGGCAGAGGCGGTGGCGAAGTTGTGAGCGGCGGAAGACGCCAGGCGTCCCGAGGGGTCCCGCAAGCTACTTGACTTGGATGCGGGGAAGAAGAATCATGATGCCGCTATGAAACGACTTCCTCTACTTCTGCTGCTCTGCGGAGTTTTCCTAATCTCGTTGGTGCCGTCCGCGGCGCAGGGAGGCGACACTCCCAATCCCAAGAAGCAAGAGGCGGCGGAAGTGAAGGCCTGTGCGGAGACGGCCTTCACGGGCCTGCGTCCGATTGCGGACGACCGTGCGCAACGGTTCCAGGGCAAGGTGACGCAGTTGACCGCGCTTTGTCGGGGGGGAACGAAGGCGGTGCAATTTCGCGCGACGCCCTGGATCGACTTCACAAATTACTGGGGCACGGGCGACCTGACGTCGCTGCCGAAGGGCTATCTGTCGACATCAGCGCCGCAGTTTCGGGGCGTCTCAGGCGCGTTGCTCGACCTGGAGTACCAGCGCATCGAGCTGATCAAGTTCAACCTCTTCGACAACAACGGAACGTATCAGGACTACATTGCAGGGCGGAATGGGCTGACGGGCGCGGCGCTGAAGACATGGCCGCAAATGCGGCTGCCGCAGGGCAATCCGAACTACGTGTTGGTCGGCGGTGGTGGCGAACAGATTTGCAAAGGGCAGTTGATTCGGGCGCGGACGCTGACTGGGATCTGTAATGACATTCGCAATCCGCTGATGGGGTCGACCGGCATGCCGTTCGCGCGCAATGCTGAATTTGAGACGACGTTCCCCGACCTGGAGCAGACGCAACTCACCAAGAACCGGCACGGAGGCAGGATCAATCTGCTGACGCCCGATCCGCAGGTGATCAGCCGCAAACTGTTTACCCGCGAGCAGTCGAATTCCAGCGCCTGCAACAACGGCTTTGGATTGCCCAACAGTTCTCCTGACGCCAACTGCGATTACCAGAAGGCGCCGTTCTTCAATGTGCTGGCGGCGTACTGGATCCAGTTCATGACGCATGACTGGTTCTCGCACATGGAGGAGGGGCACAACGCTCCGGAACTGATGGAGGTTGGCTGCACGACGGAGCTGGTGAATAACGTCGAGACGCCGCTAAGCCCGGAGGATATTCAGAAGCTGGGATGCCGGCCGTCGGACCGTGTGGACAAAACATACGTGCTGCAGGATTCGCCGCCGGGCCAGTTCACCAGCGGCGGCCGCACGTACCTGATGCGCGCGCCCAAGACATTCGCGAATAACAACACGGCGTGGTGGGACGCATCGCAGCTTTACGGCTACGACGATGTTTCGGTGAAGCGGGTGAAGCGCGATCCGAAGGATCCGGCGAAGATGCTGCTGGAGCCGGTGAGTGGAGTTGGGGGTGGCTATCTGCCAGTGCTGTCGGCGGGCGACCCTTTTCAGCCGCAATGGGCTGGACAGGAGTCGGTGGCGTTTCCGGATAACTGGTCGATTGGGTTGAGCTTCTATCACAACCTGTTTGCGCGTGAGCACAACTCGTTTGTCGACGAGTTCCGCAAGCAGGCGCGGCTGAAGCCTGCGGCTGATAGCGGGCTGCGCAATCCGTCGGACCCGAAGCGAGTGATTCGTAATCAAGACGTCAGCAACGATGAGTTGTTCGACGTGGCGCGGCTGGTGGTTGCGGCGGAGATTGCCAAGATCCATACCATCGAGTGGACGCCGCAGTTGCTGTACAACGAGCCGCTGTACAAGGGCATGAATGCGAACTGGAATGGGCTGCTGGGGACGGGCGATCCGGATGATTCCAAGGCCATGGCGGAGATTGTGACGCACGGCTTTGGACATTCGAAAAACGCGACCAAGGAGTCGCAGTGGTATTCCGTGTTCGCGTCGGGTCCGGGAATTTTTGGTATGGGCAGCAAGTCTCCGCACTACGACATCACGAATCCCAATGACGTGAACGGCGGAGTGAACCACTTCGGCTCGCCATTCAATTTCCCGGAAGAATTTGTAACGGTGTACCGGCTGCATCCGCTGGTGCCTGACCTGATCGAGTATCGCGATGCGAGCAAAGATCGTAACCAGATCGTGCAGAAAGTGGCTGTGATTGAGACGTTCGAAGGCAAAGCGACGGACGCGATGCGCTCGCGTGGACTGGCGAACTGGGGATTGAGCCTGGGCCGGCAGCGGCTGGGGATATTGGCGCTGCATAATCATCCGCAGTTTCTGCAGAACATTCGGCTGCCGCGTTTCGACACGCCAACACAGCAGGTCGACATTGGCGCGCTGGACTTGATTCGCGACCGCGAGCATGGCGTGCCTCGGTTCAACGAGTTTCGGCGGCAGTATGGGTTGCGTTCGCTGACCGGTTACGACGACTTTGTGGACCAGCACCTCGCGGCGGATTCCGCGGCACGGAAGGAGCAGATGGAGATCGTCAGCCAACTGCGCGAGGTCTACGGCACGCATGTGTGCGACGCCTCGAAGGTGATTACCGACGCGCAGGTGAACGAGGACGGCTCGCCGATCAACGATTGCCTGGGGCATCCGAACGGCTCGGTGGTGGACAACATCGAAGATGTGGACACGGTGGTGGGCTGGCTGGCGGAGTCAACGCGGCCGCACGGGTTCGCAATCTCCGAGACGCAGTTCGTAGTGTTCATCGTGAACGCGTCGCGCCGGTTGTTCAGCGACCGCTTCTTTACCTCAAGTTTTCGGCCGGAGTTCTATACGCAGCTCGGGGTCGACTGGGTGAACAACAATGGACCTGGGGCGCCAATGATGGAGGCGGGCACGCCGAATGGACATAAGCAGCCGGTGTCGCCACTGAAGCGGGTACTGCTGCGAAATGTGCCGGAGCTGACTCCAGAGCTGCAACATGTGGTCAACGCGTTCGATCCGTGGGGACGCGATCGCGGCCAATACTACTCGCTGGAGTGGAAGGCGCGGCCAGATGCCGTGTCAGATCCGGCGTTTAAGCAGTAACGGGACACCTGGCTGCACCGCCATCTGGGCTCAGGACTTGTTTTCTGACTGCTCGCCAAGCGGCGTGTCGGCTGCGCCGAGTTGCACGCGAGTCGGCTTCCACAGTCGTTCCGGCGGCACGAAGAAAACCATCACAGAGAGTAGGGCGGCGACGTTTAGCACCACGAAGCTGCGAGCCGGGGAAGAAATACGACGGAGGAAAGAGCCGTTCGGCAGGATCAGGTCGAGTGCACCCAGGGCAAGCACCGCCAGCGCGAGCGCCAGCAGCGTCGAGCGGACCAGCCCAGCAGGGAGCAGGAAGGCGGCGATCAACCCGGCGAGGATCAACCAGGGAAGAACGACGCGGCCGAACTTGTGCGGCAGAAAATGCAAACGCATGCGGTCGGCGGAGGTGAATAGCTTGGGAAGGCGGGCCCAGAGTTGCCACACTCCGGCGAGGGTGCGCAGTTTGCGGCGAAACTCTCCACCCGTGACCACGCCATAGTCAAAGGCCAGAGCCTCGGTATCGATGACTACGCGATAGCCGCGGAAAAAAGCCTGCAAGGGAATGATGCCGTCGTCGACGAGAGTGTCGGGAGGGATCGGTTGCGCCAAACTGCGCCGGATGGCGTAAATGCATCCAGTGGTGTTGAAGATGGAATCGATTCGCGAATGGCGCTGACGAGCCCAGATTTCGTACTTCCAATAGACGTCGATATCGGCGGCCTCGCCAACATTGTCGGAATGCACAAAGCGCAACTCGCCGGTGACCGCACCTACTGAAGGGTCGGCGAAATTTGCCACAAGATGCTGTAGCGCTTGCGAGGCGAGCGTCTGGCGAACATCCACGAAGAACAAGAGTTCGCCGGTGGCGCGACTGATGGCGGCATTCAGGGCGGCGGCTTTTCCCCCATGTGGCACGCGAACCAGGCGAACATTGCGGTGAGGGTACGACTGGACAATGCTGTCGGTGGCATCAATCGATCCGTCGGAGACAACGACCACATCCAGCAAGTCTGGCGGGTAATCGAGACGCAAGAGATTGTCGAGTTTCTTGGCGATGAATTCCTGTCCGTTGTAGACCGCCAGCACCACGGACACGGTCGTGCGGAAGTTGAGGTCCTTGCGAATAGGCGGGCCGAAGCGCTTCCAAGCGGCCAGCAGCAGGGGATAGCCGAGAAGAATGTAGAGGCTGATAGTTGCGGCGATGACCAGGATGAGTGCAGCTATCATTGCCAGTTCCCATTGGGAATGTGTGCGATAGGGGTGCGGCGCGCGCCAGAGCATCGAAACCGCAATTCACCGGCCCAGCGCCAGCCACGTGCCGTGCGGAATACACGGCCTGCAAGGTCAGAATAGCATGGGAGCTCTGATCGTCGTTGCGGACGAGTTTCCCCTATTCGGCGGGGTGAAGACGGTTCAACTCATTAATTTGGCTATAGTTTTCAATGCCGGGGGAAGATGCAGTCGAGTTCCCTGAGTGGCCACGTGGGATGCTCCCACGGCCGCGGTCGTGAAATCTGAAAGCACCGGCTGCCTGTTCCGGGCCCCAAAAATGGGATTAGTGTCCAGATAAACCATATAAAGTCTATCGTTTTACTAAGTATTGTGAGAAGATGTTGTTGCCGATGAATTCGGCGGGTGGCAACCCTATGAAGATTTCGCAAAAAGGTCTTTACGCCCTGCAGGCCATGACGATGCTCGCGAGGCGCTACGAGCAGGGCGCTGTTCGCATTCGCGACATTGCCTACGAAGAGGCCCTGCCGGAAAAGTTCCTGGAACTGATCCTGCTTGAGCTGAAGAACGCGCGTCTACTGGAGAGCGTGCGCGGAGCCAAGGGCGGTTACAAACTGCGCCGTCCTCCTTCAGAGATTTACCTGGCGGAAATCATTCGCCTGATTGACGGGGCCTTGGCGCCCTTTGCCGATGCCGAGCAGCTACGGGACCTGATCGAGAACGATGTCGAGCGCCGAGCCTTGTACCAGGTCTTTCTGGATGTGCGCGATGCGGCGGCGAAGATTCTGGAGAACACTTCGCTGGCGGACCTTATCAAGGACTCCAAGCCGCGCGGGGGGAAGGCCCATCGCAAACCCAAACCCAAAGAAAGAGCCACGAAAGTCCTACCCATGCCTGTGCATGGAAAGCGGGTCCTGGAATAGGCGATGAAATTCAAGGCCCTAATCATCGTCAGTTTTCTGCTGTCCGTGATCTCGCCGGGGGTTAGCCAGACGGTAGTACGGGTTGGCGCGTTCCCCAATATCACACATCCGCAAGCAATGGTGGGCAAAGCCAAAGGCTGGTTCGAGAAAGCCATGGGCCCCGGCGTGAAGATTGACTGGAAGACGTTCAACGCCGGACCTTCCGCCATCGAAGCGCTGTACGCAGGGGCGATCGATATGACCTATATCGGACCGAATCCCACGATCAACGGCTATGTCCGCTCGCAAGGCCAAGCCCTCAAGGTAGTCTCCGGAGCCGCAAGCGGGGGAGCGTCGCTGGTGGTTCGCAGTAATGCCGGAATCAACAAACCGGAAGACTTTCACGGAAAAAGAGTGGCGTCGCCGCAACTTGGCAATACGCAAGACGTCGCATTGCGCGCGTGGCTCAAGTCGCACGGGATGACGCCGACAGATAAAGGGGGAGACGTCAAGGTGCTACCGATAGCCAATCCCGATCAGTTGACACTGTTCCTGACGCAGGAGCTGGATGCTGCGTGGGCACCTGAGCCGTGGGCGACGCGATTGATCCAAGAGGGCAACGGCCGGCGGTTTCTGGATGAGCGCGACTCGTGGCCCAATCATCAGTTCGTGGTGACCAACCTGATCGTGAGCGCCAAGTTCCTCCGCGAGCACCCGGACCTAATCAAGAACTGGGTGCGGGCCAATGTGGAACTGACTGACTGGATTAACGGTCATGTACCTGAAGCCAAGCAGCTTCTGAACAGCCAAATTCAGAAAGAAACAGGCAAAGCGTTGCCGGCTGCGCTCATGGAGGAAGCATACGGCCATTTTGAAGTGACGTACGATCCGATTCGAAGTTCCATGCTGACTTCAGCTCGTTCCGCGTTCGAGGCTGGCTTCCTGGGCCGTCAGATGCCTGATTTGTCGGGCTTGTACGACCTGAGTTTCCTAAATCAGGTTCTCGCCGAGAAGAAAAAAAAGGTTGTGCAATGACTACTTCGCCACAACGTTTCACAAGTGCCAACCACCGCTACATGCCGCCACGCGTGACCGCTTGGCCGTCTTCGGGCGTGGCCAGGGTCCAGAGTTTGCAACCTGATGTCGAGGAGCAGACTCCCAAAGTTGCGCTCAAAGACATTACGCTGGAATACAAGACGAACGGATCGCCTCTGCTGGCGCTTGACCACATCAACTTGCAAGTCAAAGCGGGTGCGTTTCTGTGCATTGTCGGCCCTTCGGGATGCGGCAAGTCGACCCTGCTGCATGTGATTGCCGGGCTGCAGCAGCCCACATCGGGCATGGTGCTGATCGACGGAGCGCCGGTAACCGCTCCGGGCACGGACCGAATCCTGATCTTCCAGGAACTCGGGCTCTTTCCCTGGTTAACGGTCGGCAAAAATGTCGAATTCGGCCTGAAGATGAAGGGCCTTCCGAGGGCAGAGCGCAAGCAGAAGGCCGAGTACTACCTGCGGCTGGTGCAACTGTCGCAGTTCGCGGGCAGCTACATCCACCAGCTTTCCGGCGGAATGCGCCAGCGCGTAGCCCTGGCGCGCGCGCTTGCCACCGAGCCAGACGTCCTGCTCATGGACGAACCTTTCGCTGCCCTGGACGCGCAGACCCGCGACCTGCTGCACGATGAGTTGGAACGGATCTGGGAACAGACCGGGCGCACCATCATTTTCGTTACGCATAACGTGCGCGAAGCCGCAAGACTGGGGGACCGGGTTGCGGTCTTCACCTTCCGGCCGGGCCGCATTAAGCGGGAATTTGTGGTCGATCATCCTCGGCCCCGGCAGATTGAACATCCGGCCATCGCCCGCTATGCGAAAGAAATTCTCGATGACTTGCGGGAGGAGATCAACAAGAGCCTGGAGCAGGAGTACCGGGTGTCGTCATGAAATCAGTCGCCAGACAAATCACCTTTTACGCGATCGCGATCGGAGCCTGGTTCCTGGTGGCGCGCCTGCATATCTGGCCGCCTTACCTGTTTCCTCCGCCGCAGGGAGTGCTGGAATCCCTGTGGGCGGGGTTTGCCGATCACAGCTTCTGGATTGCCATCGCCATCAGCATGAAGCGCATCGCCGTGGGCTATGCGCTGTCGGTCGCGATCGGAGTGCTGCTCGGCCTGTTGATGGCGACCAGCGATTTCCTGGAAAAGACGTTGGGGGGGCTGATGGTCAGCCTGCAGAGCCTGCCCAGCATCTGCTGGCTGCCCATGGCGGTACTGTGGTTCGGGCTCTCCGAAAAGGCAATTCTTTTTGTAATTGTTATGGGATCTGTGCTCTCAGTAACGATAAGTATGGAGACCGGACGCAAACAGATGCCGAAGATCTA
>Ga0074045_10000760_pt1 | contig 31509 bp, 28 predicted proteins | sample BogForMeECP23OM2_FD_94442 | JGI IMG/M metagenome (GOLD analysis project Ga0074045, IMG submission 94442) | Bog forest soil microbial communities from Calvert Island, British Columbia, Canada - Bog Forest MetaG ECP23OM2 | ecosystem: Environmental > Terrestrial > Soil > Wetlands ...
TAACTGCAATAGCAGTGCCGCAGATCATGGAAACTGAAGTTCAATATCTTTGCATTTTTTAAAGCCGTCCTAAACGCCCTCTGGACCTTCACAGGATATGCAGCAGGGGAGTAGAGGTTAGACCAATACAAAGACGTTATTATGCGGTATAATAGGAATATAGAAGCCTCGGGAAGGATGGTAGACGATGAAAAGTAAGAAAATGACAATGGCTGAGTTTGATGCTTTGCCGGTGAAGACCAGGGAAGCGATTCTTGGAAAGGCGACAAGGGCTGAAATCGCGCGTCACTATGCGGCAGGCCTCCCCGACGAAAAAGGTGTGTATTTACTTGGCCCGGATGGTCGTAAGGTGTATACAAAACTCTACAAAGAGAAGGAACCCCAGGTAAAAGAAGCGGTGCATGAGCGGTAAAGGTCCCGTATTTGTCATGATTGCGGGGCCTAATGGTTCAGGCAAAAGCAGTAAGTGGCGAGTAATTCCAGTCGTACACTGCATGCAGTTGATCAAATCCGAAACTGTGGACTTTACGTAGTACCTCTCGGCAATTCCTGCTTGCCTAAAACTCAACAGTTGTCGGGTGCACTTGAGATCGCCGACCTGCCCCAAATTCGATATTTTGAGACTGTACAAATTGCGTATTTCGGGTTCAAACATATCATTTTAAGAGAGGCCCCGGCGCCGTTTGTTTTAGAAGAGAAGGGAGAAATCAAGTGCGACACCGTTTGTCCGAAAACGTTCAGTATTATCGGAAAGCCGCAATTTCAGAAAATCAAAGGTCTTGCATAATGTGTATGATATTGTATATTATACACATGGAGGTGAATAATAATGCAAACAACTACAAAAGTTCGCAAACAGTTTCTTCTCGACCCTGATAAAATCACTACGGTTCGAAAGATTACTCGTGCTTCAACCGACACCGAGGCTATCAACAGAGCCCTCGATATGATAATCGCTAACGAGAAAATTCAGAAAGCACTTGCAACGGTAAAGGGCAAGGGCAAAATAGAGGACGTTTTTGGCAGAGTATCCGTTTAAGGTTATCTGCGATACCTCTGTATATATTCCATTCATTAATCAAGGGATCGCTCGGCCAGTGTTGTCTGATGAGACTGCCACACCGTTATTATACATGAGCTCGGTTGTCCTTTTGGAACTCTATGCTGGTGCCCATGACAGCCAATCTATAAAGCTTCTCGATAAGCTGTACCACTCTTTTCAAAGCGTCGGAAGGTTTGTGGTTCCTGATAGTGGAGTCTGGAGGCAGACAGGCATTATCATTCAGAGATTGAAAAAGAAATATGGCTTTGAAGCGAGATACCTTTCACATATACAGAATGACATTCTTATAGCCTGCTCTGCGCGCAAAATCGGTGCGTTTGTGGCTACTGAAAATGGAAAGGATTTCCAGAGAATAAAAGAGTTCTTAGATTTTCGTCTCTATCGATAAGCGGAGGGAGCAATGAATGTGCCGTTGTTCTCTCCAAAATATGTTTATTACGATCGGCATAAAACAGTTCTCTGGAGGTTCAACGATCGGAGACTTCAGGAGGATATAGAAAAATCTGTCTGACTATTTAAGCCATAGCACTGGTCGAAACTTATCAAATAGGCCAATTGATCTGAACGCCTTTCAGCGTTTGCTATGTCCTTCCTGCTAATCAAACCTGTAACGCATTTGCCACACATAGAAGGTTACTTTTGAAACTTAACTCTGGAAAAGCAATGATGACCGCGGTGTTCGTCTCCAAGTCAGCAATAACGGTTTAGATTGACAGGAATTTTATGCGTTATTGTAATTTAGTATTCGATCTATTAAGATATTGTCACGAATCCTTAAATATGGCAAGAGAGAACCAATGAAATGCTTTAACAAACCAAAGAGCACTATCACAGCTATAATCGCCCTGGTGGCGATAGGTCTCACAGGAATTCATCTGGTGGGCTGCGAACGAAAAAGGATCGGGAACGAAGAAAAAATTACCATAGCCGTTTCCCCACAGCCCGTATCAGCCCCGGTTTATATAGCCTATGCAAAGGGATACTTTGACCGCGAAGGGTTGAAGGTATCTCTCCAACCGTTCGTGACCGGCAAGGAAGCGCTTGAGTCAGTGCTGAAGGGCACAGCTCATTTCGGTACTGTTGCGGAGACCCCGCTTATGTTTGCAGGGCTTAAGGGTGAGAAATTTTTCATCATTGCGACCGTAGCCGATTCGAACAAATATGCTAAGATCGTCGGTCGAAAAGACAGAGGCATTAAAGTGCCGGAAGACCTTAAGGGCAGGAAGGTCGGAGTCAGCAAGGGCACAAACGCCGAGTATTTCCTGGACACTTTTTTAACGTATTACAGAATTCCGCTAGAACAGGTCCACATATTTCCCATGCAACCTGTGGACATTGCCGAAGCCTTGGTAAAGGGAGATATCGACGCAGCAGTGACCTGGAATCCTCATACGACAAAGCAACAGAAACTGCTTGGCGCCGACGCCATAACCCTCGAGAACGAGAGTATTTATAAAATGTATTGGAACATAGTTGCTGCACAGGATTTTGTCAAAGCACATCCTGAAACAGTGAAGAAACTCCTCCGGGGGCTCATGCAGGCCCAGCATTACATTGAGCATAACCCCGAAGACACGCGGAAGATCATGGCCGAATATATCGGCGAAGGCTCTGCAGCACTTGGAGATTTCAACTTCGACGTCCGGCTTTCGCAGTCTCTAATTCTAAGTCTTGAGGCCGAAGCAAGGTGGGCTGTACGCAAAAGGCTCACCGATGCGAGTGATATGCCGAATTTTCTGCGGCTTGTATATACCGGCGGCATGGAGGCTGTCGCGCCTGATTCTGTCTTTATAGTACACAAATGATGAGCTAATGAAAATTTCGACCCGATTAAATATTAGCGCTATGCTGTCTGCTGCTATGGTGATCTCCGTGAGTCTGGTGTTTGCCGTGGCATTAATGATTCAATATGATGCTCGTCAGAGGGCAAAAGCGGCAGCTGATCTTCTGAGCGGCGCATATGAACTTGAGTTGTTTATCGATAGCTATCTGAGATATCCATCAGAGCGGCCCAGGGAGCAGTGGCTTCTGAAGTACAATTCCCTTGTAAAATCTCTTGAGAGAACGTCTTTAAGCAAGCGCGGGCAGCTGGTCTTTATTACGAGGATGAGACAGAACCTCAATAATTTTAAGACGCTTTTCGACAACTTGGTTGATACATATGCGACTGGATGCTCCGTTTCACCTGAATACAGGGACCGGCTCGCTGATATGCTCCTCGGGTACTCCCGCGAGATTTCACTTGATGCTGTGCGGCTGGAATCTGCAAACAATAAAGTGATAGAGGATATTAACCGGGAGATGTCCGGAGTACTTCCAATGATCGTAATAGTGATTGTCGGGATCACGTTATGGCTTTCTGTGCGTATAGGAAAGAGCGTCAGAGGACCTATCCTGAAACTTGAAGCCGGGACCGAAACCATAGGATCGGGAAATCTTGACTATCGTATTGGGATAGCGTCAAACGACGAGATCGGACATCTATCTGCCGCCTTTGACCAAATGACAGAGCGCCTTAAAGCCACTACGGTTTCCCGTGATGAACTTCGCAGGGAGATGGATGAGAGTGATAAGCTAAGGCGTAAAATCGAGCTAATCCTTGAAGCGGCGGGAGAGGGGATTTTCGGCCTGGACACTCATGGGAACTATACGTTTATAAACGGGGCTGCAGCTGCCATACTCGGGTATGAGGTTGATGAGCTTATTGGCAAACACAGCCATTCTACCAATCACTATTCCAAGGCGGACGGCACTACCTATTCTGCGGAAGAGTGCCCAGTCTATGCGGCGTATAGAGATGGAACTGGTCATGCCGGCGAAGATGTTTATTGGAGAAAGGACGGGACGAGTCTTCCCATCGACTTCACAAGCAAACCGCTTTTTGAGGAAGGCAAAATAGTGGGGGCGGTTGTTACCTTCATGGATATCACCGAGCGGAAACGCGCCGAGGAGGGTTTAAAAAAGGCTATGGCAAACGTTGTGCGGTCAAATAAAGAGCTCGAGCAGTTCGCCCATATCGCCTCCCACGACCTCCAGGAGCCGCTGCGGAAAATAGCGAGCTTTTCCGAACTGTTTGCTAAACGCTACCAGGGCAGGTTCGACGACAAAGCCGATACTTATATTGAATACATAGTAGACGGCGCAAATCGTATGAGGATTCTTATCAATGACTTGCTCGCCTATTCAAGGGTTATGACCGGCGGCAGGGAATTCGGCGCGATAGACAGTAACATCGTCCTGCGGCGCGTCATAGACTACCTTGATATGACCATAAAGGAAAATGGGGCGGATATTACAAGCGATCCGCTTCCTGTTGTTATTGCTGATGAAATTCAGCTTGGTCAGGTCTTTCAGAATTTAATCGTAAACGCTATAAAGTACAGGGGCGAGCAGCCCCCTAATGTTCATATCTCTGCCATTAAAACAGAAACGGAGTGGCTATTTTCCGTAAAGGACAACGGCATCGGCATTGCACCGGAGTTCCACGAGCGTGTCTTTGTCATATTCCAGCGTCTGCATACAAGGGCGGAATACTCCGGTACAGGCATTGGACTTGCAATCTGCAAAAAGATTATACACCGTCACGGCGGCAGAATCTGGGTGGAGTCCGGACAGGGCAAGGGGGCAACCTTTTATTTTACTATCCCACTGAAAGGAGGCAGCAACTAATGAACATGAATACAGCGGTTATCTTATTGGTGGAGGACGACCCCGGAGATGTCGAACTGACGCGCGAAGGTCTCGCTACTGGAAAGGTACACGTTAATTTGAATGTTGTCGATAATGGAGAGAAGGCCCTGCAATATCTTAGGGGGGAGGGTCCTTATGCCGGAGTGTCGCGTCCGGACTTGATTCTCCTGGACCTTAATATGCCTGTAAAGGACGGCCGGGAAACATTGAAGGAAATCAAGTCTGATAAAGACTTCCGCAGTATTCCGGTGTGTATCCTGACAACGTCACAGGCGGAAACAGACGTATTAAAAAGTTACGATCTCGGGGCGAACTGCTATATCACAAAACCCATAGGCTTTGAATCTTTTATGCACGTTGTCAATTGCATTGAAGAGTTTTGGTTCACCCTAGTAAAACTACCGCCGAAGTGAACGCGTTGAGGGAGGAAGAAACGGCAGCACCGGTTATCCAAAAGCGTTGAGCATAAGCGTTAAGAAACGGGCAGCAGTGACCTAAACCTACACGGAAAAAAACAGTTTCAAAAGTCGGAAACAGGTTCAAGTACAGGAAACTCCCCGGACAGAAAGAGTTGATATGAGATACAGGCTGAGGCAAACTGCCGACTCATACTTATTAAAGTAATGGGGACTGCGGCCCGGCGCGATGAAAGAAGACTTGCAGAGGAATCCATTTTGTGATAAAAGTTAGATAGGCTGCTCCTCCGGAGGATGCTGTATAATTGAGAGCGAAAATACACTATGTTTTTACCGTTCTTGTTTTAACGTATTACAGCGCGGTAGTCTGTCCTTATATTACTAACCTAACCGTCCCAACACGATTGACTATTTTCCTCTATGCCTTTGTTCCGATGTACCTCTTCAGGATATGGCTGCTTAAATTATTTGTTCATAGTGCGCCGTATCTTTTACGTGTTAGAAGACAATATGTTCTCGAACTCGGACTTTTTGTGACGGCAGGACTGATAGTTACCATATATGACCTTTTGACCTACAGTTTTCCGGTGACGAGCGGTTTAAAAGTGATATTGGGAACTCTCGCACTGGGTTTTTTCGCCGCCACAGACCTATCGATCGAACATGAAAGAAACCTCTATGAACACTTGAAAGAAATCGGCGAAGAGTTGAAAATAAGCGGACGCTACGTTCCCCTCCCGATTAAATTTTTAACAGTTGCAACCATGAGTATCATTTTCATTACTGTAACTGCCATTCTTATTATATTGAAAGACATAGCATACCTCGGTGAAACTGCAGCCAGTATTCCGGAGATTGCCAGATCATTCAAGATAGAATCTTCTTTTGTAGGAGCTGTTTTTCTTATTGAAATAATGGACTTAATAGTCTCTTATTCTTTAAATACAAAAATATTTTTTGACAACGAGAATAAGGCATTAACAGGTGTAGCCGAAGGTAATCTCAAGAGCCGTGTTACAGTGTCGACAAACGACGAGTTTGGCGTGATGGGAGCATACACCAACCAGATGATATTTAACCTTCAACAGCGCACCGAGGAGCTTCAACGCACTCAGGAGGTAACCATTTTGTCACTCGCTTCTTTGGCAGAGACGCGGGACAACGAGACCGGCGCCCATATTCTAAGGACCCAAAGATATGTTAAGGCGCTTGCCGAACATTTGAAACACCACCACAAGTTCAGCAGTTTTTTAACCGCGGACGTTATCAGTCTCCTGTTTCAATCGGCTCCCCTTCATGACGTAGGGAAGGTCGGCATTAGAGATGCCATCTTGCTGAAGCCGGGTAAACTTAACGCTGAGGAGTTCGAAGAAATGAAGAAGCACACCATTTACGGCTACAATGCGCTCCTGGAGGGACAGAGAAGGCTCGGCACCAACTCCTTCCTCAGGTTGGGAGGAGAGATAGCTGTTTCGCATCATGAAAAATGGGACGGTACAGGCTATCCAAAAGGATTAAAGCGCGAAGACATTCCCATTTCCGGCAGACTTATGGCACTGGCCGATGTATACGACGCACTCATCAGTAAAAGGATTTACAAAGATGCCTTTACCCACGATACAGCCAAAGAGATAATAGTCAAGGGCAGGGGAAGCCATTTCGACCCTGACATGTGCGATGCCTTTCTTGCAATAGAGGAGGAATTTCTGAACATCGCACAAAAATACGGGGACCCTGCCACTAATAAAATACCTGAAAAAGCCGAAATGACGTAGGACAAAAAAAGGGTTACGGTTAATGTCCATGCCGTAAGGCAAAGGAGGTGCTATAGGATAAAATTACTGGCTTTAAGTATATGCGCCCTGAATATGCATCACGAGGACTAAAATCAAACTTGCCCACTACTGTTACTCTACTGCCGGCCCATCGTCTTCTCCAGGCCCACTGCCTTCATTCGAATCAGCCTCTATTTCAGCCATTATTTTCTTAACTTCTTCCTCTGCATTCCTCAGTCTTGTCTTGCAAAGTTTAACCAGAAGGGCAGCCCTTTTTACCTTCTCTGCCAGCACGTCGACATCAACATCTTCTGTTTCTATCTCACTGATTATCTGCTCCAGTTCCATCAAAGCCCGGGAGTAAGCAGGCTGCTTGCTCTTGCTCATGGTTCCTCGCCCTCCTTTGTGTTCCTATAATGCTTACAATATTTCCTTTGTAAAGTGTTGTATTAATCGACGCACCCTTGCTTACAAGCGAAGCATCTTTAAGAATTTTTCCATCATGGCGGGTAATGCTATAGCCCCTCCTGAGCACATTGACAGGATCAAGAAGTCTTAACGCCTGCCCGATCCTGTCGAGAGTATAGCCTACCTTTTGTAAACGCTGATTTGTAAAATTCCCGAGGCTGCTTTGAAGAAGGAGCAGCTTATTAAGCCTGGCGGAAACCACCCGGCCAGGGACATAGCCGAGTTGCCGGGCAAGCGAATAAAGCCGGTAGCGGATATCCTGCAGCAGTCTGGCGGTATATGTCATTATCCTGTTCCGTAAATCGATGATGTTGTCCTCAAAACTTCTTAGTCCCGAGACAAGGAATTCAGCAACCGCTGTAGGAGTTTTCATCCTCGTATGAGCTACAATATCAGCTACGGTATCATCTTTTTCATGGCCTATGCCGGTGATGACCGGAAGCGGGCATCCGGCTATTTCCGCTGCCAGAGCATAATTGTCAAAGCAATTCAGATCAACTGCAGATCCCCCGCCTCTGATGATAACCGCAACATCAAACAAATGCCGGAATTTTCCGATCTTCCGCAAGGCTTCAATAATAGAACCCTCAGCATCCTGTCCCTGCACCAATGCAGGGAAAAGGACATGGACAAACTGATAGCTGTACCTGTTGGTATCAAGCTGGTTAAAGAAATCCCCGTAACCCGCAGCAGTAGGGGACGATATTACCGCAATCCTCTGGGGAACTAAAGGCAGATGGAGGCATTTATTCAGTTCAAGGAGGCCCTCTTTCCTCAGCCGTTCGATGACTTCCTTCCTCTTTCGTGCCATCTCCCCAAGGGTATACGTGGGATCAATGTCTTTGATATTGAGGCTTAACCCGTATACCTCATGAAAATTCACGACGGCAAGAAACATTATTTTCATACCCGGCCGTATCGACTCATTAGTAGAAGCCTGGAATTTATGGCTCAGTTTCCGGTACTCATAAGCCCATATAGTAGCTTTGGTCTGTGCTACAGTTTTGTCATCGGCTTTTTCTACCAGTTCAAGATAGCAGTGTCCCCGCTGGTTGCATTTGAGCTCGGCTATTTCAGCCGTAACCCAGTATGTTCCGGAAAAGGCCATGCTCATGGCGGATTTAATGGCGGTATTCAGCTCGTAAAGGCTGCAAGAGGTTTTGTTCATTGATACTTCATCCATTATGTCATTATACTATAACATTGCCATCATACTGGAAAAGCTGGTAAAGGTTACGGTAGAGGTAAAAGGTAAAGAGTGCTTTTTTGTCTTTTCTTTGCCTCTACCTTTACCTTTGCCTATTAGCATAAGGAGGAGAGAGGTCTCGATGAGCACGGAAATCAACAAAGTAATCTATTCAATGGTGGGCGTGAGCAAGTATTATGATAAAAAACCGGTATTAAAGGATATTTATCTCTCATATTTCTATGGCGCAAAAATAGGCGTCCTCGGACTCAACGGTTCAGGGAAAAGCTCGCTCTTGCGCATTCTTGCAGGCGTTGACAGAGACTTTAACGGAGAAACAGTCCTCTCGCCCGGACATACCATAGGGTATCTTGAACAGGAACCCGTACTCGACGGTACAAAAACCGTCCGCGAAATTGTAGAGGAAGGCGTCAAGGAAATTGTAGTTACGCTCAATGAGTATAATGCTATTAACGAGAGGTTTGCTGAACCTATGTCCGACGATGAGATGAACAAGCTTATCGAGCGTCAGGGCGTGGTACAGGAGAGACTCGATGCACTGGATGCATGGGACCTTGATTCACATCTGGAAATGGCGATGGATGCCTTGCGCTGCCCCGCAGGGGATACGCCGGTCCAGGTGCTGTCCGGAGGTGAAAAACGCCGTGTTGCACTATGCAGGCTTTTGCTCCAGAAACCCGATATCCTCCTGCTTGATGAACCGACCAACCATCTCGACGCAGAATCGGTCGCATGGCTTGAGCACCACCTGCAGAATTTCGCCGGTACTATTATCGCCGTCACGCATGACCGCTATTTTCTCGATAACGTGGCAGAGTGGATACTGGAACTGGACAGAGGACAGGGTATTCCGTGGAAAGGAAATTACTCGTCATGGCTTGAGCAGAAAAAGAACAAATTGGCACAGGAAGAAAAAACCGAAAGCGAGCGTCAGAAAACCTTGCAGCGCGAACTTGAATGGATACGGATGTCTCCAAAGGGAAGACACGCGAAATCGAAAGCACGCATAAATTCTTATGAATCCCTTTTCGGGCAGGACAGGGAAAAACAGGCATCAGAGCTTGAGATTTACATACCTCCGGGACCGCGTTTGGGAGATACAGTCATCGAGGCAGACACTGTAAGCAAGGCCTATGGCGACCAGGTACTGTTTGAAGGGATGTCGTTTTCCCTGCCTCCAGGTGGAATAGTAGGCATCATCGGCCCGAATGGCGCCGGCAAAACAACGCTATTCCGCCTTATTACCGGAAATGAAACTCCGGATTCAGGAACAATCAAAATCGGTGAGACAGTGAAGCTGGGCTATGTGGACCAGAGCCGTGATTCCCTGGACCCCGGCAAGACTATATGGGAAACAATTTCAGGCGGCAACGACACCATCCAACTCGGCAAAAAACAGGTCAACTCCCGCGGATACGTGGCACGCTTCAATTTCTCCGGTACTGACCAGCAGAAAAAAGTGGGCGCTCTATCCGGAGGAGAACGGAATCGTGTGCACCTGGCGAGCATGCTTAAGGAAGAGGCGAATGTACTGCTGCTTGATGAGCCGACAAATGACCTGGACGTAAATACTATGCGCGCTCTCGAGGAAGCTCTCGAAAATTTTGCCGGGTGTGCGGTAGTAATAAGTCATGACCGATGGTTTCTCGACAGGCTTGCAACACACATTCTCTCATTCGAGGGCGACAGTAAGGTTGTATGGTTTGAAGGAAATTATTCGGACTATGAAAGTGACAGAAAGGCGCGTCTCGGCGCCTCGGCTGACCAGCCGCATAGGATAAAATACCGCAAGCTGACGAGGGGATAAATGGGCTTAGGGTCTGCGCCGGCGCAAACCCTAAGCCCATTCCTCACATTTAAAAGTACACCGGGACTTAAATTTAACGCACCTGATATACATAGTATTGTTCTTTTTATCATCCACAAAAGACGACGACAGGCATTTCAGGGGGTCCTCGCCGCAGGCGCCTTTAGCCTTCTCCTTCACCCATTCTTCCGTCAAGTCTTTGAGGCTCTTATCTTCCATACATTCCCCTTAACCTCGTATTACAAAAAATTGTTATTGTTCGGAAAGCTGTTTCAGGTTATCGCAGGAATTTTTATCGCCCATATCACATGCCTTTTTATAATCAACCTCCGCCTTCTTTAAATAGGCAAACCCCCTGGAAACATATGCTTCCGTAAAAGCCGGCCTGATAGAAAGCGCCTTATTGAAATCGTCGATCGCCTCATCGTATTGCCCCCTTCTGGAATAAGCAATGCCACGGTTCTGATAGGCTGAGGCAAATCTGGGGTTGAGGGCAATAGCTTTTGTATCGTCCTCGATGGTATTGCTGAACAATTCTTTCCTGAAATAAGCAAGGCCGCGGTCGTGATACATATCCGCCTCGTCGGATTTGATGATAATGGCCTTGTCGAAATCCTCGATTGCTTCATCGTATTGATGCAAGTTGTAATAGGCCTTACCGCGATAATAGTAAGGTGCTGCACGGTCGTGGACGAGAGAAATTGCCTTGCCGTATTCTTTGACGGCATCAGCGAACTTACCGGCATTGTAAAACCTCGTTGCGCTGTCAAAGTACGATTGTGCATCATCGCCCAGAACTGAAGCGGCACAGCATATGATAAACATGGCCGCAAAGAAAATCATTGTTCGCAATCGTTTCATGTCTGATAACCTCTTAATTTAATTAAAATCAGATTCTATTTATATTACTTTATTCCATTAAAAATTTGTAAGCGCAAGGTATTCCTTGGCCACAGCCGGGTACAAAACGGGATTGAACAAAATATTGGTCATGAAATAGCACTCGTGCGTGCAGTAACATTTCCTGTCTGCTATTGAACGGATAACTTCTCCAGCCTTGTCAGCGCGCAGCAGCTTTGTGATGTCACCATCATAAACTCTCACATTTCCGAAAGTTTCGCTGAGTATTTCGCAGGGAAAGACATCACCACACTCAGTAATCACCAGGTTCAGCCTGCCTGCATAACAGGAGATAAGCCTTTTCCGTTCAAGCAATGTCCTGTGTATCAGGCGCCGCTGAACAATATCCTGGGCAGTTTTGATACGGCCCCCCCTGAACCGGTATCTGCGGGAACAACCGCTCTTCAGGTCGCTCTCGAGCCGGCCTATGACCCGATTATAGAGTTCGAGGTCCACATCTTTATACTGTCCGTTCACCAGGTCTCCTCGCACAAGCGAGATAGTATGGGTCTTTATATGTTTCAGTTCCTTCACAAAATCGATTATGCCATCCATGGCATGCTGGTTTCCCGAGCAGAACACCGTATTGACGCCAAGTTCAAAATTAGGATAAGTCTCAACGAGTTCGCCAAGCACTCTGTACGTCTGCATTGTCTTTTCAAAACTCCCCGGCGTATTGCGCAAGGCATCGTGTGCCCCATCAAGCCCGTCAACGGAAAGCTTTACGGCAATAACGCTTTTTTTACAGAACTTCAGTATCTGTTCGGTCCTGGACCTAATGACATCCGGGAGAAGACCGTTTGTCGGATAAAGCATTATAGCTGGTCTGTTGTTGTTATAAAAGACACGGCTTATTTCGACAAGATCATCCCTCAGGTAAATTTCTCCTCCCGAGAAAGCAAGCCAAAGAAGGCTGCCCATGGAGTGAGAAATTTTTTCAATTTCACTGAATGTGAGTTCTGCAGTGGAATAACCCGGAGACCGGCGCCTGCCTCTCAGATAGAAACAGAACGGGCAATGTGCGTTACATCTGCGGGTCAGAAAAAACGTTAGGTGAATTGGTCTGGTTTTCGTGAAAATCTGCCCGATATGCCGTGCCGGGGAGTACATAATCTATAATACACTAAGTGCATTTTCCACGTTGTCTCACATATGCCGTCAGCCCTGCAACAGTGCCTGCCCAGACTGGCGCAGGATACAACAGCAGATAATAGAGCGTTGCGCACAGGGCGAATTGACCCCTCCCGGTTTTATAAAATTCAGCTAAAAGACCTCGGCTGACAAAAATATTAAGTCCGACAAACGCGGCCAGAAGAAAAAGCCAGGCCGCTGCACCCGTCAGGACAAAAAAGAGTGAACACAACTGACAGGCCCAATAAACTATGCCGTTAATCTTAAGCTCTGTTGAAGCAGTGCCGGAATCCGTAAGCATATCGCCGTTAACAATCGAGTAGATGGTCCAGTATCTCGCCTTCCTGTATGCGTTCAAAACAGATCGCTTCAACGTGAAATTAAATATGTGGCTGACCGTTATCCCGGGGTCCATCACAAGCCGGAAGCCACCGCGCTTAAGCCTGTGGCTGAACTCTACATCCTCAAGAACAGGAAGGAAGTCTTCATTAAAACCTCCCGACTTTCTGAATGTTTCCGCAGAAATTACCATTGCATGGGTTGCTATGTAATCTGGTCTGACGGTGTTCTTGATTTCCGAGTAATGGATGAAAACAGACTGAAAGGTACTGAAGAAGTCTTTATCATAGGGGATTGACGTATAAGTACCACCGATAACCGTATCAGTGCCTGCCTTAGTAATCGCTCTGTTCGCCAAAGATAGTGTATCAACAGATAAGAGGCAGTCTGCATCTATAAAGAAAAATACCTCTCCCCTGCTGTGAAGCGCCCCTGCATTCCTTGCCTTTGCAGCGCCTCCGTGAGTTTTGAGTTCTACGAGCCTGCAAGGAAACTGCTTTATGATCTCCGCCGAATTGTCACTCGAACAATCATCGGCAACAACGATCTCGAAGTTCCCATAGGAAGATTCAAACGCCGCTTCCAGGCATTTGCCGATTGTAGCGCTTCCGTTATAGTTGGGGATAATTACAGATATAAACTTTTCCACGGCTGATAGGGGCAACTATTCAAGTTATTATCGATTAACCGTATCACACCGGATGCTGTACAGTCAATATTACCGTGTTTATAAATTAAGATTGACATGTTTTGTATACTATTGTTATAAATAATAACTTATGATCCGGAAAACAGATAAGATATGGATGGATGGCAAGCTGGTTCCGTGGGACAAGGCAACGGTGCACATAATGACGCACACATTGCACTACGGTCTCGGGGCCTTCGAAGGTATCAGGTGCTACAGCACGCAGAGAGGCCCTGCCATCTTCAAACTGGATGATCACATCAACAGGCTTTTCCAGTCAGCGCAAATATTCCTTCTAAAGATACCTTACACCAGGCAGGAAATTAAAAAGGCGATAATTGAGACTGTCAAGGCAAACAAGGTCAAGGAATGCTATATCCGGCCGCTGGTATATATCGGTTACGGCGCCATGGGACTCTATCCAAAAGGGTGCCCCATATCCGTCGCGATCGCCGTGTGGCCGTGGGGGGCATATCTGGGAGAGGATGGCCTGAAAAACGGCATTCGGGTTAAAGTGTCTTCGTTCATAAGAAATCATGTGAACTCTAATATGTCACGAGGGAAGATTTGCGGCTATTATGTCAATTCACAGATTGCTAAAAAAGAGGCTATATCCTGCGGCTATGACGAGGCACTGTTCCTCGATACCGAGGGATATGTATCCGAAGGCAGCGGTGAAAACATCTTTATTTCAAGAAACGACACTCTCAAGACAACACCTCTGACCTCGATTCTCGAAGGGATCACCCGTGACAGCATTCTTACGATTGCAAAAGATTTAGGCATAGAAACGGTCGAAACCAGGTTTACCCGTGATGAGGTCTATATCTCCGATGAGGCGTTCTTTACGGGAACCGCGGCAGAGATTACCCCTGTAAGAGAACTTGACGGCAGGACCGTCGGAGACGGAAAGGCAGGCAAAATAACAAAGAAACTGCAATCTGTTTTCTTTGACATAGTGAAGGGGAAAAACAAAAAGTACGAGTCGTGGCTCACTTATATTAAGTAAGAGTCTGGGCGAATAAATAACTTGTACATTCATTCTCCCAGATTCAGGTCAGTTCGGCTGATCTGATTGATCAAAATCCCCTATCGCCCCCGTTACCAATAAATTATCGCCATGCCGTTGCCGCCGATACCGATACCGCCGCCGCCGATGCCGCCACCGCCGCCGATGCCACCGTTGCCGGCCGCGCTTACTCCGCTGCCGCAGACGCCGCCACCGCCACCGCCGCCGATGCCGCCGTTGCCGCCTGTGACTTGCCAGCCGCCATTACCACCACCACCGCCGTTGCCGCCTGTGCCGGCGGTGGCGAAGTTACCGCCCTGGCCGGTAGTGCCGGTGACGGCAATACCACCGTCTCCCATGATATCCCGTGGGTCCCACCAGAAATTGTTGCTGCCGAGGGGATTAGTATTATAATTACCAAAGCCGCCTGCATAGCCACCGTACTGACCGTTGTAGTTACCCCACGAAATAATCCCGTTGCCGAATCCTCCTCCGCCTCCGAGGCTGCCGCCGACGCCGCCGTTTGCATAAGGGCCACCGGCTCCGGCGCCGCCGGCCATGCAGGTTGCGGTCATATAGCCGCCACACGTGTTGATGTCACCACCACTACCGCAACCGCCGGTGCCTGTATAGTAGCCTATGCCCCCCCCGGCTGATATGCTTGTGCCGTTTATATTTACAGATGACCACCCTTCCGATCCTCCGGGAGCGACTATCACGCTAACGCCATATCCCCCGGATACAGTGTAGGTTTTCTCAGAATACCCGCCGCCGCCACCGCCATTTCCTCCGCACCCTATCACGACCGCCTTTACCTTTGAAGTCCCCGCAGGGATCGACCAGCCATACGACCCGGGCGTAACAAACATCAATCTGTTCTGGAAACCCGCGCTGGTCCCGGAACTGCTTACCTGCGGCCCAGGCGACTGGTTGACGCAGTAGACTATGCCTGCTGCCGGATAATTGTAAACGCAGGAAATACCCATCGCCGACGAGCCTGGCACTCCTGGAATATAGACGCTGCTTGCGGCGTAGGAGGAAACTGCAAACCAACTGAAGGTGCTTAAGCATAACAGCCAACAGACATTAAAAATAGTTAATCGTACAACTTTCATTCTGATCTCCTTTCATAATGTGTCCGGCGACCAACTTGCATCATCTGGCACACAAAAGCGCACCATGCTTTTTATATGATATTACTTTGCAACCGACGTTCTTTTGCCAATTACTGCTTGAGGCAGCTTAAGCATGGTGGTAATTTTCCGCGGGGGCAGGTCTCCACGGCCAAGACCCGGTTAAAACAACTGGTTCTCCTCGAAAATTATTTTACATAACTAGAAAGCCTCTAACTTATTCAGTTAGAGGCTTTCTAGTTATGTTCAGACTGACCGTATTATTTCTTGTGGCACTTGGAACAGTTTGCTGCATCAGATGCTTTGAAAGCCGTCGTACCGTTATGGCAGGTACCGCAAAACTTTCCTGCATTAATGTCAGCCATTGTAATCTTAGCCGATCCATCAGAGCCTGGCGCCTTCATCGGGAAAGGACTCCCGCCCTTGTGGCACACCATGCACTTGCCGGGGCCAAGTTTGGTATTATGCATCTTTCCGTCGAATGTCACCTTACCCGTAGCACCGTCCGGGAATACCAGTTCCTTCATTGATGCAAAAGCAGAAGCAATGAAGCACAATGTAAAGACCATTACAACCATAAGCATAACTTTTCTCATTTCTTTCACCTCCATTCCATCATTATTTTTAGCAACCAGCGTACCGAATACTATACCTTTAATTATACTAAAAAGAAAACACTTATAAAAAAGCATTCCCCCACAAATGATTTCTTACTGCTTTTTATGACACCTCGTACAATTTGCCTTGTCGTTCACGGAAAAGGTATCTTTCCCGTTATGACATGCGCCACAAAGCTTCCCCGTGTACATATCTCTCATAGACATGCGGGTAGGCGGACTTGCCGGCGTCATGTTTGCAAACAATCTGGCATGACAGTCATGGCACTTAAACCCCTTGTTTTTATGCAGCGTTCCATCAAACACTACTCTGCCTGCCCCGCCACCTTCCCACAAAATTGTTCTCCCCGGGGCCACAGCAAGAGCGTTTTCAGAAAAAAGTAACCCCGGCAGAGCTATAAAGACTAACAACATAAACATCGTGTGCCGATCTTTTCTAATGCCAGTCATGACAATTTCCTCTTCAGCAGTTCATTCAGCATTTGCGGATTTGCCTTGCCCTTGGTCGCTTTCATCACCTGACCGACGAAAAAACCTATGAGTTTTTCATCTCCCGACCTGAAACGCCCGACCTCTGCGTCATATTTAGACAGAACTTCATCAACAGCTTTCTCTATGGCTCCCTCATCGCTTATCTGTACAAGTCCCTTTTCCCTGACCACTGTCTCTGCATCTTTGCCGGTCCTGAACATATCTTCAAAAACCGTTTTCGCTATTTTCCCGCTTATTGTTCCGTTCCCGATAAGCCGGAGCATGCCGGCAAGCCGGCCGGGCTGTAATGGACAGTCTTCAATTGATATGCCGTCTTCATTAAGCATCCTCATCATTTCACCCATCATCCAGTTTGAGACTGCTTTGGGCTGTCCACCCTCGCTGACAGCACGTTCATACCATTCAGCAACAGCCCTTTCCGAGGTCAGGAGATCTGCATCGTATTCGGGCAGGCCATACCGGACTGAAAATCTTTCGCGTTTTGCGTCAGGCAATTCCGGAAGACCATTTTTTACAGTATCAATTATTTCCCGCCCTATCGCCATAGGCACAAGATCCGGTTCAGGAAAGTACCGGTAATCGTGAGCTTCTTCCTTTGTCCTCATGGACTGAGTAATGCCCGCCCCTGCATCCCAGAGCCTTGTCTCCTGCAGGACATTACCGCCTTCCTCCAGCACTTTTGTCTGGCGCCTTATCTCATATTCCAGCGCTCTTTCGACAAATCTGAAAGAATTCATGTTTTTCAGTTCCGCCTTGACCCCGAACTTCGTCTGTCCTACGGGGCGCACAGACACATTGGCATCGCATCTGAGAGAACCCTGTTCCATATTACCGTCACACACGCCGAGATACCTGAGGATGCTCCTTATTTTTTTCATGTACTCCGCCGCTTCTTTAGGACTTCTGATTTCCGGCTCTGAAACTATTTCCATAAGGGGAACGCCTGCACGGTTCAAATCTACGAAACTGTAATTTCCCTTTACCTCATGAATATTTTTTCCTGCATCATCTTCCATGTGTATTCTCGTGATGCCGATTCTCCTGACCTCTCCGTCAACCAATATTTCAATAAAACCGCCCAGGCATAGCGGGAGTTCGTACTGGCTTATCTGGTAGCCTTTCGGCAGGTCCGGATAGAAATAATTTTTTCTGGCAAACCTGCTGTAGAGCGCGATACTGCAGTTCATGGCAAGCCCGGTTTTGATGGCAAAATCAACCGCTTTCCGGTTAAGCACCGGCAGGACGCCCGGCATGCCGATGCAGACAGGACATGTCTGGGTATTGGGTCCGGCGCCGAATTTCGTGGAACAGCCGCAGAATAACTTTGTATCAGTCAGCAACTGGGCGTGCACTTCAAGCCCTATAACTGCCTCATAGCGCCCGGCATTCAGCGTAGGGGGTTCAGCGTCTGACATTATAGCTGCGGCCTCCTTGTATGCCAATTTGTGCTTTGCTCATAGGCATAGGCAACTTTAAAAATGCTCTCTTCATCAAAATGTCTTCCGATTAACTGGAGACCTATAGGCAAATTGGTCTTTGTAAAACCGCAGGGCATAGACATGGCCGGAACGCCCGCCAGATTTATCGAGATAGTAAAAATATCGGACAGATACATCTGGAGCGGATCGGTTGCCTTCTCACCGATCCTGAATGCAGCGCTTGGAGATGTTGGGGTAACGATTACATCAACCTGCGAAAAAGCATTGTCAAAATCCTGCTTTATTAATGTTCTTACCTGCTGTGCTTTCTTGTAATATGCATCGTAATATCCGGCTGACAAAGCATAGGTCCCGAGCATTATCCGCCTTTTGACCTCGGGCCCGAACCCCTGCGCCCGCGTGTTCATGTACATCTCAAGCAGATCTTTCCCGCCGGCCCTAAAGCCATACTTTACGCCGTCATAACGCGCGAGGTTTGAGGACGCCTCAGAGGTAGCAAGAATATAATACGTTGCAATAGCATAACCTGTGTGAGGAAGAGAGACCTCAACGACAAAAGCCCCGAGGGACTCAATCTTTTTTATGGCCGCGTGTACCGCGTCCTCCACTTCTTTATCCATACCCTCTACAAAGTATTCCTTCGGTATACCTATCTTCAAGCCACTGATATCCTGTCCCAGTGCCAGGGCAAAATCAGGGACATCAACCGGCGCCGAAGTCGAATCAGAAGGGTCATGGCCGCCGATGCTGTTCAGCATTATGGCCGCATCAGTAACATTCTTAGTTATCGGTCCTATCTGATCAAGCGATGAGGCAAAAGCGACAAGGCCATACCTCGACACTCGGCCATAGGTAGGCTTGAGTCCAACTATACCGCACAGGGCTGCAGGCTGACGTATCGAGCCGCCGGTGTCGGAACCGAGCGCAGCAATACATTCGTCCGCGGCAACCGCAGCAGCAGAACCGCCGCTGCTGCCTCCAGGCACACAGTCAAGATTCCAGGGGTTTTTTGTCGTATGAAAACTTGAATTCTCTGTTGAAGACCCCATGGCAAATTCATCAAGATTTGTCTTGCCGACCATTACATAATTCTGCCTGGTCAGCCGTCCCGTAACAGTACTTTCATAAGGAGGAATGAAATTATAAAGGATTTTCGAGGCGCAAGTAGTAGGGATTCCCCTTGTGCACATATTATCTTTGACCGCAACAGGAACGCCTGTAAGAAGAGAGGTCTCACCTGACTTAATGGCCTCTCCAGCTGCATCAGCCATTCCGTAAGCAGTTTCTCCGGTAAGTGTTATGAAAGCCCTGACCCGGTCTTCGACCTCGCTGATGCGCTTACAAGTATCGTCAAGGACATCCCGAGGCGTGACCTCCCGGTTGTCAAGCAGCTTCCTCACGTCTGAAATAGTGAGTTCGTTAAGCTTCACAACAGTCCCTCCTTTGTAAGTCGACCGTTAATAGTTGGGCGTTGGGTTCTGTGCAACACCGTATTTATGAACTGAAGTACTTGTGGTGAAATATATGTTATAACGCTTTAGCAGACAACGCAATAATATATTCGTAATTTTATCACTCTGATATAATATTTGCAAGGCTATGAAGGAGATTATAACGGTTTCCCAGTCAGACCAGTCAACGAGGCTCGATGTTTTTGCAGCCGGCAAAACAGGGACCACCCGCTCCCAAATACAGATACTTATTAAAGAGGGCCATCTTCTCGTAAACAATGCAATTGCCAGCCGAAGTTACAAGGTGCAACCGCATGATATTATAGAAATAGTGCGTCCCGAACCGGCTGCTGATGTCCTCGCACCTGAAACTATACCGATAGATATTCTCTACAGCGACGAGCACCTTGTCGTAGTCGACAAGCAGGCGGGGATGGTGGTTTATCCATCAGCCGGACACAGGCAAGGTACATTGCTCAATGCGCTTGCTTCCCGCTTTAAGAAGCTGGCAAGCATCGGAGGACCTTTGCGGCCTGGCGTGGTCCACCGGCTCGATAAGGACACCTCAGGCGTTATGGTAGTCGCCCTCGATGACGAAGCCTATTACAGCCTTGCCGAACAATTCAAAAACAGAAGCGTAAACAGGCGCTATCGTGCACTCATCTACGGCCATATCCGGGAAGACTCCGGTGAAATTATTATGCGTATAGGACGTTCCGCTTCAGACAGGAAGAAAATGTCAACGCGCACACATCACGGGAAGGATGCAGTCACCCGATGGAGGGTAACCGGGAGGGTCGGAGCTGCCACGCTTATCGAGGCAAAACTCGGTACGGGGAGGACCCACCAGATCAGGGTGCATTTTGCCGCAATAGGACATCCTGTGCTGGGCGATACGACATACGGCAAAAAAACATCAGTCGCCGTACAACATGGCCGGGTCACCTTTCCCCGTCAGATGCTCCATGCCGAAATGCTCGGCTTCATCCATCCTGTTACAGGCCGCTATATTGAATTCTCAAGTCCGCTGCCCCGTGATATGGAGGAATGCATCTCGAAACTTTCTGCATGAGGAAGGCGGGAGAAGGGGAACACTTGTTTTTCGGTACGGCATGTGACAGTTATGTGTTAAAATTAATTTCTAAGGCGGATATTTCGTTGAAGAACAAGGCCTGCGCCCATAGCTCAGCTGGATAGAGCGTCGGACTACGAATCCGCAGGCCGGGGGTTCGAATCCCTCTGGGCGCACTTGTTTTTTCTTGGACATTGACTAGTACCAGAGGAGCATTAATGGGCTTGTCCGGAGAAATGCCACTCAAGAAGCTCACGGCAATAAAGATAGCCGGCGTCTATGCTCTCGCGGGCTGCCTGTGGATACTGTTTTCTGATGGATTATTAGCGAGACTCTTCAATGATGTTCCAACGCTTATAAGAATAAGCACCGTTAAAGGCTGGTTTTTTATCGGGGTAACTTCCTGGATGCTGTATATTTTTATACAGCGCGAAATGGGCGTGATTCAGCGCTCTGAAGAAGCCCTTAAAGAGTCAATATCCCGAATAAAAGATGAACAAGCCAAATCCCAGGCGATGCTGGATGCTATCGGAGACGGCATCTGCATTATCGACAGGAATTTTATTGTAAGTTATCAGAACCAGGCACACCAGAGTGCCCTGGGTTATCATGTAGGCAAATATTGTTACAGTGCATATGCCGGAAATGACAGCATATGTAAGGGCTGCCTTGTAAATATAGCGTTTAGCGATGGCAGCACCCATAACGCTGAGCGGTGCTATCCTGCCGGTGGCGGCCTTCGCTATTTTGAAACCACCGCTTCCCCTCTTAGAGATGCTGACGGCAGGATAGTTGCGGGCATTGAGATCGTCAGGGACATAACCGCCCGTAAAAAAATTGAGAGCGATTTGCTTAGGACAAAAAGGCTCGAATCAATCGGAATTCTTGCACGCGGCCTTTCTCATGATTTTAACAACCTTCTGACCGGCATACTCGGCTATGTTTCTCTGGCAAAAACATCATTGAGACCCGAAGATCCTGTGTTTACCTTCCTGACAAGGGCGGAAAACTCCTGCCTTCGTGCAGAAGAACTGACCTATCAGTTAAACACTGTTGCCAAAAGCGATGAATCCTCTAAAAAGACTCTTCCGGTCAGCGGTCTTGTAAGGGAGGCTGCAGAATTTGCGCTGAACGACTCTCAAATGGAATGTATATATAATATTCCGGATGACCTATGGCCCGTTAAGGTCAGCGAACATCAGATAGGCCAGGCGATCTATAACGTAGTGATAAATTCCCGAGATTCAATGAACAGCAAGGGACGCATTACAATCAGTGCAGAGAATACTGTTGTCACCCCTCACAGCGACGAAACCCTGAGACACGGAAATTACGTTAAAATAACCTTTGCCGATGAAGGCGCCGGCATAGACAAAGAACTGCTTCCCAAAATATTTGATATTTATTCTACCACAAAAGCGCTGGGGAGCAGTAGGGCAACAGGGTTCAGTCTCGCCGCCAGCTATTTCGCCGTTAAAAATCACCAGGGGTATATTTTTGCCGAGTCAACCGTCGGTAAAGGAACAACCTTTTCCATTTACCTGCCCTCTGCATAAATTTCAGAATCTGCTGTCAGTAACGGGGTCCTCAAAAAGTCACAAGACTTTTTGGCGTGAGAATTAGGAGTTATATTGTCTTCAGATGAGCGTATAAATATTACGACCGGGAATTTATGGCTCTCCATATGGCAGCTTTCATGGCCTATGCTGCTCATCATGGTCTTTAACTTTTTAGTAGGCATGACCGATATTTACGTGGCTGGATTCATCGGCCCGGAGGTACAGGCAGTTGTAGGTTTCGTCAGCCAGATATTCTTTGTTAATATTATCATTGCAAACGCCGTAAGTATCGGCACTACTGCCCTGCTCTCACGCTCCATAGGGGCAGGCGATTTTGCCGGCGCGGTAAAAATAGCGCGGCAGTCTCTTATATTCGGTATCCTGGCTGCTTTGGTACTGATGATGGCCGGCCTCGCGTTGTACCGTGAGCTCGTTGCCATTGCAGGGTTTCCGGAAAACATACGGGGCCTTGCGGAACGCTTCATCAGGATTTTCGCCCTATCGCTCGGGCCGAATTATATCCTCATTATTTCCAATGCCGTATTTCGCGCAAGCGGAGAGGTCAAGAAAGTCCTGGTCACTATGTTCCTGGTAAGCGCCGTAAACATTCTGGGAAATTTCGTGCTTGTCTTCGGTATCCCTCCATTTCCAAAGATGGGGGATATAGGCATCGCACTTTCCACAGCCCTCGCCGTAACAGCCGGGATGATTATAAACTTCATCCTGTTCTCCTTCAGCAGGTGGCGGACCATCTTTAGAACACCGGCAGCAGTCTCGGGCAACACTATCAAAAAAATTATCGGTCTGAGCTGGCCGGCCGCGCTTCTTCAGATAGCCTGGAATGCCGGGAGCATTGTCCTCTATAACATACTGGGAAGACTGGGCAGCGCCAGCATCACCGCGCTCGCTGCGCTCACCAACGGCCTCAGAATAGAGGCCATCATTTATCTCCCCGCCTATGCCCTGAATATGGCTGCAGCAGTACTCGTGGGGCAGAACTTGGGGGCAAAAAATGTTGTCAGGGCGGAAGAAGTGGGATGGAAAATAGCTTCATCAGGCATTGCTCTCATCAGTGTAATGGCAATCATTATCTTCATCCGGGCCGAAGCCTTTGCGTCAATAGTTACGGGGAACCCTTCCGTGCTTAAAGAAACCGTACGATACCTGAGATTTAACATGGTATCGGAGCCCTTCATGGCATTGAGTTCCATTCTGGGAGGAGGACTTCAGGGAGCCGGTGACACCAAGGGAACAATGCGTATAATCATAATTGCCATGTGGGTTATCAGGCTTCCACTCGCCTATCTGCTGGCCCTGGGTTTAGGCTATGGAGCGCGGGGCGTATGGACGGCAATGGTCATTTCCATGGTTATTCAGAGTATACTTATAGCATATAGGTTTCACCGCGGACCTTGGAGGGGAATAACTTTAGACCCTTAATGGAGAGGATATGCTGAAACTGTTTAATACCATGGGGCGTAAGCTCGAACCGTTCACGTTGCGTCACACCCGTAAAGTAACAATGTTCACTTGCGGACCTTCTGTTTACCAGAAGTCCCATATAGGTAATTTCCGGACCTTTTTATTCGAGGACATCCTCGTACGGTATCTGGAATATCTGGGCTATACGGTGCAGAGGGGCATGAATTTCACCGATCTCGAGGACAAGGCAATTGCTGAAGCCGGAGGACAGAGGGCGAGACTTAAACAGCTTACCGGGAAAAACATAAGGATATTTATAAAGGAAATGAGACTCCTTGCCATAAAAATCCCCGATTACCTTCCCAGGGCGTCGGAAAGCGTCGAAGAGGCTGTTGAAATCATAGAACAGCTTCTCAAACAACATGCCGCGTACTGGCACCAGGGGAGTGTCTATTTTGATCCGATATCATTCCCGGGTTTCGGAAAGCTCTATGGCATCGACATGTCTCAGTGGCCTAAGAAGAAAGTTCGTTTTCATAAGGACACCTACCCCGGCATGCAGTGGAACCTCGGAGATTTTATTCTTTGGCACGGCCATAAACGGGGTGAGCGCGTTTACTGGGACACAAAAATCGGCAGAGGCAGACCTTCATGGAACATCCAGGACCCGAGCATGATAGTCAGGTATTTTGATGAAACACTGTCTTTGTACTGCGGCGGCATTGATAACCTCTACCGTCACCACGATTATACCCTGGCCCTGCTCGAATCATTAAGACATTCTGCCGGATATCGTTTCAGACCCATGGCGCGGTTCTGGCTGCATTGCCGGCATCTTTACGTCGACGGCCAGAAAATGTCGAAGAGCAAAGGCAATATCCATTACCTCGAAAACCTTCAGGCCTCGGGCTATACTCCTGCTGAAATCCGTTTTTTCCTTATATACGGCCATTACCGCCATACCCTTAATTACTCAAGTGGCGCAATGATCCTGGCCGCTGAAAAGCTCCAACACTTTAAAAGGACCGTTAAGGTCCTTGAAAAAAAAATGCACCGGCGTCAGCCCACCTACAGCCGAGCAGCTCGGGCCATAAAAAAAAGCTTCGGGGCGGCCATGGACAACGACCTCGATGTCAAACAGGCCTTTGATGAAATATACGATGCGGTGGTGCACACGGATTTGTCCGGAACAGGACCAGCCAAGACCGCTGCAATAATACTAGCTCTGAAAGAAATTGACCAGGTGCTTCAGATTATTTTTTAACATGTTATCTCTCCTGTTGGAACCTTCCCCTTCTAACTTTCTGTCTCTTGCTCAGTGGCCAAAAAATCCGCGGCCGACTTTGTCAGGGATAAGAACCAAAGATATATTCTTTTTTAGACAAAAAGCTTTGACATCTTTGTCCATAACCGACCCGCTGGAGGCAAAAAATATTTTTATGCCCGCCTTGGCAAGAACTTGCGGCCCGTCTGTAAAGGGGAAAAAACTGTCGCTGTAAGCAACCGCTCCTTTTGTTTCATGTCCTGCATCTTTAGCTCTGCTTATGGCCAACTTGCAACCGCCCACCCTGTCCTGTTGGCCGGTGCCATTGCCAATCAGGTATCCACCCTTTACAAGGGTAACCGTATTGCTGTTGCTGGTTGATCCAAGGGCCCAGGCGAGCAGGATATCAGGATAGTCGCGATCTGTTAGATCCCCGATCTTCTCCAATTCAGGAGCTCTCAGATCAGGGACGAATGAGTAGTTAGGCTGTTTTAAGAAACCGCCGCGCACATATCGGAAACGGGGAGCAAGATCAAGACTTCTTTGCCCTAAATTATTCAGGGCTAAATTGGATATAAACCGGCATTTGTCGCCTTTTCGTTCAAGCATCTTCACTGCCTCTTTATCGAAAGAGGGAGCTATTATGCCGTCAAGAAGCCGTCTTTTCCCTTTATCCATCTCATAGGTCAGCAAAACCTTCGCTTCTTTGGCTCCGATATGAAAATTCGTCATCACCAGACCGCCGAAAATAGCCCTCTTGTCTCCGATGATCATTTTTTTCAAAGTATCGCCTATTTTTTCCCCGACTGATGCTCCGCAAGGATTGCCATGCTTTACTGCGACAGCAATATTGGGCAGCGCCCTAAAGTTGAATGTAAAAGCTGCCGCAATATGACTGACTGTCTGCAGCAGCCGGTCTATATCGCAGAGATTATTGTAGCTTGGTGAATCACCGGCTACCTGTTGAAACTTATCCAACGCCAAAGAATCGTCCGTGCCACAGCTATACAAGCCGGCAGGCGTTTGATAGCCGTTCTCGCCGTATTTACAAGTTAATATTTTGGTCCCAACCAAGCCGTCAAGTTCACCATCGCTATGATACCTCGCCGAGGCCAGGCAGTATTCCGAAACGATATACTCTGCCTTTGCACAAAGCATTGTGATGACTTTATTTTTATCCGGCTGACCTTTTTTCAACCATCCGATGACGAATTGTCTATCGGCTGGATCGCAGATAACAATTCTCCTTCCTTTGGCTGCGGAGCGCAACATTGTCGGACCGCCAATATCGGTTTTTTCGATTACCGATTCCATCGTGCTTCCCGGCTTTTTGATTTCATCGTGCAACGGGTATAAATCAACACACACGAGATCAATATATGGAATCCCGAGATGCTCCATTTCTTTTGCATCTTCTTCGGTCACTCTGGCCAACAAGCCGGCATGCACCTCCCGGGATAGAGTAACAACTCTATGGCCCAGTATGGCCTGGCCACCTGCGAGTGACGCCACATCCTGAACTGATATTCCCGCTTCAGACAATGTTTTGGCAGTGCCTCCTGAAGCCAGTATCCTCCAGCCCAGAGCTACCAATGCTTTGGCAAACTCGACAATGCCTTTCTTATGATAGACAGATAATAAGGCTACTTTCCCATTTCCTTTTTGCATTTTCCCTCCAATAAAAAATTCCCGCGATACTCATTTTGCGCTGTTTTGTATAAAAAGATAAAAAATTTAACACATCCCATTAGTAGTTTGGTCAGGAGAAATTTCCTAAGCTACAATATCGATAAGCTTTTTTATCATGTCATCGGAAGTTTGAAGTGATTTAATATTTGCCTTAAATCCTTCCTCTGTGGTAATCATGTCCACCGTTTCCTTTGCGAGATCTGTTCCTTCATGACTACTCTGACTTAATGTAACATAAACACCACCATTCAAACCCTCATTCATAAGGGCCTCTGTCGACTTAAAATTGGCAGTATTAATATTCGCTACATTGTTCGCAGTTACACTCAGGTTATCTGAATACGCCTTCAAGGCACTCGCAGCACTGTTAATGCCGTCGATACTCATTTCGCAGACGCCCCCCTATTAATGATCTTATTATAACACTCTCATACATGAATTTGAGTGTGCTGGACATAATGTATTTAACCTGCCCTACCGGACCTTCCCGGCATGAATCATTATATTCAGGTTGCGGACGAAGCTGTCGGTAGAGGAAGAATCCGGCCGTGCCATCGCTTCCGCCAAAGCTTTTTGAAGGTTGACCTTCCCGAACCCGTAGTACTCGTCAAAGCCTGCATTGCCAAGGTTGTCTGAAGATTTCTTGATGATATTAACAACCTGTGCATTGGTCAGGCTTGGATTTGCAGAGCAGATCAGTCCTGCCAGTCCTGCGATAATCGGTGCAGCAAAGGACGTGCCGCTTCCTGCCGCGTATTTGCCGCGTAAACCGGTAGTTATAAGGCCGACACCCGGGGCGGAAACATCTATCCATGTGCCATGATCGGTGAAATCCGCAGGCTTGTCGTCTATGCCGGTAGCCGAAACCGCCAGGACATTGGCATATGCCGCAGGGAATGTCTTCGCGTTGCTGGATTCGTTGCCGGCAGAGCTTACAATTACAGAGCCTTTGTTCCAGGCATAATTAACGGCATCATGTATTATCGGATTATCGGCGCTGCCGCTGTAACTGATGTTAATGACTTTAGCGCCATGGTCCGCCGAGTACCTAATGCCCCTCGCAAGGTCAAAATCGCTGCTGCAGCCATGTTTGTCTGCTATTACAACGCTCATTATTGAGCAATTCGGACAGACGCCGACCACTCCGCCATTTCCCGCCGGTGCTGCAGCTATGCCCGCTACCATAGTCCCGTGGCCATACTGGTCGGAAGTGGCGTTCGGCGTATTATCGACAAAATTATACCCGTTTATTACTTTCCCGCCGCTGAAATATGGGTTGGTTATATCCACTCCGGAATCAAGGATCGCTATTATAATCCGGGAATCTCCCCTGCTGGTATCCCAGGCTACCGGGGCCTGAACATCGGGCAAATGCCATTGCCGCGAATAAAACATATTGCTGGGGATGTAATTGGACTTAATCTTATGATTGTAATCGACGCGGACGACATCAGGGTTTTGTGAAAGCGCATTCTTGACATACTCCAGCCTCTCAGGGTCTACGGTCACCTTTACTACACTTTCATTCAGCATCTGGTCAATTGCCGTCCCATTCGCTTCCAAAATCGAATCAACGGCAGATTGTGCAGTGCCTGCCTTGAAGGTCACAATTAATTCGTTTTCCCTGAAAGTCCCCGTCTGTGGCCGTGGCTGAGATGATTGCTGATCATCAGCATATAGTGTAGCGGTGTTTGTTTGAGTAATACTAAGAGCTAAAATGATGATTACGAAGAAAGAAAGAAAAGATAACCGAAACGGATTAAGCATAACCCCACCCCGTAAGCAGTTCTTCTTTCCGTCAAAACGGTCCCTGCTTCGGAGGGATTCGTTTCTTCGGCGGCCCGGCTGTCCTCCAAGGAGGGACCCGTGGCTTTGCGCCCCATAGTTACCCATGGTTTGCCCTTTTCGAAAACGATCGGCAACTTGTCTTGAATTGAGTCTATCACCCCCCCCCTTCAGTGTCAATAGGGGAAAAGGGGGGGGGAAATCATTAATTGCCTATAAATGGCTCCGCTGTCCTCGATACGAGACGTTCCGACCAACTGAGATCAAAAATGAAAAGTGGAGCTGAACGGGATCGAACCGTCGACCTCTTGAATGCCATTCGAATTAATTGGGACTCCGTAACGGCTTGAAAATACCCGTAAAAGCCTTAACCAGAGCCGATTTAGAGTGAATTGAATCTTTGTTATAGTTTGCTCATTTTTGATCCATTTTTATCATAAATTTATCATGCCTAAGTGAGGGCCTGCGTCAGATTTATGGTTTGTAATTTTGTCATTCCGGCTTGTCCGGAATCTTTCTTTATTTTCAAGAAGGATTCGGTCTACTTTATGAGGCGAAATCAATAGCGATTTTGTATAATTAGAATAAAAGGAGGGAGAGATGCAGACAGCCAGGCAAGAAGTGAGCAATCTTCTTAAACGTTTACCGGAGGATTGCACTCTGGAAGATGTTCAGTATCATATTTACGTTCTTTAGAAAATTGAACGCGGCTTAAATGACGCTGCAGAAGGGCGAGTTTACACACAAGAGGAAGTTGAGAAAATAATGGCAAAATGGCTCGAAAAGTAGCTTGGATAATCAGTCTCACAATCTGGGATTGCAGTAGAGTAGATACTTTCAGGAATCCGAAACTTCATCAACAGTTCAACCAGAATAAAACACCCTTTTTTGTGACGTGCGATACATTAGCCGCCTGCCCTTCTAATGTATAATAAAGTCAAGGGGATGAAGAAAGCCCGTATTTTTACACTCCGTATAGTGGAAAATGCGATTATGATGTGAGTCTTGTTATTACGCCTATAATGATGAGGGCAAATAGGCGATATGCTCAGGGCTATCCATCATTATTCCGCTCAAAGCAGAAGGATATCACACATCCGTAATAATATTTAAGGGTAGATCCATTTAATTTGAGGGGCAGAGGGGAATGCTGAATGGGGATGCTTACGTGACACACCAGATACCTCCCAGCCGCTTTTATTCACTCGATGTATTACGTGGGATTGCGGCTCTCAGCGTAGTGTTCTGGCACTGGCAGCATTTTTTCATCCCTTTTAATATCTATGGTGCGTTATTTTCAGCTGATAAGGAACCGTTGTTTAAAGTATTCTTTGTTTTCTACAAACACGGCAATCTATCTGTCCAGTTGTTCTTCTGCCTCTCTGGATTCATATTCTTTTGGTTGTACTCGAAACCTGTCAACGAAGGTACTGTTACAGTAGGTTCCTTCTCGGTTTTGAGACTATCGAGACTTTATCCACTCCATTTTGCAACTCTTATTTTTACTACTATCTGTCAACTTACCTATATAAGTATAACAGGTGTTTTTTTTGCTTATTCATCTAATAACATCTACCATTTTCTACTCAACTTGTTCTTTGCATCCTCTTGGGGTTTCCAGGGAGGGCTTTCTTTTAATGCACCAGCATGGTCAGTCTCTATTGAAGTAATGTTGTATACGATATTCTTTGTATTCTGTCGGATATTTCGTCCAGACATGCGCACACTACTCTTTACGATTGTAACTATCATCGCGGCACAGTTCTCTATATCAGTATTTGGCACTGACATTGGAACTGGTATGGGGTACTTCTTTCTCGGAGGACTGACTTTTACTGTTTATGAGAGAATCATAAAGACAGGTGATAGTTGGAGGGTCTCAATCTGGCTGCCTCTCGCAACTTGTATCGGATGGTTAGTAATAGTAGTAGCTATGATCCCTGCTAATGGCTTCACTCTCAGCAAATTTCCTTGGAATATTCAGAAAATGATTTGTGATTGGACCAGTTTTATACTATTTTCTATAACGATTATGTCACTCGCGCTGATTGAAACAAAGAGGGGAACTTTAGGCAAACGATTATCTTCTCTCGGTGATATTTCATATTCGTTGTATCTTCTTCATTTTCCTTTGCAGTTAGCACTAGTCACGGTTGCAACGAAACTGGCTATTGATCAGGCGCTTTTCTATTCTCCTTGGTTTATGGCTCTATTTTTCTCTTTCCTCATTTCACTATCTTTTGCCAGTCATCGTTACTTTGAAGTCCCGATGCAACGTTTCCTGAGGCGACAACCCTGAACTCATGGTTATAAAGCTTGCATCAGAACGGGTGGCTGGATTCGCCCATCACAAATTCTCGAATCCGTTTGTTAGGATCGGTACTCCTCAGTCAGCGAAGAGGAAAACTCGTGTTTGTTTGCAGGAAGAACTCAATGGTCTGGCACCCCTGAGAAATATGTTGGCTGGAATAAGGTATAAAAAAAGCATATCGTGTAGAATCAGAATTTACACGCTGTGAATAGATAATCCTCTCCTATGAGAGTTATCTTAAATGCTTTTACAGGTTACAGCTATTTTTTCTTGTGAGATGCACAGAATTTAGATTTCCCACTTGCGGAATTCTTACATTGCTTTCCTTCTTTCGTCTTTCCCGCACATTTCGCTTTCATTGCTGTTGCCATATTGCCTCCTCTTAATTTTAGTTTGAATCGATTATATCATATTGAGAAATAGATTGGGAATATTTTTTAATTTATTTTAGAATTAGCTGTAGGCGATATCTGAAGGTGACCTAAGAATGATACGGCACAGGCCCATTCCAATTTATCATCTCCTCCAGAGCAAACCTACTAACCCTATCAAGAGACGCGTCGGCTTTGTCCCGGAACATGCGCGGGTTTGTGCTTCCTGAAAACCGCAGTTTTCAAATCTGCTATAATTCAATAGAGTACATTTGATAACTGTCGGGGAAAGGGCTCTGTTTTGACGTCCTTGCGAGCGAAGCGCGGCAATCTCGTTGTTGATTTTTCGAGCATCGATGGATAAGCAATTCTATATTTATCTTATGACAAATATGAGCAATGCCGCGCTTA
>Ga0074045_10000761_pt1 | contig 31467 bp, 22 predicted proteins | sample BogForMeECP23OM2_FD_94442 | JGI IMG/M metagenome (GOLD analysis project Ga0074045, IMG submission 94442) | Bog forest soil microbial communities from Calvert Island, British Columbia, Canada - Bog Forest MetaG ECP23OM2 | ecosystem: Environmental > Terrestrial > Soil > Wetlands ...
CCGGCCGTGACCGGCGATCACGCCGCCATCGGCATCGACTAGCACTGGGTTGGTAAAGCCGAACTCGCGGATGCTGCGTCCGATTTGTTCGATCTGTTTTGGCGAGTGCGTCCGCGGATTGCGGGCGTACGGCTTCAGCGATCCGATCGCCAAGATCTCGACGTCCAATGTGCGTTGTTGTTCAATCACTAATCACTCCTCCTGCGCGCGAGATCCGCTGTCGCGGGTCTCGGTTTGAATCGGAATCTATGAGCGGCCAACCGGCCGGCTCGGCGAATTGGACCATATTTCAGGTTCACATTGCTGTTTGCCCCCGTACGGATGTAAATTAAGTCAAAAAAAGTCAATCGATCAGCATGCTTCGGATTTTCGACCAAGCCTCGATTACGACACCAATTAAATCAACAATCAGATAAACGTTCTTTCCGATGAGTTCGGACCTGGGGTCGAAACGGCCGACATATGCGATGACTCCCCTCAGTCCATACGCTGGATCCTTGGATTTTCGAGTGTAGAGTCTGATCAGTATTTTCGGAGCAGCCGGGTCCGGCGGGATCTTCATGAGATCGATCTTTTCTTCCGTGAGATGTTGGCGAAACGCGGCCATCATGGTAGGTAGCACTGTCCTAGACGAAAAGTCGGCCAGTTGTTTGGCGATGAGCCCCTCGATGACCGAATCCAGGCGATACAGTCTCCGTCTTCCGTTCGGAGCGAGCTCGGCCCGGATCAGTCCGTTCTTGACCCAGCTGTCCGCTTCTTTTTTGGTCAGGCGCGTAACCTCCCGAAATTCGCGATAGGAGAGAACGAAGTTTCTGACGTCGGTCTGCTTCACCTTGAACATACAACTATTATGTTCCAACCTCCGTACGGCGGTCAAATCGGGCGCAACCAATCCAAATTCTCCTTGCTTTTGGCTCTGTTTTTCAGAGGCTAAAAACTGCCAAAAATTCGATTTGCGGAAAGTGAGGTCAATCTGGACTGTCCGTTCTTGCGGCTTCGCCTCGCTTGAATCGGACGCACGCGATGAAATTCCGGCTCGATTCGCGATGCGAACGCGGCGGGCGATCGAAGCAGTTGCGGCCGCAAGCCGGTGGCTCACCGCCACAGCGTCGACAGGGGTAAGGAGAAAAGGCTTCACTTCCCTGTGGCTACTAAAAATTCCAAATGCGCCGAAAAGTCTGGAGTTTTTGGATTCATCAACGCAATATCGCCGGCATGCTTAAGCTCGTTCGCTCGATCGTTTCTCGGCTTGTATGCCGATTCCGTAGTCGGGCAGTGGTGGAACTAGAGAACCTCGCCCTGCGCCATCAGCTGCATGTTCTTCGCCGCCAGCGGCCGGGTCGGCTGCGGCTGTTCGCGATGGACCGCTTGCTCTGGGTCTTGCTCTACCGATTGTGGCCACGCTGTCTGGAGGTGATGGTGATGGTCAAGCCGGCTACCGTCGTCCAATGGCACCGCCAGGGCTTCCGCCTGTTTTGGCGATAGCGTTCGAGATCCGGACGGCCAACAGTGGATCGCGAGATTCGGGATCTGATCCGGCAGATGAGCAGCGCCAACCCGCTCTGGGGCGCACTCCGGATCCACGGCGAATTGCTCAAGCTCGGCATCGAGATCAGCCAAGCGACCGTCGCGAAGTACATGGTGCGAAGGCGGGGAACACCTTCTCAGAACTGGCGGACTTTCCTGCGTAATCACGCCGAAGGCATCGCTGCGATCGATATGTTCGTCGTGGCGTTCGCATCGTTTCAGCTGCTTTACGTGATGATCATCCTTGCCCACGATCGCAGGAAGATCCTACGCACAGCTGTCACCGAGCATCCAACCGCCGCCTGGGTCTCGCGCCAGGTAACCGAAGCCTTCCCGTGGAATACGGCGCCCCGGTATCTGCTCCGCGACCGTGACTCATCGTACGGCGCGGACTTCTGCAACCGGGTCGAGGCGATGGGCATCAGGGAGGTCATCACGGCGCCACGCTCACCCTGGCAGAACGCTTACGTCGAGCGTGTGATCGGTTCGATTCGCCGCGAGTGTTTGGATCACATCGTGATCTTCAACGAGCGCCATCTGCGCCGCGTCCTGTCCTCGTACGTCGACTACTACCAACGCACCCGCACGCATCTTTCGCTCGACAAGGATTGTCCCGACTCCCGCCCGATCATACCACGCCGGATCGGAAAAGTGATTGCCATCCCTCAGGTCGGTGGCCTGCATCACCGGTACGAACGTCTCGCCGCCTGATTCGTCCCGGATTCCTGCTCACCAGTGGTAGCGCCGCGGCCGGTACGCGGTCGTCTGAGGATCTCTGGATCGGAGGCTTTTCGATCTCGATCAGGGGTCCGCCACTTGTGGTTCAGATCGCAGCCCGTCTCACTTAGGCGCGTCGATTCGATACCGATTCTCGCAGCCGCTCGAATTCCGCTTCAGATGGAATTTTTGGTAGGGACACCGGCGAAGCTGCGGTATTTTCGATTGCGGCACACGGGTAGTCCAAACAGGGAATAACGGCAATGCCCTTCCGGATCGCTCTGCTATCCGCCAACGGCCTGGTCGAGTAGGGTCTGGGTCATCTCGATGTGGCGGGGCATTCCGATATGCGTGTAAGTCTCCAGCGCTTCACGAAGTAGCGTTTGCGCTTTTTTGCCATCACCTGGGGCGGCGCGATCGACTAGCATCATTGCGTGGAAGCGGCGTATCTTCGCCTGTGTGTGGCGAATTACTGATTTCCCCAGAATCAACAATTCGCCACACACACGAATAGTTCGGCCGTTGCGGAAGAGCCAGGATGGTCGAAACTCTGGGTTTTTCGTCACTTTCGGAGTTTTTGGTAGCCACAACAACCGGTGATGCCGTTATGATTTAGAATTTTGACCAAACCGCGCGCTATGTCTTCGCGCGACATATCTTCAAGCAGATCGCCGTGATCCGGAATGTCATCGATCGTTATTGCGACCCTGGTTCCGGCCAACGAATCCTCAACATTCGACCGATCGCCGCGCGCCTTCCCTGCTTGCGAGACCGGGATATCCTGACCCTGCTTGAACGAATCGTTGGAATCTGCCGGAGGAACGTTAGTATTGGGCGGATTTCGTGTCAGTATAAAGTATCTGTCTGTGCCAACCGCAAAACCGGCGCTCTTCAACTGATACTGCCAAAAGAACTGCTGAAGCTGATCGTACAAAGCCGAACCATCAACGTTCAGGTAGCGTTCGTCAACCTGCTCGTTGAACGCGTCATCGGCATGAGCCATATCTTGATAGGATTCTTCATCGAAGATGTGCGCAGCCACGAACACCTTTCCACCGGTATCAAGGGTGGATTCAATCTTCTTCGCGAGGCGTGTTTGCCAACTCTCTGAAGAAGCTGTCGAAAGCACGAAATCATTCAATATCAGAACCGCAGGATTATGATCCTGCTCGTTCATGATGTCGATCAGCAAATCGTAATTCGTATCTCCGTATCCGCCGTCGCCCAACACGAGAAATATGTCGTGGCTTCCGATGTGGTCATTGATCGACTGCAACATTGGATCAGGAAACTCGAGACTTCGCAGCCGATCGGATAATCGATCAAAATGGAGATTCCACGTGCTCAGAATCAGCACAAACGCGGCAAATATCAGCGATCCACGGTTTGAACTTATTAAGATCGATAGGCATAACAGGGCGGGAAATAGGCCAATCAACCAATATTGCGCAGTCGCCGCTTCCCAGGAAAATGCGAATATCCAGCTGGCGCAGGCCGACAAAAGACTTACGGCGAAAATAACCTTGGTTCGGAGGAGCCTGCCGAACGTCCTGCCACGATCTATCCGCCAAAAGACAAGCACCGTCGCAACGATCGCAACCAAACCGGCAAAGCCGTAGATCAGGAATACGTCAACGACCGAAACTTCATCAGCTAGCATCGACTGAATCGGATCCGATTCGAATAGAGATCTGGATAATCCGATAGCGCTTCTTGCAAATGACTTCGCTGGTCCCAATTGAAATAGCTGGGGTGGATGCTCCGTCTGTGCATATGAGGTTATCCAATGAAGAAAACCAGACGCGGAATGCGCAGACTCGGACTGAGCGATCCAGACGAAAAGGTAAGCACCTAAGACCGCGAACGAAACGCTAGCACCCCAAACTAGGGCACCTGATAATCGATGCGTCCGTGAGCCCCTGCTGAACAGCGCTAGGGTGATCACGGCCGGCGGGATCATAAAAACGACTGCTTGGTGCAGTAGCGTTGCGGTTGCAAGGGCAACAGCGGCACCGGCCAAACGCCAGCCAGTGGGTGCGTACGTGTCGCTGGCTGTCCAGAACTGTAAATAGACTGTTAGGAAGAGGCAGACGAGAGGATACGGATGATTCTGGAGAGTTAGGAACCAGAATGCGGGCGCCATCGCGACCAGTACTACCGAAGCGCATGCAACAATCGGATTAGCGCCGACCTTGCGCAACAGCATATAGAATAGGGTTAGGGTTGTACACCCAATCAGGATGCCGACGACCTGGAAAACTATAGTAGACGGATATCCGATCAACGCTGCAGACGCGGCTATTAGAATCTGTATCGGATTCCATAGGATGTGATGCGGGTTTGTATTCTGCCAGGGGTCTGGCTGCATCGCGTAAAAGCGATACATGTACCCGTCGTAGTCAAATAACGGCGGACGGGACGCAAGGTAGATTGCGCCGCATGCGATGCTGATAACAACGCCAGGAAGAATGCTGTGCATCCAATTGAGCTGCGAAGGCCGCTCGCTCGTCGCCAAGTTTTCATCAGCAGCGGCGGCGGCGTGCGAATCAGCTACATAACGCGCCATTGTCAATTAGCGCTCCGGCCCGAGGCGTCATCGACAGCTCAAAGGCCGTTCAGGATCGTTATTGCTGAGGGGGTGGAGTCTTGGCGGTATTTTGAGCGCATACGGCATTGAGCCTCTCCACGGTGTAGGTGGTATCGACGAACGCGTCTGTATCGACGGCACGTGACTCGGCGATCTGCTTGAAGAAGGATTGACCACCTTCAGTCGTGACGTTCGGGTTAATCTTATAAGCGGGGTCGCGCAGCGCCTCGTCCAGCGAAATGAAAGTCAAACCGTCAGCGCGCAGCTTCGCCAGCGTTTTGTTCAATAAGAGTGCTTCGAGAGCGCAATCGTGAATCAACAGTATCTGAGCGACGTTCCGTCCAAACAGCTTCTGCGCCAGTTCGCTCGCGGACCTGATGCTGCTTTCGGCGTTGATAATAATGTGCCTCCTTAGCCATTCGATGGATTGTTTGTCATTCAAGCGGGTACAGCGAATATACGCACCATTCCAGGCCCAGTCGTTGTAGTCCGTCGTGACTTCGGCGATTCGATAGCCATTTGTGGCCAAGTATCCCCGGACAGCGTCGCGTTTTACCAGCGTGTTCCCTTCCTCAAGGTAGGGATATCGAAAGACTCGCCGACCGGCAATCAGAGGTGAAACCGAAGATAGACTTTCCAGCAAAACATCCAGTTGGGCGATGTTAGCTTCGAAGGCGGGGGCTTCGACCTGGTCGAGGCTCGAGTGGTGATAAGTATGGTTTCCAAGAGGATTCCCCGCTCGTAGCCACTCTTTCAGAATCGCGATTTCGCCGGGTGTCTCGGAGAGTCCGTAGCCATTGGCAAATCCATAGACGCCGGCGGCGCCATTCGTTTTCAGAGCGCGAATTATACTTCGTGCAATAGAGTCTCGACTCTGGGCTTTAAGGGTGTCGCCATTTTCCGGGATATCGTCCACCGTGATCGCGAGCTGGATTCCGGCGAGTGGCCCTGCCGCCTTGGCCGGTGAGGATTCAGCACGGATGGAAGCCGCAGACGCGGCGAGGATGATTGCGCAAGTGGCAGATACGCTAATTAGCCTGGACAGAAACACGATCCTTTATTCCAGAAGTTCCGAACGGAGACTGGACGTCTGGGGCCGGCAACTCTCCACGGAACTGCCGTATCATCGCCGCAATCCAGCCAAAACGAAGCACCGCACTCGCCACAACATCCTCGTATCCAGCGCGTACGCCTACATACGAGTAGAGAGCATAGCCCAGACACACGAAATTCAAAATTCCATATGCGCCGTATGCCCAGCCGCTGTGCGCGATGATTCTCAGGCAGGATAGCAGCACGCATGGAAGGATCAGGGCTGGCATGATGATTTGCGACGCGGGACCAGCGGTGCGGCCGGGAACCTTGGGCGTGCGTACGAACGCGCTGCGCGCACCTGTGATCGCCTGGCGAAACGACTTGAGCATTCCGGTCATGTTCACGGCGATCAGGAGCAGGTTCATCCCATACACGCGAGGCAGATCCCACCAATCGTAGCCGCAAGCTTCGAGGTCACGGCAATAAACCAGGTAATAGGGAATCGCCGAGAAAATCAGCCACACCACCGGCAGTCGCTTCGCGTCCGGAAATGGGATCGCGATAGTCAGCAGCATAGCCCCCGCGGCCGCGACCGACGTCAGCATGTTCAACCGTATCAGCGATTCTGGCAGCCGCCGCAGCCGGTTCGAACCGGTCAACGCATATCGGATTACCTTGGGCACAATGAGCAGTGGACCGTTCGCCCATCGGCGCCGTTGAATCACAAGTGCGCCAAAGTCTGGCGGCGTCGCCGAGTAAGAAAGCCGCTCGGGATAGCAATATATTTTCCAGCCGCGAACAACCAAATCGATCGTTGACTCAGTATCTTCGACCAGCGTCCGGTCATGAATGTAGCGCCGAATCGGATAGCCGCGTTCCTGCACGACTTCACAAATGTCTTCCAGTGCGGAGCGCCGCAGAAGAGCGTTCGCGCCAACCCAGAACGAGCTGTCAAAGAGCGTCGAGCCCTGCGTGCCAAACCATTGGAGATCGGTCTGTGCGCCCGCGACGCGTTCGAGCAGACCTGGACTGTTCGGGACCGCGCTGAACGGGGTCTGGACTACGGCGAAGCGTGCCGACGCCGGCTTGTCCATGATATGCGTGAGCTGCAAGGCGTAGTCGCCGAGCAGCATGCTGTCGGCGTCGAGCGTGATTATGTAGTCGACGTCGCGCACATGAATCTGGGCGTGTTCATTCGCACATTCTTCGAGATGCAGCGCGCCGTTGCGGATAACCTCGCGAAAGTTCCGCCCGAACAGCCCCATATAGCTGTTCAGATTCATCGCCTTGTTGGCGGCGTGCGACAGATTAACGTAACGCTTGCGTTCGAAACTCGCGAATGGCACAGCGAACAGGGCCGCAAGCCGCCGATACTCGCGGCGGAAACGGGCTTCGCTTGAAGCCGCAGCCGGTCTTGATGCGAGCGAATGGAGTTCCGCGGCGCGACCGCGATGCGCGAGCGCGGGTTCCAGAAGAACACGATTCAGGTACAGGGCATCGTAATGATCACGCGCTTTATAGGAAGCCGCCTGGGATTCGAGCCATGACGCGACCTCGCGGTAGAGCTTCGCGAGCTGGCGGCATTCCGCAATGTGAGAAATCTTGTGTGCCGTCAGGCGTCTTTCAAATGCTTCCAGCTCGCCCGCGTAGCGGCGTTTGCGAGCCCGGAACATGGCGTCCAACTCGCGAACCAGCGCGCGGGTGGCGGCAAGATCCCTTGCGTCCTGCATCGTCGAGGGATTTGGGGGATCGTCGATGAGAAGCACCACCCTCCGATCCGGGTACTCGGTCAGTGCCGCTGACATCAGCGTCATCCGCACCACCCGCACTTCCTCTCTGTACGATGGAATCAGTATCGCAAGCGGATGTGGATAATCATTTTGATATATAGCCTCAAGTTCATCGCAGGTAGGGCGGCGATGAGTAGTCATGCGTTTGTAGTAGGCCCACCGGGTGATTTGGTAGAAGAGCGTGCCCCACATCAGGAACGCAACGGCGATCGCAAAGAGAGTATCCGCCGCAGCAAGCTCAAAATGAGCGCTGCTCACGCGGTTCACGACGAGATGAATCAGCCCGTACATTGCGAGAGTCATCACCGGCAGGCTAAAGGCGATACAGTAACGTGTTAAACGCAGCTCGCGCGCGACGTCGATCGGCGAGTGGACGACGGTCTGAGTACCTCGCAGGCGTGATTTGGGTAGCGATACGGGTGCGGCGGCCATAATGATGGAAGTTGGTTCTCGGTTTTCTCGAAGGGTTTTGAGTGTGGTGATGCTTAGTTTGGGCCGTCGATCACGAATCGCCCTCGGCGGCGAAGGAAAAGCCGGTGGTGGGTGGAGACAGCCGAATCTCGACCATCGGCGGGTTGTTCGCTATCGATGGCCAGATCGCCGTGAAACCTTCAACTCGCGCTCGTGAATAGTGGATTTCCAGCAGGCGATCATCTTTCCAGGTGCTCTGGACACCCACAGCTCTTGTTGCAAGCAGCACCGGGTCGGCCGATGGCGCGACTTGGCCCCCGCGCGGAACTACATAGACTTCGACCGAGGCGCGCATGTAAGGAAGGAGAGGTTGGTATCGAATCGTCACTGCGTCATGGCGCGAGTCGGGCGACGTAACTCGCGCCACTTCCTGCTGGCGGGCCGGCATTGCGAAAACGGCCAGCGCTCGTCCGAGGAACGGGGAAGCTATTCCCAAGGCGAAAAGGATCGCGAAGTTCAACCGGCGCAGGTGAGATGGCATATCAACTCTGGCCTTCCGCGTTAGTACGCGAGATCAAGCGACTCAGTGGGGCCTTTGAGGGTTCGGTGGCCTTCAACGACATCACAGGGAGCGTGGGGCCGCCGGTACACGGCAGCTCGACGGACGGCGCCAGTCGCACCTCGACGTAGTGGCCGCCCAAAACGGCGTCGTCCGAATGCCAGAAGTTCGAAAACTTCTGTACGCATCCGCGGCTGTATCTGAATTCGAGCATACCCGTGCGAGTCCACGTGACGCTGGCTGGCTCCGTCATTTTGGTTATTCGCAACACCGCGCCCCAAGATGGGGCTGGTTCGCCCTTGGGCACGAGGTACAGGTCGGACTCGCCGGTGATCAATCTGATTTTGGGCTGCACGAAGACCGCGTCGATCTGATGATCGGGCGAAGTAACGCGAGCAACCTCGTGCTGATTGAGGTCGATCGCGTAATCGTGGATGGCCTTGATTCCCGCCGCCGTCAGCAATCCCACCAGGAATATGGTGAAGAATGCGATGGGCGGTGCCATGGCGGCCGCTCGTGGCTCTGTGGTCATTGTCGGGTGGCTCCCTCGAATCTAGAAGATGTATTTCAGCGACAGGCCAAAATTCATCGAGTTCCAACCCACGGAGCCGTTTCCCGTCCAGTATGTTTCCAATTCAATCCCCCTTACCGGTCGAAGTCCCAGTGCGAAAGCGGCTGATACGCCTGGCCCGCTCGACGGTCCGTTTGAGAGCGGTTCGGTTTCGCGCACTGCATCGTAGCTGAATCCAAGCTCCGAGTGCCCGTAGATCCACACCCGGTCGAACGTCAGCGCTGAAAAGATTCCATTCGACAACGCGCTCTGAGGCGCCCAGTAGCCGCTTTGTGCGCTGTGTGCGAAGGCGGTGTAACTGAAGCGATATCCGACCTCGAGTTTGCTGCCCGCAAGTTCGAAAGTGTATTGCGGCGTGAGCGCGAAATCGTTCGAGCTGTTGCCGTCGGTGTAGATGTGATGATGTGCTTCGGCGTCGGTGCTGATGTGCTCACTCAGGTCATCGGAGAAGCTCAAGCCGAAGTCCGTCTGCCTGATGTTTGCCGCGAGCGTCTTCGCCGAGGCCATAAGCATCTCGCGCGCAATCATGGTGGTGACGGTCGCACCGGCGTAATTGAAATGCGCCGCAAACGAGCCGACCGGGTCGTTCGATTGCATCGCGCGTGCGTTGCCTAAGCCGCCGCCGATGCCCCATCGCTCGGAAAAATCCTTGCTGAATGCAAGCGTCGTGATCTCGGCCGCTTGGACTTCGCTCGGAGCCTCGGCCTGCACCCAGTCTCGACGCAGCGACACCATAAAACCGTGGAAGGGGGCGGTCGCGATTGAGGTAGTCGTGAGATTCACGTAGTGCTCAGAATCGCTGTAGTAGTCGAACTGCGACAAGAGCGTGGGGCGATCGTCGAGCTCGGCATCGGCAGCCTCGTCCTTGGAGTCGTCCTTATCGTCATCGTCGGCGCTGTCATCGTCGGAGCAATCGCTATCTTTATCGCTGCCGGCTGATTCGGATTTGGCAACGGCATCATCGCGATCCGAGCCGTCGCGGTTGTCGTCGGAGTCCTTGTTGGCGTCGGACCTCGAAGGCTTGGCCCTCGCCTGCGTATTATTATCCGATTGATCGTCAGCACTGTCGGAATCATCGTCGCAGTGCTTATTTTGCTCGACGTCCGCAATGCTCTTGGGCTGAGTCGTAGGCACATTTGAAACGAGAGCCGAAGCCGCCGACACGCGGGACGCGAGCCCGACGATTGCGACCACGTAAATGAGTGTGATCGCAACGCGCAACGCGTAGCCGCGTTGCGCTGCCATTCGCTTGCGGACTGAATCAGTTTCGCTCACCAACCCGCGACCAGATCGGGCCATCGATGCATAGACGAGTTTGTCAACGCTTTTGTTCAATTCAGTCGTCCGAAAGAACAACCAATGAAAAGACCTTACCGAGCCAATGATTAAGGGCGCTCCAAGGCCGCGCTTTCAACATCCGGGCGAGACGATTACCTCCGTTCGATTGGAAAATGAACCATACGTGAATCGGGAACTAGTGTCTATCAAAATGTTGACAAAGTCCTCAAGCTTCGATCACTGGACCTTTAGCCGAAACCGGGCGCGCCTGCTTTCGCACTTTGAAAGTGCGACGGCCCGGGGTCCCCTACTAACTGCGCCTTCTCAAAACCTGGTTTGCGCCGCGGCGGCCGTCAGTCAGAACCAGTTCATCACGCCCCTCAGGCTATGCGAGGCCGTTTAGATTTGTGAAGGAATTCGGGCCGGACCAAGTTTTGAGAAGCGACAGGCCATTCGGCTTTCCCGAATAAGGCCGCTCGCCAGTGTAATAGGTCAGGTTCTGTGCCTCGAGTGCCTTGCTCTGCGACTCGGTCGATGGCCGTGCGCTCGTCGCAGCAGGTGTTTCGCCTGAATGGGATGCTGATCGATCTGGGGTCCTGCGCCTGCCGTGCTGATCGCGCGCGATGCTATGGCAGTAGAAGGAGTCTCGGCGGGTTGCTGAACAGCCGCGGCTGGACGCGGAGAAATGGCAACGCTCGATGAACTGTAAGCTGGATGATGAACGGCCGTGCGCATAATTCCGATCCCCCACGCGATACAGGGGAGCATAACTCCGATGAGCAACACTGCCAACGCAATCTGTCGCCACATCAGGAGTGTTTTCGCGAGAAGTGCTTTTATGGCTGATGTGCGAGGAACCGAAGTCTCGATTACTCCGCTCTCCGCCAACTCGAAATCACGGATGAAGCGCGAGACCACTTTCGGTGCGTCAAGGCCGAGGAAAATCGCATAGCGGCGGAAGAACGGCAGAAGGTAGAGCTGATCGGGGATGGCGTCGTAGCTGTCGCTCTCGATCATTCTCACGTAATAGGCTGGAATGCGTGTCTGGTCCGCAACCTGCTCTCGCGAAAGACCGCGATGCTCGCGAGCCTCGGTTATGAGTTGGCCGAGCGTCTGATCAGCTTCGCGACCCACCCCCGCAGCCCCGATCGGCAACAAGTGCTCGATGGTTGCGTCGGGATGCTCGACGCTGACTAAGGTGTCTCCGGTTTCCACTCCGAACGAAAATTTCGCCGGTGCGTCGCTCAGATCATGGTGAACTGCGCCCTCCGGCAGCTCATCGCACACGACGTCATCGTCGCTCAGGCAAACTATTTTGGTCGGGGTTTTGAGATCGCTTGCCGCGTCTCTGGAGAAACTACGCAAGAGGGACCTGACAACGGCCATCCTCCACCTCCTCAACCCCCTCATCTTCAGCTGGCCGAAGTCAGCTGTCGCGAACCAGAATATTGTCACAAACGTCAACCAATCTGAAGTACAGCATTAGAAATTAGTAGTCAGCCTAGGAGTGAGAGTGTCATTCACTTGCCACACGACTTCGGATCAGCACTGCTACTTTCATGATTGGTAGACGCGGAGTTTTGTTGCGTGAGAAGTAATATCAAGAAGAAAGACGATAGATTGGAACATGGCTGAAGAATATTGACGAGATGTAGTCGCATTACGTTCAACAGTTCGATGAGCAAATAAGACTCCTCAAGACCATGTAGCTCCCGAAATCCTGGATTCCTCTCGTCGAGCGGCCAGCCGAGTGACGTCTCAATCGAGGGTTGTCGCTCCTCAAAACCTAATCCGCGCACGGAGACGCAAAGGGTGGTCCGCACGGCTTGCGGCGGCGTGGATGAGTTCGAGGTGTTAGCCCGATCATGGCCAGCGTGATCAGATCTGGCCCGACTCTGCATTAACGCGCCGTCTTGAGTCGCCCGCGGCCGCAAGCGACGCGCAAGGTTGATGCGGCGGACTTCGGATCGGAAAAGCGGCCCCAGAACGGTCATATAGCGCTCTCCTTGAGCCGCCGGACACGGAGGCAGCGCGATGCGTCACTCGGTGATCGCAATGAGTGGAGCGCAGACTGATTCTTCCAACGTGCAGGATCGGCTGTGGTTGGGCAGGGTTGCGCCTGAGCCCAACCCATAGCGTCGCAATCTGCGCAGCCCGGGAGCGCTTGAGCTGGGCCCAATATGACTGACCCTGTGGGCCAGCGTCTGCCCTCGACCGCTCCTTGGCATACTCGCGGTGACCGAACGTCATGGCTTGATTGCGAAGAAAAGTCCGCCACGACTGTCCCGGCCGTCTGCCTCGTGCAGGCAGGTAGCGTGACACGGTGGCTTCGGAGACGCTGAAACCGAGCATCAGAAGTTCACCATGGATCCGCGGCGCACCCCAGAGAAAGTTCTGACCGGCCATCTGCGCGATCAGTTGGCGAACTTCGCTGGACACCCTCGGGCGCCCACCGCGCCAGCGCAAGGCCGTCTCGGGCTGGACGATGATCAGGCTGTCACGCCATTTGGGCCACCAGCGCGAGAACAAGATCCAAATCAGCCGATCTCAACGGCGAAAGCACTGGCGACGAGTTCGGCTGCGCTCCAGCACGGCGATTTGATGGCGAAGCGCGATCGATTCCAACAGCAGCGCCGTGCGGGTTCGAGGTTCGCCGCTTCGGGCCACCAGGAATGATTCACTCGTCGGCATCCTCATGCACCGCAGGCTATCCTCAGCCCATCGAAACCACCAACGAATTCGCGCGGATTAAGTTTTGAGGAACCACAGGGCATCGATCTGACGCTTCCAACTGGCTATTAAATCTCCGGCGTTCATCGCGGTTGCTTCAAGCTGCGTGAGCCGACCGATCCGACAATCAATCGCTCGCTGCCAGCATGATCAGAGGCTCGCACTTCAGATGTTTCAAATGGGTCCTGGAATTCGAACACTGGTGTCCAAAAATTCGAACATGCCTTGGCCGTGTCAGAAACAAAGCGCGAACACAACGGTCATTTGCTTAACAAAGTTGGCCTGTCCACGCTTCGCCACCTATGGCACCGCACTTGCGCGGAAGGAAGGATAATAAATATGCGATCCGTTTGCTGTCGGCTCGGCTAGTATGATCCTACAGCGGGAAGAACCTAACGACCGGTCGACATCGGCGAAATGGGTCCACAAGGCTTGCGAATCCTCGCGTCGACTAAACCTTTTGAATTCGTGCACCTCGATTTTCGTCAGAAGAGGGGCAGCTCGATGAAGGGCCGCCTTAGTCAGATAGCGCAGGATCCCAAACGGCCTGGGTGTCAACAGGATGCGCTCATCGTTGCTCGTATCCCAGCGGCGCCCCAGACACTGGTTGGCGGTGTTGAGCCGGAATGGCGGGAGACCTTTCGTTGATCGCGTTGAAGTGGTCTTTTACTTTCGAACTTTCTCGACCCCACAGACCGAATAGGAACTCCTTATTACACCAAATAAGAACTTCAAGAGAGCGATTGCATATCTGGATTACCTTAACCTCGCTACACGCGAGCAGAGAAACGGCAAGGAGCCAACCCCAACAAAGACCCCCGTCGCAGAAGTACCACGCAAGTGAACCGCGAAGATTTCACATTTGCCAGCCAAATGTCGGCCTATTTCCGGCAGCTTTGCTGGATCGGCGTTTGGACGGCTCAACCGCGGGCGTAGCCTGAAGGGAGCAAGTGATGCGGTCCTACGATAAAAATCAGAACCACTGGGCGATCATCTTAGCGGGCGGAGAGGGAAAGCGCTTATCTTCGCTGACGCAGCGGATCGCCGGTGATGGCAGGCCGAAACAGTTCTGCTCTGTGATCGGCGATTCATCGTTGGTCGAGCAAACACGCCGTCGCGTTTCCCTATCCGTCGCAGACGACCACACCCTGGTCGTGTTGACTCGCGCACATGAGGGTTACTACGGACCGCTGCTTGGAGATATGCGGCGGCAAAATCTCGTGATTCAGCCCGACAACCGTGGCACCGCCGCAGCGATCCTCTATTCGCTACTCCGATTGTCAAAATTGGCGCCCACCGCATATGTAGCGTTGTTTCCTTCGGATCACTTCGTAAGCGACGACGGGCGTTTCATGCGCCACGTTGATCTGGCCTTCGATGCCGTCAGACTCCGACCCGAGTTGACCGTGCTGCTGGGCATTGCTGCAGACAGCAGCGAAACTGCGTACGGCTGGATCGAACCCGGGCAACCGGTAGGCACGGAGCACGCAGGCATTTTCGATGTTCATCGGTTCTGGGAGAAACCGTCGGCGGAATTGGCCGAACGACTTCTTGATCGCGCTTGCCTGTGGAACAGCTTCGTGATGGTTGCCCGGTTGTCCACGCTCTTGGGACTTATCATGGTATCCGCGCCGGAACTCTACCGTTCCTTCGCACTCGTAAGTCGGGCACTCCTGACCAGCTCGGAGGAGCGATCTGTCGAGTTCTTGTACTCTTCCATAGACGTTATGGACTTCTCGCGGGACGTTTTGGCCAGGTGTCCGATCAATCTTGCTGTGCTTCCGGTTCACGGATGCGAATGGAGCGATCTCGGCGAGCCAGTGCGCGTGATCGACGTCTTGACCCGTCAGAGAATCCAACCTCGATGGAACGCGGCCTGATACATGGGACGATATTTCGTAAAATTCTCTGCCCAGTCGATTTCAGCGATAACTCGAGGGCGGCGCTTGGCTAGGCTGCCGAGATCGCTCGAAAAGACGACGCTGTCGCTACTCATAATCCCGTCGGCGCCGTAAACGTTGGAGTTTCTTCACCGACCGCCTTACCTTGGCGGGCATGGTCACGATCTTGTCCGCCATCGTCTCTGGTTTCGTTTCGGTTTCGGTGTCGGGTCTCCCTGGAACTGGAGGTGCTGGCCCGGCGCAGGGTAGCAGACACTGTCAACTAAGTGACCATCGACGACCTTGGTTATTGACGGAACAAAAACGCGTTTGACGGGAGATGAGCAGAGTGAAAATTTGCGCATAGGGCTGCCGCCTATGGGAAGTTCGCCCCGCTTCAGGAGCTTGTAGATCGTGCTCCGATGCGGATGCAGGTGAACCGAGAGATCGGCGACCGTGAAGAGGAAACCTTCGTTCGCATTCAAAGTCTCATAGCGCGCCGCGCGCGCAGACTCGTCACTCTCGCGCTAGGACTCGGCCTGTTAGCGATCGTCGCCGTGGGCGCTCGCTGGTTGTGGATCGCTGTGCACGTGGCTGCCGGCTACGCGGCCAAGGTCACCTGCTCGCTGGCCCTCAACTCCGGTCAGAACGCGGCCCAAGTGTTTCGGGACTACGTGTCCCTCGAGATCGCACCGCTCGGGCCGGCGTTGCGCGTCTCGGTATCCGAGCGCGGAGCCGAAGCGAGCGCGCTCGGGCTGATCCACGTGCGCGCGGTGTACCGGCGCGGCCTCGGCTGTACGCTGGTACCTGATGGGAGCGAAGAGCGGCTGGCGCTGGCGCAGGGAATCGATCTGCCGCGCCACAGGCTCGACCCGGCCGTGCCGTGGCCCGACGGCGGCGCGGGGCCCGCGGCGCCGTCACCTGAAGTCGCAGCGGCGATCGAGCGCGCCTTCCGCGAGCCCAACCCGCCCGAGCCCGGTCGCGTACGCCAAACGACGGCCGTGGTGATTGTACAAGACGGCCGACTGGTGGCCGAGCGCTACGCGCCGGGCTACGGTCCCTAGACGCCGATGCTCTCGTGGTCGATGGCGAAGAGCGTCTCGGCGACACTCGTCGGTATCATGGTGGGTGACGGCCGGCTGGCGCTGCACGCGCCGGCACCGGTGCCCGAGTGGTCGGCACCCACCGACCCCCGCCACGCCATTACGCTCGACCAGCTCCTGCGCATGTCGAGCGGGCTTGCCTTCGACGAGCATTACGGCGCAATCAACGATGTCTCGCGCATGCTCTTCACGAAGCCCGACACGGGCGCCTTCGCCGCATCGAGCCCGCTGGAGGCGCCGCCCGACACGAGGTGGTCCTACTCGAGCGGCACAGCGAACGTGGTGGCGCGGATGCTGCGCGACGCCTTCGGTGGCGATCTCGCGGCCCTCGTGAGCTACGCCAATGAGCGCCTGTTCGATCCGGTCGGGATGACGAGTGCCTTTATCGAGCCGGACGCGTCAGGCACGCCGATCGGTTCTTCGTTCACCTTCATGACCGCCCGTGATTGGGCCCGCCTGGGCGAACTCCACCGGCGCGATGGGGTCTGGAACGGGCAGCGCATCCTGCCCGCCGGTTGGGTGCGATACGTGACCACCCCAACGCCTGCCGCACCCAATGGTCAATACGGCGCCTTCTGGTGGCTCAATGCGGGGGCACCCCAGGACCGGTCGCGGCGCATGTGGCCGGGCGTGCCGACCGATGCATACGCCGCGACCGGGCACAGCGGCCAGTATGTGGTCGTCGTGCCGTCGGCGAAGCTTGTCGTCGTACGGCTCGGGCTCTCCTTCCCTGACGACGGCAACGAGGGCGTCGCCGAGCTCGTGGCCGACGTGATGCGCGCGCTCCGCTGAGCCGGCGACGAACAGCGCCCTCGGCTCACGGCGGTCGCACCCGCGCTGAGGTAGACTCTTCGGTTCCGCATATCTGGTCGCTTCAGGTACCGAAAACTGACGCGCGATCCGCCGCTGCTTCCTCAAAACTCCATCCACGCCGAAAACACACGAGTTTCGCGCCGCGCCGCGCGGCAGATGAATTTCCCTGCTCCACCCTGAAAATTCCCTGTTATATCGAAAAAATTCCCTGTTCCTCCAAAATAATTCCCTGTTCGGTTGAGTAGGGAATTTCGTCAAAAACCCGAGGGAAGACAAGACTTATTTGGTCCCAATTCGACCCCAAGGCCGCCGAAATCGCGATAATTCCCTCTATTTTCCCTGATGATCAGGGAATTTGACGCTGAGAGCAGTTCGCATCAGACTGCATCATCCGCCAACGAGTCTCAGCTTTGAGGCATTCTCCGCGCAAGTTCGCAATCGAGGCTTCGCGGAGACCGAGCAACTTCTTGGCGTCGAGGTCGACCTGAACTCTGCATCAACACTGTCCAAAATCATTGCTGAGACGGAGCAAGTTTTCCTTTCCCGTAGCCCTGATGCCAGCCTCCGGAAATATCGTTTCCATGGAAGGGTTTCCCAGAAAACGGTGATTCAGAAGTGTATATCGCCACAAAAAAGTTGGAAGCTTTGGGGTCTCCTAGTTGATAGGTGTCGAGGAAGGTCGAGTAGTCGAAGTTCGTAATAGGTCCGGACAACGCTGCGAAGTCGATTCTTTTGGTCTGTTCGAACAAGTAAATGCCGTATCGATCCGAAACCACCGGGATGTGCGGAGCGCGATATGGTTGCAGGACACGCATCGCTTTGATTCCCGAATCACTCCCGGACTCCACGTAGCCCGCGGCGCGGAGCAGATCACCGGGAATGTTTCCCGCGATCCAATGCCGCACGGGAGCATTCCCTCCCGCAGCAACCGGGTCCGGCCAGGATCCGTTGGCATTTCCATCGAGGTCCAGCATCATCAGGGTATAGAATTTTGTCGCATCGGCTCCTTTCCATCGGACCACGGGAGCGGTGGGTATGTCCGATTGGAGAAAGAGATTTCCGCAACTCACCGCCCCTGTATAGCGGCGGTCTTTCACCGCGAACGTCACCTCCAATGGCGGCTCCGAGCACCCGTAGCTCAACTCTCTCGCAGAAGCGAGACGAGGGATTCCAAACAGCACGCAAAAGATGAGCAACGCGAGTAGCGGTGTTTGCTTATTCATCTGACTTGCAGCCAGGCTCCGGCGCGATCTCGCCTAGCGCGCGGACGGTAACGAGGCCGGGCCCCTTAGTCCTGGCAAGGAACATGTTCATTGTCACGTGGTGGTTCTTGCCGATCGTCACTGCCCCTGTCGGTGATTGGATCACCAGCCCTTCCAGCGCGTCGATCATTGCTTCTTTGTCGACTTTGCCGGCCTTCTCAAGTGCCGCCTTCATCGCAATCAGGGCGTCGTAGTGCGTCATCACGTAGTTCGAGACCGTAGCATCAGCGCCGGCTTCGGCCTTGACCTTGGCGACAAACGCCTTGACCGACGGCATGTCGCTTGAGGCGACGAACGGCACGACAACGAACATGTTCTGACCCTTGCCACCGAAGGCGGGGAGGTCGGTCTCAGACAAGCCGAGGAAGGCGACCGTGATGTCATTCAGGAGTCCGAGGTCATGCGCCTGCGGGATGAAGCTTAAGCCATTGCCTTTAAGCGCGAACAACAGAACCTTCGCCTTAGTCGCGGCGATCCGCCCGATCAGAGTGGCGAAATCCGTTTCCTTGCCGGTGGTGAACTCCTTGCCAAGAATGTGGCCGCCGAGCCTTAGGATGATTGGCTGCGCGTCCTCGAACATCTTCTGCGGCCAGGCATGGCCGGCTCCAAGCATGTAGTAGGTATTACCGAAGGTCTGGTTCATGTAGGGCAGCAGCTGGGCGAGTTCCTGATTGGGAACGCTGCTGAACGAGAAAATGTAGCGGCTGCATGCGCCTCCCTCGTAGTTGGTGGCGTAGAGCAGCGGCGTTTTCATCCGCTCGATCGTAGGCTTGATCGCATTTAAGTTTCTTGAGGTGATCGGCCCGACCACGGCGAGCACGCCGTCGCGCTCGATCAGCTTGCGCGTCGCCTTCACCGCCACCGCCGGATCGGTTCGGTCGTCTTCGTAGATGACCTCCAGCGGCCGGCCGAGGATGCCGCCGGCGGCGTTTATTTCCTTCGTGGCAAGGTCAAGGCCGAGCTTTGCTTGTATCCCGTAAAGCTCTACGCCACCCGAGAACGGCAGCACCGCGCCGATCTTGATCGAGTCGGCGGCCGCTGCGCTGGTCGATTTCACCGGCCCGGCGCAACAAATTAGCAATGCAAACGAAAAAAGACAGACGGATTTACGTAGATCTCGCCTCATGTGGCTCTATCTCCATTTTCCTCGTCGATAATCGTCTCGATCCTGGAGCGAATCCACTGCCGCATCAACTCCTCGACGCTTGCTCAAGCGCGCCAAATCTCTCCAACTTGATTGTAACGACCCGGTGCAGTACTTAGAGGTGACGCCTCACGCGACTGAAGGCCGGCGTCAACTTACTGCCGGCAGTCAACACTTGACAAGAAGTCACTGCTCGACGCGTCCGTATGGGGAAATTGCGTGGACTTAAATACCATCGGGGAGATTGCGCGTCCGAATCCTGCAGACGCTACGATCGATTGGCGCGAGGGAGACGCATGGCTCGCGGGAGGCACCTGGCTGTTCTCCGAGCCGCAGCCGCATCTGCGCCGCCTGATCGATCTGCAAGGCCTCGGCTGGCAGCCGTTGACCGTCAGCGAGCAAGGCCTCGAGATTGCCGCCACTTGCCAGATTGCCAAGCTCGTCGCCTTGAGCGCACCGGCGGATTGGACCGCCGCGCCATTGATTGGTGAGTGCTGCCGCTCGTTCCTTTCGTCGTTCAAAATCTGGAACACGGCCACCGTCGGCGGGAACGTCTGCATGTCGCTGCCGGCGGGTCCGATGATTTCGCTGACCGTCGCGCTCGAGAGCATTTGCAGAATCCTGAATCGCGATGGCGGCGAGCGGCGCGTGGCGGTCGAGGATTTCGTCACCGGCAACCATAAGAATGGGTTGCAGCCGGGCGATTTGCTCAGAAGTATCGATCTGCCGGCCTCCGCTCTGCGCAAGCGAGCCTGCTTCCGCCGAATATCGCTGACTCATCTGGGGCGATCGGCCGCGTTGCTAATCGGCACACTGGACCGGCAGGACGGAGTCTTCATGCTGACGGTTTCCGCTTCGACAGAGCGGCCGCATCGGCTCAAGTTTTCGAAACTTCCCGGCGCGGACGGTCTGCGCGCCCGGCTCGAACGTGAAATTCCGAAGTTCTTTGACGACGTTCATGGAACGCCGGAATATCGCAAGCACGTGACTTTTTATTTCGCGGAAGAGATTCGGCGCGAACTCTCGAACAAGGTGCAGGCGTGAGTTACCTCGTCAACGGCAAAACTTTCTCCGAAGAGCCACGGCCCGGCCAGTGCCTGCGAACTTTCCTGCGCGAGATGGGATGGTTCGGAGTCAAAAAAGGCTGCGACGCCGGCGACTGCGGCGCCTGCACGGTGTGGCTCGACGGCGTCCCCGTTCATAGCTGCCTGATCCCGGCCTTTCGCGCCGACGGCCACAAGGTGACCACTATCGAGGGCCTCGCGCAGAACGGGGAACTGCATCCGATGCAAAAGGCGTTCATGCAAGCCGCGGGCTTCCAGTGCGGCTTCTGCACGGCCGGCATGATCATGACTGCCGCGAGCCTGCGCGAAGAAGACATCAAGGACCTGGCGCGCTCGCTCAAGGGCAATCTTTGCCGATGCACCGGTTATCACTCGATCGAAAACGCGATCCACGGCGTCAAATCCGTCGAGGAAGACCAGCCCGGCAAGTCTTGCGGCGCGGACTTGCTGGCGCCGGCCGCGGAAGCGATCGTCACCGGCAACGTCCGCTACACCCTCGACACCGCGATCGACGGCCTGCTGCACCTGAAACTGCTGAGGTCGCCGCACGCCCACGCGCGCATCAAGGCGATTCGCAAGGATGCCGCCCTGGCCGTTGCGGGCGTCCGCGGGGTGTACACGTGGGAGGACGTGCCGCGGCTCCTGTTCACCTCGGCCACTCACGACGACTATCACGTCGATCCCAACGACACCTACATCCTCGACAACGTGGCGCGTTTCGTCGGCCAGCGGGTCGCCGCCGTCGTGGCGGAAAGCGAGGCCGCGGCGGAACAGGGATGCCGCAAGATCGAGATCGATTACGAGCTGCTGCCCGCGGTCTTCGATCCGGAAGAAGCGATGAGCAAGGGCGCGCCCGTCATCCACGACAAGGGCGCGGAGTCCCGCATCCGGCGCCCCGGGGATAATATCCTGCTCGAAATTCACGGCAACGTCGGCGACGCCGAGGCGGGATTCAAAGCGGCTGACGTAATCCACGAGGGCACTTACACCACGCATCGCGTCCAGCACGCGCATCTCGAAACCCACGGCTCGATCACATGGCTCGACAAGGATCGGCTCAACGTCCGCACCAGCAGCCAGACGCCGCACATCACCAAGCAGAAGCTCTGTTACCTTTTCAATCTCATGCCCGACAGCGTTCGCGTCTTTTGCGAACGCGTGGGCGGCGGCTTCGGCGGCAAGCAGGAAGTGCTGACCGAAGACATCTGCGCGTTTGCCACTTTGAAGACCGGCCGTCCGGTCAAGCTCGAGTTCACCCGCGAAGAGGAATTTATTGCCGCGACCACGCGCCATCCGATGAGCGTCAAGATGAAAGTCGGTGCGCGACGCGATGGCACTCTGACGGCGATGGAGTTGCGCGTCGTCTCCAACACCGGCGCCTACGGCAATCACGGCGGCGAAACCTTGTATGCCGCGTGCGGCGAAGCGGTCGCCGTGTACCGCTGCGCCAACAAGAAAGTCGATGGCTACACCGTTTACACCAACATGGTGCCGGCCGGCGCGATCCGCGGCTACGGAATGACGCAGACGATTTTCGCCGTCGAGTCCGCGATGGACGAACTGGCGCGCAGCCTGAAGATGGACCCGTACGAATTTCGCCGCCTCAACGTGGTCAAGCCCGACGACCCGATGATTGCCGAGAGCAACGCCGCGACTGACACCGAGTTTGGCAGCTACGGCCTCGACCAGTGCATCGACCTCGTGCAGGCCGCCATGACGCGCGGCAACGGCGTCAAGCGTCCGCCCGGCGCCGACTGGCTCGAAGGCAGCGGCATGGCGATTTCCATGCATGGCGCGGTGCCCCCGACCGAGCATCGTTCAGAGGCGCGGCTCGGCCTTGGCGCAGACGGCAATTATCACCTCGCGATCGGCACCGCCGAGTTCGGCAATGGAACCACGACGGTTCATCGGCAAATCGTGTCCAGCGTACTCAACAGCACCGCCTCGCGCGTGCGGGTCATCCAATCCGACACCGATAGCACCGGCTACGACACGGGAGCGTTTGCCAGCGCGGGCACGGTCGTGGCGGGGAACGCGGCGCGGCTGGCGGCCGAAGCGCTGCGGGACAGGATGCTGAACTTCGCCTCGAAAAGTTATTCCGTCGGCCGAGACGCCTGCCGCCTCGAGCACGACGCCATCTTCTACAACGACACGCGCGTTGCGCTGGCGGATTTGTTCGCGGCGTCGCACAAGGCTGGACGTCCGCTGGAAGTTGTCCGCAAGGCTTACGGAACTCCGCGCAGCGTCACGTTCCAGGTGCAGGGTTTTCGCATCGCGGTCAATCGCATCACCGGTGAAATCGTCATCCTGCAGAGCGTTCACGGCGCCGACGGCGGCGTGATCATCAACCCGATGCAGTGTCGGGCGCAGATCGATGGCGCCGTCGCACAGGGGGTTGGCTGGACGCTCCAGGAAAAGATGGTCTTCGATGACAGCGGACGCATGATCAATCCGACCTTTCGCAACTACCGCATTCCGGCCTATGCCGACGCTCTGGAGCGCACTGAGATCTATTTCGCCGACACGCACGACGCGTTCGGCCCGCTCGGCGCCAAGTCCATGAGCGAGGCGCCGATCTATCCGATCGCGCCGGCGCTGGCCAACGCGCTGACTGATGCCACCGGCATCCGCTTCCACGACTCGTCGCTGACGCCCGATCGGATTTACCGGCGCATTTTCGAGAGCAGCCAAAAACAAGGCGCGTGAGCGTCGGATGAAGCGCTCTCTCAGCCGGCATGTGCTCGCCACGGCGGGGATGCTGTGCGCGATCAGCTTCCTGTTGTCTTTGCCGCGTGATGCATCCGGCGCCGCCGCTGTCCCGCAGCCTGTTTCGTCATCGAGCCCGCCCGCCGCGAGCCCGGCCGCATCAAGTACGCCGTCGTCGTCGGTCGCGGGGTCGCTCGCCAGCGATACGGTCCCGCCGATAAGCGCAAACCCCGGCGCCGCCAACATCATTCCCGGAACGGGTTTGCTGGGCCGGCTGATCGGACTCGACAATATTCCCGGAGTTCGCGTCGGCGGCTTGTGGATCGGCAACGCGGACTATCTGTTCACCGGCGGAGTGCAGCCGCGAACGTGGAGCTTCAACAGCGTGCTCTTTCTGAACTTGAACATCGACGCCGAGAAGCTGGCGGGCATTCCCGGCGGCTCGCTGGATGCGGAACTGCTCCAGTTCAACGGCGAGGACGCCAACGACAAGGCGGGCGTCGTCACCTCATACGACGGGCTGACGGGCCCGAAACCGTTCGTTCGCACCCAACTGTACGAACTCTGGTGGCGGCAGAGCCTGTTCGCCGACAAAATTGTAATTCGAGTCGGCAAAACAGTGCCGACCTGCGACTTCAACAACGTCACGCGGGCTGTTCCCACCGCGGATGCCAGTCTCCAAATCCCGGCGGTCACCGGACTCATCTACACGGCGATCTTCAAGAACCCGACGCTGATTGGCGCGGCGCCGGGATACTACAATTCTGCGTATGGGATAACCGCGAACTTCGCGCCGACCAAAAATTTCTATCTTACTTACGCGTTCTATGATGGCGCTTTGGCTAAAGGCATACAGACAGGACTGCGCGAGGACCCGGTCTTCGACGGACACTATTTCACTATCGGCGAGGCTGGCTACGCCTGGAGTCTCACCGATCAAAAGTTGATTGGGCAGATGGCTGCGGGCGGATGGGCTCAAACCGGCGAGCTGACTGCTACGGGAGCCAAGCAAAATGGCTCCGAGGGGTTCTATACGTTCGGCTCGCAGCGCCTATGGAGACGAAACGCCGGCGTTGACAACAGCGGTGTCTCTGGATTCTTCCAGTTCGGCATCAACGACTCGCGCACGATGGTGGCGAACGAATTCTTCGGCGTTGGGTTTACCGGCTTCGGCTTGATACCCCGCCGGCCGGTGGATTCAATCGGCACGGGGCTGGCCTGGTCGTGGTTGAATCGTAGATACGGTTTTCGCAGCAACGAGGCCATACTCGCGGCGTACTATCAGATGCATCTGATAGGCACCTCTTTCCTGGAACCAGTGCTCAGCTACATTCCCAATCCCGGCGAAAGTCCGCGCACGCAAGGCGCCGTCGCGATGACGGCGCAGCTCACGGTGCTGTTCTAGGCTCGACGGCTACTTGATCTCTTCAATCGTTGCGGGGCCTTCGCCCTGGCTCGGATCGATCCTGAAAGGCCATTCGTTGGAATGGAACGGCACTGCGGGCGGCAGGAACACCGGCATGCCGTACTTCTTATCCTCGGCCTGTATCGCTTTGCGGCCATCGCCGCCCATCAGCTCGTAGTCCATGAGATAGTAGTTGCCGAAGAAAGCCTGGCCGACCGAGCGATCGGCAACGGTCCGAATGAGCACGTCTAACATTTGGTCGGGAGTGGTAACGAACTGCGACGTCTCGAACAGAAACAAGCGCGTGTTCATCGCGTCCTTGCCGAAGAATTGGGCGAGCACGCTGAATAGGACGTTGTTCTGGCGCGCCACATAGAGTGTGTTGCTGACCCCATAAGTCTTATCCCAATCCGGGCCGAGCATCTCTTTCCAGTCCTTGACCACCTTCATCCAATGTTCGACCTGCGTCGTCGCCCCCAGCCAAACATCCTTCGCGAGGTAAGGTTTCACTTCCTGGGCGTATTGCTGGAGGTCGGCGAAAGTGTAGCTGCCTTTGCTGAGGCACGCGTCCATGAACTTGAGATTGCTGGTGAGGACTTTGCGCTGATTCGCGCGCGCGTCGGTGCTTATGTCGATCGCGTCAAGACTGTCGAGCGCGGTCTGACTCGAAGCGCGGAAGGCGCTCATCTGGCCCATCCACGATTGATCGGAAACGGTGCCGAGGTGAGAACCGGCAAGCTCGAACACTGCCAGGGCCGAATGCCCCACGGATTTGTAAACCTGATAGCGAATCGGCACCTGGGCAGCCTCCAACGGCGCCTTGCCGGGCCGGTAGAGGGTGAGCTTTCCGCCCTGATTGCTGAACAGGGCCATGATCACGGGATGCTGTGCGAGAAAATTTTTCTGAAATTTCGCCTGCGCGTCGTCGTATAAGCCAAACATCGCGATGTCGAGGGCGAGCACATTCTGTTCGGCGACCTGGGATTTGGTCGTGGGCGCGCCGTTGCCAACGATCACGTTCATGTAATCGGGCAAGCTTTGCTCGGACGCGCTTTGGGCGTTGGCCCGGCTGCCGATTGCGAAGCTGACAATTAGTGAAAGGGCGAACGCGGCGGGAAGACGAAATTTAGATTTGCGCATGCGCTTTCATACAGAAAAACCGGCAAATCTTCAACCAATCGCCGCATCAAAGCTGCCGCGCATCGAAAAATTCAACAATCGGTCACAGCGCCTGAAATATGAGGACAAACAAGACGAGGCCGGCTGCGACCGTAAATAGCCCGAGCACCTCGTTCTTCCAATCGCGAACGGGGGCTACGAGCCAGAAATTGAGAAATTGGCTCACCCGGGGCATGACCAGCCACGTCAGCAAGGCGACGGAGAGAATATTGCCGATCAGCATCTGAACCGCGAACGGCAGGTTATGCATCAGCGGATTAAGAAAGGTCAGGGCCATGACCGTGGGATAGAGCGCGAACAATACCGCCAGCGCCTGCTTCCATGACGGCGGCCCGCTGACCGTCGCGGCGCGCCCGCGATTGAGCGCGAACCATCCTTCGAGGCCCGTCACCCGATGCGCGTGCATGCTTTCGACGATCGGCTCGAGTTCCTTGAGCAGCGCTTGCCGCTCTTTCGACTCCATCCAATAAGTGAGATCGTCAACGGAATCGTAACGCACGATGTCTACCCACTCATTCTGAAACGTGCCCTGCGGCTTGAAAAACTCGGTGGCGAGATAGCCGGGAAAATGCGCCTGCGCATCGATCACCTTGCGCCGCCACGCCAGGTAGTCCTGCACTTTGTCCTTGGCGACGCGATGCGTAAAAACCATCGCGACTGGCGGTTCAGCGTCATCGTCGCTGGCAAGCAGCAACGTGTGCGAGGGCTCCGAGAGACAGGCCTCGATTCGCGCCGCGAGTTGCACGCGCTCCGGACTGTCGAGCCACCGCTTCATCGCCTGGTTGGATTCGAGACGGAAAATCGCCACCCACTCTGCCTGCAGACCGGGAATCGGGCTAAGGACTTCCGTGCCGACGAAGCCAGGGAACTTCCGCGCCGCTTGAGTAATAGCAGTCTGCGCCTCGAAGTATTCGTCGGCCTTGTCGGCGCGTACCAGATGAGATGCGATCGCGGTGGCCGGCTGGGGAGCGTGCGCTTCGCGCGATTCAGTGGAGTCATCATTCATAGAAGCCCCCGATTGGTGACGCTGGTGCTGTCAAGCATCCAGTTATGGGATCAACCCAAGCCCGAGACCGCAAACTATCGCCATTGAGCGATCATTTCGCAAGACTACGCTGCGCCAACCAGTCCCCGGGTCTGCGGATTCTTTGCTCGATACAGCGAAATAGCGCGCGCCTGCGGGTTCATTCGCATGCTGCGCGGCAAGTGACGCGATTCCATCCATGCCTGACGCATCACAGATCGACTCGCCGATCGATCCGTCTTCAAAAGAGAACGGCAGAAGCTTGGACGGGAGAGGAAGGTTGACGGCGGCGTCCCACTAATCCCTTATCGAGAGCTTCGCGCGCGACGGGCTATCTCATAAGATAACCGGGTGCCCTCCCGCGCGAACTCAAGGCCCCCGGTATGTCACTGATCGATACGATTCTTGGACGCCGGCTGGCCTCCAACGAGGCGGGCGGGCAACGTATCGGCACAGCTGCCGGCGTGCCGACCTTCGGACTCGATGCGCTCAGTTCCGCCGCGTATGGTCCCGAGGCCGCCCTGACCGTACTGCTGCCGCTCGGCGCTGCGGGACTGACGTTCATCCTTCCGATCACCGTGGCGATCTCCATTCTGCTCGGCATCATCTACATCAGTTATCGGCAGACCATCGCGGCGTATCCGAGCGGCGGTGGCTCCTATACGGTCGCGCGCGAAAACCTCGGCACCAACGCCAGTCTTCTGGCCGCGGCCGCCCTGATGACGGACTACGTGCTCAATGTCGCGGTCGGAATCTCGGCCGGCATCGGCGCGTTGATCTCGGCCGTACCGGCCCTTCAGCCTTACACGCTCATGCTATGCCTCGGCATTCTGATTCTGCTGACCTTCGTGAACATGCGCGGCATCGGCGCGGCGGGCACGCTGTTCATGCTGCCGACCTGCGCCTTCATACTGAGCTTGGGCGCGGTTGTAATCTGGGGCGTGTTCGCGACGATTTCCGCGGGCGGCCATCCGCATCCCGTGGTATCTCCGGCGCATCTCGCCAAGGCCACCGAAGCCGCGGGCGCGTGGGTGCTGTTACGCGCGTTCGCGAGCGGCTGCACCGCCATGACCGGCGTCGAGGCGGTCAGCAACGGCGTTCAGGCCTTTCGCGAGCCGGTCGTGCCGGCCGCGCGCCGCACTCTGACGATCATCATTGTCATCCTGATGGTGCTGCTGCTCGGCATCGCTTACCTCGCGCATGCCTACCACATCGGCGCGACCGAACCGGGGACGTCACAGTACCAGAGCGTTCTATCTCAATTGATCGGCGCGGTCGCCGGCCGGGGAATTTTTTACTGGGTAAGCATCGTTTCGATTCTGCTGGTGCTGTGCCTGTCGGCGAATACTTCATTTGCCGACTTTCCGAGACTTTGCCGCGCGGTGGCCGAGGACGGCTATCTGCCTCGCTCGTTCAGCAACCAGGGGCGGCGGCTGGTCTATTCGGAGGGCATCTGGCTCCTCGCGATCCTGTCCGGAGTTCTGTTGCTCGTGTTCGACGGCGTCACCGACCGGCTGATTCCGCTATTCGCAGTCGGAGCATTTCTGGCCTTCACTCTGTCCCAGAGCGGGATGGTCGCGCATTGGTGGAAGAAGCCGGAGCGCGGCGCGCGCGCCAGCATGGCCGTGAACGGGCTGGGCGCAACCGCCACTGCCGTGACCGTCGTGGTCGTGGCTGTCGTCAAGTTCATGGCCGGCGCCTGGATGGTGGTGCTGCTGGTGCCGTCGCTGGTCGTCCTGATGCTCGCGGTCGGCCGCCATTATCGAAGAATCGAACGAGAGACTGCGGCGCCCGGCAATCTGAAGCTCGATAATTTGCAGGAACCCATAGTGATCGTGCCGATCATCGAGTGGAGTTCGATCGCAGAGAACGCCTTGCGGTTCGCGATGACGCTGTCGCGCGAGGTCGAAGTCCTGCATATCGAAAGCGAAGACAGTAGCAACTCGCTCAAGCGGATTTGGCCGTCGCGCGTGGAAGCGCCGGCGCGTGAGGCGAAGCAGGCCGTCCCGCGGCTGACGGTGCTCAAGTCACCGTTTCGATTCGTGGTGGAGCCGATCATCGATCACGTCCTGGAGATCGAGCGGAAGAACCCGGATCGCACCATCGCGGTGCTGCTGCCGGAGCTGGTCGAGCGGCGATGGTACCAATATTTTCTTCACAACCAGCGCGCCCGGATTCTCGCGGCGCGTCTGCTGACGCAGGGGACGCACCGAATCGTGATCGTCAATGTCCCCTGGTATCTGCGTTAACCGCGGTCAAGGCGGGTTGCCGGGCCACGGAAACGCGCAGCCTCGAGCTTACCAATTGAGGTGGGCGAGCAACCCTGTCTACCAGAAAAACGCGTTCGCCAGGACATCGCCCGTCAGCGGGGAAATCCGCAAGGAGCCGGGCGCCATCATGGATCACCGGAGTCGTTGCCTGCTCCAGAGGGTAGGAGTAACGTAACTAGGTGCGCTTTCTCACTGTAATCCTCATCGCCCTGATGCTTCCGCTCAGCACCAGCGTGCCGTCTGCGATGGCGTGTCCCGCACCGGCATGTGGCGCGAATTGCCCGAAGAACGCTCCGGTGCATCAGCCGAGCTGCTGCCAAGCGCCGGCCGTTCCAGATAGAGCGACTAATCAGGTGCGAGGCGCGGATCATTTCGACTCGATCGCGAGTCTGCCTGCCACTGCGGCGCTAACCACGATTTCGCACTTGCAAAATACCGTCATCACTCGTGGCTACTCGCCGCCCGGTCGTCTCCTTTCGTTAGCACTTCTCTGTTCCCGTCAAATCTGAGCCTTCCATAAGCACGTGAGTTGAAGGGCGGATGAATCGCATCCGTCGCCGACGCTCGCGTGCCGCTCGCTCGCGACAATTGGGAAAGACATTTGCCGATACGATCGGCAGATAAAGATGCGGGTTTTCAAAAAAACCTGCGGATTCGCAGCAGCGCCGCGATCGATCGCGGCTGGAAGGTTGGATTTGGTGAAATGCTATACGCAAGCATCCGCCGCATAGCGGCGCGAAATTTAGTAGCCATCCTGATTGCGGTCGCAATTCTGATCGGCATTTCGTCGTCAGGACGCGCGCAGGATAGCGCCGCAATGGCGGCTCACCAGGATGTCGCTCAACCTGGCCGTGGCGCTGAGACATCCGCCAGTTCGGATCGACTGCTAGCGCTGGTCGACGAGGCCCTTTCCCGCAGTCCGATCGTGCTCGCGGCGCGGAGCCACTGGCAGGCTCAAACGAAGGTGCCGATCCAGGCGGCGACGCTGCCGGACCCGGAAGTGTCGCTCCAGCATTTCACGGTCGGCAGTCCGCAGCCCTTCGCGGGCTACGAGAGCAGCGACTTTTATTACACCGGCTTCGGTGTCTCGCAGGACATCCCGGGTCCCGGCAAGCTCCGGTTGCAAAAATCCGAGGCCGAAAAAGACGCCGACTACGCCAAGCACCGCTACGAAGCTGCGAAGCGTGCGGTCGAGGAAAAGGTCAAGGAGCTCTACTTCGAGCTGTTCTATCATTTGAAGACGATGGCGATTCTCGATCGCAATCAGGAAGAGCTGAGACAGATCCAGCAGATCATAGAAACCAGGTATCGCCTGGGACAGGGTCTGCAGCAGGACCTGATCAAGGCGCAGCTTCAGACCACCGAGATTTTGAAGGAGCACGCGATGCACCATCAGGAGGAGGACCAGGCACAGCTCGAGCTCAAGCAGATGCTCGGGCGCGATCCCGACTCGCCGAATATCGACATCGGCGGGGTGGAATCGACCCATCTGGATCTCGATTCGGCCGAGCTTGCGCAGCTTAGCGACGCCGGCTCCCCCGAACTCGGATCGGATCGTGCGATGGAAGCGCGCAGCGCGGAAGCATTGAAGCTTGCGCATCAGGGGTACTGGCCGGACTTCACCGTCGGCTACTCGTACCAAAAAACCGGCCCCGGATTCCGCGATTACTACATGCTGAATCTGGGCGCGAAGGTTCCGCTCTATTTCTGGCGCAAGCAAACGCCCGCGATCGAGCAGGCCGCGCTTGAGGCCGAGTCGGCGCGCGAGCAGACCCGTGCAACTCGACTGCAGGTTTCGTCCTTTGCCGAAAGCAGCCTGGTCGCGATGCGCACCGCGGAGCGAACGATGTCGATCTATCGCGACGGCCTGTTGCCGCAGGCCGAAACGTCGGAGGCCTCGGCAATGTCCGCGTATCGAGTCGGCAAAGTCGATTTCCAGACGCTGCTCTCGTCGGTTCTCGATCTGCAGAACCTCCGGCAGGAGTACTACCGCCTCCTGGCCGACCACGAAATCGCGATCGCCAAAATCCAGCAGGTAATCGGTGACCGAAGATGAATTACAACTCATCACAATTGCAGCTCAGCACAGTAATTTTGCTGCTGGGATCTTTTCTCTTCCTCGCGGCGCCAATCGCATACGCAGCCGATTCCTCGCTCGCGCCAATCCGGATCGCGCCGGAGCGCCGGCAATTGATCGGACTCAAGTTCGCGGTCGTGGTGCGAAAGGACGTAAGCGATCGCCTCGACACCACCGGCAGCATCGAGACCGACGAACGGCTGCAAGGCTACGTGCAAACGCGTTTCGCCGGATGGATCGAACAGGTGTTTGCCAATTCGACTTATCAGTACGTCCGCCGCGGCCAGCCGTTGTTCACGATCTACAGCCCGGACCTCGTCAGCACCGAGAACGAA
>Ga0074045_10000762_pt1 | contig 31447 bp, 26 predicted proteins | sample BogForMeECP23OM2_FD_94442 | JGI IMG/M metagenome (GOLD analysis project Ga0074045, IMG submission 94442) | Bog forest soil microbial communities from Calvert Island, British Columbia, Canada - Bog Forest MetaG ECP23OM2 | ecosystem: Environmental > Terrestrial > Soil > Wetlands ...
CTAGGTCATCAATACTCGAAATCATGTCGCTTTGGCGGCCTGCAGTCGCTTGCACGAACTCAACCAGCTCCCGGAGACTGGCCGATCCTGCTTGCAGGAGGTTCAGGCGACTCTCTGTCACATCGAGCGCGGCCTGCAGAGTCTGGCGCTCTGCTCCGCGGGCGGTTGCAAGCTTCTTCTTGATTGTCTCGATTTCCTGGCTTGCTTGGCGGCTCGCCAAGTCGGCATTATTTTCCAACTGAACGAAATGCGCCAAGTCTGGTGAGGAACCGCTCGCAGACACAGCATTGCGATTACGCGCTTGAAACGTAGCCGCGAGCAACGCGTCAGCTCTGGCAAAGTCAAACGACAGTTGGACAATCTGCGAAGCAATTGGCCGATTGTCCTCCAGGAAAACAAGGTCGGCCGGTTCCGTTGCGAGCTGCTCCTCGATTGCGCGATGACGATACCAGTCGATTGACTCAGTCAGAAATGCAAGTACCTGTTGGTTTGATGGGAGATCCGATGGCGGCGGCGAAATCTGGGCGCAGATCCCACCCGTAAGCATCAGTCCCAGGAGTACATAACAAACACCGCGCAGCTTCAATTTGTCCAACCGTGCCTTACATTGAAGCCGTGAGCTGATCCACATAGCGTGATCCCTAACGGCCACTAGGATACAGCCGCAAATGTCTCGGCTGCGAATTTTTCTTGACCGAACTCGCAAGCTGCCACTTTCACGCTGCGGCGGGGTTGCCGCTGATTCTGGGACTCAGTAACAGCGAGAAGCGATTGCCCGGCTCGATCTCAACCAAGTAACCCTGGACGTGCCTTTTGCGTACAATGAGTGTATGAGGATTTTGCTGTTCAGCGGCAAAGGCGGCGTAGGCAAAACGAGCCTCGCGGCGGCAACCGGCATGAGACTCGCCGAGCTGGGCTACCGCACCCTGGTCATGAGCATTGATCCCGCTCACAGCCTGGCAGATTCGTTCGATCTGGATGTCGAACTGTTTCAGGTCCAGACCTCGGATCCGTTTCCGATTCAGGACGGTCTGTCCATTTTCGAACTGAACATTCAGAAAGAGGTCAAGCGCCACTGGCAGCAGATCTCCTCCTATGTCATTTCGGTATTGCGCACGACTGGGATCAGCGACGTCGAAGCGGAAGAATTGGCTATTCTGCCGGGCATGGAAGAGCTCAGCGCCATGATGTACATAAACGAATATCGCCGCGAGAACCGCTACGACGTCATCGTACTGGATGCAGCGCCCACTGCGGAATCGATGCGTTTCATTAGCATGCCCACCACGCTGGACTGGTACATGAAGCATATCTTTCCGTTCCAGCGCACCTTACTGAAAGCCGTCCGTCCGATTGCCAATCGTGTCGCCCCGTTCGAACTGCCCACCGACAGTTATTTCGCGAATATCCATGATCTCTTCGAAAAACTAGAAGGCGTGGACGAAATTATGGAGGATCCGCACACGACTTCCGTACGCCTGGTCACCAATCCAGAGAAAATGGTCCTTCGCGAGACGCAGCGTGCGTTTGTGTATTTCTCGCTGCATGGATTAACGGTGGACACTGTCATCGTCAACCGCGTCCTGCCGCCAGAGATCCGCGATGCATGGTTCAACGAGTGGCACACCTCCCAGAACAACGTATCGCGAGAGGTTGAGGAGTATTTTGCGCCCGTGCCAGTAAGGCGAGTGCCCCTGTTCGCGCACGAGGTGTTGGGCAAACAGCGGCTGCAGGATCTCGCCAAAGTGCTGTATGCTGAGGGGGAAGATCCATCGGCCGTGACCCAGACCGAGAAACCGTACGTTTTCGAGAAACGGAACGGCGTGTACGAAGTGCGGCTCCGTTTACCGTTCGCGACCAAGGGCGACATAGGACTGTTCAAGAAGGGCGACGAACTTGTCGTCGAGGTCGGCACGCTACGGCGCCATGTCGGCTTGCCCCGCTCGATGGCCACATTGGTACCCGCTCGAGCGCGGCTCGAAAATCGGATTCTCACGGTCGAAATGAAGGAGGCCCCATGAGCGAACAAGAAGCAACTCAACAGAATGCGACCCAGCCTCTTATTCAAGAGCGCTGCCTGTGCCGTGAACTTGTAAACCACTTCCGAGAGGCCTTCGATGTGCCCCCCAAGGTGCGAGAACACTTCACCAACTCTCGGATCGAATTCCTGAAGGGGATTCGCGCCGTCATCGACAGTCGCATCGAGCACCTATCCAATGCAGGCCAGCGCGGCACCAAGATCGCTGTAGAATAGCTTAAGCTGCGGGTCTCTTCGCACTGGGCCAGAGCTACTTCCAAATCGAGCTACTCTTACAAAAACCCGAAGACGAACAGACGGACACTCGTCGGACCTGCCATTTCGCGGTGTTCGTAATTACCTTCGCCTTTTGCGAACTGACCCGCGCGTCAGACGACGATGGGAAATCTTGCTTCAGCATTGCACGCTGAGTCACGATGATGCACGGTGTTCTGCGGGTTACGGATCCCAATCGGACCCCTGTCCCCTTCGGTCATTTCCTCCAACCGGACTTCGCGGGAGTCTGCAAGATTTCACGTGTCATACTATCAATATGTCTGCGGAAGCGAAGACCATCCCACCGGAAGTGCTTAAGCGCGTAATTTGGATTCAAACGCTAACGCTCATCTGGATGAGTGTGGAAGCGTTGGTGTCGTTGGGCGCGGCTTGGGCTGCCCGCAGTCCAGCCCTTCTTGGTTTTGGTGGCGACAGCGCGGTCGAACTTCTCTCTGCAGCAGTCGTGCTCTGGCGCTTCTTTTCGCCATCTCGCGGAGACCATGCAGAGCAGCGAGCTGCCAGAATCGCAGGCAGTCTGCTCTTTGTTCTCGCAGCGTTTGTTGCCATCGCTTCTATCCTGATGTTATTAGGCCACGTCGAAGCCCGGCCCAGTCCCATCGGAATAGTGCTGCTCATCCTTGCTGCAGTGGTCATGCCTTGGCTTGCAGGCAGCAAGCGGCAACTCTCAATTGCGACAGCCAGCGCTGCGTTGAGGGCTGATGCTGCCGAATCCTCCATCTGTGGGTATCTGGCGCTGATCGCTCTAGCGGGTCTCGTCATCAATGCGGTCTGGAACGTGAGTTGGGCAGACCCCGTTGCTGCCTTAGCATTGTTGCCGCTGATTGCGCGTGAGGGATGGGAGGCAAGCAAGGGCAAGCCCTGCTGCTAACCCGACTACCACGTCAGTGGACGTACAAACCACATTTCCTCCAACCGGACTTCTGGTTCGGAATAACTTCCGGTTTGCTCGTGACTCGGCCACAGTAGGATCGAACGCCGATGAATACGCCACCGAAGATTTCCTCACACTTCTTCGCGTGTACATCGATTCGATCCCCACATCGCGCAAGGAATCCAGCTTTCTTGTCGCGTGCGCTTCGAAAAGCGTTATTCTTTTGACAGCCGGAACGCTTAACAACCTGGTCAGGCGGGGATCATGTTGGGAGGTTTGCTCTTCGTAGTTTGTGTCATTCTGCAGTTTCACTATCACGACCCGATTCCATGGTACATCTGGGTGCTTGCGTTGATCGCGCAGCTTGTTGCCTTCGGCGAACCAGCAATGAGATCGGCGATAGCTTCGAAGAAAAGCTGAATCTGCTCTCACGGCTTCCTGCAAGTAGCTTGAACTTCGGTCAGCACAGGTCCCAGGTAGCGTCGAATGCTCCAATGAACTGGATCTTTGCCGATTGGTCGGCAACCCTTCCCGAATCCCATTAAGGAAGAGTAGCCCGTTATGCGCCCCGAGCACCGCGCCGGCCCAGCGCAGAGCCCACGTGCGCAAATAGGCGCCAGCTTCAGGGCATTTTAGTCCGTGCGTGGCGTCGCGCTGGCGAGCGCGAGAATCGCTCCAGCAAACAGCAGCGTGTCCGCAAAGTAGTTGATCCCCTCAACCTTGACCGCGGTGCTTGGGTCGGACATCTGCACGATCAGGATCGGCCCATAGATGAACAAGACCAGCAGCACAATCCAGGTACCGAGATAAGTTGCCGCCATCCGCGGCTTCTTGGCCAGCAGAATGCTTGCCCCGGCAACCAGAAGAATTGCGCCTGTCAGATAGCCTATGAGCAATCGCCCCGGAATCCACGCAGGCGTCAGTTTTTCGAGCGGGACTCCGGGGCATCCCGCCGGGTGTAGAAAATGCTCAACGCCAAAAAATATAGCGGCGATCGCGATCAACACGCGGCCCACGGTTATGAGCTCGCTATTGCCTTGCGCGCGCATCGCGTTTCCCGCAAGAACCCAGCCTCCGCCCGCGAACGACATTTCACGGATGACAATCACCCATGCAATCCTGTCTCTGGGATTGGCGAGAACTCGCGGGATATGCACCATCGCCACAAAAAGGAGCATCATGATCCCGAACAGCAGGCCGGACCAGCGTAACTGAATTTTTGTGGCAATGCTCAAGGACGCAGCCAGCAACGCAAAGCCGACGAAATACGCCCAAAACAAACGCCATGGCATGTACGAGGGCACGCCGAGCATGATGAATCTTGCGCCCGAGAGATGCTCCGCGCCGAAGACCGCCAATGGAACGGCGAAACACAAATTGCTCAAGACTACGATCTTGTCCAGGCCGCGGGTTCGCGCGATATCGGTCTTTGCAGCCCACAGCGCAATAAGGAAAAGTAGGATGCCGGCGCCGCACATCGAAACCGCCGTGCGAGAGATCTCAAAAAATGTGGCGAGAATGGTTGTGTGCATGTGGACGCTACGGCTAAGCTCGCGTGCTCTATCTGGAGCACGTTTGCCCGGTCAATCCAGTTTCAAATTGTATAACGAAGAGTAGCTGAGGATGATTCTTTGCGAAGCTGGACAGGCGCACCGGAAGTTGGCCGATTACTTCAGAGTGCCCGTCACTCGTCCACAGCGAGCAACACTGGGCACAGCTTCGCCAGACCTCTAGCGCATAGCGCTTATTGAATAGGTTATTGGCGAAAAGACAATTTTTCTTCAACTAGGGTGCCAACTCAACTCTACGGAGGAGCAACTGCGCGCTGCCCCAGACTCCCTGAACCTAACCTCGCACGGGGTGAGGACTCTCGAGGTAAGCCCAGCGCTCCACGATATGCCGGTTGGCGATCCTCCAAATCACAATTCCGGAGAATTCCAGCCGCTGGTTGGACGCCACATCTGTGCCCGTCCAATGGTTGCGAACCACGACTTTGTCGTCCTCGGCGATCATGTCCATGATAGTCACGTGCAGATCGGGAACCTTTTTGAGCGCCGCGCCGACGTACTTCATCGCTCCCGCAGGTCCCGGAGGCAGTCCCGGCGGTACGTCAGCCCCGTGATCCACAAACCCGGGCGCGAAATTCACCTCACCGATGCCTACGTTCTTCCGGTTCACGAATTCCTCAAAATGATTGCGGATGAATTCCTTCATCTCTAAGTGTGTCATCCCTGTCTTGGGATTCTTGACTTCCGACGGTAGCGCCGATGTGCTCATCATGGCTCTCCCTCTTCACGCGGACGCGGCCTGATCTCGAAACTCCCTGGCATTGGCAGTCAGATATTGATCTAGTGTCACGGGCTCGCGCTCGATCAAGGACTTCAGCAGGCCATCCGTCTTCCCGCCCCCACCCTGCTTGTAATATTGCTGAAGTTCCAGGAGTGCCGTCACCTGCCACTCCGGCATGCCCAAGCCGAGCATCGCCTCAAGCTGCGCCGATTCTGGAATGTCCACGTAATTCACCGTGCGGCCGGCGGCCTTGGAAATTCGCTTCGCCAACTCCTGGTTCGATATCGCTTCTGGCCCATTCAATTCATAGGTCTTCCCAGAGTGCGCGCCGCCCGCAAGCGCTTTGACCGCGACAACAGCGATGTCCCCCACGTCTAGATAACTGACCTTCGCGTCTCCCATGGCAACGTAAAATGCGCCCTGCGCCCGAATGCTCGGAGCATTGAACGCTACGATGTTCTGCAGAAACCCGTTGGGCCGCAGGATCGTGTAGCTCATTCCGGTTGCCTTGAGCTTGTCTTCCACCTTGCGGTGCCAGCTCGGAAAAGATTTCCCGTAGTCTCCCGCTCCCATCGCTGAATTCAGCACCACGTGCTTCACACCAGACTCCTTGCACACGTCCAGCATATTGCTCTCAAGCTCGCCGAGTTGAGGAATCGGAGAACACACAACATACACGGAACTCACGCCGTCCAGAGCGTTGCGAAGACTTTGCTTGTCCGAATAATCCGCCAGCACCGCCACGCATCCGGAGGGTGCCTTCGCGGCCTCCTCGTTCGACCGGAACATGCCACGGACTTTGGACTCCTTCCGGATCGCTTCCTGCAAAACCGCTTTGCCAACACTCCCGCTGGCCCCAGTGATAAGAATCATTTTCTTGCCCCCATTTTGTGCGGCTCTCAGAGGCAGCCGGAATTCGGGCTGACTCGTCCGGGCCGAATGCTTCAAGAGCATGGTATAACGGCACTGTGCCGCGGTGAAGTACGCACTAATTTGTAAGCCCGGAGCTCCCGATGAAGGTTCACCACAGTTGCCCCGTTCAGGCGAGCATTAACGTCTTGAGCGGCAAGTGGAAAGTCCAGGCGGTCTGGCGCCTTTCTTTTGGCCCCTTGCGTTTCGCCGAACTCCGCGATCTTCTGCGTGGCGTCAGCGAAAAAGTTCTCACCACCCAGCTCCGCGAATTGGAAAAGGACGGGGTCATCCTGAGAGCGGTGGCGCGCTCCTCGTCGCCCAAGGTCACCTACTCGCTTAGCCCCTCCGGCCAGACCTTGATCCCCCTCCTCGAAGGCCTCTGCGACTGGGGCTCCAAACAGTTCGGCATCGTCCCAAATTTGCCGCGGAATCCCCGAATACCAAAAATATCGAGTTCTTAAGCGGCCTGGCCGGGGCGTATGCGAATCGCGGGCTGGGAAGACGATTCTGGACGTATTGTCGGCAACCCTTCCCGAATCCCATTAAGGAAGAGTAGCCCGTGACACATCCGCGATCTGCGACATGTGGCCTTGAGTTTCAATTTTTCCAGTCTAATCACAGTTGAAAGATGACCGGCAGGTGCGGCCTGAAATCCACGCGCTCTTTTCGCCGCTGACCATCAAATTCAATTTCGAGCAGAGATGTCAATCCCGTTCGGGTTACGAGAATTCCACTTTTAACTATTTTCTGTGACACGTTCGAGCGCAGCGGCACGGGAGTGGTCAGTGTTAAGCCAGTGATTGCACGAATGCCAATGGGATGCTCGATGAACCACTGTTCGCGCTGAGCCCGTCGCATGAAGCTCAGATAGGCCCACATCGGCTCCTCAATTCCCACGTCACCAATGTGCATGACAAGCGGATCTGGTAGATACGCCGGCCGATACTCCCATGCGGGAAAAGGCAGCTCTGTGTCTTGAGGGTCGACAGGCCGCAGGCAAATGCCGAAAGGAGAGGCGTTATGTTCCCGACCAGACCATCTCTCCCAAAGCAACGTGCGCCTTGCACTTTGACTTTGGGCCTCGATTGCGTCGCTGACCCAAAACAACTCAATCATGGCATTGGCGAAGGCAAAACGGCGGCAGGCCGTACCTTGACCGGGATGCTGATTTGGAGGCCCCTCATGCAAGCCGAACTGAACAAATTTTTCAGCCTCGGGAGCGCCTGGAGCGGTACAGACGAAGAGATGGTCCAACTCTATCCGCATACGAGGTAGTGTAATTCAATCCGACCGGCGATATCCGTTGGAGAGAAGTCGATGAAGCAAAACCATTCTGGGCGAGTGGTTGGCAAGCCTCACCTAATCGCGTTACGTCAGGTTTGCCCGTCACCCCTTCCGAATGGGAGTTTCGCGGCAACATTCTGACCCAAGCCATAGGGCGAGCACGCCCAACTCACAACTAACGCGCTGAGTTGTTGTACCAACGCAAGACGCGGAGAGCGCGCAGTGTGTTCCAGCGGCTTGCGCTGCCAACATCCGTCTCCATCTGCAATGGAATATGTTCGGGATGAAGAAGGTTCAGCGGCCAGCGCCCATTCTGGTGACGGCGCTCGATCACGACTTTGATGGCCTCACGGACGCGACTGTCGGGCTTGATTCCTGTATTTCGCAGATACTCGAGTCCGCGCAAGACGTCGTAATGCCAAAACGTTGGGAACGAGAATCGTAACCAGCGCTTGTCGATGACTTTGCCGGTTTGAAGCGAGTGGAACATGCGGCGTTCGAGGAGATAATTTTCGGCGCGCTTTCGAGCCTTCGTGACAGACGCTGATTTGCGCCCTGCTCGTTCGTAATCGAGCAGTCCTTCGAGCACGCAGATGGTGGTGTGGAACGAAGAACGCCGGCTGGGAGGGCGTTTCGGCGACAAGAAGGGCCATGCCTCGCAGTTCCAGCCGCCATCTTCGAGCTGCTCGCCGAGGAGTTGATTGGCCAGTGCATCGTTGGGTTCCTTGAAATACGCACCAAGGCCGAGGATTCTGCCGTTGATGCAGGGCTCGGTTTCGCCTTGAAAGTAAGGCCGATTGTTGAGCCACTTAAACACGAGCCGCTTGTCGATGCGGTCGATCATTTTGCGAGCCTGCTTGCTGGCGGGGTCGAGACCGAGGTCCTTCAAGGCGACGAGACTGTTTAGGGTAATAAGGTCCCACTTCCGTGGGTCGCGCCAGTAGCCGGCAGGAGACTGGGCGGCGAGAAGTTGGGCTCCCCAGCCTTCGGTGGCGATGCGCGACCGCTCGGCTGCGATCGCTTCGGGAGCCTCATCGGTTAGGTCGCTCATGACCTGCCAACGGATGGCGGGGTCAGAATCGAGGAGCCATTTGATGTGCTCGGGCCGGGGTACGTAATCGTTTAGCCGCATTGGTCTCTTATAGCACGTGGTGCCTAAGTCTTGACCCGTGCGCTGAGTGAGGTTCACCTTGGCTTCTGTGGCAGAAGTGGTTAGCAAAAGCCTTGTGGGCGAATCGTCGGCAAGCCTCACCTAATCGCTTTCAGTTTCGAACGTTACCTCCAGTTCACGCGGGTTTCAAAGGGCCCGGACCGGAGGTATGTAAGGCGGGTACTGACAGCAAGCAGTTGGAAGAGCTGACAGTTTGCAAGCCCGGCGGCAGCGATTCTCCAAAGCTGCGAACCGCGTCCGCCCGTTCGGGAGGGACGTACCTTGATACAAGCCGGATGGTTTCTTCGGCGATCCCAAGCGCCATAAAGTGGGAAATTACTTGTTCGCGAATTGCCTCATCGACGTCACGCGAGCGATCTTCGGTGCGCCGCGCGATCAGCATGATAGTGGAATCCGTCACGGCCGTGGGTGTGGATACGTCCAGTAGAGCTTTCAGCCACTCGCTGGCAATTTCAGGTTCCACCACCGAGTGCAACGGCCCATACAGGGGAATGCGGGCACCCAGACGGCCGAGCGACCATAGCCAAATTGCATCTCCAGGTTCCTTTCTGATCTTCGCCATCAACTCACGGCCTAGAGTCACACGGATGGTGGCTTGCAAGTGCTCAAGGTTCGCAAGGAGGCGCCACTTCTCATACTCGAGTTGACGGTTGATGCGCTTCTTCTTGCTCCCAGGAGGGCTAGTATGGTTCCGATACAGCGCAAGCTGCTCGCTGGCATTGATGCCGCCGGCGATCCGACGCAACAGCACCAGCAGTCCGACCTGACATTGCAGATCGTCTACAAAGGCAAGGTTGTTCGAGGCGATAGTTCGCAAGCGGTTGACGCGCGCATCATCACCTGGCGCGCCGAAGCCCGGACGCAAACAGAAGCCAGATAGATTAAGCCAACGCATCTCATGGCGGGGGGACTTTTTGCGACCAGCGGCGACCTCGATGAGTGCATCACAGAACCGGCGAATGCCCGAGAGGGGCCACGAGTCTCTTTTTGCGCCGAGCACTACTTCCATCTGACCGACAAGGGCCTCGGGCGCGAGGGGGGCGTCGTCCGCCGAGCCGCCAAAAACATTTTCGATCAGTTGCGCAGCAGATTCGAAATTTGCATCAGCATTCGTGACACCCGAAGAACGGGCCAGCACGGGCTGCGGTTTAACCGTATCGACCTGCTGCGCTTGTGCCTCTTCGCCGCGCAGTTCGAATTGCAAGCGCCAGCGATGCGGCGTCTGCTGCGATTCACACCAGAGTTCGAGCGTACCAACCTCGGTGAAACTGGCTCTGACCCGTATTGTCACGTACACATCACGACGCTTTCCGTACCGCAGCAAGGTCACTAGCGGAGGATGACGATGTACGCTCGCTTCGTCCAGTGCAGCGATTTCGCCGTGTGCGTCGTGCCGTATGCGCGAACTGTAAAGCGTGAACGACACCGGGCGGTTAGCAAGGACAGAGAATTCGCGATCGAGCAGAGGAAGTGTGGTACCCTCTTCCACCCCGGCAGGCAAAACACAGATGCCCTGGAGACCGTGGTCCGAGCCCAACCCGATGTAATAGGTGCGAGCGTTGCCGGCTCTGATACGCAAACCGGTGCCGCGTCGTACACGGCCGTAGTAAGCAGCACCACGAGCAACAGCACTATCTACCTCGTCGTTGTTGAGGAGCTTAGGCGACCAGCCGCTTTGCGTTCCGCCCAACCAGGCGGAAATGGCCTCGATAATCCTGTCGCGAGTCACCGCTGGCGCACAAAAGCCGCCATTAAAGAGCACGGCGTCGGGCCGAGCCATTCGCTGGTTTGCAGACCCGCCATCCATGGCGTCTGCGGCTTGGGTCAAAAATGCGGCAAGGTGCTTGGTGATGGCAGGATCGCTGGCGTAGGGTAGGCCGAGTTCGCGCAATCCTGTTGGCGTGCCAATTGCCGGCATCTCATGAGGTGCCGTGATTGGCAAGAAGCCGTCCGTCAGAACCTGCAGGACTTCCTCGCGGGTCAGGTCAGTGCTGAGGGCGTCTCCGATGACAGCACGGCCGCTACCCAAGATCGTGACTGGCACGCGTTCCAAGGACGAGTCATTCAGCAGGCGCTCTTTCGACGCGCAACACGTCCGGCGTAATGCATAACGCTGTCGCAGCGTGAGTTTGACGTCTTTGAGCTTCTTCTCCACGTAGCGGGCGAGCCCAAAATCGAGATTGTCGCCGCCTAGTAAAAGGTGCTCGCCGATGGCTGTTCGCTCAAACTGCCACTCGCCACCGACGAGGCGGGCGTGAATCAGGCTGAAATCAGTCGTGCCACCGCCGATGTCGCAGATCAAAACCAGGTCGCCATCGCGGAGGTGTTCATTACTCCCGGCCTGAACGTCTCGATTTGCCGCGATCCACGCATAAAACGCAGCCAATGGTTCTTCGAGCAGAGTGAACTTCTCGAGCCCGGCACTGCGGGCGGCTTCGACCGTCAGCTCACGTGCTTCCTCATCGAACGAACCTGGAACGGTGAGGACGATTTCCTGATGCTCAAAACGCGTTTGTTCATCAGTCCCAATTGCGCCGTTCCAGGCGTCGCGCAGATGCATGAGGTAGCGCGCCGATGCTTCGACAGGGGAAATCATCGGTTGCGGCGGTTCCGCTTGCATTGGCAGGATCTTGGAGCGACGATGCACGCCAGGATAGGAAAGCCACGACTTCGCTGATGACACCTGGCGGCTTGGCACTAGCGCTCCCTGTTCGCGCGCGAACACACCGGTGACCATTGGCGGCTGCTCATTCCAAGTAGCGCTCACGCCGCCGGCAGACAACTCATCCTCGGTGGGAAAGTAAAGAAACGAAGGAAGTGCGGGAAGCGTGCCGATTTCGCCCGGTCCCACCAACTGCGGCACGGGGAACACACGAATAAGGGAAGCCGCATCAGCGGTGTTCTGAGTATCGAGGTATGCCACGACAGAATTTGTCGTGCCCAGATCGATTCCAATCAGATAACGAGAAGACACTGACGAGTCACCGCTTGGTCTTTTCGCGAATATTCAGCTCGAGCTTCCAGCGTTGGCCGTCGCGGGATACGCACCAGACTTCGAGGGTGCCGAGTTCGGTGACACGAGTCTCCAGCCGCACCGGTACAATCTTTCCCACCTGGCCATCGAGTTTGAGAGTGACCTGCAGGGGGCTGCGTTCCTCGATATCGTCACCCCAGTCTTCGAGTAGGCTGCCGACTTGGTCCTGCTTACGGACGCTGGAACTTAGGAAACGAAACTCGGCCGGTTCGCCTACCACGAGTCCAAACTCTCTGTCGGGAATCGTGGCTTCCGTGCCCTCCTCCATGCCAAAGGGAACGACACAGAGCGCCTTGAGTGGGGCTTCCATGCCGGGCACTGCTGGCATTGAGCTTTCAATTCCGATGTAATAGGTGCGCGAGACTCCGCTGCGGATACGCACGCCGCGGCCGCGACGCGCCTTCCCGTAATAGGCCGCGCCGCGCGCAACGGCATGCTCCAAGTCGGGAGCTTCCAGGATCTGCTCCGTCCCGAGCGTCTCGAATCCCTCTTGTCGCAACCAACTGTTCAGCACTTCGACCACGCGGTCACGCAGCACCGGCGCTTTCATCACTCCGCCGTTGAACAGGATGTGCGTGGGACAGGCAAGTCCGCTGCCGCCGCGTCGGATACCCGCTGCCTCGGGACTGTTGCGAACTTGTTCCGAGAGAAAGCGCGCGAGATGCTTGGTGATGGCGGGATCGGCTGCGTACGGCAGGCCCAACTCCTGAAAGCCAACACGGCGCTGGCGGGCAGGCAGTTCGTCGCTTGCAACTTTTGGAAAAAATCCTTCGACCAGGATCTGATTGAGGTCTTCGCGCGTCAGTTCCGTCTTAATGGTGCCACCGACGAGTTTCGTCCCCTTGCCCAACAATGTGATTGGGCGAGTCTGCGTCTTGGGCGATTCGAACAGCTTTTCCTTGGCCATTCGACACTGATGCCACAGGACCTGCAACTGCCAGATATCGATGCGATTGCCTGAGGCTTCAAGGCGCTGCTGCAGAAAGCGCGCCAGCGCCAAGTCCATGTTGTCGCCACCCAGAAGGATATGGTCACCAACAGCGACGCGTTTCAGCGTCAGTTCGCCATTCTCTTCAGAAACCATAATGAGGCTGAAATCAGTCGTGCCACCGCCGATGTCGCACACGAGAACGAGGTCGCCGACTTTGATGCGGTGGCGCCAGGCATCACCCTGGCTTTCCAGCCATGCATAAAAGGCGGCCTGAGGTTCTTCGAGCAGCGTGACATGGACGTAACCGGCTTGTTCGGCAGCGCGCCTGGTCAGCTCGCGTGCTTCTTCGTCGAAGGAAGCGGGCACAGTGAGGAGCACGTCCTGTTTCGCAAGAGCCAGTTGCCCTTGCTCCCCGGACTCGCCTCTATCCCACACAGTGCGCAAGTACTGCAAGAACTGCGATGACGCTTCGACAGGTGATAGCTTGGGCACCTCCTCGGGTGCTTGCCAAGGCAAGATCGGCGCAGTGCGGTTCACAGCAGCGTAAGAGAGCCAGGATTTGGCGGAGGCGACGAGACGATTGGGACTCTCGGCGCCACGTTTGCGGGCCAGTTCGCCTATCACAAGCTTCGGTTCGGGTTCCCAAGGCAAGGCCAGGCTGCCTTTGGGAAAATCGAATTCGCCCGGGATGTAGAGAAACGATGGCAGTAAGGTGCGTTCCGCCACTTCGTTCGCATCCACAAGCTGCGGAATGCTGCGGACCTCGATTTGACTTTTCTCGTCGGAAGCAGTGGCGTCGCAGTGCGCCAGCGCCGAATTTGTAGTCCCTAGGTCGATACCGATAATGTATTTGGCCACCAACGAAAATCTCCTCTCAAATCCACATCTGTGTGGCAGATGCCTCAGCCGCTATGAAAGTTCAACCTCAGCCGGCGCAAGCACCATTCGGCCGGGACCCTGCGGCAACGGCGGCAGATTCACCTCCTTCACGTGCCAGCCCTTGTGTCGTAACACACCGCGAATCGGCAGCGCTCCTGTCACATTGCCTAGCAATTTAATGGCTGCCGGATCGAAACCGCCTTGCACGGTTACCGGTTGGTCCTCTTCGGAGTCTAGAATTGGCTCCAGCTTTACATAATGTTCGAGCACCTTGCGGCAAGCTTCGTGGATCGTTCGCACAGCGGCTCCAAGCTGCGCGTCGGGATAAGGGGAGATGTTCTCTGCCAGGAAATCGATGAGCCGCCCGTCTCGTTGTAGCAACGCAAGCATCTGCACGGCGCGATCAAATGCTTCCGAGGCTGGCCGCTCCATCTCCCTCGGACGAGGGACTGAAGCTTGAGCTGCTGGCGTCTGCGGAGCCTGGCCGGCAGGGTTGACCCACATCTGTACTATGTCGTTGGGAATGTCACCATGGAACAAGATCGAAAAGAAAGACCGAAAAGCAATAGCTACTCGTTCCCAGAACCCGTTCATAGTTACTCCGGATGGTCAGAAAGCCGACGAATTAGAATAATTCCCACGCTTGCGCACGCCGAGTTCGGAGACACGCGAGCGATTCATATGCATCATACCAATAGGGTCAGACCTTTCATAATCGCGGAAGGAAGACTGGCTGATGTCGGCATTTGTGAAATAGCCAAGCGGGACTTCGTGTTTTTGGTACAGGTTTAAGCAGATGGGCAACGACCGACGGTCGGCCACTCGGAAGCTATACGTGGACGAATTGTCGGCTATTCGTAGAAGTGCTTTGTCCCCCGCTGCCGCTCAGGCGAGCGAGATCTTGGAATTCTCGCCACTTCCCTCTCTTGGTTTGAGAGCACATTTCTAACCATCGATCCCGAAATGGCGCCCACCTCGACGAATAGCGCGTCTTGCGTCTAGGTGGACGACAGGTACAAAGAGCTTCGGTAGTACAACAGTTTAGCAAGTTGAAGAGTCCCCGCGATGTGCGCCCAACGAACGCGACTGTGCCGAGTCCGAAGACCCGATGGAGAGCTTGACCGCGATTCAGCGCCAATCCTTGTTTCACTGTTCGTCATCGTTTTTTTGCCAAGTGGAATCGGGATTGAACCGTTTCATTGAGTTGGCAATTGCTTCGCTGTTTTTGCCCAGGTCCTTCTCGAAAACAACTCCATCCGTGCTTACCAGAAAAGTTTTCACGCCCGATGACCGGTATTCAGCCGGGTATGCCACGAATGCGACACCCGCTGTCATCTTGCCGTCCACAATGTAATTCTTGGCGCCACCGGGAGCATTTTTTCCCTGCCCGGTCAGAACGTGGAAGAAATACCCGTGATAGGGAACTTCAGAATCTACCCGGTCCGGCGCAAACCTCTCAGCGATGGCCCGCACGACCAGTGGTCCAATTGGGCTTTGCGGCTCATTTTCACCGGCTTTCCAATACAGCCCATCGTGCTTCCCTGCGTCGCTGAAGATCTTTTGCGCGTACTGGTTGTACTGCGAATAGTATTTCTTTTGCGCCTCAACCAACGCGGAGCAAACCCGAATGGTCGAGATTTCATTTCGCCCGATGCGGCGCATCAAAATCTCGCGCTTCCCAGCCTCCGTGTCGAAATACCATACCTCGCCATTATTTACGATCGGGATCGGAACCGGCCAATTCTTCGCCCCGATGTACACCGTAACCGTGCCATCCAGTTCTTTCACCAGGCGATGCATCTCCTCATATCTTTCCACGAAATTGGCGCGGTCTTGCTCATCCTCGGTTTGGTCCCCTGACGAGATGATCTCTTTTCCGTCCTGCCCGAAGATTTCCAGCACTGCTTTTTCGTCATTATTCTCCGCCGCAGTATAAAGCGCCTCGCTGGCCTCTTCCGGGGACGAGAAGGTCTTCTGGTCTTTTTGCTGCCCCATCGCTGGACCGAAAAATATCCCCGTCATCAGCAGCGTCACCGCGATTGATTTCAGGAAATGGTAAAACCTCCATTGGTCGAGGTTCAACTTCGCTCGCTGCATATTGCCTCCTTCCTTCCGAGTCTTCCGCTCTCCCAGCTACAGTTCGCCTCGCCGCTCGCATTGTTAACGGTGAGGAGGACCAGGAGGACCGCCGTGCGGCGGGCCTCCCCCAGGAAGGCCGCTTAAACTGTGGGATCCTCGAGCCGAAAAGCTCCTCTCCGTCCCCCCGTGATCGTAATTGCTGAATGCTCCCGAGCGGCCGTTGCTCTGCCCGCGCGATTCCCCATATCCCGGAGCCGAGCGGCTCCCTCCGGACGCACGGCTCGACTCGCCGCCGGACGGACGGTTCGAGTTGCGGCTGGACACTTCACGTCTTTCCCGTTCCCCACTTCTTTCCCGTTCCCCACTTCTTTCCCGTTCCCCACTTCTTTCCCGTTCCCCACTTCTTTCCCGTTCGCGCCGATAATACGCTTCCCGGTTATAATATGTTCTGCTTCGCGAATAATATCGGTGGTGGTAGTACTCCGCATAGTGGTTGTGCCAATCACATTCCCAATACCCCCAGCTCCATTCATAAGCTGCGAGGAACCCAACACCAACGCCAACTTCAAACGAGACGTCCGACTCCTCGTAATAGACCACCGTCGGGTTATACTCGGGCACATACACTACCTCCGTGCTCGCTGGCTCAATAATGATTGTCGAGTCTTCGGTCTTTACGACCTGCTGCGGCGTCGTCTTCAGATTGCCTGCGTTTTGTGCTTTCTGCCGCATCACCTGCACAGCCTCCATCACATCCGCTTCCTGGTTGAAATAAGCGTCGCCCAACGTGGAGGTCCACGACAGGTCCTTGTCCATCTTTCCCAGCACCGATGGAAACGCCATCAGCGCCTTAACACTCGAGTCCCAAGGTTGCTGATTAACGGCTTTCGCCAACGCGTCGCCATTCAAATTCGGATGCGCTTGCACCCAGCGATCTGCCTCTACCACCTGCTCCGGAAACGTGGACGCCGCCAAAATCTGGGCCACCAGCGAATCCGGATACAGCGCTATGGGCGCGACCACCTGCTGCAACTGCTCGGGAGTCTTGGTTCCATATTGAGGCTCTCGTGAGCTGGCGGGCGGGGTCAACGCATCTTGCTTCGCCAGCAGACCTTCTGGCAAAGATGTCAAGAACAGCGACAGTGAAAACAGCAAACCGAAAACCCGCCGGATCGTCCAACCTGTCATGCGGCCATTCCTTTTCATTTCGTGCCTCGACTAACTACGCAATGTGCTTGGCAGGTTAGGTGCCAATTCAGACTTCAGATAAGTGCTTCATTTGGGGCCTGCGGCGCAGAATTCCACTGCCCGCTTCAGGGCAGTGCCCTAATAAGATCAGCCTTTCACGATCCCTGGCCAATCCGAGGAAGTCTCTGATTTTGCACGGTCGTCATATCCGTGTGCCGTCATGAAAATGACCGGCAGTTTGCATTTGTGCGCCACCGTCACGATGGAGTTCGAAGCCACTCATCCCCGGCCGGCGCACGTCCAATATCAGACAGTCCGCCTTGCGCCGATGGGCCGAGTTCAAGAACTCTTCCGCTGAGCCGAACACTCCAACCTCCAGAGTCACGGATCTGATCAGGCTTTCACGCGATTCGCGAACCGAGATGTCATCGTCGATTACTGCAACCAGAGGTGCCATTTGTGTTTCCACTCTTTGGATACCAGCGAGGGTGGAGAAAATCTATTACACCTTGGTGATAGTTGAAGCAAAGAGAAACAACGTGATGATCCAGTCGCGGTTGCGGATGACGATTATCCTGTTCTCGGCGATCGGGTTCAGTTGCAGCAGGTGGTGCTCGACCTCGTTATGAATGCCATCAAAGCGATGAGGAGTGTCGTTGAGCGGGACGCGGGAACTAGTGATTACCACGCGGAACATGCCCAGAGCGAAATGCGCGTTTTTCGTCCAGGTACACTGGAAGAACCAAAACTGCGACGATGTGTTTTTCACAGTCGAATGCTAGGCCAAAGATGCCGAGAGAAGTCAGTGAACCAGGGCCGCCGACACGGGCAGGCTCGATACTTTGGCATACTCCGAAGCAAACAGTTCACTATCCGGATACTGCTCGATCAATTCCCGCAACAACTTCCGCGCGAGGGCAGCCTGGTTTTCACGGCACGCGGCAAGGGCAAGGATGATTTTGGCGAACGGGCGCAGATAGCGACCGTTCGCCGCAGCCCAGGCGACTTGCTCCATGCCGAGTTTTTTGTCGCCGTGAATTCCATCGAACCAGAGCGCGAAGCGGGAACCAGCGTTCTGCGATCCGATAATGTAGTTTGCTATGCCAAGAGCTATGTAAGCATCGTTCGCGTCCGGATAATTTGCCAGTAAACACTCAGCATATTTGTTAGCTTCCTTCATGCGCTTCAAGCCGTTCATATGTTTCTTCTGCAGAATCGATTCAGCGTCTGACTCCATTCCGGCAGCCAGCGTCAAGGCAAAAAGAGCTTCTCCATCGTTGGGATTTGCTTTCTGCCGCATTTTGGAGAGTTCGCGGGCCCGAGTTAGCGCTTCGCCGAAATGGCTCATGCGCTCCGGGTTCGGCCTGCCGTCAATCCCGTGCAGAAATCTCTTTTCGTTCAGGAAAAAATCGCTTGTCAATACGCCTTGGAGGTACAACTCCTCAAAAAGATAGCTCGCGGCCGTGGCCACCTCACCAAAAGGATCCTCCTGATTGCGGGACTCCCAGCTTGCGAAAATTTGGCGTGCTTCGGCAAACTTCTGCTCGTACAGGAGATCGAATCCAGCGTTAAGCTCCGGCACGGGTGTGAAGGCCGGCGAGTCGCCGTTCGGCACTCCCCTCGCAAAACCGACGGCTGGACTCATTAGCAGTAACAGCGTGAGAAACTTAGAGCAACGCAGCATTTATCTGTACCTTCCCTTGTCAGTGTGCGGTTGGTCGCGGAGCGGTCCGCGAGAAACGTTCGTCGGCTGATGCCATGTTGCATGAGCCGATCGTCAACGGTTTCAAGCTCTTCGCCGAGTTACTGAGGATGGCAAGCACGGGATGATGCCTCTTGAACCGCAGAGAATTGAGTTCTATTCCTGGCCAGTACAGCTTTAGGCTTAGTGAACGAGAGCGGTCCCGGGAGATTTCTCCACGCCACCGTGTGCCAGTCTTCCCGCCTTCACTCGATCCAACCCGAATTTGCGCATGCGATAATTGAGCGTGTCCCTTGTCACGCCTAGGTACCGTGCGGCCCGAGACCGATTCCAGTTGTTTCTTTTTAGAGCTTCCCGAAACAGTTCCTTCTCGATCTCGCTCAAGGTGGCTCCTTTAGAAGGTAAAATGAGACCGATCCGTTCGAGTGGTGCGGCCTCGCTTTGAAAGCCTGAAGGTAAGTCATTCAACCTTACTTCCCTTCCCGGCGTGAGGACCACGATACGTTCGATTGCGTTCTCAAGCTCACGAATGTTCCCTGGCCACGGGTACTCAGCGAACCGATTGAGGACTGGCAGGGACAACTTCAAATCGTCGCGCTGGTGCTTGGCGCAACTCCTCCGAAAAAAGTACTGCACCAATTCCGGGATGTCTTCCGCGCGATCACGAAGATTCGGCAGCTGCAGAGTAATTACGTTGAGCCGATGATACAGGTCCTCTCGGAAATTCCCCTTCTTGACGAGGAACGGCAGGTTGCGATTTGTTGCTGCGATAATTCGAACATCCAGCTTTGTGGGCATTTGGGCGCCCACCCTTTCAATTTCTCCCTCCTGGAACAATCGCAGCAGCTTGACTTGCAAGTCCAGAGGCATTTCCCCGATTTCATCGAGGAAAAGCGTACCTGTGTTTGCAGCTTCTGCTTTGCCCGTCCGGTTGCGTACCGCCCCGGTAAAGGACCCTTGCACGTGTCCGAATAGTTCAGACTCAAAAAGATCTCTGGGAATCGCGCCGCAGTTAAGCGTGACAAAAGCTTTGCTCGCACGGTTGCTGTTTGCGTGAATGCCGCGAGCGAGAAGTTCTTTGCCGGTGCCGGTCTCTCCCTGAACCAAGATCGTGCAGTTCGTTCGAGCAGCTCTCAAGGCTAACTCCAACACGTGCAGCAGAGTCGAAGAGTGTCCTACCATCCCTTGGAAGGTACTCTTCGACTTCAATCCATGGCAAGCATGGCTCACCTCGGAGTTGGAATTCGCGTGATCTAGGGCTGCCCCGCAGGTGTTTTCGGTCTCGGCGAATCCATATTCGCCGCATCCCGGAACCTCACAAATGAGCTCGCCTTGTTCCTCCACATCGCCGACGATTCGATTTTTCTTCATCACGCTCCGCCTCCGCTTCAACGAAGAGCAACAAGCCGCGTCTCCCGTACAGGTATGCCTTATTTGGTGATCCCCAGCTGTACAGGACGAGGAAGCAACGCGAGGGCCAAACCTAAGCGTTCCGGGCGCACGCACACATGCTTAATCTGACCGTGAGATACAGCTCCTGAGAGAGTTTGGTGCTGAATAGGTTAAGTTTCTGCTGCCCTTAGCTCGGCATCCCTGCCCATAGAATGACATGCGCAATCCGTTCAGGTAATTAAGGATCTGAACGGAGTGCCAGACTAGGTGCCGTTTGTCCAAAGAACAGCATCCACTCTTAAGTGAACAGAAGGATAGTATCGACAAGTAGAGCTGATGCACCAGAGAACGACGCCCATGTAGGCAACCGGAGAGCGAGCGCTGCGGTCGCGAGCGGCTCCTCCCCTGCTGGGCATATTTTGTCGAGTCGGCGAATAATGCCGGCTCGGCCAGCCCGGCAAACCAGCGAGGAAATTATCTTCTTTCCTAGGCCACATTGCCTCCGAAATCGCCCTGTTGCCCGATGGGCGGTGGAGTAAAAGCCGCTGGATTGGAAGCCTTGCCGCCCGGAGATGCGGAAACTCGGTATCACCCGAATTTGACATGTTGGCGCTCGCTACTAGAGCGTCATCGAATCAGTTTATGGATGACGGTTCGTGCCAGTAGGCAAGCAACCAGATTGCGGAGCCGGCCGGGCCTAACCGTTTCTTTTGGGTCGAACCAGAACAACAATGGATCGCGGGGCAACTTGGTATGTCGACTGCTCAATTGGCAAACCGAACTCCGAGAAATCGTCGGGAGCCGGCAAAGCCGTGTCCACAATTCTTAACCAATCCTGGGGCGCACCTTCTTGGATTTGGAACTGCAACTCTTGCCAATATGCATTGATCATCACATAGATATCGTCATCGTCCTGTGAGGCGCCATGCAGACAAAACGCAAGGCTCCGTGAATCTGGCGACAGATCGACCGCGGGGCCAATGCCGTACCAGGAAATGTCCTCGCGCCAGAATTTGCTGCGACAGAGAGAAGGATGCGATTTCCGGAACGCAATCATACTTTTGAAGAAACGAAAAATGTCTTGATTCGCCTGGAGTTGGCTCCAGTCGAGCCAATTGGTTTGATTGTCCTGGTTATACGCATTGTTGTTTCCGAATTGCGTATTCAGGAACTCATCACCAGCCCGGAACATCGGCATGCCATTCGACAGTAAAAGCAGGCAGCAGAAGTTCTTAACCTGTTTCCGGCGAAGCGCCAGCACCTCTGCTGGCGCGCCTTCGTCGCCTTCGTGGCCGCAGTTCCAACTGTAATTCTCGTCCATACCATCCAGGTTGTCGTGACCGTTCTTCCAGTTATTTTTTTGGTTGTATGAAACGAGATCGTACAGCGTGAAGCCGTCGTGGGCGTTGATATAGTTCACACTTTGATAGGGGTGGTAGGCGTAGGCGCGACTGTCCGGAAATAAGTCATCGCTGCCATAGATGCGTTGCATAAGGTCTGGCACCATGCCCGGGTCGCCTTTGACAAAGCGGCGGAGGTCATCACGAAACCGCGCGTTCCATTGGAGCCAGGTGAGGCCCGGAAATCCGCGTCCGAGCTGATAGGCGCCGGTGTCCCACGGTTCTGCGATTAACGCCACTCGAAACAGTCGACCCAACTCGGGATCGGATGCGATTTCGCCGAAAATCGGAGCATATCCCCAATTGAGCGTCCCGTCGGCATTCCGGCTGAACACAGACGCCAGATCGAAACGGAACCCATCAATGTGCATTTCGTCTTTCCAATAGCGCAGGCTATCCAGCACGATTTTGCGCACGTGCGTCTGGCTAAAGTTCAAGGTATTGCCTGTGCCTGAGTAATTGGCGTAAGGGTTTCGGGGATCGGAAGACAGCATGTAATAACCTGGATCGAAACCCTTGAAGCTATAGGTGGGGCCGCAATGGTCACCCTCGCACGTATGGTTATATACAACGTCGAGCACGATGCTGATGCCTGCTTTGTGGAGAGCCTTCACCATACGTCTGAATTCAAGATACTGCCCATCGTCATCACGAGTGGAGGCATACTGCGCATGCGGTGCGAAGAAGTTCAAAGGCATATAGCCCCAATAGTCGCCCTCGTGAGGATCGCGCTGAAATATGGGCATCAGTTCGACAACGGTTACCCCAAGCTCCTTCAGATACGGGATCTTTTCCATCAGACCGGAGTAGGTGCCGGCACGCGAAGGATGTACGCCAGAATTTGGATTTTTAGTAAAGCCCTTTACATGAAGTTCATAGATGATTGCATCGGATTCGGGGTGAGGTGAAACGTCCCCTGACCAATCGAAGGTGATATCGTGGCCAGTGAGGACTCCGAGCGGTGCTTTTCCCGCGTTGGGGCCGGGCCCAATTGCCATTTTGCGATCGAATTCGGGTGGGAAGAAAACACACTTAGCATAAGGATCGAGCAAGACCTTGTCGGGATCGAACCTGTACACCCCAGCAACTGCTTGGCCCGAGACCGAGTAGGCGTAATAACGAGCACCGCGCATTTGGTTGATGGGGAGCCTGCAGTGCCAGATCCGTCCGGACTTGTTACTGAAGTAATCGAACTGGAATGTCAGGATCGGGTTTGCCAGATCATCGGCGGAATAAAGCAACAGAGTGACGTTCTCAGCATGTTCCGCATAAACCGCAAAGTTAAAGGCCTCCTCGTCTTCCATCCACGTGGCACCCAGGGGTAACGAAGTTCCGTCTGTTTGCTCCCATGTGGGGCGTTTTGGGGGTGAGACTCCGAACCGGTTCGCGTCGAATGCGCGGTACTTTTCAGCAGCTTTTTTATCAATCGGGTTGCTCATGTTTTTTTCTTAACCTAGCTCTCGGCCTTGCGTTGAGTCGTTCGCTCGCAAAAAGTAACCCCTTCCGCCTTCAGCCGCTGAGCGTTTGAACCCACGTTCGCGCGACGCTTCGACCTCGCTGTCAACTCGCACAGCCATTCGAAAGCGGTTGTCGAAAACATCTCCTCGGTGAAGCGCCAGCGCCAATTGCCGTCCACGCGGCCGGGTACATTCATTCGACTTCCAACGCCCAGGTCTAAAACATCCTGTAACGGTGCAATGGTCAGGGCAGCAATCGATGACCATGCCAGCTCGATCAGCGCTGGTGCAGCTTCCGCGCTATTTGCGAGCCGGCGATGGATGTGGCTCCATAAGGTTTCTTTCTGGGAATCAGGCAATGCTTCATACCATTCCCGGGTCGGCGGATTGTCATGCGTGCCTGTATACGCGACCGTGTTGCTGACAAAATTATCCGGAAGATAAGGATTATCAGCGTGACCATCGAACGCGAACTGTAGGACTCGCGTGCCTGGCACTTGAAATTGATCGCGCAGCATCGCCACGTCCTCCGTGATAACCCCCAGATCCTCGGCGATAAATGGCAATCGCCCCAGTTCTCGCCCGATCGTTTGGAAAAAGGTCTTTCCTGGGCCGATCGCCCACTCGCCGGACTGCGCTGTTTTAGCTCCCACTGGCACATGCCACGCAGCCGCGAAACCGCGGAAATGATCCAAGCGAATCACGTCAACGTGACCCAACAGATTGCGAATCCTGTCAATCCACCATCGATAACCGGTCGAACGAAGCGCATCCCAGTTGTAGACAGGATTGCCCCATAGCTGCCCTACGGCGCTGAAGTAGTCGGGAGGAACTCCAGCGACGAAGCGCGGCCTCCGCTTTTCATCCAAAACGAATAACTCCGGATTCGCCCAAACATCGCTGGAATCCGGTGAAACAAAGAATGGTAGGTCACCAATCAGGCTCACACCTTTGGCGTGGGCGTATTCCTTCAGCTGATCTGCTTGGCGTAGCAGCAAAAATTGTTCGAAGCGAAAGCGATCGATTTCCCCGGCAAACTCTCGGCGCGCCTTCGCTAAGGCGACAGGCTTTCGCTCTATCAAATCCTCCGGCCACTCGAGATAATAGGCGCCGCCAAACTTGTTCTTGAGCACTCGAAAGAGCGCATAGTCCTCCAGCCAGGTGTCCTGTGTTGCGCAGAATTCCTCATAGGCAGGGCGGAGATCGCTGCGCTCGCCGGAGCTGAATCTCGCCCATGCCTTTTCGAACAGCTTCTCTTTGAAAGGGATAACGGAATCGTAGTCGACCTGATTTGAAGGAAATTGTGATGCGCAGTCACTTGTCTTGAGCAAGCCGTCTGAAATCAAGCCCTCGGGGCTGATGAGCAGATTGTTGCCCACAAACGAAGACAGTGACTGGTATGGTGAATTTCCGTAACCCGTGGGACCGAGCGGCAAAGACTGCCACCAGCCTTGCTTAGCGTCCTGGAGGCGGTCGACCCAGGAAAACGCAGAGGGTCCGAGGTCGCCGATGCCATACGGCGATGGCAGAGATGTAACATGCAGGAGCATGCCGGAACTGCGGTAATCGGACGGAAACGGTGGAAGCATAGCCAACTCGGCAGCGGCGCTCATTGCCGACTCGCCGCAGTTGAACGCAATGCGTTAGTCACCATCTCCTGGGCCTCAGCCACAATCGAGTCAAGATGCTGCTCGCTCCTGAAGCTCTCCGCGTAAACTTTGTAAATGTTCTCTGTCCCTGAGGGCCGGGCTGCGAACCAGCCGCTTTTGGCCACCACTTTTAAGCCCCCGATCGCGGCATCATTGCCAGGTGCCCGCGTCAGCTTGGCCGTGATGGGTTCCCCTGCGAGACGCGACTCTTTCACGACATCTGGCGAGAGTTTTTGCAATTTGCTTTTCTGCTCAGGGGAGGCCGGAGCGTCGATTCGCGTGTAGTAAGCAGTGCCGAATTCTGCTGTCAACTCGCGGTAATGCTCAGCTGGATCCTTGCTGGTGCGGGCGGTAATCTCCGCTGCAAGAAGAGCCATGATGGGACCGTCCTTGTCCGTGGTCCAGACCGTTCCGTCGCGCCGCAGAAAACTCGCTCCGGCACTCTCCTCACCGCCGAAACAGTAGGAACTTCCGAAAAGGCCCGGTACGAACCACTTGAAGCCCACGGGCACTTCACGCAAATCCCGGCCGAGTTTTCTCACGACGTTGTCAATCATGCTGCTGCTCACGAGTGTTTTGCCAACTGCTGCTCGGTTCGGCCATTGTGGGCGATGGGTGAGCAAGTACCGTATCGCTACTGCGAGGTAATGGTTCGGGTTCATCAGTCCATCTGTTGGCGTGATGATTCCGTGTCGGTCTGCATCTGGATCATTTGCAAAAGCGAGTTGGTATTGATCTCTGAGCGCCACAAGTCTGGCCATGGCGTAAGGACTGGAACAGTCCATGCGGATCTTGCCGTCATGGTCCACAGTCATGAAGGAGAAGGTCGGGTCAATCACTGGGTTGACGACCCGAATATCGAGCCCGTACATCGTGTTGATCAGTTCCCAATACGGACAAGCGGCCCCGCCCAAGGGATCTACACCAAGCCGTAACGTCGCCCCGCGAATGGCGTCCATATCGACAACATTCTTGAGATCAAGCACATACGGGAACATCAGGTCCTCTTGGTGGGTAGTGGACGCCGCGATGGCTTTGTTCGAAGGCAGTCGTTTCACCCCGACATTGCCCGCTCGCAGCAACTCGTTCGCCCGGGTTTCCACCCAACCGGTCACATCGGTCTCGGCGGGTCCTCCGTTCGGCGGGTTGTACTTAAAGCCTCCATCCTCTGGCGGATTGTGCGATGGCGTAATCACAATGCCATCCGCGAAATGTTCTTTGCGATTGCGATTGTAGACAAGAATGGCGCGTGAGATGACGGGCGTAGGTGTCACGCCATCATTTTGCTGAACGACGGTATCCACGTTGTTTGCCGCTAGGACCTCAAGGGCAGTTCGCTGTGCGGGACTGGACAGCGCGTGGGTATCCTTGCCCATATAAAGCGGGCCGTCGGTTCCTTGCGAGCGACGGTAATCGCAAATCGCCTGTGTAATAGCGAGGATGTGGGCTTCAGTGAATGTGCCTTGCAAAGGGGAACCGCGGTGTCCGCTCGTGCCGAAACTTACAAGCTGGTTGGTATCTTGCAGGTCAGGGCGGCGCTCGAAATAGTCCCTTTCCAGCCGAGCGACATCCACCAGCATCTCCCTAGGTGCCGGTTTGCCTGCGAGCGGCGAAAGCGAGCTTCGATGTGCTGCAGCCCCCAATGACGGTGTTTCTATGGTATTGGACATGGTTCTGCCTTCCAGATGTCACGAGTATATTCGGCAATGGTACGGTCACTAGAGAACTTTCCGGAGCTCGCTATGTTCAAAATTGCTTTGCGGGCCCATTCAGAGGGCTTTGCGTACAACGCGCCGACGGCTTCTTGTGCCTGACAATACGAACTGAGGTCCGCCAGGTGCATGTAGTAGTCTCCGTTCGCGAGAAGGGTGTCGCGTAAAGGAGTGAAGACCCCCGGCTCATTCCGGCTGAAATGATCAGCGAAAATAAGATCCAGAACCGCTCGGGTCTCCGGTTCATTCTCATAGTGCCAGTGCGGGTTATACCACCCGCGGCTGTTCTCCACTTGTTCTGCGGTAAGGCCGAACAGGAAGAAATTCTCTTCACCGGCTTCCTCGGCCATTTCGATCGTCGCGCCATCACGAGTCCCTACCGTCAGGGCTCCATTCATCATGAACTTCATATTGCTTGTTCCGCTCGCTTCAAATCCGGCCGTGGAGATTTGGTTCGAAACATCGCTTGCGGGAATCAAGCGTTCTGCAAGCGAGACATTGTACTCGGGCAGAAAAACGACTTTGATTCTCCCGCGTACCGCAGGGTCGCCATCAATCGTCGCCGCGAGATTGTTGATGAATTTGATGATCAGTTTGGCGAGATGATAGGCAGGTGCCGCCTTTCCGGCAAAGAAAAACGTGCGCGGCACAATCTCGAGGTTTGGATTCGCTCGCAGCCGGTTATAGACCATCACAATCCGCAACGCGTTCAGCAGTTGACGTTTGTATTCGTGGATGCGCTTGATCTGGCAGTCGAAAACCGTATCTGGGTCGATGTCCTCTCCTGACGCGGACTTCAGCCAATTGGCAAACTGCACTTTCGCTTCGCGCTTTGAGGCGAGAAACACGTCGCGAAAGCGAACGTCCTCGGCAAGTGGTCTCAACGCTTTTAGCTCGCTTAGGTCGATAATCCATCGTTCGCCGATGCTATCGGAAATCGCGCTGGATAGCTTGGGATTGGCTTGCAGCAGCCAGCGCCTTGGCGTCACCCCGTTGGTCTTGTTGTTGAAGCGCTCCGGGTACATCTCCGCCAGATCCCTAACGGTGGTCGTGCGCAAGAGTTTGGAGTGGATTGCGGCGACGCCATTCGTGCTATGCGAGCCAACAATTGCCAGATGGGCCATGCGGATTCTGCGTTGGCCGCCCTCCTCGACAAGGCTGATGCGAGCAGTGCGACCCTCGTCGCCGGGGAAGCGAAGTCGCGTCTCGTCGAGAAGACGCCGGTTGATCTCGTAGATGATCTCCAAATGGCGGGGAATGAACATCTCGAACAACTCGACAGGCCACTTCTCAAGCGCTTCAGGCAATAGCGTGTGATTTGTGTAAGCGAGGGTCTTTCTCGTTAAATCCCACGCCTGGTCCCATCCGAGGTGAGCGTCGTCCAGCAAAAGTCGCATCAGCTCGGCGACGGCCAAAGACGGATGTGTGTCATTGAGCTGGATTGCCGCCTTCTCGGGCAGTTGCTCCCAATCTTTATTGAACCGTTGAAACCGCCGTACGATGTCAGCGAGCGAACAAGCCACCAGAAAATATTCCTGGACGAATCGTAGTCCCCGCCCCGGAGTTGTTGAATCGTCGGGATAGAGCACACGTGTGAGCGACTCCGCTCCGAGACTCTCGGCCAGTGCGCCCACGAAATCACCTGTACCAAATTCCTGGATATCGAAGTAGTCCGGTGCCGCCGCAGCCCACAGCCGTAGCGTATTAATAGTCTTTCCGCCGTACCCTACCACCGGTCGGTCGAAGGGTATGCCGAACCAAGTTGACGGTCGAGCAGGGATCAGTTGAAAGCTGCCCCCGATCAGCTTAAATGAGCAACCCAACTTCACTTCCACCATCTCGACAGGTCGCGCTACCTCCCAGGGATCGCCCCAGCGGATCCAATTGTCGGGATTTTCTTTCTGCCATCCATCGACAATGGATTGCTTAAACATGCCGTACTCATAGCGTAGACCGTATCCCACGGCCGGCAGGTGCATCGTTGCCATGGAATCCAAAAAACACACGGCGAGACGGCCGAGACCTCCGTTGCCGAGGCCCGCATCGGGTTCTTGCTCGAGCAGCTCAAGCCAATCGAGTCCTTTCTCCTTTACCGCGGATTGAACCAGTGGCCTAAGCAGGAGGTTGCTTATGTTATTCGTCAGCGAGCGGCCGATCAGAAATTCCATAGAGAGGTAGTAAACGCGTTTGGCGTTTGTCTTCTCATACGTGCCTCTGGTCAGCGCCCAACGCTGGGCGAGAACATCGCGAATCGAATGTGAGAACGCCTCGAAACGCTCTCGCGCAGTCGCGACCTGCGGGTCGATGACGCGGTCGAAAACCAAGTGTCGATCGTAAAACGCGTTTTCCGAACCGACAAATGCAATCGGGCCGCACCCGTACTGTTTGAGAAGTTCCGAAACGCGCCATTCTTCTGGCGTTCGAGGGGAGACCTGAACGCCTTCCGCGGTTTTAACAACTTTTGTGCTCATTGGAGGTCCTTTTGATCTGTGAAATGGGTACTATCCAACATCCAAAACCCTCAATTTCTCGCCGGACGATTGGGGCGACTCACGCGGCCACGTGATGATCGTCATTCCAAAGCCGGATCACCGGCTGGGAAAGCTTGTTCTCATAGCCGAGCGCGCTCAGGCTCGCCGTAGTCAAGAGAAAATGCCTTCCCGCTGGTTCCGGACCGAGCGCCAGCCAGCGGGCGGCAAGAACTCGAATGAAGTGTCCGCTCGAAAAAAGCAGCACGTTTCCCGGAACCGTGCGGACACGCTGGACCACACGGTCCGCCCGCTCGCCTACTTCTGCTGGCGATTCGCCTCCCGGACAGCCGTCTCGGAACAGTTGCCAGTCTGGGCGTTCTGCAAATATCTCGGCCGAGCGCCGCCCTTCATATTGGCCGTAGTTCCATTCCACCAGGTCAGGATCAGTTTCGGCCACGGCGCCAAACCCGGCCAGTTCACAGGTTCGGGCCGCGCGCTGCAACGGGCTGGTAAATACCCTGGCAAATGTCATGCCCTTGAGGCGCTCTCCGAGCCGCCGGGCGTTGCGCTCGCCATTTGGAGTCAGAGGTAAGTCGGTAAGGCCCGTATGCTGTCCCGAGAGACTCCATGCTGTTTCGCCGTGACGTGCCACATACAACACTGGAAGTACTTCGCCCATGCTGGTTCTATCCTTTAATTAATGCCCGATTCGCTTGCCGCTCTCAAAAATGTCGAATACCAACTTCGCTCGCTCGTGGCCTTCACGCATGTCGCTCGAAAAACCTGAGATACCCAGTAAGCCCGATTTTTGGTTCAGCACCTCGTCGACCTCCTGGCCATCCAACTGGCTCTGGCACATCAGGAAAGTCGGGACCATTTCTCACGCCACTGTTTGGGTCACCTTCGAAAGCGCGTAGTCTTCGAGGTGGCGGGCGTCGCTATTGAACTTGCGGATGCCCTCGGCAAGTTTTTCCGTCGCCATGGCGTCCTCGTTGTGCATCCAGCGGAAGGTCTTCTCGTCCAGGTGAATGCGTTCTTCCTTGCTCGCCTGCGCCTTTGCTGGGTCGAGTTTACGCTCCAGAGTACCTTCGGCCTGCTCCAACTGTCAAGAAGTTCTGGACTGATGGTGAGCAAATCGGATCCGGCCAGGTCGACGATCTGATTCACATTCCGGAAACTTGCCCCCATCACCTGGGTCTGGTAGCCGAATTTCTTGTAGTAATTGTAGATGCGGGTGACGGATGCTACGCCGGGATCTTGGTGCGCAGGAATCTCTGCCCCGCCGCGCTCTTTCTTGTACCAGTCGTAAATGCGGCCAACGAAAGGCGAAATCAAGGTTACTCCAGCTTCGGCACACGCGACCGCTTGAGCAAAACTGAACAGAAGTGTCAGATTGCAGTGGATGCCTTCCTTCTCAAGAAGTTCAGCTGCCCGGATGCCCTCCCACGTGCTGGCGATCTTGATCAGGATGCGTTCGCGCGCCACGCCATTTTTCTCATACAGCGAGATGAGCTTTCGCGCCTTGGCGATCGTCGCCGTGGTATCGAAGCTCAAACTCGCGGCGACCTCCGTCGAGACACGACCGGGCACCACTTTGAGAATTTCACATCCGAACAAGACAAAAAGACGATCAATGAACTCTTCCGCCATCTCTTCATGGTGGCCGCCGCTCTTGAGGGCAAGCTTGGCAGCCTCTTCCACCAAGTGCCTGTAGACCGGCATCTGGGCGGCGTGAAAGAGAAGCGAAGGATTGGTGGTAGCGTCCTGCGGCCGATGCCGGGCAATGGCCTCAATATCACCAGTATCCGCTACAACGGTCGTGTATTTCTTCAGGGATTCTAACAATGTCATTGTTCTCTCCTATCGTTCAGATCTGAAACTTTGGATTTTCCTTCCTCAAGCTACCTGGCGCGGTGCTACTTCATTTCGAATCCGCCGCGATCTGTGCCTATGCCACTCTCATGTGGTGCTCCTGTTCAGTTCTGAGCTCGCTGTTGGGCAATCTGGCTCTTCGCCGCAGCTATAATTCTTTCCGCGCTAAAACCGAACTTATTCAACAACTGCTTAAGAGGTGCAGAGGCTCCAAAGCTTTCGATACAGACGTTGTGTCCCTCGGAGCCGGTGTATTTGCTCCAGCCAAAATCGGATGCCTCCTCCACCGACACCCGTGCCTTCACGTGTGGGGGCAGAACAGATTCCCGGTAATTCCTGTCCTGATCGTCAAACAATTCCCACGACGGCATACTGACCACGCGTGCCCGCACACCCTCCTTGCTTAATTGCTCGTAGGCTTCCAGGCAGAGAGCCACCTCACTGCCGGTGGCGATGAGGATGACCTCAGGGTTGCTGCCCGGGGCATCCGCGAGAATGTAGGCCCCGCGGGCCAGGCCCGAGGCCGGGGAGTACTTCGTCCGGTCGATTGTCGGTACCGCTTGGCGAGTGAGCACCAACACCGCCGGCTCGTGATGCAGTTGTAGAATGACCTTCCAGGCCTCTCTCACCTCGTTCGCGTCCGCCGGCCGGAGCACAATCAGGCCAGGCATGGACCTCATGTGGGCAAGCTGTTCGATGGGCTGGTGCGTGGGACCATCCTCGCCAACTCCAATGGAGTCGTGAGTGAACACATAAATCACGGGGAGCTCCATCAAGGCGCTCAAGCGCATGGAGCCCCGCATGTAATCGACGAAAATGAAAAATCCCGAGCCGAAGGGC
>Ga0074045_10000767_pt1 | contig 31391 bp, 29 predicted proteins | sample BogForMeECP23OM2_FD_94442 | JGI IMG/M metagenome (GOLD analysis project Ga0074045, IMG submission 94442) | Bog forest soil microbial communities from Calvert Island, British Columbia, Canada - Bog Forest MetaG ECP23OM2 | ecosystem: Environmental > Terrestrial > Soil > Wetlands ...
ACCCAGATGCCTTAAGCGGCGCAAGAAAAATTACCAGTTAATGACCTCGCCAAGGCATGAAATGAGAGAGATTTTTCACCGGAACAAATATCATGCTGCGACAGCTTAAACTAGCGCCATTCGTATGTGTCCCCCTTTTCCTTGGCTGTGTTTTTCTAAAGACGGCTCAGCAATGCAAAGTATTCTTCCCGGCTCATGTTGGCGGTTCTGAGATTGTTTTTGATTATGAATACAGGAACGGCCGGCCAATCCGGGATTACAACAGGTCTCGATATTCCCGGCTTTGTATAAACAAAGTGATCCCCTTCACTTCTGACGCACGTAAAGCCAGCTTTTTCAAATACTCTTCGCAGTTTGCTCGCCGGAATAGGAACTATTTTAGGCATGAATTCAGAGACTCACTAATTCAGTTGCCACAAGTCTCGGCGGAAGCCATTTGCCGCTTGCATCCTTCTTGTAATTCGCTTCCTCCAGAATATCCACCAGAGTCCCCATCTTGTCAGCCTCTTCGATGAATAATCTCACTGCCATCTTGAGCATCGTCTTCGCCTGCTCGATAGTATTACCGCAGCTTGAAATGTCGAGTTCAGGGCAGTAGGCGACAAGGCTTTCATTCTCTTCAAAGACGATCATATCAAACTCTATCGGCATCATTATGATCTCCTGTTCAATTTTTATTCCCTTATTTTGTAACAAATCCCTCAAATACGCAAGAAGTGTCGCTCCGACAGCAGCCACCATCAGGACCTTCCCACGTTCTGCAAGACTAACGTGCGATATATAGAGCAGATAACAAGCGGCAATTTGAGCAAGCATGGGGGGTCAAGCATGGGGGGTCTTGAAAAGTCACTTTATCCCCCCGCCTCATTATTTTCTGTTAACCACCTTGCTTGCTGTGGTGTAGTGAATACCCAAAGTGTCGGCAATTTCTTTTAGTGAATAGCCGTGCAGGATATGCGCATCCAGTATCACACGGTTACGTCTCTGCTTGTCGACCTTTTCGTTTCCTTTAAAAAGTTCGTGCAACAGCGGCCTGTGTGCATGACGCTGGGCCTTTGGTATCTCCTTGATCGTCTTCTTTGAAGATAACGCCTCCTTCAGTTTACCAACAAATTCGTCATCGCCAAGCAGTACCTGCCCCTTCAGCTTCTCCCATGGACAATCAATTCCTATCCCCGCCAATACAAAATCCCGATACCCTCTTTCGGCTTCCCTTTTGTCTCTGCCAAATAATCCAAGCACCCAATCAACGCTTAGAAAATGAGGCGCTTCCTTTAGTCCAACAGTAATAGAATAACTACTCCATTGCCAGTCCTCCGGCGCGGACGCAATTTTTGCCCTGACGGGGTTTAACACCACATAGCGGCAAAGCTCGGCAAGATAACTCTCTTTGTCTACTACTATTGCTTTATATCTGCCCTGAAATATATGACCGCACCTATCATGACGGCGGTTGAACGCTTGAGTGTATATGCCGTTCAATTGCTGCATTCCCTTTGACAGATTGCCGTCCGGTGTCTCTATGACCAGATGATAGTGGTTATCCATTAGACAGTAGGCATGGCACAGCCAGTTATATCGCTTCACTACAGAGGAAACCACCGCTAAAAAGATATCTCTGTCCTCTTCTCCTTTGAATATGTTTTTTCGTCCGTTGCCGCGTGCCGTGATATGGTAAACTGCACCAGGGTATTCAATTCTTATCGGTCTTGCCATGATGCGTTATCATAGCTGGCAATAACTTATTTTTCAAGACCTGACCCCAGTCCTCAATCCGCGTGACCCCAGTCCTCAATCCGCGTGACCCCAGTCCTCAATCCGCGTGACCCCAGTCCTCAATCCGTGACCCCAGTCCTCAATCCGTGACCCCAGTCCTCAATCCGTGACCCCAGTCCTCAATCCGTTCTTTCCCCGACGCTCTTTGAATTTGCCGGGCATTCAAAAGCATTATGCGCTTGCCAATGGTAGAAAACTCGTGTTCAACCTCATAGTTATCAAAGGCTGTCTTTCGGGGAAGGATGGTTTCCAGCAGTTCTCGCAGCTTGGGAATATTCCACTGTTTATTGCCCAGGTCATAAATAAGCTGTCCCAAGGTCTCTTCCGAGGTCACCTTAAAGACTTCATAGAAGGAGCGGCTTGCGGTGACTACCCTTAAATCTTGGTCCAGAGCGATTAAGGGTTCACGCACAGTGTTGATGATGCTCTCGGCGTATTCGCGGGCTTCATCTTCGGATATTTTAGTGACTTCCATTTTATTTCCTGGCTTTTTCCAGCACAGATGCACGCTTATAGAGTGCGATACCAAAGATGATGTTGAAGGAAGGATTCCCTTCTAAAGCAAGAACTGACTGACTGACTGACTGAGCAAATTTTGTGCTAATGTCATATTGTAGGACTCTATGCCATCTTTACAGTTGCAGGTTGCATAGACTTCATAATTCATATATTTGAAAATCTCCCTGAGAGCACTTTTTGATGATATGTTGTTGTCAATAACGAGGATGCTTTTTGCAATGCTCCTTCGCCGTGCAGGCAATTTTAAATTTGAATAGCACATAATCAAATAGTTTATTTTTCGTCTGCCATACGTAAATACTAAACTTTCATATAGCAAAAAACACTCACCCGAAAGTAGTATGCCCGACAACTATGCAATAACCCATTATATACAAGCAATAAAAATGCCTGCTTTCCAAAATATAAAAATATGCTTAGAAAACAATGTGAAATTACGTCTGATTGTGAGACAGTAAAGTTGTTATTAGCAACAAAAGTTGACATGAATTAACAGTAAGCTAATAAAGATAAATATAATCAATAAGTTGTGGCTTACCGGCGAGATGTCCTGTTTTGCCATCGAAGCAATATAAGTTGACATGTTGAACAAATTTCCTATCCTTTCAAATGATCCGCACCTTCAAAAAGTCACATAGTCTTTAATGTTACAAAGCTACTTATAGGTTGAAAGCTTCATTTTTGTGGAGCATGTTTTTTGCGCATTTTAGCTTACTGTGCAAAACCTGCGAACCACCTTCACTGATCTGAATGCCTCTCATGCTCTCTCAATGTCTTCCTGAAAACCGCAGCCTCAGCACATACAATGTAATTTGCAGACCTACTGTTTCTTGACCTTGCCTGCCAATTTTGATTTTGTCCCGAAAACCGGTAATAATATGTTCAGGAGATAAACGAGACAGGAGAAAAGCATATGCAAGCACGCGGACCACTCATGATCGAACACCGCCTCATTGAACGAATGCTCGCTGTTATTCAGGATATGCTGCCGCAGGTCGAAAAAACCCGTACCCTTGACCCATTCTTTGTTGACACGGCTGTTGACTTCATACGTATCTATGCTGATCGAACCCACCACGGGAAAGAAGAAGAAATTTTGTTTAAAGAGTTGAACAACAAAAGCTTGTCGGATATTGACCGGAGAATCATGAATGAACTGATTGAAGAACACGTTTTAGGTCGGAGTACCACCAGGGCTTTAGTCGAGGCAAACGCACGCTATAGAAATGGTGACGCATCGGCCATTGGAGATGTTGCAAGTTGTCTGCGCACACTCGTGGATTTTTACCCCAGGCATATCGAAAAGGAAGACAAGGTTTTCTTTCCTGCCTCCCGTGCGTACTTTTCCGAAGCTGAAGACCTGGCAATGCTTGCCGGGTTCCTGGATTTCGATCGGAAAATGATACACGAGAAGTATAAGGCTGTCGTAGATGATCTGGAAACTAGAGGAACTCCTGATTGAACTGGTGGTTTCAAAAGGATATGGATTATACTTATGTGTCGGGGAAACTATATGCCGGAATTCAATCCAATTGATGAAACTGAAACAAAAAAAGAATCGACTGCGAAGAATATCAAATTCTGTCCGCAATGCGGAGAGGAAATAACTCAATTAAGTAAATTTTGCCCCCACTGCGGACATTCCCTGGAGAATTTTAGAAATCAGTCAAAAACTAATACACCATCGCAACTTCGGGTTGCTGAAGATGATTTCATCGCTTTCATAGGGAACAACGCCGGTTACTACACACATGAATTTAAAAAGTTTAACAGCTCCGGCATGGATGCCTTTTCGCCGACATGGAATTGGCCCGCATTTTTGGGAGGCTTTGGGTGGCTGCTCTACAGAAAAATGTACCTGTGGACTATTGTCGCCTTCGTCTTGATGCTGATGCCATATTTAGGCTTGGTCTCATGGGTGGCTCTTGGGGCCGTTGCAAATTATTTATACTATCAGCACGCAAAAGGAAAAATACTTGAGATCAGGGCGTCGCACCAGTCAGGCGAAATTTCAGTTGTCCTTGCCCAAACCGGGGGAGTACACAGATGGTTGCCGATTGCGGCAGCTATCTTTTCCATTTTACTCTTGCTGTTATTCCTGGCCTTTCTATTTTGGTTCCCATTTGGGACATTGAATCTCTTACAAATGCCGGAAAAATATATTTAGGGTTTGCGAATAAATAACCGGGCTATGATGCTCCTGTCAGCCGAGATATGCGGCTATCACGCGCTCGTCCTTCCGCAGTTCATCCGGCGTTCCACGGATAACAATCTTCCCCCCCTCCATAACATATACATAGTCCGCCACTTCGAGTGCCTTTTTGACCATTTGCTCGACAAGCAGCAAGGTCATTCCGGTCTTCTTCAGATGTGTGATAATTGACAGCACTTCATCCGCAACAACCGGCGCCAGTCCCATAGAGGGCTCATCCATGAGAATCACTTTGGGATCAGCCATAAGGGCACGCCCGATGGCAAGCATCTGCTGTTCTCCTCCGGAAAGAGTTCCAGATGCCTGGCGGCGCCGCTCCTTCAGCCGGGGAAACAGATCATATATCATGTCCAGGTCCCGGGCCGCCTTCTTTTGGAACCCAAAAAAATGCGGCAGCCGGCGATAGCCTCCCAGCAGCAGGTTATCTTCAACAGACAGTGTCCCGAATACCCGCCGTCCTTCAGGCACATGGGCCAGCCCGAGCCCGGCAATATGTGAAGCATCCATCTCCTGCACCGGCCTGTCGTCAAACAGCACTCGTCCCCTGGTCGGCCTGACAACCCCGGAGATAGCACGCATAGTTGTGGTTTTCCCGGCTCCGTTCGGTCCGATTAAAGCGACCAGTGCCCCTGTCTTCACCTCGAGCGATACGCCCACAAGCACCTCACTTGTGCCGTACCCCGCATAAATATTGTCTGCAATCAGCATAGGCGGCTATCACCGTCCCGGATATTACTTGCCATCAATGCTTGCCTTTCAGCATCGCGGGTCCAGCGACTGCCGACTCAAGCACTCACCCCAAGATAGGCTGTTATCACGGCGGGATTACGTTTTACATCTTCCGGTTTGCCTTTCGCAATAACAAGCCCCCCGTCAAGCACTGTAATCACGTCACAAAGCTCGCTCACCACTTCCATATGATGCTCGATAAGAATAGTTGAGATACCTATCTTGCGTATATTACGTATTACCTCCACCAGTTTCTTAACATCGGGAGATGCGAGGCCTGCTGCAGGTTCATCCAGGATCAAAAGGTCCGGATGGCAGGCAAGGGCGCGGGCTATCTCCAGGAACCGCTGGGCCCCATATGGAAGATCCTTGGCCGGCGTGCGCGCCTTATCACGCAGTCCGACCATTTCGAGCAATGCCAGCGCTCCTGCCTGGGCGCAACGTTCCTCTCCGCGCGATAGACCCAGAAGCACCAGCAGCAGTGACTTGTTGTATACGCCCTTCATAGCTACCATTACGTTATCCAAAGCAGTAAGCTCCGAAAATATCTGCAGATTCTGAAATGTCCTCGATATCCCCATTCGGGCGGCCTTGTACAGACTACCCACCGGCAGTTGTCTTCCCCTGAGCATCATGGCCCCTCCGCTCGGTGCGTAAAGCCCGGAAATTACATTCACAAGCGTACTCTTGCCCGAGCCGTTGGGACCGATGAGGCCATGGACCTGGCCTGAGCGCACTACCAGTGAAACTCCGTCAAGGGCCCGAACGCCGCCGAAATGTCGCTTAAGTTCCGTGATCTCAAGCAGAGGCCTACCATCGGGGTCCTTTTTTGGGAGCACCAAATCAAGAGGAGATGCTTCGGTCAGCGGAGCAGGAGCGATGTGAAGAAGCTTTGAAAAGAATCTGGCGGCGAAGCCCATCAGACCCTCCGGAAGTCCCACAACGACCGAAAACAGCATCAATGCGAATATAGCTTTACGTATGTCTTCAATATTCCTGACAAAAATAGCTGCGACCACGAGCAGACTCATGGCGATGACAGGCGCAAGTGCCTGGAACGGCCTCGTGCTTTTCAGGATATAACTTCTTCCGCCTGATAAAGCGGCTATAAGCAGGCCGCCAAACGATATTATACGGAACAGAAGCCTGTTAGAGAGAAGGTTGGGCAGAAGTACGATTAAAGCAGCGCCCACAAGGGCGCCCCACAGGTTCTTCCTGCCTCCCAGCACTACGCCCAGCAGCAGAATCACCATCAGGTCCCAGACAAAAATCTGTGGTTGAAGATATTGAAAGTTGAAAGCATAAAGCCCGCCAGCCAGGCCTCCGAGAGCTGAACCGAGGGCAAAGGCAGCTATTTTGTGCCGGTAAGTACCCACCCCCATTGCATCAGTGGCTATAGGACTGTCCCGCAACGCCTCAAATGTCCTTCCCCATTGGGAGGTGAGAAGATTGCGCATCGCCATCCAGACGACGGCAAGAAGGATAAGACAGAACCAGAAAAACCCTTGTGCCTCCAGGTGCAGACCAAACAGGGCCGGTCGGGGGACCTGGAGTCCCTGTGCCCCGTTAGTGAGGGATTCCCATTCATTCAGCGTGGTTGACGACAGAGCGGAAAAACTGAGCGTAGCCAGGGCAAACTGGGGACCCTCCAGCCGCAGGGCGGGAAAGGCAAGCAGGGCCCCAAAGGCAAGACCTGCCAGCAGGCTGGCGAAAAGCGCGCTCTGCATGCCGAGGCCGAAATTATTTACTGTCAGGCCGGCAGTATAAGCCCCAAGGCCGAGAAAGGCTGCCTGGGCGAGATTGATCTGTCCAAGATAGCCGACGGTTACATCCAGCCCGATCAGCAAAATTCCGTAAATGGCCAGCAGCGTGAGCAGAGCAAGAACAAAGGGGTTCTTCACACCCAGCGGAATTGTTGCAAGCAGGACAAAAACCAGCACCTCCGCCCCATGGATCAAAAGAAGTCTCTTGACCATTAAACCTTCCGTATCACGATCTTGCCAAACACGCCCGCAGGTCGAATAGCAAGTGCAAGAATCAAAAGGACAAGACCGGGGGCTTCGCGCCAGCCGCTTCCTATATAGAAGCTCGTCAGGCTTTCGAGGGGGCCCAGAACAAGACCGACCAGGACCACGCCGAATCCGGAATTGAGTCCGGCAACGACTGCGACAGAGAATGCCTTGAGTACAAGAACTGACGCCATCGTCGGCCCCACTGAAGTGATGGGAGAAACGAGGATGCCTGCCACAGCAGCGGAAAGGCCGGAAAGGCCGTAAGACAGCATCACAGTCCGCGTTGAAGAAACTCCCATAAGCTCCGCCGCCTCCCGGTCAAAGGAGACAGCCTCGAAGGCCTTGCCGAGAAGGGTCCGGCGCTTGAACATCTCGATCAGCCCCATTATTGCAAAGACGCCGGCGGCAACGGATATCTCGATCGGTGTGACGCTGATTCCGAAAACCTGTAGCGCATCAGAAGAGATCGGGGTCGGGAACGGGCGGTCGTCTCGTCCCCAGATGTTCTCCGCGGCTGAAAAAAAGAACAACCCCAGAATTATAGTCAGAAGAATCCAGCCCTCGCTTTTTTGCTCCAGCGCAAGACGCACTGCGGCCCGCTCCACGAAGAGTCCCAGTAGCACACCGAACAGCAAACCCCCGATAACCACGAGCCAGTACGGCAACCCCAGATCAGCAAGAGTAAGGGTGATAAATGAAGAAACCATCACCAGTTCACCCTGGCCGAAGTTGATACTCTTGCTGGTCGCATATGTGAGCTGGAATCCATACGCAACAAGAGCATAGACAAGACCCATAAAGGCCCCGCTGACAACCAACTGGGGGACAACAGACGCTGTCATGCCATCCTGCGCATGATATTGGCAATAGCCCTTTGCATCTTACTTGCTCTTCGGAGTCTCGGCTTCCTTCTTAAGCCTCTGCCTGTCTGCATCGTTTGCAAAGACAACACGACCGTCTTTCACCATTCCCATGACGGTCTGTGTGCGCCGGAAAGCCTCGTGGGTGTTCTCGTCGGCAGGGTTCCACTTGCTGAAGGGTTTTTTCCAGACGGCGATCACGCCCGGAACAGGAGCGCGCAGGTCTTCGAGTGCCTCCTTGATCTTGTGAGTGTCGGTGCTCTGTGCCTGCTTCACTGCTGCCGCAAAGATATAGACCGCGTCATAGCCCTGCGCTGCCGAAACAGGGGAGGGCATCCGGGTCACATTGTATGCCTTGTGGTATGCCTCAATAAATTTCCTGGCGCGAGGCGTAATAGGTTCTTCGATAAAAGTCTGGGGCATCAAAGTGCCGTTTCCGTTCTTGCCGGCGTTATCGATAAAGTTGGACATCGAGAGAGGCCACCCTCCTATCAGAGGTTCCTTCATCCCTAACATTGCCATGCCATTTGCAACTGCCGCAAGTTCGGGACCAATCCCCCATATAAGGATAGCCTGTGCGCCGGCGGCCCTGGCCCGTAAAAGCTGGGCGGTCATGTCCTTGTCGCCGATGTTAAACTTATCACTCGCCACAACCTGGAGTTTGTTCCCCTGCGCCCTGATCTGTGACAACATGTCTTCGTGTCCAGAGACGCCGTAGTTTGTGGAATCATATAGAATAGCCGCCTTCTTGAAATTCCTGTTGATTGCCTCTTCCACCACCATTGCCGACTGAATGCCGTCATCTGCGGCAAACCGGAATATTGACAAGTCCTTCACACCGGCTTTGCTCCACTGCGTCATTGAGGAGGAACCAGCGGCAGGGGTGATGATTTTGGTAATACCCTTTTCCTGCAAATACCTGTCACCTGCCATGACAACGCCCGTATTCACAGAACCGATAACGCCGGAAAGGTCGCTCATGGACGCGAGTTCCTCAGCAATCAGGGCGCCGCGCTCGTTTTTGGCCTCGTCGTCCCGTTCAATAACCTCGAACTTCATCTTCCGGTTGCCCACCTGAACTCCGCCTTGGGCATTTATCTCGGCTATGGCCAGTTTCGCGCCGTCACGCATGGATGTTCCCATCGGCGCTGACCCTCCGCTAAAAGGGCCTGTAATGGCTATCTTGATCGTGTCCCCCGCAAATGCCTGAACTGCAAAAAATACCACCAGAGCTGCCGTCACAAGAAGTCTTTTCATGTTCCCGCCTCCATCCTGCTATGATTTATACTGGACTTAACTTACTGTAACAAAATCCATAACACAATTCAACAGTGCGATCAAAATCCACTGGCAGATTTGCGTCAGGATTAGCGGCAGGAATGCCATGCGGGGGGAAAGTTGGGGACGTTGTTGGGTAACGGTGAAATGAAACATAAAATTAACACTAATTAAATAATACCGTAACATGGTTTAGGTATACTAAATTCAATAGAGGTTTCAAGAAAAGGAGGTAACACCATGAGATGTCGGGCGTGCGGCAGGGAGATGTTCAACAGAGGCGCTTATTTTGAGTGTTCTAACATTTTTTGTGATTACGAAGAAGACATTAAAAATCAAGGAGTAAGCTCAAAACAGGAAGCAGGGTCACCGAACATAATCTTATTTAATTCTACAACGATGACCAGTACAATAGCATCAGAAATATCTAAATTCCATTAAAATATTAACGTTGCAGAACTGCGCAATCTCGCTACTCAGGCGTGCAGTCCGCAAAATTCACTATTGTCTAAACCCGCTCTGCCCCTAATGCACTATGCATCCGGAAATGTGGGACGTGGATACAGTCCTGCGGCTTTAAGTATCTCCGGCATGGCGCTCTCCCACTCTATGGCCTGTATATGAACGCCTTTTACTCCCGGGATTTCAAGCACCTGCTGTATCAGTTCAACCGCTATTTTTATTCCCTCGGCTTCCTGTGCAGCTTTGGCTTTCTTTTTATCATCACCTGCGGCATCTTTCACCTTCATCATCCGCTCTATCAACACCTTGGGCACACTCACTCCTGCTACAGAAGAATCCATATAGCGGAGCATCATAGCGGTTCTGGGTACGATAATCCCGCCCAGGATCGCGGTCCGCTCGTGAACGCCCAGGTTTCTCACCTTTTCCATTTGAGACTTGAACATTTCTATATCATAAATGCCCTGCGTCTGGATAAAGTCAGCGCCTGCATCGACCTTCTTCTTAAGCCGATACGGACGATAGTCCATCGGCTCTCCGCCCGGCGTAAAGGCTGCCCCTATGAAAAATTTAGGTGCGACTTCAAGTTTGTCGCCGCCTTCCTGCAGCGACTCATCGCGCATTTTCTTAAGTATGCCGACAAGCTGTATGGAATCGACATCATAAACGTTTTTTGCTCCAGGGTGACCTTTAAGCTTCCCTGCTGCACTAAACGACTGGTGATCACCGGCAATGCAGAGGCAGTTTTTTAATCCCAGCGCAGCGGCGCCCAAAAGGTCGGCCTGCATTGCAATGCGGTTACGGTCCCTGCAGGTCATCTGCATGACCGGCTCAAGCCCCTCCCTCAGTGCCAATACAGCAGCAGCTATACTCGAAATCCGCACCACAGCTGTCTGGCAATCGGTAATATTGGCCGCATCGCAATAGCCTTTAAGCATATTTGCTTTCTTTATCACTTCATGGGGATCGGCGCTCATAGGCGGTCCCAGTTCAGCCGTTACTGCAGGTTTCCCGCTGGCGATGACTTTTTCAAGATTGCTTCCACTCTTCATATTATCAATTCCTCCCAAAAAACAGGTTTAGGTTTAGGCTTAGGCTTAGGTTAGAAAGAAAAAAATATATATTTCGGGTGTTACTTAATCTCAACCTAAACCTTAGCCTGTCTTTTGCTCCTCTTCTTCGAGGTCTTTAATATGCTCAAGCACTACCCGGCGTGGTCCGCCATGTCTTGCTGTGGACCAGTTCCGGGCCGGCTGAATCTGATAAAGCTTCTCCAGGGCGCCGAGCTTCTTCATCCGTTCAACAATCAAATACCACCCGCAATCAACTTCCTGGCTGATCTCGCACTTTCCGTTATTGGTACCCCCGCATGGACCGTTCATGAGCGATTTTGAGCAGCGTGCAACCGGGCAAATTCCACCGGTAAGGTGAAGTACGCAATTGCCGCATCCGGCGCAGAGTTCCGTAAAAACACCTGCCTGAGGCACCGCCCCGTAGAACTCGGTGTTTATGCCCGGGTATACAGGAATATTCCCTATCCTTTCAGACAGGAAGTTGACTCCGACACCGCAAGCTGTTGAAAGCACCAGATCATACGTTTTAACCTCTTCCATCAGAGGCTCAAAAAATTCGGGCTCGCAATGCCTTTCTATCCCGGCATGCCTGACTTCCATAGGTACGCCTTCCTCAGCAGCTTTTATCCTGATCATAGAGGCCAGTATCTCAGCCTCTTTGTTTCCGCCTGCATGGCAGATTGCAACACAGGTATTGCAGCCGAAGACAAGCACTCTCTTAAATCCCTTGACCATATCCCATATTTCTTCAAAAGGTTTCTGTTCGCCGACAATCATTGCTGCTCACTCCTTTTTGACCCGTTTCGTTTGCACACTGCAAACCAGACAGGAGATGGTCCGAGCTTGCGGATTCTCGCGGTAAACTCGGTGCATATTTCTGCCCATTTGGGACCCATTGCCGCTGACAGGTTATACATTTCCAAACGTGCAGGATCGATGCCCAGCTTGGACAATAGATTTTTTAAGTATTTGATGCGCCGTGCTGCATTAGTATTACCTTCCAGGTAATGGCATTGCCCCTGTAGTCAACCGGCTGCAAACACGCCGTCCACCCCGCGCTCAAAAGCCCTGAGCACATGAATATGGTCCAGCTTCCCGGTACAGGGAAGGCGGATTACCTTCACGTTAGACGGGTAGGAAAGACGCATGACTCCGGCAAGGTCTGCTGCTGCGAAGGCGCAAAAATGACATGCAAAAGCCAGGATATTCGGCTCCCAGTCTTCAGGTATCTCGCGAGGCTTCTCAACAGATGAGCGCTCGTTCTGTACGGCTGACTCCGCGAGTTTATCCATTACTCACTCCTCCTCTTTAAAACCAGGTTAAGGTTGAGGTAAAGGTTAAGAAAGAAAAACTCTTCACCTTAACCTTTACCTGATTCTTTAACATTCCGCTGCAACATCGATCATGGCTAAAACCTGGTCGTCGCGGAAATTGTTGACCTGGAACGCCTTGGCCGGGCAGATGCCTGCACATATCCCGCAGCCGTGGCACTTGACTTCGTTATGAGCGACTTTCCCGTCTTCGCCTATGTAAGGCGAACCAAAAGGACAAACCCTGAAACAGCTCAGGCAGGACATGCAAAGCTCTTTCCTGTGCTTTGCAATAATACCGGAAACGGCAAGCCGCTCGTGCGATAGGACCACACCGGCGCGGCCCGCAGCAGCTAAAGCCTGCGTAATCGTTTCGTCGAGGTTCTTTGGGGCATGGGCAAGACCGGCAACAAAAAGACCTTCGCTGGGAAAGTCAACCGGGCGGAGCTTTACATGCGCCTCAAGGAAGAAGCCGTCAACATTGCGGGTGACCTTATACATTTCTCCAACTTTATCTGTTGTGGGATGAGGCCTGAGGCCCGTAGAAAGGACCACCAGATCAGTATCTATGATCAATTCCTTATTCAACATATAGTCCCAGGTTTTCACGTTGAGCTTATCGCCATCCTGGGTGACCTCCGGCTTCCTGCCTACATCATAACGGACAAAAATGACCCCCAGGTCGCGGGCCTTTCTATAGTAGTCTTCGCGCAGACCGTAGGTGCGGATATCTCTGTACAATATGAACACCTGCGCTGACGGATCCTTTTCTTTTATCGCGATAGCGTTCTTTACCGCATCCTGGCAGCAGATGCGTGAACAATACTGGTTCGGCTCCTCACGCGACCCGACACACTGAATCATCACATATCGGCTGCCTGCATGGATCTCTGCCTCTGCGAGCTTCTTTTCGAACTCCCGTTGGGTAACTACCCGAGCGCTTTCCTTATAGAGATATTCCGTCGGCTCGTATTCGATGCCTCCGGTAGCGAGTATGACCGCGCCGTGGCTTATTTCCGTTCCTTCAGTAAGGGTCGTCCTGAAATTGCCGACGAAGCCATCGGTATTCTTTACTTCCGTACCCGTGAATACCTTGATTTTCGGATGGGCCCGGACCTGTCCGATTCTGGAATTAAGAAATTCCCGGACATCATTACCCTCAAGGGTACGATAAAGATTCCTGGCCAGGCCGCCCAATTCATTTTCCTTCTCCACAATACTGATCTGGAACCCCTGGTCAGCAAGAGATAGTGCCGCAGTCATCCCGGCCAGGCCGCCGCCGATAACCATACATGCAGGAGTTACCCCTACAGTGTCGGTCTTGATCGGCTCCTGGAGCCGCGATTTGGCAATCGCCATTTTGACGATCCGGATCGCTTTTTGGGTCGCCTCTTCCTTATGCCCCATATGGCACCAGGAACATTGCTCGCGGATATCGGCCAGATCGAAAAGATATTTGTTCATGCCCGCATCCCGGATAGTCTCCTGGAACAGAGGCTCATGGGTCCTCGGGGTGCAGGAGGCTACGACCAGCCGGTTTAAGTTTTTCTCTTTGACCGTCTGTTTGATGAACTCCTGTGTATCCTGGGAGCAAGCATAAAGCGTATTCGTCGCAAAGGCCACCCCTGGCAGATCTTTTACCGCCTCGACCACCTGCTCGACCTGAACCGTCGCTGCGATATTTGTACCGCAGTGGCAAACCAGGACGCCAATCCTCGGCTCTTCTCCCAAGACATCTTTTTCCGGAGGCAGCTCTTTCTTGATGGTTTCGGTCCCGCGCGCCTCTGCCAGAAGGGCCATTGCCTCTCCAGCTACTGCGCTCCCTTGCATCACGGTGTCCGGAATATCTTTCGGCCCCTGATAGGTGCCGGTCACGTAGACCCCTTTCCGGGTGGTCTCAACCGGGTTGAGTGGCGATGTCTTCGCGAACTTGTAGTCATTGGTTTCGATTCCGAACGTCTTCGCAAACTCCACCGCATCCTTATGAGGTTCGAATCCAATGGACAGTACCACCATCTCAAATGCCTCATCGATAAGACTGCCGTCTTCTGCTGCGTAGCGCAGAACAAGGTCTCCGGAGCCGGGGTCTTCCCTGACAGCGGAAACCATGGCGCGCTGATAACGCACCCCGTATTCGTTCTTTGCCCGCTCCACATATTTATCAAAATCCTTTCCAAAAGCCCTCATGTCCATATAGAAAATAGCGGGCTCTATATTCTTGTCATGCTCTTTGGCAATGATCGACTGCTTGGTCGCATACATACAGCAAACCGATGAGCACCACGGGTTTGCATTATGCGGGTCCCTGGAGCCGACACACTGGATCCAGGCCACTTTCCCCGGATGTTTTCCGTCAGAGGGTCTCTTTACTTCGCCCTTAAAGGGGCCTGATGCTGAGAGGATACGCTCAAACTGGATGGACGTGACCACATTCGGCCAGCGGCCGAGGCCCAGTTCGCCCCTGACCTTCGCATTATACCGGTCCAGGCCCGGCGCAAGAATTATGGAGCCGATGTCCACTTCAAGCTCTTGAGCCTTGTCATCATAATTTATGGCTCCGGCCTTACAAGCCTTTTCGCATTTCTTGCAAACATCCTTTTTAGCGCCTTTTGCACGACTTGTAAGAAAAAGACAATACCGCGCATCAATAGCCCTGGTGTTGGGAACGGCTTGAGGGAACAGCGCATAAATGGCCTTGCGATTGCCAAGCCCCTGATCGAACTCGCTTGGCACCTTTCTGGGGCATTGCGCCTCACACTCCCCGCAGCCTGTGCATTTGGCAGGATCAACATAACGCGGGGCAAGCCTGATCTTTGCCCTGAAATTCCCCTCTTCACCTTCGATGGACACGACCTCCGCCAAAGTATGAATATCAATATTGAGATGTCTGCCCGCCTCTACCATTTTCGGAGAAATCATACACATGGAACAGTCGCCCGTGGGGAAGGTTTTATCGAGCATAACCATCGTACCGCCGATGGAAGGCTCTTTTTGGACCATGTGCACTTTAAAACCGCTGTCGGCGAGGTCGAGGGAAGCCTGCATGCCGCCTATGCCGCCGCCGACTACAAGTACGGCTCCTTTTTTATTTGAAGAAAGTTTGTCGCTCATAGTAATTTCAATTCTCTCAAGAGTGCTGTTGCTTCCACGAAATGCCTGTCGAGTTGAAGCTCTGCGGCGCTGATGCCCATCGAGACGCCGATCAGCTCAGTGATAAAATAGACCGGCAGCCTCTCATTTATGCCGTACTTCTCACCCACTGCAGTCTGATAGGCGTCCGTGTTGAGCTGGCACATGGGGCATGTGGTGACCAGGCAATTGGCCCCGCGACCAACGGCGTCCTGCATGATATTCGACATGAGTTTGAGTGCAACATCGCTATCGTTGACTGAGGCCGACGCGCCGCAACAGTCAGTCTTATAGCCCCAATCAATAGCCTTGGCTCCGAGGGCCTCGCATACGATCTCCATCCCCTGCGGATTTTCGACGTTGTCCGAAAGTTGAATGTCCATGGGATAACGGGTCTGGAGGCAACCGTAATAGCATGCCGGTTTAAGTCCTTCGAGCTTCCCTGGCGCCTTTGAACCTATAACTCCGGATTTCGCCTTCTCAACCAGAAGATCTAGAAGGGACAAAAGCCTGATATTTCCCTGCACCCTGGCAGAAAGTTCGGCATTGATTTTTTCTCTTAAGTCTTTGTCGCTTTCGAGGGCCTTCTTTGCGAGGAGCGTTCGACTGTAACATGACGCGCACGGTATCACCATCTCCGCATAGCCGCTTGCATCGGCGATGCCTAAATTTCGGGCCGGCAGGGCCATAGACAGAAACTCGTTGGTCTTCGCAGCAGAAGTAGCGCCGCAGCAGTTCCAATCCGTGATCTCCTTGAGTTCCACCCCGAGCCTGCCGAGCACCTCTCTGCACTGAATATCATAAAGAGCACTGGAGGCGTGGAGCGAACATCCCGGATAATATGCCATTTCCATAATATTACCTCGTAACAAAGGCAGCCAGTGGCGCACGCCCCGGCATTCTGTTCATTATTATTTTTCCATTCCTTTTTTAAAGAGGCGCTTCACTTCGGACATACCTTTGATTTTTTCGAAGCCGAAGTGCATTCTCCTGAGCTTAATCATTGACTTTCCAAGCCGGGCCTGGTTCTTCAACTCCTCTATAACAGCCTTTAACCCTCCGCCTCCCCGCAGTTCATCTTTGGCATTCCTGATTTCATATATGCCCATAAATTCCAGTTCATTCATCCGCCCAAAATGGGAGGTTGCGGTCAGGAAGGAGCCGTGGAAATTCGCAACCTTCGGAGTCAAAGGCTTAAGATGCGCCTCTTTTACCATCTGCTTAAGTGCTTCGGTGATCCGCGCCGTATGAATATTGTTGGGACAACGAGTGCCGCAGGTATAGCAGGCCACACACTGCCAGACGAGCTTATTGTTCATGGCGCCCTCTTTATCGCCCAAAACGATCATGCGGATCAGACGGTCAGGGGTTAGACCCGTCGCATCACCTACGGGACATCCGGCAGCACAACGGCGGCACTGGTAACAGGCATTAAGGTTCTGGCCTGAACGCTCCATGACCTCCTGAAGCAACGGTTTTGAGACTTCGGATTTATATTCTATCGCTGTGGACGGCATACTGACACTCCTGACAAAGCACAAAAATTTAAATACTTCTATTAATATAGCACTGCTGTTGCACTTTTTCAATAACAAGAAGGAGTGTCCCCAACTTATAGTACCCCTGCGTGCATTTTCGCTGATGCAACAGTGTTTTTCATAAGCATGGTAATTGTCATAGGGCCGACGCCGCCGGGCACAGGCGTAATAGCCCCGGCTATCTCCTTGGCCGCATCAAAGTCGACATCCCCTTTGAGAATGGGTACCATCTTTCCGGTCTTCTCGCTTTTCTTTTCGCCGACCCGGTTGACGCCGACATCGATGACGCAGGAACCGGGCTTTATCCACTCCGGCTTCACGAGACCCGGCACGCCAGCGGCGACAATAAGAATGTCCGCGCGCTTGCAGTGGGCTTCGAGGTTTTTCGTTCCGGTATGCACAATAGTGACTGTGGAGTTGGCGCCCCTGCCTTTCTGGAGCATGATGTTTGCGATGGGCTTGCCGACTATGTTAGAGCGTCCAACAACAACGACTTCGGCGCCTGATGTCTCAAAACCTGCGCGCACGATCAACTCCTGTATGCCTGCCGGCGTACAGGGCAGGAACTTAGCCTCTGCTCCGCCTATCATCAGGCGCCCGACATTTACCGGGTGGAAACAATCGACGTCCTTATCCGGATCAATGGCGTTGAGGACTTTCTTCTCATTGACGCTCTTGGGAAGTGGAAGCTGGACGAGAATCCCATGAATCTTTGGGTCCTTGTTGTACTTGTCTACCAGCTTGAGCAGATCCGGTTCGGACAGATTTTCAGGCTGGCTGTCCTGGATAGAATAAAAACCAAGCTCATGTGCTGTTTTCTGTTTGGCTGTAACATAACTGATCGAGGCGGGATTTTGGCCCACCAGGATAGTAACCAGTCCGGGTACGACCCCGTGCTTCTCTTTCAGTTGCGCGACTTCCTTCTTGAGCTCTTCCCTGATCTCTGCTGCCACTTCTGTGCCGCTAATAATCTTTGCCGACATACTGACCCTCCCTTAATTTAGTTTATTTTCCCCTGTGTCCTTTTCATATTCGGCTTTTAATGAGTTCGAGCATTTCTTCCCTGGTACTCTGTTTTGTTCTGAAAATACCCCTCACTGCAGACGTGACAGTCCTGGCTCCCGGCTTCTTGATGCCCCGCATGCTCATGCAAAGATGCTCGGCATCAATAACCACCATGCAGCCTTTGGGTTTCAGCTTATTCGTTATCATATCAGCAAGCTGAGCAGTAAGCCGCTCCTGGACCTGAGGTCTTTTAGCAAAATACTCAAGCGCCCTGGGCAATTCGTTCAGCCCCACTATTTTGCCGGAAGGTATGTAAGCAATGTGCGCTTTTCCAAAAAAAGGCAGGAGGTGGTGCTCGCATACGGAATAGAACGGTATATCTTTCAACAAAACCATCTCGTCATGGGTCTCGCCCTTTATGGGCAAGAGAAGGTCCTCTGAAGGCATTTCGAGGCCTGCAAATATCTCGGCATACATCTTGGCCACGCGTTCAGGGGTGGTCTTGAGCCCGGGCCTGCCCTTGTCCTCACCTATCCCTTCCAGGACTAATCTGATGCCTTCTATTATTTTCTTACTGTTCATATTGTTGTATTACCCTTTCATCAGTAATAATTTTATCCATTTTTATATCGTGTGCATCCGCAGGGATATGAGCAAGTATCTGCTCCTCATATGCCAATCCTACAGCAAGGGCATTTTTATGAGACAGTAATCTGTCATAATAGCCTTTCCCGTATCCGAGGCGGTTACGGTGCTCATCAAAAGCTACGCCTGGGATAATCATCAAGTCGATACCGGCGTCATTTACGCTTTTATCTTCATTTGCCGTGGGTTCAAGAATTCCATAACAGCCTGGGGCAAGGTCCTCCACGGTGTGTATCTCATAAAGCGTCAGGCTCGAATTTTGCATATTAACCCTGGGAAGAACGACGGTTTTATTATTGAGAATGCTGTCCCGCAACAGTTCAATCGTATCAACCTCACTTCTGAAAGAGGCGTAAAAAAGTATGGTCCGGGCTCTTATAAATTCAGGGAGCGCCAGCAGCCGTCTCCTTATGCTTTCATCCTTTGCTTTCCTGACACTAATGCTGAGGGCATCACGCCGGGAAACAACTTCTTTTCTTATGAGGCGCTTATCTTTGAGAGCAGTGCCCAAGAGCTCAGGCCTCATCAGAAGTAAAGGAGTTCTCCAGGCGCTCTTTGACATGCTTTATGTCCTCAACGATGTCCGGGGCCTCGAAGGGTGATATTCCTTTCACGTCGGCATCCATTACCTGCTGGCTGAATCTCATTGCGCCCAACAGATCCATGCCTCCAAGATGGTCCCTTAGGAATTGTATGTCCGCATCGTTTCTCACCTTATTGGCTACAACAAGGACGTTCTTCACACCGAGCCCTTTTGCCAGTTCTTTCACTGTTGTCGCAGTCTGGATGCTCCTCTGTCCAGGCTCTACAACAACAATAAAACCATCGACCGCTTCTGCCGTGCCCCTGGTGAGATGCTCTATCCCGGCCTCCATGTCAACAATAACAACCTCATCACGCTCGACAATGAGATGCTTGAGAAGCCTTCTTAAAAAGACGTGTTCAGGACAGTAGCAACCTGAGGCGGCTGCTTTTGATTTCCCCATTATAAGGAGCGTTATATTACCGATCCTGAACCCGAGGTCTTCAGGCAGGTCATCGACGCGCGGATTAAGCTTGAACATAGCGCCCGGCTGTCCCGGCTTTGCACCCACCCTCTCTTCAATGAGTTCGGACATTTCACCTATTGGTCTTATGTGTTCGATATCGGACAACTTGATGCCCAGGGCCTGGGCCAGGTTTGCATCGGGGTCAGCGTCAACAGCAATCACCCGCTTCCCATCAGCAGCAAAAAGATGGCTTAGAACTGCAGAAAGCGTTGTTTTCCCTACTCCGCCCTTGCCTGTAACTGCAATTTTCATATGCAACATAACTATAGCATATAGAGTCATTCCAGTGAAAGTTTTTATCGGCCTTCTCACTGCTTTGTTTTGTTGCGCAATCTCCGGCAAAAGGGTAAAATAGTTTACGTTTTAAAACAAAATCTCTATGAGGTTATTGAGGTTACGACAGAAATGACAAATGGGCGGGTTTTATTGGCATCGTTGCCTGCGGTTGATGAAATCCTGAAAACGGAAAAAGGCGCCTTGTGGCAGCAATCTTTTGCAAGGCGTTACGTCATCAGGTCCATTCGTGATGTTATCGAGCGTTACCGGCAAGCGATTCTCGCAGAGGAGATCAAAGAAGTTTCCGTTGAAAAGATGCTCGTCGATATACAAACATTATTGGAAAAACTATCTGAATTCAGCCTTAAGCCGGTGATTAATGCAACAGGCGTGGTAATTCATACTAATCTTGGAAGATCTGTACTGTCAGAAGAAATTCTCAAAAATGTGACAACCATAGCCTGCGGTTATTCAAATCTGGAGTATGAGCTTGAACAAGGCCGGAGGGGCAGGCGATATTCACACCTGCAAAGGTTGTTGACAGATATTACCGGAGCAGAGGCCGGTCTTGTGGTGAACAACAATGCCGCCGCTGTGTTTGTCTGCCTCTCTTCTTTTGCAAAAGGAAAGGAAGTGATTGTATCAAGGGGTGAACTGGTGGAGATAGGCGGTTCTTTCAGGATACCCGATGTAATGAGCAGCAGCGGCGCTATTATAAAGGAAGTGGGCACTACCAACAAGACGCATCTCCACGACTATGAACAGGCCATAAATGAAAAAACCGGCTTGCTCCTGAAAGTCCACCAATCAAACTTCCGCATGGTCGGTTTTACGCATTCCGTCGCAAATGATGAGCTGGCTGCCCTCGGGAAAAAGTATAGTATCCCTGTGATGTTCGATCTCGGCAGCGGCTGCCTTATTGACCTTAAGCCCTACGGCATTCATTCAGAGCCGACTGTTCAGCAGATTGTCGGTACCGGGATTGATATAATCACATTCAGTGGAGACAAGCTTCTCGGTGGACCGCAGGGCGGAGTGATAGTGGGCAAGGCAAAACTGATTGAAATTATTGCTAAAAACCCTCTTATGCGGGCTGTCAGGATAGATAAGTTGACCCTTTCTGCGTTTGAGTCTGTGCTAATGTGTTACCTCGATGAGGACAAAGCCAGGATGCAGATTCCGACATTGAGCATGCTGTTGCAGGATCCTGAAAAAATAAGGGAAAGGGCAAAGAGAATAGCCTTGCAATTAAAGTCGGAGCTCGGCATTTCACATGACGATATTGTAAAAACAGATGTCATCAAAGACTCTTCGCAGTCAGGTGGAGGTGCGTTGCCAGAGGTTGAATTTGAGACATACGCGGTTGCTGTTAAGCCAATGAAGCTCTCCGTCAACAAACTCGAAGATCGTTTGAGACATGGCAACCCGCCGGTAATAACGAGGATAAAAGAGGATGCACTGATCATTGATGCAAGAACAGTCAGGGACAGCGAAATTGAGATTTTGGTCAAAACGCTTAGCGGGGCGCTGCTCTAAACTGGATAAAGCCACGCAACATTATAGTTTTATGCCACGTTCGTCTTGAGCGCCTTGTCAGCCTTTGCCGAAACCGTCACCTTAACAGATATTCCATGCGCTCACAAGGGCGATTGACGCTTATGAAGTGAAAAACTTTTGACGTCAGAAGTTTTTCACTGAGAGGTAACATAATTGGCAACTCTTATCAAATGCCTCTGTAAAGAGGTTAGCGGCAAAGTGGCTGTGATATGTTTAAAGTGAGCGTAAGGCGGTATTCCCCCGAGTTCCTCCTGAAACTTCGGCCCTTTGCTGACTATAAAGCAGCCGTCCTTTTTCACCACATGTTTTGTTTTTTTGATAAATTCGTTGATGCTGAATAGCGCCCTCGTCACGACTATATTAAAGTCGGTATCTTTTATATCCTCTACCCGTGCTTCAAGCACTGCGACATTATTCAAGTTAATGACCTTTTTTATGTTCCTGAGAAAGGCGCATTTCTTCCGTGACGGTTCAATCAGGGTGATGGAAAGATCCGGCCTGACAATTGCGATGGGGATACCTGGAAAGCCTGCGCCGCTGCCAACGTCGCAAACATTTCCGATGTATTCGGGAAAGGCTTTGAGGAATAATAAAGAGTCAAAGAAATGCTTTATGATTATGTCCCTGTCATTCTTCAGGGCGGTAAGATTGTAGGCACGGTTCCATTTTTTCAATTCAAACAGATAGCTCAAAAACCTGGCAACAGTGTCTGACTGGACACTGACGCCAAGTTCCGACAGCCCTTTATTCAGGAGTTCCTGCTCTGTTTCCAAAACCGTTCTACTGCCACCAAAAGTATCGATGCCGCAGCGGGTGTAAGGCCCGGGATCCGGCTTGCCTGTCCAATGGTTTCAGGCTGCACCTCAAGAAGTTTCTCTATAACCTCTTTGGAAAGGCCGGGGGTTGAAGCATAATCAAAAGCAGAAGGTATCTTTTTTGACTCGAATTTGTTAAACCTTCCGGCAAGTTCTATTTGCTTTTGTACATATCCTTCATATTTGACTCGTATTTCAACAAGGGCTTCGATTTCAGGGGTAAGTGTCTCGGGAGAAGGCGACAGCTTTTTTATAGCACTATATTTCACTTCAGGCCGCTTCAGCAATTTGTCGAGAGCAATGCTCTCGGTTAGTGTTGAACTCCCCCGGGATGACAATAGCACATTCAACTCGGCTGTCGGTTTTACCCGTTCCCTTTTCAGCCTCTGCAACTCTCTATTCAGCAGCTCTTTCTTTCTCAGAAAACGTTCATATGCTTCTTTAGTGACCAGTCCTATCGCATACCCCTTTTCAAGGAGCCTGAAGTCCGCATTGTCATGCCTCAGGAGCAACCGGTATTCCGCCCTTGAGGTAAACATCCGGTAAGGTTCCTTTGTACCTTTTGTTACAAGATCATCGATAAGCACCCCGATATAGGCTTCATCACGTCCCAGGACAAGAGGCTGCTCGCCTTTCAGTTTTAGCGCCGCATTGATACCTGCCATTAACCCCTGTGCAGCGGCCTCTTCATATCCTGAGGTCCCGTTAATCTGTCCTCCGAGGTAAAGCCCGTCTATCCCCTTCACCTCCAGGCTGTGTTTAAGCTGCGTCGGAGAAACAAAATCATACTCTATCGCATACGCAGGCCTCATTATCTCAGCCTGCTCCAGCCCCTCTATGCTCCTCACAAGATTAAGCTGCACATCATAAGGCAAACTTGTAGAGATGCCATTGGCATAATATTCTGTTGTTTCCAAACCCTCAGGTTCGAGGAAGACCTGATGCCGCTCCTTGTCTGAGAACCTTACCACTTTGTCCTCAATGGAGGGGCAATATCTCGGGCCGATGCCCTTTATGCGCCCGCTGTAAAGCGGTGATCTGTCAAGATTGCCCAGGATTATTTCATGGGTTTTTTTATTAGTGTACGTAATATAGCAGGGCAATTGCGGGTTGGTGATTGCCTCCGTTGAATGGGAAAAAGGAGTCGGAGGGTTATCGCCCCATTGTGGTGTAGTTTTCGAGAAATCGATGCTCCTTCCATCGAGGCGGGGAGGGGTGCCTGTTTTCAGCCGTCCCATTTTCAGTCCAAGCCCACGTAGAGAGTCAGACAGCCCTATCGAAGGAAACTCACCTGCTCTTCCCGCCTGAAAGCTGTTCGTACCTATATGAATGAGTCCCTTCAAAAAGGTCCCTGTGGTTACGATGATTGTGCTTGCGCCATAAAAGGTGCCGAGCGAGGTCACAATTCCTGCAACAGCATTGTTTTCAACAATTATCTTTTCAATTAAACCCTGCTTTATCGTAAGATTCGTCTGGTTCTCTATAGACCTCCGCATGAAGAGCTTGTAGAGTGCCCTGTCAGCTTGCGCACGCAGGGCCCAGACAGCCGGACCTTTTGAGAGATTCAGCATTCTGAACTGGATGCCTGCTTTATCAGCAGCCTTGGCCATCTCACCGCCCAGGGCGTCGATCTCCCTTACCAGATGGCCTTTTGCAAGTCCTCCGATAGCCGGATTGCAAGACATGTGTGCAATAGTATCGAGGTTGGAAGTGAACATGCACGTATTAAGGCCGATACGGGACGCTGCCAGCGCGGCCTCGCATCCGGCATGGCCGGCGCCGATAACTATGACATTAAAATCTTGCTCTTTGAGCATTAATTTATTATTATAACATTAATGAATATGCCGGTTTTCGAGCACTCGGTCTCTTCCCTGCGCGCCCTTATCCAAAATGAGGATGAGCCGCTGCGTAAGGTGGCTGATCTGCTTAAATATGATCCCGGCCTGTACTTTTCCTTGCTGCAGTATATAAATGCCGCCACTAAAAGGGGCGATATTACCTCCATTTCTCAAGCCGTCTCTCTTATAGGTGCGGAAGGTGTCGAGAGATTCATACTGCAGCAGGACAATTACCTGGACAACGACTATAGGTTGCTTTGGTGCTTTGCAGGTATTGCCGGTGGAACAGCCGCACTTATTAATGCGCGGGTTAATATTGCTGAAGAAGACGAGGCCTTTTTTACCGGCCTTATGCCTTCAATAGGCATGCTCCTGATGCTGAATGCCCATCCGCATTACAACAGGATAATGGAGCTTGCGCTAAAAGTGCCTGCGGAGCACAGGGTCTTTATTGAGGAAGGGTTATATAAGACGAACCATATAGACCAGTTGGATAAGAACATGCCTTCTCCCAAAATCTACCGGGACATTATTGATTTAATGCTGAATATATATACAAAGAATGGACAACGGGAGAAACTTTCTGAAGATTCCTGCAAACTTTCAGTGGCCCACCAATCATTGCAGATGTTCAGACTGGTCGAAACAGCAGAAGCCGCGGCCAGAGCACTTCTTTTCCCTTCGATAGTTGAGGCGCAGGAAAAATTCAGGGAATTGGCCAAGGTGTATTTCAAAATTCCTGAAAATGAAATTGAGGAATTACTGGCTGAAGTCCTCAATCAGTTTGATCTCGCCTGCAAGGAATTCAAGGCAGAAGGACTGTCCGAACAATGCGTATCTGATGCAGAGAACGCTCGTCTGCAGGGCATCACTTTTTTAACAAAATCGGAAAAGCTGAAAACGTCTCTCAAAGAAATTTATGCGGCCAACAGTGAGGACAAGAATATTTTTATATTTGGTGACAGCAGTGTCGGCAAGCGGCTGCTCGCATATGCCCTCCGATACCGGCCTGACAACCCGAGGAGACATATGCCGTTTCTTTCAATACACTGTGGTGCTCTTTGTGGTGACACCTTTGATATGGAGCTTTTCGGCGCAAAGGGGGGAGTTTTCGGCTTTGAAAAACATAAAGGGGCGCTGGAACTGGCTGATGGGGGTACCCTTCTGCTTAAAGACATTGATTTGATGCCGCTAATGCAGCAAGACTCTTTTGCGCAAACGTTGTGGAAAGATGAGTATTATAAGATAGGGGAGACACATCAGGAATCGTTTAATATAAAATTCATTTTGACATCGAGGAAGAATATAATTAATGAGGCGAAAGAAGGGCGGTTTTCCGCAAAATTATTACAGGCACTTAATCCGGTGAGCATACGTATCCCGGCGTTAAGTGAAAGGCGGGGAGATATCGAATTTATCGCGGACGCCATAATAGAAAAGTATAATCTCAAGCTTACCGACCGGGCGCTGAGGCTCGGACTCCGCGAATACTATGAAACTCAGCCGTTTAATGACAATTTAAGAGATCTAAAACGGTTTTTGTTTTTCCTCTCTGCCAAACATAGTCTTAAATCGTAAATATTCGAACAGACCCCAAACGCCTGCAACAAATACCGACAGGAACCAGACGATCGAAAGTGTCATGGATTTTTCAGCAGGAAGGCCTGTTGAGCCGAGAAGAAATATAAATGTCCCCTCCCGCAAGCCGATTCCCGAGATGGAAACCGGCAGGAAAGATACGAGAATTATTATGGGCACAAAGATAAGTAGCGATAGAAATGAGGTGTCCAGGGAGAGCCCTTTTGCCAGGACATATACTGACAAAATTGTGATAAGCTGGACCATTATGGAATATATAAAACACTGGCCCAGTATATTTTTCTTAGAGCGGTAAAAATGCAGATACTGGTAGGTTTTGAAAAGGAATCTCAGGCGCGCCCCAATCCTGAATTTGAAAATCAGAAAACTGGACACAATAAAAACCGCTGTTGCTGCCGGTACGAACCAGATTACCGGCCATCGGACCGAAGCCCTTTCAAGGTAGCCGATGCCAAAAGGGAAAGCAAGTATCCCAAGAGCGAGTAGTGCGCTGAGACCGACATATCGGTCCATAAAGACCGAAGCTATTGCGACGACCAGTGATGGCTTTCCCTCTTCCTGGCCCAGTGCTTTTGAGGTGCTCCCGGTTGAGTGCAATTCCTTGTTCAAATAATATGCCTTTACCGCATCTCCACCGATTGTTCCCGGCATATATGTATTAAAGAAAGAACCGATCATGTAAATACTGAAAAGTCTGGATGTTTTGCTTTGATAGGGGACCAACAATTGCCACCGAATGGTAGACAGGAAAGAGGCAATAACATACAAACCTACGGCTGCGAAAAAGGCAACGGGGTCAAGCAGCCGTATATTATACAGAATAGTTTTGCCGCCAACCTTCGAAATCAGAAGATAAAACAGGATGGCGCTGACGGATAGCTTCGCAATAAGAATTGCGGCTTGTTTCATTTACTCGCGCCGAGAATTTTTTTTATGGCATAAATGGGTTTTTTCTGGCTTTCGTGATAGACCCGCACCAGCATCTCGCCCAGGAGTCCCATCCCGATAAATTGTACGCCGACAATAATCAGGAGTACCCCAAATAGCAGCAGAGGTCTGCCCCCTATGTTAGCTCCCCTGAAGAGCTTATCAATAGTGAGATAGAGGGATGTGCAAAATCCGGAAAAGCAAAAAATAAGCCCCATGGGCCCGAAAAACTGCATGGGTCTCGTCGAGAAGCTCTGCAGGAATTTCACTGTAATCAGATCGAGCAATACCCTTATGGTCCTGGAAATGCCGTACTTTGACTTTCCCCTTAGTCGTGGGTGATGCGTGGTTTCAATTTCCGAAATCCTCACCCCATACCAACTGGCTACAGCTGGTATGAACCGGTGCATTTCACCATAAAGCCTAAGGTTTTTTACTACCTCCCGGCGATATGCCTTCAGGGAGCATCCGTAATCATGGAGCCTGACGCCGGTAACTTTGCTGATAAGCCAATTGGCAACGATTGAAGGCAGGCGCCTGGTTACGAAAGGGTCTTTGCGTTTTTTGCGCCACCCGCTGACAAGGTCACAATCTTTTATTGCTTCAAGGAGTCTGGGGATATCTTTGGGGTCGTTCTGAAGATCGCCGTCCATGGTAATCACAATATCTCCCCGTGCAAAATCAAAACCCGCAGCAAATGCGGCAGTCTGCCCGAAGTTTCTTCTCAAACTAAGGACAAGAATATTTTTATGCCTGCTTTGCAGTGCGTCGAGTAGTTGCAGTGTGTTATCATTGCTGCCATCATCAACATATATTATTTCATAATCAATCTTGTTGCTGGTGAGGACTTCCATGAGCCTTTCGTGCAATACTTCGACATTTTCTTCCTCATTGTACAGCGGTACCACAATTGATATGGTCATCAGTAACTCCTAGAAGGTTTCCGGTTTCGGAATTTTTAGATTCTTGAAATTATAACAAATAAAAATAGAATATTCCCTAAGGATACGGCCATGCTCATATACCCTAAAAAGATTCTTCGTGAAATGATCAAACGCCTGTGCAACCAAGGGAGGCATGTCTCTGCTGCCTGGCTGAACGAATATCCCATTCACTGTTCCAACAACGGAAGGGCCTGTTTGCCGGCGTAGTTCTGCTGCCCTGTCGTTTATATCCGGCCAGAGATCATATTGGTCCATTCTTCTGCCGAGGTTAATGGAATATGTTGCAGGATGGCCTTGAACATAAAATGCCAACTCACTTGCCATTTGATAACTATCTGAAAACAAAATATAAACACTGTGATCCCCTCTTTCTTCAGAGAGTTTGCCCACCTCTATGCCCAGCTCTTTCCATCCCCTGAGCCGTGCAGAGGGGTCGAGATTTTGAGGCAGCCTTACTATTGATGGATAGTGACTTACTGCTGTTAAGAAGAAAGCAAGGCCAATACAGGTTGAAAAAAAGACTCTCCTGATCTTCGACCGGTCCTTAATCGAGAACCGGACTGCAGCAATTATCCCTGTAATATACGCGAACATTGCCCAATTTGCCTCCACTTTGCCCTGCAATGCTTTCAACAAAAAAAAGCCCAGAACAGGAATGGAAAAATAGAATAAAAACCGTGACTTAAAACTTCGGTCCGAGAAGAAAAGTTTGAAAAGGGCATATATTATGAGACAGAAAAACAGCGGAGTGATAATACCGATTTGCGAGCCGAAAAACTCCATAAAACTTTTTACTGAAAGGGTCAGTCCATCGGCAACATGGGCTTGGCCGGCGGTGTGCCGGATCGTCAGCCAGCCATGCTGAGCATTCCAGATGATCACTGGTGAGAATACAAGAATGCTGATCATGAAGGCAATATATGGCATAGGCCTCCTCAGCAATGACCGCTTATCAGAAAAGAGGAGCAATAATAGGGCGCACACAGGGAAAAAAACCATCGTGTACTTTGTCAGCAGGCCGAAGCCCACAGCGATTCCCAGGAGCACCCAGATCATCCATTGCATTTTGGACTCTTCTGTGGCAGCCTTGTAAAAAATATAAAGGGAGACTATCCAGAAAAAGGTAAAAGGTGAATCTATAGTGAATAATACGCCAAACGCGGCAAACAGTGGGACAGCCTGAAATGCAAAAGCCGCCTGAAATGCGGCTGACCGTTGCCAGGCAGAGCACTGGGGCGTCGTGATACTCTGTTCCAGGGAATCATTCCTGTACATCAGGTTGACAAGTTTGAATATATAGATGCTGCTTAACGCCGAAAAAATAATGGCCAGTACCCGTACCCCAAAAACTGTGTCGCCGAAAAGATGGGTGCCCAGATAAATTAGATAGGCAATCATAGGTCCTTTAGAGTAATAACTCAGATCGAGTCTTCTTGACCACTCCCAATATTGCGCCTCGTCCGGGCTAAGATCGAGGGGCCCGTGCAGAATATAATAAATTCTGAAGACGCTGATTGCTGTCAGGCCTGCAAAGAGCAGCGCAGCCTCCGGACTTGCCTTGTATCTCCGCAGGACAAACTTATAAAGGACAACGAGCAGACCCGAAACTGTTGTGCCCAGAAGCGCCCCTGCTATGATGTCGGTAGGATAATGAACCCCGACGTAGACTCTTGACAGGGCGACGAGGCTTGCCAGCGCGATGGGGTATAAACGAGCTCGAAAACCAAGGTGATTACGTGTTAAATAAAAAAGCGGCAAGGCATATGCGAATGAATTTGCAGCGTGATTCGAAGGCAAAGAGCCTGATTGGGTGCAGCCCAAAAGAAGTCTGACACCTTCAAGCGCATTGCAGGGACGGACCCGCATTATGGCATTTTTAATCTCGTTTCCCAGCCAGTCGCTCAATAAAACCGCGCATATCGATACAGCAGCTATCCGCAGGACTGTAGAAATGTCGAAACCGCTGCGTTTATGATGCTCTTTACAGGCTGTAAAGAGGAGGTATACACAGAAAGGAAGCAGCAGTGTATAACCGCGTGCCGATAAAAAGGTCATTAGACTATCAAGCAGCGGATTAGCAAGGCCCCTGTTTATCAGGAAAAAGATTTTTTTATCTAGATAAAGCAAATCCATTATATATTCAAATTTATTATTTGCGAAACAACCTTTATGTTAACACACATGCCAATGCAAGGGCGCTGTAGTGTGTCAGTTTGTTTTTACAGGGAGGGCAGGAGAAGGGGCGGAGTGTTCCACGTGGAACAACGGTCAAAAACAGTTAAAAAACAAACTCATTGGTCCATGAACAAGCTTCTAAATAGATATTCGGTATTATATTTTCTGTAATACACATCTTCGAAGCAACCCCTTTAACGCTCTCCCATTTCCCTTGTTCATAAGATTCGGCGAGTTCCAAATAGTTAGCTAATTCTCCCTTTCTATTAACAAGTGTCTCCTTAAGCGAGGCCGCGAGGGATAATTTTTCCATGATCTCATTCATTGGCTGATCAAGTATAGCGTCCAGGTTTGAAAATAGACCCAATAAAAATAGTTCCTCATGACGCGCTCCACAGGCGCTAACGTAGCCTAAATTCTCACAAAATTTTGCCTTTATACAGGAACTTCTTATCAACTCATCGGGTTTATTAGATGCAAGCTTCGACAAGCCGATCAATGATAAAAGACGCTTTAGCTCATCCCTTCCCAAAATAAATAATGCTTGTTTCAGGGATTCAGTCTCCGAGCTTCTCTTAAAGTATGCCGAGTTGACGTAACGAAGGAGCTTATAGGACATCGAAATATCGCGGGATATAATTTTCTCAAGTTCGTTCAAATCATAATTCGGCTTGCTAATCTCAATCATAAAGTTTAAGTATTGGATTATGGATCCGGAAATTTCCTTCCCCTTTACTATCTCCGGCTTACTGAAGAAGTATCCCTGGTAAAGCTCAAATCCCATATTGAGCGCGTCTCTGAATTCCTCGTTTGTTTCGACCTTTTCAGCAAGGAATTTAATCTTCTTTTTGTTCGTGCCAAACTGTTGGATGATTTGTTTCATTTCACTATAAGGCGTAGCCCGAAAATCTATCTTGATTATATCCGCAAGTTCTATTAAGGGCGTCAGTTCTAATTTAAAGACAAAATCATCCAATGCCAAATAATATCCCAGCGATGAAAGCTTCTTGCAAGCTTCTATTACCCGCAAGGTGGGATTAACATCTTCAAGTATCTCAACCACAGTAGTCTCACGAGGAAACATGAGCGGAATATCTGTTTCGATCAGGTTTTGTGTGAAATTAATAAATGCACGCTTCCCAAAGGTAATTTTGTCAATGCCTATGGTCAGGAAACTGCTCGAAAGAAGTTTTGATGTTGCTGTATCGCCGTCTATGTTCGGCATATAATTATCTAATCCGTCTCTAAATAGCAACTCATATGCAAACAGGGACTTCTTTTTATCGAGAATCGGTTGCCTGGCGATATATGCATCCATATAACAATAACCTCCTTAACCGGCAGCGCACCTTTTTATTATACACAGTTTAGAAATTGAAAGACTATCATTGATATAGTGATACAGAGAGAGTAAAAATAAGCTTACCCACTACTAAAAATAAAAAAATAAAAAGTAATTGACATAATATATAGAAACTGCTAACATATTGGATAGAGGTTCTTTGAGTCTTTAGATTTGTTCCTTTCTACAGTGCCTCAGGTCAAGCAAAGCTGTCTTTAACGCAAGACTTTGTGCGCTTGAATCCTAAAGGTGTTGTGGGATTTTTTGTTCTTTGAAAACTAGAGGTAGATTCTGTCAATGAGCATTTGAGTATTCAGG
>Ga0074045_10000768_pt1 | contig 31344 bp, 24 predicted proteins | sample BogForMeECP23OM2_FD_94442 | JGI IMG/M metagenome (GOLD analysis project Ga0074045, IMG submission 94442) | Bog forest soil microbial communities from Calvert Island, British Columbia, Canada - Bog Forest MetaG ECP23OM2 | ecosystem: Environmental > Terrestrial > Soil > Wetlands ...
CACACTAAGTAGTTGATTTGCATACGTTGCTTCCCAGGATTGTGATTCCGGTTGTCGTGGGTTCGAATCCCATCAGCCACCCCAAAATCAATGACTTAGAATGGACGCAATCGGCAACCTTCTAAGGTGTTCTAGGGTCATTTGACCGCGGGGCCTTGGCGAACCCGCCGGCGATCGTAACGCGCGGTTCACCGAAACACGGATCCGCGCAGCGACGCAAATCACGTCACTCCCCGGTGAAGGCCGGCGAGCGCTTTTCCTTGAACGCCCGAATACCTTCCTTGTAGTCGCGGCTGTCGTACACGATCCGACGCAGGCCCTGCACGCGCTCGAACCCTTCCGGACTCATCGGATGAGCCCCGGCGAGAATCCGCAACTGCTCCTTCATCACCGCAATGCTCAAAGGGGCGTTCTGGGTTATACGGGTGGCGAAACCGTAGGTGAACGCTTCGAGCTCGCCGGCGGCGATCACGTAATTGATCATGCCGAGACGCTCGGCCCGCTCCGCGCCGACCGGCATGGCGGTGAAAGCCATTTCCTTCACGATCCGCATGCTCGTCGCGTTCAGGAACGTGAGCATGCCGCTGACGTTGTACGGCACGCCCAGCTTGGCGGGGGTCACGGCGAAGGTCGCGTCGGGGGTGGCGATGATGAGATCGCACGCGAACACGGCTTCGCAGGCGCCGCCCCAGACACCGCCCTCGATCATCGCGATGAGCGGCGCCGGGAAGATCTCAATCTCGCGGATCAGGTGACGCAGCGGGTCGTCCCAGCCGAGGGGATCGCGCCCCCCCACCGGTAGCTCCTCCACGTCATGGCCGGCGGACCACACCTTGGCGCCCGGCTGCGCGCGCAGCACGACGACGCGCGCCTTGCGCTCCCTGAAGTCCGCCAGCGCCGCGATGATTTCCTGGATCAGCGGCTCGGAGAGCGCGTTGCGCTTGTTTGCGTTATTGAGCGTGATCGTGCCGATTGGTGCGTCGAGCGTGGTGGTGATAAGCGGCATCGTTTTCTCCGTCGCGTGTTCCGGAATTTGTAGCCAGGGTTTCACATTCGTTCAACCGGGCTATGAGACTCTATCAAATTCGCGGCAATTGGTTATGGGCCACCGCATCGAACGCGGCAACCACCTCCGGCAGCGCTTGCACCGCCTCGATCAACACCCCTTCGCGGCCAATCGCTGCCCGTTGCCGTGGCCATCCCCAGGACCTGGATCTCGATGTGGCGCGGCCCTCGATGAATTCCTCGATGAACGCGCGGTCAGTGCCGAAAGCGGTACGAAGTACTGGGAACAATTTCGACGTAGATTCGGGAAGGAACCAAAGTCATCCGCCTGCCCCCAAGTGCGCCGAATCGGAACCCCTATGCACGAGCGATGGGTAGCGCAAGATCGGTTGGTGGCCTTGGCCTAAGTCGACTGCGCTCAGTGGTCGCGCGGTGTAAAATCCAGTCTTGATGCCACCGCCCGCGCTGCGACTGCGCCCGCCAACGTGGCGCCCGGCCAACCGACCGGCATCGGCGGAATAGGGAGGGTTGAGCATGGCAAAGAGCGAACGCGCCGATTACCAGGCGTGGCTCGCGGCCGCGGCAAAGGCGCTGCGCGGCCAGCCAGTTGACAGCCTGGTGTGGCACACACCGGAAGGCATTCCGGTCAGGCCGCTGTACACGGCGGCCGACATCGAGAGCCTCCCCCATGCCGATACGCTGCCAGGGTTCGAGCCGTTCGTTCGCGGCCCTCAGCCGACGATGTACGCGCAGCGGCCGTGGACAATCCGCCAGTACGCCGGCTTTTCTACCGCCGAGGAATCGAATGCGTTCTATCGGCGCAACCTTGACGGCGGCGGCCAAGGCGTGTCGGTGGCCTTCGATCTCGCGACCCATCGTGGCTACGATTCCGACCATCCGCGCGTGGTCGGCGACGTCGGGAAAGCGGGTGTCGCAGTCGATTCGATCGAAGACATGAAGATCCTATTCGGCGGCATCCCGCTCGACCGGGTGTCGGTGTCGATGACGATGAATGGCGCGGTGCTACCGGTGCTCGCCGGCTACATCGTCGCCGCCGAGGAGCAGGGCGTGCGTCAGGAGCAACTCGCCGGGACGATCCAGAACGACATCCTCAAAGAATTCGTGGTCCGCAACACCTACATCTATCCGCCGACGCCATCGATGCGGATCATTGGCGACATCATCGGGTACACGACGAAGCACATGCCGAAGTTCAACTCGATCTCGATTTCCGGCTACCACATGCAGGAAGCGGGTGCGACGCAGGCGCTCGAACTGGCGCTGGCGCTTGCGGACGGCAAGGAATACGTGCGCACCGCATTGGCAACAGGCATGGATGTAGACGACTTCGCCGGCCGGTTGTCGTTCTTTTTCGGCATCGGCATGAACTTCTATCTGGAGATCGCCAAGCTGCGCGCAGCGCGCCTTCTGTGGTGGCGGATCATGAAGGAGTTCGCGCCGAAGAATCAGAAGTCGATGATGCTGCGGATGCACTGCCAGACGTCTGGTTGGTCACTCACTGAGCAGGACCCCTACAACAACGTCGTGCGCACCACGATCGAGGCTATGGCGGCGGTGTTCGGCGGTACGCAGTCGCTGCACACGAACTCGTTCGACGAGGCAATCGCGCTGCCGACGGACTTCTCCGCGCGCATCGCCCGCAACACTCAATTGATGATCCAGGAGGAGACCCACATTTGCAATGTTATCGACCCATGGGCCGGGTCCTACCTCCTGGAAAAGCTCACCCAGGACATGGCCGACGCCGCATGGACGATCATCGAGGAAGTCGAGGCGATGGGCGGGATGACCGAGGCGGTCGAAAGCGGCTGGGCAAAGCTCCAAATCGAGCAATGCGCCGCGCAGAAGCAGGCGCGCATCGACCGCGGCGAGGATGTCATCGTCGGTGTCAACAAGTACCGGCTCGAAATCGAGGCCCCGATCGTCACCCGCGAGATCGACAACACCGCGGTGCGCGAAACGCAGTTGAAGCGACTCGCGGAAGTACGTGCCCGTCGCGATACAGGCGCTGTGACAGCGGCACTGGACGCATTGACCGAGGCCGCCCGCTCAGGGCACGGCAATCTGCTCGACCTCGCGATCAAAGCCGTTCGCGTGCGCGCGACGGTCGGCGAGATCTCCAGTGCACTGGAGAAGGTCTACGGCCGCTATTGTGCGCGAACCGAAAGCGTCTCGGGTGTCTACGGCGCCGCGTTCGAGAATGACAGCGCGTGGAAGGAACTGCGGCGGGACATCGCGCGATTCGCCGAGGAGGAGGGACGCCGGCCGCGGCTGATGGTGGCGAAGCTCGGCCAGGACGGCCACGACCGCGGTGCCAAGGTGATCGCCACTGCATTCGCCGATCTCGGCTTCGACGTTGACATCGGGCCGCTGTTCCAGACCCCGGAGGAAGCTGCGCGCCAGGCTATCGAAAATGACGTCCACGTCATCGGCGTATCCACGCTCGCTGCGGGCCACAAGACGCTGGTGCCGCAGATCATCGCGGCGCTGCGGGCTCAGGGCGCTGCGGACATCCTGGTCGTCGTCGGCGGCGTCATTCCGCCGCAGGACTACGATTTTTTAGCGGCCGCGGGCGTCGCCGCAGTGTTCGGGCCCGCCACCGTGATCAGCGCCGCAGCGAAAGAAGTGCTTGCCGCGATCCGCGCGACACGGGCGAAGCTGGCGGCGTGATGCACCGCTCGGCGCACCATGTTGGCGTGGGGCAGACGGCGCGCGTTAGCGCTTGCCGGTGAATCACGCTGCCACGAAAATCAGCGGGAATCCGGACGCGGAGCAGCCGCTCGGCAGCGCCGATCGAACGCTGGTCACGGGTGTACGGAACGGTGATCGGCGCGCACTCGCCAAGGCCATTACGCTGATCGAATCCACGCGCCGGGATCACCAGCCGCGCGGCCAAGCCGTACTGGAGGCGCTGCTGCCGCACACGGGCAGCTCGATACGCGTCGGCATCAGCGGTGCTCCGGGCGTCGGCAAATCAACGTTCATCGAGGCCCTCGGGCTGCACCTGATCAAGGAGGGGCACCGGGTCGCTGTGCTCGCGGTCGACCCGTCGAGCACCGTCACGGGCGGCTCGATCCTTGCCGACAAGACACGGATGGAGGAGCTTTCGCGCGCGCCGCAGGCATTTATCCGGCCGTCTCCCACGGGCGGTTCGCTGGGCGGCGTGACGGCGCATACGCGCGAGACGGTGCTGGTATGCGAGGCGGCAGGGTTCGACGTGATCGTCGTCGAGACCGTCGGTGTCGGCCAATCGGAAACCGCGGTGGCGCGGATGACCGACATGATGGTGCTGCTGCAAATGCCGAACACGGGCGACGACCTGCAGGCGATCAAGAAGGGCATCGTCGAGCTCGCCGACCTGATCGTGATCAACAAGGCCGACCTCGATCCGCAACTCGCCCGGCACGCGCTGCACACGATCAGCAGCGCGCTCGCTATCGTGCGCCCGTCCTCGCCCAACTGGCAGCCGCCGGTGCTCGCGCTCTCGGGGATTAGAGGCGACGGCATCGCGACGTTCTGGAACGAGGTGCTGCGTTACCGCGACACCATGCAATCGACCGGCGAATTCGCAGCCCGCCGCAGCGGCCAGGCGCTGGACTGGATGTGGACTATGATCGACGCGCGGATGCAGGCCGATTTCCGCGCGCACCCGGGCGTCGGCGCGCTGCTCCCGGCGACACTCGACGCAGTCGCGGCGGGCCACCTTACGCCGGCGATGGCGGCCGAGCGCCTGCTTGCCTGCGCGCGGAAAGATTGACGCGGGTCCGCTGCTAGGTAACAGTACTTCTTGTTGCCCGTCAGGAACTCGCCCTTGTAGTCGGTGCACCAGAGTTCGTTGGGAGCGTTTGCCAGGCAAAGCCTGGTGCCTTCGGCCTTGTTAGGCCGCTGCTTCTTGCTCTTCACCAAACCGTGGCACGCCAGAACGGCGTGAACCATGCTCTTGACCGGAGGGTGGACCAGTTCGCCATTCCTGTTCGATCTGCAGGATCGGCTTCTTTGCTTGAAACGGCAGCCGGTTGGCTTGCCGATACTGTCGGCGACTTCAGTTGCGCGGAATACCCTGCATTTGCTTACGCTTTCTTTACGCCGACGACGGCCGAATTGACGCGTCCTTTCTCTGGCGCGGAATAGACTTGGCAAGACAACCATAGTGGCGCGACCCACGGCGACAAGGCCTGGTTGAGGGTATTACAGCCATTGGAGAACGAGGCTGCCTCACGCGCATGTTGGCCGCAGTCCATTGGGAGGCCGGTCGATGTCGAATCACAACCTTTTGATATTCGGAGCGGAAGCGGCTCCTAGCCCTGGTCCGGGGCCGATCGCCAAATTAGGGTCCCGTTATGGGCGGGCCGATTGCTTGGGCTCGAGTCGGGTTCCTGTCGAAGCGACCGCAGCCAACCTGAAGGCTGTCATGGAGCAAGTCGCGGAACTCATCGTGGCTGCCAGGAACGCCGTAGGCGAGATGCGCATTGCTCACGTGGATGTCGGACTGGTGATCGCTTCCGACGGGTCGGTGGGTCTCATTGGTACTGCTGCCAGCACCGGCTCGGAGGCGACGTTGACGATTCGTCTGCAGCCCTGACGGCGTAAATCCTGGCCTGCAAAGAATCTCGGGCGCGGGCGGTAGGTCGGCGCGGCTGTCGCTGGTCGGGGCGACAGAAATCCAGGCGGTGCCACGCCGGTTCGCCCGCCGACCCGGGTTCGTTCTTTGGTCTTGTTACCGCCAGACGCGCCCGTTCGCCGACCCCGCGCAAGACTCGTTACCAGCGCCGTATCCTCTGCGCTCCTTTCGAGTCTCCCCGTCCGTCTGACAAGCTCGTATGGGCAAACTCACAGAGTTGTTCGCCGTCATTCTCGTAGGCCTGTTCACGACATCGTCGTGCATGGTCGGAGCCGCCATCGGCCTCTACGCGAACTTGTCACGACGGGCGCTCGCGAGCATCCTCGCCTTCGCAGCAGGCTCGCTGATCAGCGCCCTTGCCATCGAACTCGCCTTCAAGGGCGCGATGGAACTTCATCGCCAAGGGTTCAATGCCCATTCGGCATGGGGGGTCATCGCCGGCGGGTTCGCCTGCGGCGCCACCGTGTATTTCACGGTCTCGCTGTTCCTGGAAAGGAGCGGCGCTGCGGTGCGGCTTCCTACGCAGTTCCGCGAATATGCGCTTGCGCGGAAGCACGAGCGGACGAAGGAGCTGATCGGCTTGCTTGCGAAGTGCGATCTGTTGCGCCATCTTCCTGCCGAGGCAATTGAGCAGATCCTGCCAAAAATACGCACGCAGGCGGTGAAGGCCGGAGAGGTGGTGTTTCACGCCGGGGATCCCGCCGATGCGCTGTACATCGTCGCACGCGGATCGGTGCAAGTCGTCGCGGATTCGCCACGTGACACCGGTGAAACCGGCACGGTTATCGCCGAGCTTGGGCCCGGCACTGCTTTCGGGGAAATGGGGCTTATCAGCGGCGGCACAAGAACCGCAACGATCCGAACCGTAGCGGGCGCCGAATTGCTGGAAATCGACCGTGGCGAGTTCGACGCCTTGATCGCGGCCGATCCTATTGTGGCACGAGCGGTTAGGCAGCTCAGCCATGATCGGGCGATTCGCAACTTGAGCCTCGGGGGGGCGAATCCATCAACTTGGGCGAGAGTGGCCGGTCACAGTCTCGAACACGTCAGCCGCATGGAAACGAACAAAATGCTGCGCGAAGCGGGACAGGGAGCGGGCATGGCGATCGTGCTTGGAAATATTCTCGACACGATTCCCGGTTGCCTTGTCATCGGCGCAAACTTCAACACCGCTGCCAATTTTTCACTCACGCTCATGCTGGGCATGTTTCTCGGCGGCATTCCCGAAGGTGCCGCCAGCGCGTCGATGCTCAGGAGAGCCGGCTACAAGCCCAGAGTCATTTTTTCGTTGTGGGCAACGGTGCTGCTCGCGGGGATGGTGGCCGCGGCGATTGGGAAGGCGTACATCGGCACCTCGGACTCGCTCGCCGCGGTGTTCTGCGAGGCCGTTGCGGGTGGGGCAGTCCTTGCGCTGGTTGCGCATACGATGATTCCCGAGGCAATCGATGACGGCGGCTCCCTCGTCGTGCTGCCAACTGTCGCGGGGTTTCTGTTCGCACTGTACCTTGCGCTCGTGACGGCGCTGGCCTGAGGGGGGCTGGACGCCCGATTCTGCGATTTGCCGGTTGCGCGCGCTATCGATACCTCGGCTACAATTGCAGGCGCAAGATTTCGCATTTGTCATCGCTTTCCCCGCCCGCCCTGCCGCTGATCGGCGATCGCGCGTCAAGAACGAATACCGGAGACCTTTGCGTTGGGGGAAAAGAAACGGCGCCTGGCCGCCGGCAGCGCGCGCAGCGAACACCACGCGGACAACACCGCCCAGTTGCTCCATGAAGCGGAGCAGGCTCACCGTGCGCTGCGCCTCCAGGAAGCGCGGTCGCTGTTCGAGAAAGTCCTCGAGATAGACCCGTTGCAGCCCTACGGATGGCGCGGACTGGCCATGCTGGCCTGGCATGGCGGCACGCTCGATGCGGCGCTCCCGCTCCTGGCCAAGGCCGTGGGGCTCGCGCCCGGGGAGGCCGTATTGCGCTGGCAGTACGGCTGCGCCCTGCAGCAGGCGCAGCGCTTCCCGGCAGCCGAAGAGCAGTTCCAGGCCGCCTGCCGCCTGCGGCCCGATGTGGCCCAGTATTGGGAGGACCTGGGCATCGTGCAGCAGGCGTTGGGAGAAACCGGCTCCGCCGCCCAGGCCTACCGGCGCGCCTATGACCTGCAGCCCTCGTTGTCACGGCGGCTGAAGCAGGCGACGCTCGTCTCGCCGATCGCCCCTTCCGGCGCCGCGATCCTCGCCGAGCGCAGCCAGGTCGAAGCCGCCATGGACGCCCTGCTCGCGGATCCTCCGCAGGTCGACGCGGACCCGATGCGCATGGTACTGTGGCCGAATTTTCACCTGGCCTACCACGGCTGTTGCAATCGCGCGCTGCACATGAAGGCGGCAGCGATGTATCGCCACCTCTTCCCGTCGCTCGATCATGTCGCGCCGCATTGCCGCTCGCCGCGCAAGGTCGACAGGAAGATCCGCGTCGGCCTGATCTCGCAGTTCTTCTACAACCACAGCATCGGCCGCACCAGTCGCGGACTGTTTGCGCAGTTGTCGCGCGAGGACCTGGACGTGACTGCGATTTTCATCGCCCCAACGATCGACGATCAATTTTCCCGCTTCATTCGCCAGCAGTCGCAACACACCCTGGACGTGCCCCGGGACCTGCCTTCGGCCAGGAAGCTGATCGAGGCGCTGGAACTCGACGTGCTGTTCTACCAGGATATCGGGATGGATCCGTTCAGCTATTTCCTGGCCTTCTCCCGGCTGGCCCCCGTCCAATGCGTATCCTTCGGACACCCCGACACGACGGGAATACCGACGCTCGACTACTTCATTTCCAACGACCTGTACGAACCCCCCGGCTCGCAGGCGGACTACAGCGAACGCCTGTTCCTGCTGCGCAATCTGGGGAGCCTGGCCTATTACTATCGAACCGAGCGGGCTAAGCCGCAAAAGGATCGCGGCTACTTTGGTCTCCCCGACGGCGAGCACCTGTACGTCTGCCCGCAGAACCTCTTCAAGTTTCATCCCGACATCGACGAGCTTATCGCGGGCATCCTGCGCCGCGACGTCCACGGCAAGCTCGTCATGATCAACGGCCGGATCGAGCACTGGACGGATCTGCTCAGACCTCGGTGGCAAGCCAGCGCACCGGACGTCATGGACCGGATTGTCTTCCTGCCACGGATGAACAGCGAGGATTTCGTGGACCTCATCGCCGTGTGCGACGTGATGCTCGATACGCTGCATTTCAACGGCATGAATACTTCTCTGGATGCCTTTGCCGTCGGCACCCCCGTCGTTACCTGGCCGGGAGCTCTGCAGCGCGGCCGGCACACTCAGGCCATGTATCGGAAGATGGGCCTCTCCGAATGCATCGTGGAGGACGCGCAGTCCTACGTCGACCTGGCGGTACGTCTGGGCAGCGATGCCGGGTACCGGTCCGCGATGAAGGACGAGATTCTGAGAAGCAACGGCGTCCTCTTCGAGGACCTTGGGGTGGTGCGTGAATTCGAGCGCTTCTTTCAGGAGGTCGCTGCCGCAACGTGAGGAAGTCCGGCAGAACCCACGCGTTGACGAGGCGATGCGCGCTCTGGTAGATCACGCGCAACCTTTCATGCAATGCTATAGCCGTCCCGCGTCTTGCGCGCAATGACCCCTGGCAAACGATGCAGAAAATCGGCCGCAACGAACCTTGCCCGTGCGGGAGCGGGCGGAGGGCCAAGCATTGCTGCCACCGGCTCGGCGCGAATCAGGAGCGTGCGGCCGATGATGCCATGGTAGCGTCCTCGAGCGCTGGCGAGGAACGCCCTGCGGAAGCGATAGCACATTTCGGCCAGGCGACCTCGCTTCTGGCGCAAGGCAGGGTGGAGGAGGCGGTGGCTGGCCTGCGGCGCGCGCTCATGCTGAGGCCTTCCTATGCCGAGGCGCACCTGACGCTGGGGCAGGCTCTCTGGCAACAGGGCAAGCTCGCTGCCGCTGCGACAAGCCTGGAGACGGGGTTGTCGCTTATGCCCGATCTTGCCGAGGCGCACAGCAACCTGGGCCTCTTGTATGGCGCATTGGGCAAGCACGACGCGGCGATCGAGAGCTTTAGGAGGGCGCTCGCGATCAAACCGGATTTCGCATGGGCTTACTGCAACCTCGGCAATGTGCAGGCCGCCCGAGGGGACCTGCAAGCGGCGATCGAGAGCTATCGACAAGCGCTCGCGGTCGAACCGGATCACGTGGAGACCTGGGTTAACCTGGGGAACACGCTCAACGCACAGGGCGATGTCGACGCTGCGGTCGAGTGCTACCGGAAGGCGATCTCGATCAAGCCCGGCCATGCCATTGCCTGGCTCAATATGTGCGCGCCGCTGCAGGCGCAGGGCAACCTGGATGCTGCCGTTGACAGTTTTCGAACGGCGATGTCGCTCAAGCCCGATTACGCCGAAGCGCACAGCGGGCTGCTTTACCTATTGAACGTGCATCCAGGATATTCGCCCGCCCAGCGTCTGACGGAAGCGCGGCGCTATGGCGCGGGTGTGATGGCGCGGGTCAAGCCGTCCGATCGCTGGCCGACCGAGCCCAGTTCCCGCGCGTCGGCCCCGAAACCGCTACGCGTCGGGTTGGTTTCGGCAGACCTGCGGACGCATCCGGTCGGATTTTTTGTCGAGAGCATCCTTGCGCATCTCGATCCACTGCGGGTCCAGCTGTTCGCCTATTCGACGCTGCAACGCGAAGACGAGACCACGGCCCGCCTCAAGCCTCGCTTTGCCGCCTTGGGCAGCATCGCCGACCTGGGCGACGAAGCCGCGGCGAACAGGATACGCGGCGACGCAATTCACGTCCTCGTCGACCTCGCCGGACACACCGCGCACAATCGCCTGCCGGTGTTTGCCTGGAGGCCGGCGCCGGTGCAGGTGAGTTGGCTCGGCTATTTCGCCACTACCGGGGTGCCGACGATGGACTATTTGCTGGCCGATCCGGTGTCGGTGCCGGAATCGCTGCGCGGGCAGTTTACCGAGACCGTCTGGCATCTGCCGGATACGCGATTCTGCTTCACCCCGCCCAGCGAGGACGCGCGCCTGGAGCTGGTGCCCCTGCCGGCACTTGGCAATGGCTACATTACGTTCGGCTGCTTCCAGAATCCGCTCAAGCTCAATGATGCGGTGCTGGAAGCATGGGGACGCATACTCACCGCGCTGCCCAGTGCGCGGCTGCGGCTGCTGAGCGACGCAATGCGCTTCCCTTCCGCGCGGGAGCGCCTGCGCGACCGGCTGCGCAGGTTCGGTATCCCCGCCGATCGGGTGACGACGTTCGGCCACCTGCCCCGCGACGAATACCTGGCGGCTCATGCCGCCGTGGACATCATTCTCGATACGTTTCCGTTTCCCGGCGGGACGACTACGTGCGAAGCGCTGTGGATGGGCGTTCCCACAGTGACCCTGGCTGGCGACACGCTCATCTCCCGGCAGGGGGCGAGCCTGCTTGCCTGTGCGGGGCTTGACGACTGGATTGCCACAGACGGTGCAGACTACGTTGCCCGGGCGTTGGCGCACGCGCAGGACGTGGAGCGCTTGGCGCGGCTGCGCGCGCAGCTGCGGCAGCAAGTGCTCGCTTCGCCGCTCTTCGATGCTCGCCGTTTCGCACGCAATCTCGAAACGGCGCTGGAAGCGATGTGGGGGCGGTCGACGCACGAACCAAACGCGCTCTCGTCGTCGGCGCGTGTTCAATGAGCTTCCAATGCAGAGCGGCTTGCAATCGGGCGATGCTCGCGGCGGTTCGCGGCCGGGCCGCCCCATGCGTCGCGATTCGTGCCGCTGCAGGACTCAGCGCATCCCCACCTTTGCGTCGGCGATGACCTGGGCGGCTTCGCGGGGCGCCGAGCGCCAGTACTGCTTGGGGGCCTGGACGTGCGCGCCGAGCGACGCCGCGGCGTGCCATGGCCAGCGCGGATTCCACAGCATGGCGCGAGCAAGTGCGACCAGGTCCGCATCCTGCGACCTGACGATCGCATCGGCTTGCTTGGCGTCGGTGATAAGTCCGACGGCAACGGTTGGAATCGATGTAGCCCGGCGGATGGCCCGCGCTAGCGGTACCTGGTAGCCGGGCCCCAACGGAATCTTCTGCGCCGGCGATATGCCACCGCTCGAGACGTCGATCCAGTCGCAGCCGGCAGCGCGCAGAAGGTGCGCGAGCGCGATCGAATCGTCGAGCGCCCACCCTGCGTCGATCCAGTCGGTGGCCGAAATGCGCACCCCCAGAGGCCTGTCCTGCGGCCATGCTTTGCGCACCGCCGCGAACAACTCCAGCGGGAATCGAATCCGGTTGTCGAACGATCCGCCGTACGCATCTTCGCGCCGATTCGACAGTGGCGAAAGGAATTCGTGGAGCAGGTAGCCGTGAGCCATGTGCAATTCGATGGCGTCGATGCCGACCCGCAATGCACGCACCGCGGCGTCGACGAACTGCCGCTTGATCTGGACGAGGGTGGAGGCGTCGATGGCCTTCGGCGGCGGCTCGGTCGCGAGTTGGGCTATCGCCGAGGGCGCGACCGGGAGCCAGCCACCCTGATCGAAGGGTATCAGCTGCCCTCCCTCCCAGGGCACGTGCGAGGATCCTTTCCGTCCCGCATGCGCAAGCTGGATCGCCACCGGCACCGCAGGAGCGTTGGCGCGCGCAATCGCAAGACGTTCGCCGAGCGCGCGTTCGCATGCGTCGTCATACAGGCCCAGGCAGCCATAGGTAATGCGGCCGATCGCCGATACAGCGGTCGCTTCGATGGTGAACATTCCCGCCCCGGATTGCAGCAGCTGTCCCCAGTGAATGGTATGCCAATCGGAAGCGCGGCCGTCGACCGCCGAGTATTGGCACATCGGCGACACGACGATGCGATTGACAAGCCTAAGCTGGCGCAGGGAGAAGGGCGAGAACAGGGACGTTGGCATCGTTGCTGGGTTCGGTCTGGGGATGTCGCTGAGTGCGCGCATCGCATACTATGGCAGAAAGCGAAGTTGGCGCCCAACTTCGGCATGGCTGCGCCACCTGGAATACGCCGCGCGCCGCCGCGGTACGTACGGTAGCGGCAGATTGCGCCAGGCAAGGGCAATCGGCGGGCGGGTATTGAGGCTGGGCCGGTTCGGGGTTCTCGACGCCGGCTCGCCTTTCCTGCGACCTGCCTTCGTGGCGGGCCGCCGGCCGAACTCTTCCGGCGCACGATTGAGCGCCTCGGCGAGGGGGCAATGATCGACTCGAGCAGGCTCGCGGCAAGCGAACGCATCCGGGGCATCGGCATCCGGCAGGTTCGCATCACCTGCGGCCTGATCCTGTTTTCCTATCTGCTGTCGCACTTCACCAACCACGCGCTCGGCAACATTTCCTATGCTGCGATGGACGCCGGCTTGAACTATCAGATGGCGTTCTGGCGCAACCCGATCGTGACGGTCGTGTTCTATTCCGCGGGGCTCACCCACTGGTCGCTGGGGCTGTGGGCGCTCTATGAGCGCCGGCAGTTCCGATACAAGGCGCCCGAGATCACCCAACTCGTGCTCGGCCTTTCGATTCCCTTTCTGCTGGTCGCGCACTTCGTAGGCGTGCGGTTGCAGCCGGCCCTGTTCGGGCGCAATCTGGATTACGGGCTGGTGTTCGTCTCCTACTGGGTCCGTCGCCCGTACATGGAGTGGCTGCAGTTCGCGCTGCTTACCGTGGCGTGGGTTCATGGCTGCATCGGCCTTTATTTCTGGCTCCGCCTGAAGCCTTTCTTCAGTCGTGCCGGCCCGTATCTGCTTGCGGCGGCGACGTTGATCCCCACGCTGGCCCTGCTCGGCCTCGTCCAGGGCGGGCGTGAGGTCATCCGGCTGAGCCATGATCCGGAATGGAGTGCGGTCAACCTCGCGCCGGAATTCTGGCCGACTACCGCGGAGCGCGCTACGCTGGACGCCATCACGTTCCGGTTCCTGATCGCGTACGCGATCGCATTGGGTCTGGTCTTTGCGGCACGAGGCGTGCGCGCATTGCGAGCGCGGCGTGGCGGCACTATCAGCCTGTCTTACCCGAACGGCGTAACAGTGCGCGTGCCGAAGGGCTTCAGCGTGCTCGAGGCGAGCCTGGAGAACAACCTGCCGCACGCGAGTGTCTGCGGTGGCAAGGCACGGTGCTCCACCTGCCGCATCCGGGTCGTCGGCGATTTGACCCTGCTGCCGAAAGCCTCCCGCCGGGAGGCCTTCGTGCTTGACCGGGTCGGCGCAGGCGCCGACCCGGCCGTTCGCCTCGCCTGCCAGCTGCGTCCTGAGCACGATATCGCGTTCTTTCTGGTGTTTCCGCCGCAGTTGAGCGCGGCGGGCGCGCGCCGATCCACCGGCATCCGCGTGGGCGAAGAGCGCTACGTGGTCAGCATGTTCGTCGACATGCGTCGCTCCACCACCCTGGCCGAAAAGCGCCTTCCCTTCGACACGGTGTTCATCATGAACCGGTTTCTGGCGGCCGTTTCGAGCGCCATCGAAAGCGCCGGTGGCCGGCCGAACCAGTTCGTTGGAGACGGCATCCTGGCGCTGTTTGGGCTCGACAAAGACCCGGATACGGCCTGCCGGCAGGCGATCCACGCCGTTGCGAGAATCGCCGCCAACGTCGAGCAGTTGAACCGTGAGCTGGCCCACGACCTGCGGGAATCGATTCAATACGGCATCGGCATCAACGGCGGCCAGGTCATCATCGGCGACATCGGCTATCGCGAGCATATGGTGTTTACTGCACTTGGCGATCCGGTCAACGTCGCCGCGAGGCTGCAGGACATGACCAAGGGGCTCGGATGCGAAGTGGCAATCTCCGAGAAAGTCTGCCGTGCCGCGGGTATTTCTCCGGACGCCTTGACAACGCGCGCTGTGACGATCCGCGGTCGTGACGAGCCCATTAGGATTTGCGTCGCGGAACGAGCGGGGCTGCTATCCACGGTCGCGGCCTGACAGACAGCGACCAAGAGCCTCTACCGTGGCCACACGACCGCGGCCTGACCGGATTTGGCGTACGAGCGCCGATCTGCGGCGTGCGCATTTGCAGGAGCCTGCGCGCGGTGCGGTATACTCTTCGCGCAAGTCGCGGTATGAAGTGAAACGGATGACCGAAAGATCGGAGGCGCCGAGCGGAAATTCGCGTTGGACGTCGCCGATACCGATAAGGATGAACCCGCCCCGCGCATCACTCGGATAGCGGCGCACAGATGTTCGCGCGTTCGGGCCGCAGGCGGGCTTTGTGCGGAGAACGCCGAGTTGGAGTCCGGGGAATCACCACTGTCAGTGCTGCGCCGGCCGCTGGCCGCACTCTCGGGTCGGCTCGATTCCCGGCGGCAACGTCCTCGCTTCTCCCACCGAACCGTTGCGGCGGCGGACCCACGCCAGCGCACTTGCTGTTCCGATTGGCTGCGCCATGGCCTCGCCGGCAGCTTGCGTGCACGCGCATGACCCCGACCGTTCCCGCGACTGCTGCGAAAACTCTGCCGGTCGGCACGGTGACCTTTCTGTTCACCGATATCGTCGGCAGCACGAGCTTGTGGGAAGCGCAGGGCGAAGCCATGCGCATCTCCCTGGCGCGCCACGATGCGCTGTTGCGCCGCTGCATCGAGCAGCACGGCGGATGTGTCGTCAAGACAACCGGCGACGGGTTTCACGCGGCATTCGCCAGCCCCTCCGACGCGATCCAGGCGGCCATTGCCGGACAGACGGCGCTGCACGGCGAGCCTTGGTCGGAGGGGGTCGCCATTCGCGTCCGCATGGCCTTGCACACCGGCGCGGCGGAACTCCGCGACGGCGACTATTATGGACCGACTGTGAACCGCGCCGCCCGTCTGGCGGCGCTCGGCCACGGCGGGCAGACGCTTCTGTCGGAAATCACCCACGATCTGTGCCGCGACCAGGCGCCGTCCGGAATGACCTTCAAGCTGCTCGGCGAGCACAGCCTCAAGGGCCTGTCGCGACGCGAGGCCGTCTACGAGGTGTGCCACCCCGGACTGCCACAAGCCTTTCCGCCCCTGCAGACGCTGCTCTCGCCGCTCGATGAGAACACGCCCTCGATCGCCGTGCTGCCGTTTACCGATCTTAGCCCGGAGAAGGACCAGGAGTATTTCGCAGACGGCCTGGCCGAAGAGTTGCTGAGCCTCCTTTCTAAAATCCACGGCGTGCGCGTAGCGTCGCGGACGTCGGCATTCAGCTTCAAGGGGACCAAGCTGGACCTGCCCGCCGTCGCGAACAAGCTCAGCGTGGCCACGATCCTCGAGGGCAGCGTGCGCAAGGCGGGCAAGCGCGTGCGGGTGGGCGCGCATCTGATCCGGGCGGCGACCGACTCGCACCTTTGGTCCGAGTCCTACGATCGCGAGCTCGACGATATCTTCTCGGTGCAGGATGAGATTGCCCAGGCAGTGGTGAAGGAATTGCGCACGACACTGCTCGGGGCAGCGCAGGATGCTTCGGCAACCGAACAAGTGAGGGCTGAGGTACGGGCAGCCGGAATCGGGCGCGGCAAAGACGCCGGCGCATACGAACTCTATCTTCAGGGGCGTTATTACGTCGATCGGTTCACGCCGGACGATGCGGCAAAAGGGATCGAGTACTACCGGCAGGCGATCGCCATCGACCCTGAATTCGCGCTGGCCTGGGCATGGCTGGCACGGGCCTACGCCGACCAGGCCGCCTACGCCTGGCAACCCGCAGGGGAAGCCTTCGAGCGCGCTCGAGATGCGGCTGAGCAGTCATTGCAGCTCAATCCGGACCTGGCGGAGGGCCACGCCGTGCTCGGCCTCTGCCGCCTGGCCAACGACTGGAACTGGCGTGGAGCCGAAGCTTCGTTTCGACGCGCGCTGGAGCTATCACCGGGCAATGCGCTGGTACTGCGCCATGCCGCAATCCTGGCCGCTTGTCTGGGTCGCAACGACGAGTCCATCGCGCTGGTGCGGCGTGCGGTCACGCTCGACCCGCTGAGCGTCCCCGCGCAGCGTCTTCTCGGCCAGCGCTGCCTGTACGCCGGCCTGCTCGACGACGCAGACGCGGCACTGCAGAAGACCCTCGAGCTTAACCCGCGCGGGGGTTTTACCCACTACTGGCTGGGCATGAGCCATCTTGCGAACGGCAGGCGCGACGAGGCTCTGGCGGCGTTCGGGCGCGAGGTCAACGAGGTCTTCGCCCTGCTTGGGGTCGCCGTGGGCGAACACACGCTGGGCCACCGGCCGGAGGCCGATGCGGCGCTGGGGCGGCTCATCGCCAAGCATGCCGACGGAGCAGCCTTCCAGATCGCCGGCGCCTACGCGCATGCGGGCGATGCCGACGGCGCGTTCGCATGGCTGGCGCGGGCGCAGGCGCAGCGTGACCCGGGCCTGGTGGAGGTGAAAGCGGAGATACTGCTGCGTAACCTGTACGACGATTCCCGCTGGCAGCCGTTCCTGCGCGAAATGGGACTCGAGAGCTGATCGTCGCCGGCTCGCCAGCGAACCGCAACGGGCCGGAGGTGAATTCGATGCCCAAGACAACGACGAGAATGGAGGGCGGCATGTCCCGAAAGGCACACGTTCCTACGATTGCCTGCTTCAACCGGGCGACGGTCCCGCTCGGGGTTGACCTCGATGCCCTGATCGCGGCCATGCAGGTGTTCGTCGACGAGCACGTCGCACCAGTGTGGGGGACGCGAGCGAAGCTTATCCGGTCCAAGAGCTTCGTCCCCGGCAAATGGGCGATGGTTTTTCTCGACGACGCCGACCACGCCCACTCCCTTGCCTATCACGATTTGACGCCGGACGGCTATCCGCAGGCCAAGGTGTTCGTCAAGACGACGCTAAGGAACAACAAGCTGGTTAGCGTCTCGGCGTCCCATGAGTTGGTGGAGATGCTGGTGGACCCGTCGATCAACATGGTGACGATGCGGCCGCAGTCGAAGCTCGTCTACGGCTACGAAAGCGCCGACCCAGTTGAAGAGTTGACCTTCAGGGTCAACCGGATACCGATGACCAACTTCGTCTATCCCACGTATTTCGAGTCCTTTCACAAGCCGGGATCGGTGCGGTTCGACCATCTTGGCAAGATCAAGAAGCCCTTCGAGATTCATTCCGGGGGCTATCTCGGCGTGTACAAGAATGGCAAGTGGAGCCAGATCTTTGGCTCGGCGGCGAAGAAGCGGCGCTTTGCGCGCGAAGACCGCCGCGGGCGCCGGAGCGAGCGGCGGGCAGCGCAGAAGCCAGGTCGAATCTCGGGCAAGCGCAAAGGCTAGCGCGAACGGCGCGCTGTTGATCACCGGCCCGATCAATAGATCCTGGCAAAGTCTCCGTGGCGACCGAGGCCGTTCTTGAAGCGCAAGGCGCCGGCGGCGCCATCCTTCACGAGCGCTTCGCGGCCGTTGTACCACTCCTGTACCAGAGCATCTCGCACCGAAAGGCCATGGCTCTTGATCGCTGAGCGCCGGTCCGTGCGCACGCATACGGGTGGAAAGCCTGCAATCTCCCGGGCGAGTGCTTCCGCCTTGGCGCGCACCTGGCCATTGGGCACCAGATACTCGCACAAGCCGATCCGGAGGCATTCCTCTGCCGGGACCTTGCGCCCGGTGAGAATGATCTCGAGGGCCCGGCCCTGGCCCACGATGCGGGGCAGGCGCACCGTTCCACCATCGATCAGCGGAACGCCCCAGCGCCGGCAGTAAACCCCGAAATAGGCATCTTCCTGCATCACCCGGAAATCGCACCACAGCGCGAGCTCCATACCGCCGGCAACCGCAGGGCCGGCGACGGCCGCGATGACCGGCTTGTCCAGTTCCAGGCGCGATGGCCCGAGGGGACCGCGCGGGATCTCGCCGCCGTTGCCGCGGGGCCCGGCCGGGGGAATATCGAGTTCGCCAAGCGGATAGGTCTCATCGAGCGTGCTGACGTATTTCAAGTCCCAGCCGGCACAGAACGCGCCGCCTTCTCCGTACAGCACGGCCACGCGTGCCGAGTCATCCGCATCGAATTGAAGAAACGCCCGCGTCAGCGCATCGGCGCTTTCCGGATCCATGGCGTTGCGGGCCTCGGGCCGATCGTGAATGACGGTCCAGACAGCTCCGCTCTTCTCGACTTTGACAGTCATGCTCGTTTTCTCCTGTTAGGTTGCGACACCGGGTAAACGCTTTGGCTGCGCTCGAGCCCAACGCGGCTAGCCGGCAGTCTTCTGGCGCCTTCATCCTAAATGGGAGGGGAGCGGAAAGGAATCGAGGCGGAGCCGGCGACTGACCAGAGTGGCCGGTCGCAGAGGCATGGCCTGGCCCGCACGCCGCCGACCGGCCGGGGCAATGGCGCCGGATGCCTCGCCCTCGAACCGGGGAATTCTGTGCCGCAACGGGGAAGGCCTGTCCGGCGGCGCCGCAGCGCGACGGCCGGATGAATAACGACGCCTGACGAAGCTTAGCGCTTGACCGCCACCGCCATATTCACGCCGCTACAACCGGAGGCGTTCTTGGCGCGCGCGGCAAGGGCCTCCGCGTCACTCGCCCGCCCGTCTCGTTGCGCGACCAAGGCGGCCCCACACAGCGAGTCCGGATCGTCGGGGCGCAACGCCAGGGCCCGCTCAAACGCCACTTTGGCTTCGGGAAGACGCTGCAGCGACAAGTTGGCCTGCCCGAGCTCGTTCCAAAGCGCTGCGTCTCGGGGCGATAGCTCGACCGCCTTGGCGGCGGCGTGGAACGCGTCCTCGAATTGCCTCATCTTGGCGTAGCCAAGGCTGAGCTCGTGCCAAGCCAAGGCATTGTCCGGCTCCGTGCGCGTCCAATCGGACGCGTAGAGCACAAGCACGTTCCAGTTGCCCTCCTGCTTGAGTTCCTCCACCCGGGCTGCGAAATTCGGATGCAGATCGCCCTGGTCCGTCGCCCCGGCGGCTGCCTTGGCGGTTCGAGCGGGCAATGGCAATGGCGGTTGACTGGAAGCGGTTGCGGATTCCGCGGGCTTTGGTGTTGATTCAATCTCCCGCGGCGAGGTAATCACCCAGACGATGGCGGTGGCGATGGCGAGCGCCGCTACGCCTGCTGCGCAATACGTGACCAGCGGGCGCCTGCGCCAGAAAGGTGCGCCGGTCTTCCCGGCCGAATCGAACTCCGCCCGGGAGTCCGAAGGGTCGCCTCGCAAGCTCGGGGCGCGTGTCGGAGCGGGTCGGCGTGGCGGATCCTGCGAGCCCCTTGCCTGCTTCTGCTGCAGCTGGAGCGCCGTTGCGCGGGCACGCAAATAGGCCGCGATCACCAGCGACGCGTCGTTGGCCCCCTGGTCCGCCGCGCGGCGCCAGAGAGCCTGGTCGACTTGACCCTCCTGGTACTCCTTGGCCGCCTGGGCGAGGAACTCGTCGGCTGTTCTTATCCGAAGATCGCGCTTGGAATTCTCCTCTTCGGGCTTGGAACCGTCGCTTACTGGACGCGCAGCGTCACTTGCCGGTGCCGGCAATTCGACAGGCTCAAGCGACAGCGCATTGGGGAGGGGCGGATTGCCGTCCATTCGCCCGAATATGCAAGCCCCGTGCCATTCGATTTGATGCAGACGAATCGTTGACTACAAATGGCGGCGCAGCGGGTGCAGCTGCCGAGCACCGCGAGAGCAAGGCGCCCCGGTTACTGGCACACCGTACCGGGAGCGACGAGCACCTCACGGGTGATTGCCTGGGTCTGGGTCACGCCGTTGACCGTGTACGCGAAGGTCCCCGTGTTGCCGTCGGTGAAGGTAAAGGTCGCCGAGCCCACTGCAGTGGCCGCCACATTGGCGGGGTTGAACGGCACCGAGTTGAAGGCCGGGCCGGTGGTTCGGTACAGCGTGCCGCTGTAGGTGCCCGCGGCGGTCTGCGGTGCGGTGACCGAGAGCCATAGCGGCGTCTGGTCGAGGTCGTAGGTGAACCAGGTGGCGAAGATGATCTGTCCCTGCTGGGTAAGATTGACGCCCCAACCGGATTCGGAACCCGCGGGGGATGCCCACCAGAGATCCTGATAGTTGTAGGCGAGCGTGAGGTCGGTCTGAATACCATAGGTGCAGGTTGGCAGCTGGCCGAACACCTGGCGGGTGATGGTCTTGGTTTGCGAAATGCCGTTGACCGTGTAGGCGAAGGTGCCGGTATTAGCGTCGGTGAAGGTGAGCGTTCCGGTGCCCACGGCGGTGCTCCGCACCAGCGCCGGATTGAACGGCACCGAATTGAATGGCGGCCCGGTGTTCTGAAACAGCGTGCCGGAATAGGCGCCGGTCGAACCCACCTGCGAAGTCATGCTGAGCCACCACGCCTTGCCCGCCTGGTCGTAGGTGAACCAGGTCGCGAAGATCGTGCCGCTTTGATGCGCGATGTTTATACCCCACCCGGACTCCGATCCGGCGGGAGAGTTCCACCACAGGCCTTCGTAGTTCGGCGGACCCGCGGCGATCACCTGAACGCTGGTCGCCGGCGACACGGCGCCGAAGGGAACGCCGGCTGGCGTGCTCATCTGCCACTGGAAATTGTAGTCGCCGGTGGCGGAGGGCACGACGATGTAGAACACGAACGTCACGTCGGCATTTGGCGCCACGGCCACCGGCAGCGGAACCGAGCTCACACCCCAGATCGAGTTGCCTGCCGGTCCCGCGGGCCGCAGCGTGTAGCCGTCGCTGACCTGCCAGGTATTCGCGGTGGTATTCATGAAGGTCGCGGTGACCAGGACGGTCGCGCCCGCCGGCACCGTCGCGGGGACCTGTTGCGATACGAATTGCGTCGCCGGCGCTACGATAACGCCCGCATTGGGGGTTTCTTGCCCGAAGGTCCCGTACGTTTGCGACAACATGCGGAATACAAACGGCGCGGTCGCCGCGAAGCGGCAGGAGAGCGGCTTGACCACAAAATTGAACGTGACCTGCTGATTTGGGGCAATGTCATAGGGTATGAGAACGCGGTTGCCGCTGTACATGCCGTACGGGTTGTTTTGAATGCACCAGTAGTAATTGTCCTGCGGGTCCTGCGTCGAGAGAAAGACGTCGCCGCGGATCCAGGTCACCGTGCCGGTGTTCTGCATCGTTATCGACGCGGCCTCCGCAGTGAAAGGCTCGATCTGGGACGGCACCGTTTCCGATACATAAGCCGCGTCATAGGCCGGCTGCGCTTGCACCGCGGTGCCGGCAACTGCTGCCCCGAGGGCCAGCATCGCCACGCTGAGCCGCAGCCGGATCGTGGCATGCCGGCGCCGGGTCGGGGCTCTTGCAACGATACGATCGCTTGCCGCAGTCATGCCAGGGTAGTCCGTCTGGTCCAGGGTCCATTATAGGGAGGCCGCCGGCCGATCGGTGCGGCTGCGCCTCGGATGCCGTGCACAGGATCGCCGAACCGTCGCCAAGCGCCGCGCACGGTGGCGCCGTGATGACTAAGGCCAGATACATATTGCACTCCCTGCGTGCAGAGGAGTGCGATGCAAGTTCAACACGTCGGTCATCGAATTGAGGGGTTCTACCGGGTAGCCGATTACGCTCTGCGCTGGGGCATGATCGCCCCCCACGCCCAGCGCAGGCTGGAGATTCTCGACTTCTGGCGGCGCCACGGTTGGACGCCACCCGCGAAGCCTTCAAGGTCAGCCGCCGCACCCTGTTTGGGTGGCGGGCCAAGCTGCATGCCGAAGGCGGCAACCTCGCCGCCTTGGTGCCGGGGTCAACGGCACCTAAGCAGCGGCGCAGACGGCAATGGCCGACCCCGCTGGTCGATGAGATCCGGCGCTTACGCACCACGCACCCGAATCTGGCCAAAGAGAAGCTGCACTTGCTGCTGCTACCCTTCGCCGCAGCGCAAAAACTGCCCTGCCCAAGCGCCCGCACCATCGGCCGCTTGATCGCCGACGCCCCCGACAAAATGCGCACCCGCCCGCGTCGCCTCATCGCCCACGGCAAGCCCGGCCCGATACGCCAGCCTGCGCCTGCGCAAACCCAAGCATTTCCACGCCCACTTCAGCCTCACCACCCCTATCCCAGGACAAAAAACCAAGCGCCTCCTCTCCCCAGTACAATTCCTCCACCAGTCCAACCAGTGCAATATGTACTGGCCCGATACACGTGATTGCCCCACTGGATTTCTTCCACTATAGTGGCGCGTCTGCGGCTGCGTCGCGGTGCCGCTGAAGGCAATGGCACTGCTGCAGATGTCGCGCGTCCGGTGCAAAGCAGGCAGGCGTCGGCAGGATATCCTGGCGCCGTCAGGGAAGGTCGCGCTCCCTCTCGGTGCGTCGGCCAAGAAGCTGAACCGGAACGCAGCGCAAGGCTTAAAAAGATAACCGCAGGCATTTCGACAAGGGAAAGCCCGGGTGCGTCGATCGCACGACGACCTCGCCGGGACCGGAATCGAACCTAATGGAGGAGTACGATGGCGAATCAGAATGTCCCCCGGAAGTTGAGTCGGCGTACGGTCATCAAGGCTGCGGCAGCGGCCAGCGCACTGCAATTGACCGGGCCGTTCATCATCAAGGCCCGCGCCGAAGAGCCGGTCAAGATCGGTCTCGACAACCCGCTGACCGGAACCTACGCCGCTGTCGGCAAGAACGAGCTGATCGGCTGCCAGCTCGCCCTCGAACAGATCAACGCCAAGGGGGGGATCCTCGGCCGCCAAGTGGAACTGCTCGTCGAGGATTCGACCAGCGGTGACGCCGGAACGGCCGTCCAGAAGGCGCGCAAGCTCATCGAACGCGACAACGTCAATTTCCTGCTCGGCAACGTCAACTCCGCCCTGGCGCTGGCGATGGCCGACGTGAGCAGCGAGAAGGGGATACTGCACATCGTCCCGGGGGGCCACACCGACGCGGTCACCGGCGCCACGTGCCACTGGAACGTGTTCCGCGTCTGCAATACGACGCAGATGGAAGCCAACGCGGTCACGCCGTCGCTGATCAAGAATGCGGGCAAGAAGTGGTACTTCATCACGCCCGATTACGCCTTCGGCCACACCTTGCAGGCAGGCCTCGAGAAGGCAGGCACCAAGTTTGGCTACACGAAGGTCGGCGGCGACCTGACGCCGCTCGGCACCACCGACTTCTCCGCCTACCTCATCAAGGCGCAGGCGGCGAACCCCGACGTCATCATCTTCCTGACCCAGGGCGACGACATGATCAACGCCCTGAAGCAGGCGGTTCAATTCGGGCTCGAAAAGCGCTTTCACCTGGCCGGCGGCCAGCAGGAGCTCGAGGCGCTGGAAGGCCTGCCACCCGATGCCCGCATCGGCACCTGGGTCTTCGAGTGGTACTGGAATCAGCCCAACGTACCGCACGTCAAGGAGTTCGTCGACGCGATCATGAAGAAGACCGGCAGGGTTCCGACTGCGCGCACCTGGTTCGGGTTCGCCTCGACCTGGAGCTGCGCTCTCGCGGCCAACAGCGCCAAGTCGCTCGAAGCGGTGAAGATGGCCAAGGCGCTCTCGGGGATGAAGTTGCCTCCGGAAGTGGCGCTCATGCCGGACCAGGCGTTCTATCGTGTCGGCCAGAATCAGCTCATCCCGAACCTGTTCGTCGGCCACGCGCAGGCGCAGGGCAGCGCACCGGACGACCTGTTCAAGGTTACCGAAGTGGTCAAGGGTGTCGATGCGGCCGGAACGCTCGAGGAAACCGGCTGCAAGATGACCTGGCCGGCGTAACTCGTAGAGCCCCGCGGACGCGGCGCTCGCGCCGCGTCCGCATTCGCCCCGATTTCGCCCGCCACCCTGCCGTGCAGCATCGCGTCTTCGCCGTATTCCGCCAACGCGGGGGTGGTTGTCGCACAGCGGCGGCGGCGCGCGCCTGCACGACACCCTGGCTTACGGAAGCGACAACCCGATGACCCAGCTCCTCCTGTTCAATGTTTTCAACGGACTGATCGTCGGCGCGTTCTATGCGCTGATGGCGCTCGGGCTGTCGCTGATCCTGAACTTAAGCGGGGTGATCAATTTCGCCCATGGCGGCTTCCTCGCCCTCGGCGCGTACATCGCCTACACGCTGACCCCCTATGTCGGCTTCTGGGGGGGGCTCGCGATCGCACCGTTCGCCACGGCTGCCGTGGGCCTGGTCGTCGAGCGGGTGCTCATTCGCCGCGTCTACGGCCGCGACCCGCTCTACAGCCTGCTTTTGACTTTCGGGCTTGCCTACATCTTCGAGGACGTGTTGCGCGCCATCTGGGGGGCGCAGAGCGTACCGTACCCGATTCCGCCAGAGCTCGCGACGCCGCTTTCGTCGGAGTTCTTCTTCCTCACCGGTTACCGCCTGTTCATGGTCGGTTTGGCTGCGGCGGTCGTCGTCGGCCTGTTCCTCATCCTTAACCGCACCAGGCTCGGCATGCGCATCCGCGCCGGGACCGCCGACCTGGAAACCGTTTCGGTGCTCGGCGTCAACGTGGGCATGCTGCGCACCCTGAACTTCGGAATGGGCATTTACCTTGCCGGCCTTGCCGGCGTGCTCGCGGCCGGCATGCTCGGGCTGCAGCCGACGATAGGCACCTCGCTCATCATGCCGAGCTTCGTCGCGATCATCGTCGGCGGCCTGGGCAGCCTGCCGGGAACACTTCTCGGCGGGCTGCTGCTTGGCGTCGCGTCCGGCATCACGACCGTGTACTTCCCGTCGGCGACCGAGGCCGTGATCTATGTGATGATGGGCCTCGTGCTGCTGGTGCGGCCGCGCGGTCTTCTCGGTGAGGAAGGGAGGGTGCAGTGAAGCGAGTCCCCGCGGCCGCGTGGACAGTCCTGATCTGGATTGTCCTGCTCACCATGCCGTACTGGATGAACGCCGTGGGCGGTTACACGGAGCTGGCCAGCCGGGTGCTGGTGCTCGGCCTGGCGGCGATGTCACTCAATTTTCTGCTCGGATTCACCGGCGTGCTGTCGTTCGGCCATGCGGCCTATTTCGGCCTGGGCGCCTACGGGGCGGCGATGACGATCAAGTACATCGCCCCCAGCACGCCCCTGGGCATTCTCGTCGGCGTCGCGGCCGGCACTCTGGCTGCAATGGTGATCGGCGCGTTGATCGCCCGGCTGCGCGGCGTCTATTTTGCGATGGTGACCATCGCGTTCGGCCAGGTGTTCTACTTCATCGCCTTTCGCTGGAACTCGGTCACCGGCGGGGACGATGGGGTGACCGGCTGGAAGCGCCAGGCGCTCGACCTTGGCTTCACCCGGATCGACCTCCTCGGCAACGACAAGGCGTTCTACTACTTCGTGCTGTTCTGTTTCGCGATCGCGGTGACGCTCATGTGGCTGCTGCTGCGTTCGCCGTTCGGCCGTACCCTGCTTGCGATCCGGGAGAACGAGCGTCGCGCGCGCTTTCTCGGCATTCCGGTCGAGCAGCACATCTGGCTGTCGTTCGTCATCTCCTGCTTCTTCGTCAGCATTGCCGGCACGCTCTACGCGTTGCTAAACAATTTCACCGATCCGCGCGCCCTGCGCTGGGATCAATCGGGCACCTTTGTGATCATGGCCGTGCTCGGCGGCATGCGCTCGTTCTGGGGCCCGCTGATCGGCGCGGCGATCTTCGTCGTCCTGCAGGACTACGTGTCGAGTCACACGGAAAACTGGATGTCGTTCATCGGCCTGTTCTTCGTTCTGGTCGTGCTGTTCTTTCCGCGCGGGGTGCTCGGCATGCTGCGGCGCAAGGGCGTGACATGAGCCTGCTGGTGGTGGAGAAGGCCAGCCGCCATTTCGGCAGCCTGGTCGCCGTCGATTCGGTTTCGCTCACCGTGCCGCCCGGTGAGCTGCGCGCCATAATCGGCCCCAATGGCGCCGGCAAGACGACGTTTTTCAACCTGATCAGCGGATTCTTCCCGCCGACCTCGGGGCGCATCCTGTTCCAGGACCGGGACGTGACCCGGGCGTCGCCCGAGGAACGCGTCGCCATGGGCATGGCGCGCACGTTCCAGATCACCGAGATCTTCCCCGAGCTGTCGGTGCGCGAGAACCTGCGCATCGCGGTGGAGGTCGCGGCCGGCTTGCGCCGCACCCCCTGGCTGCGGCGCGAGGTCAACGTGCAGATCCGGCAGCGCATCGAGCAACTGCTGCGCATGGGGGGACTGCACGCCAAGGCCAGCCGCCTGGTCGGCGAGTTGCCGCACGGCGACCAGCGGGCGGCCGAGATCATGATGGCACTGGCGCTAGGGCCGCGGCTGTTGCTGCTCGACGAGCCCACAGCCGGCATGGGCGATCAGGAGACCTACGACATCACGCAGTTGATCCGCCGCCTGCACAAGGAAGAGCAGCTCACCATCGTGCTCATCGAGCACGACATGCGCGTGGTTTTCCACCTCGCCGACCGGATCACGGTGCTAGCCGAGGGCGCGGTGCTGGGCGAGGGCACGCCCGACGAGATCGCGCGCGACGAGCGCGTGCAGGCCGCGTATCTGGGGAAGGCCGCATGAACGTCCTGGAGGCGACCAAGCTGCACACGTATTACGGCAAGAGCCATATCCTGCACGGCGTATCGCTCAGCGTTGCCCAGGGCGAGATCGTCGCGCTGCTCGGGCGCAACGGCGCCGGCAAGACCACGACGCTGCGCACGCTCGTCGGCCTCACCCCGGCGCGTGACGGCTCGGTCAAGGTGTTCGGCAACAACGTGACGACCTGGCCGTCGTACCGCATTGCTGCGCTGGGCGTCGGCTACGTGCCCGAGGGGCGGCGCATTTTTGCGCAGCTGACCGTGGACGAAAACCTGCGCGTGCCGCTCGAGCGGCCGGGGCCGTGGACGATCGCGCGCGTTTATGAATTGTTTCCGCGGCTCGCCCAGCGCAAGGCGAACAAGGGGCGCCAGCTTTCGGGTGGCGAGCAGGAAATGCTTGCCATCGCGCGCGCCCTGCTGCTCAATCCCAAGCTGCTGCTGCTCGACGAGCCGTCCCAGGGACTGGCGCCCCTGGTGGTGCAGGAGGTCTTCCGCGTCATCCTGGCGATGCGCGGCGAAGGCATTTCAGTGCTGCTGGTCGAACAGAATGTCCGCGCCGCGGTGGAGGTGGCCGACCGCGCCTATGTGCTCGACGACGGTCGCGTGGTCTACGACGGGCTCGCGGCCGAATTCGCCAAGGACGAAGAGCGGGTGCGCGCACTCGCCGGCGCAAGCGCCGAAAAGTGGGAAGTCGCCGACTGAGCTGATCGGTGCCGGCAATGCGGCCTTTGGCGCCGGCCGCGTTTGCCCCTCCGGCTGCCCGCCGCCTCGCGCCGGCTCCGGCGAAGCGTACCTGCCCGGGTCACGCGCGCGCGCCGCGCTCGCCGGAACCCGGCGCGAGCCGGCGTTCGAGCCAGTGGTCGAGCGCGATCTTGCCCGGGCCGCAGACCGTGAGCACCAGCAGCATCGTCCCCCACAGGATGTGATCCTTGACCGCGATGTCGGGGAGCGCGGCGTAGGAAATCACGGCGACGATGTTGAAGATGAACAGCACCCCGGAGGCGAAGCGCGAGGCGAGGCCCAGGACCAGCAGCACGGGCATCGACAGTTCGGTAGCGGTCCCCAGCAGTGCCGCGACCGCGGGCGGCAGCAGCGGGACGTGGTACTCGTCGGTGAACAGCGCCAGGGTCACGCTCCAGTCGTGAATCTTGGTCAATCCCGAAAGCAAGAAGACGCGTGCGACATAAAGGCGAAAACCAAACAGCAGCAGCGGCTGCAGCATGCCGACCAGGCGCGCGCCCGCGCAGTAGAGCGAGGCGATGCGGCCGAGCGGCGATTGCGGGGAGATGGCGTTCATGGGGCTGTCCCCCGGGGAAGAGTCGATGGCGCGTGGAACGCGACAATGGTTTGCGTGGCGACGTGACGCTTGAGCACCTCGGCAAGGTCGAATGCCGCCTCGGCCTCCGCGCCGCGTTTCTCGGCCTCGTCGAGGCGCTTGTTGCGGGCCAGGGCGACCAGCAAGGCGTGTTCGCCGGGAGCCAGGCGCTCGATGAGAACCCCGTCCGGGGCGCGGCGCACCAGCAGCAGGTCAGCGCCTTCGCCCCGATCGACGGGGCCATCGCCCTCGTATCCGGGCTGATTGACCTGCCAGATGCGAAAGATCGGGTGCCGCGACTTGATGATCTGCACCGAAGGATGGAGCGCGAAGCGTAGCGCGCCCATGGCGGCGAGCGGAACGGCGGAGAGCCCTGGCAGGTCGAACGGCGGCGCGTCGGCGGCGATGTTGGCTTGATCGATCGCCCATTCCAGGCGCGCGACGTCGGGAAGATGGGCCAGTGGGCGCGCTGGCGGATAAGTGGCGAGGAAGCGCGCCATGTCGCTGCCGTAGCGGTTCACGTCGCCGTGCAGCGAAGGATGCGCGCGCACGAACGCGGCGATCGCGGTATCGAACTGGGAGCCGCCCAAGAGCCGCCGCACCACCGGATAGGTCGCTGCGAGCGCGTGGCGGTAGTTGCCCAGGACGTTGTTGCGATAGATGGCGATGCGGGCAAGCGGGTCGAGCGCGCCGCCGACGATGCCCAGGCTCGCGAGCGCGGCCGTATCGCCGAACAGAATCGCGGCGCTGAACTCGCGCTGCACTTCACGCAGCGAGCGCATCGGCTTGCTCCAGGACCGCCTGCGCGGTGTTCGCCTCGTCGAGCAGGACCTCGAGCGCGGGCAGATTGGTGTCCCATTCGAGCAGTGTCGGCTTGGGGCCAAAGCGCTCGACGGTCGCGCGGTAAAGCGCCCATACCGGGGGCGCGACGCGTGCGCCGTGGTTATCGATCAGGCACCGGCCCGAAGCATCGAAGCCGGCAAGATGAATCTCCGCCACGGCATCGCCCGGGATGGCGTCGACGAACAGCAGCGGGTCGAAACCGTGATTGACCGCGTTGACATAGACGTTGTTGACGTCGAACAGCAGCTTGCAACCGGTGCGGCGCACAACCGCGGCGACGAAATCCCACTCGGTCATCGTATCGCCACCGAAGCGCAGGTAGGCTGACACGTTTTCGACCAGCAGGGGGCGGCGCAGGGCGCGCTGCACGGCGTCGACCCGGTCGCAGCAAACGGCCAATGCCTCGTCGCTGAACGGCAGCGGCAGCAGGTCGTTGAGATGGCGGCCGTCGACGCGGCCCCAGCACAGATGCTCGGATACCGCCGCCGGTTCGATGCGCTCCACCAGCCGCTTCAGGCGCCGCAAATGCCCGGTGTCGAGCGCTTCGGCCGAGCCGAGCGACATGCCTACGCCGTGCAGCGACAGCGGATAGTCGGCGCGCACGGCGTCGAGCGCGGCGAGCGCCGGGCCGCCGTCGACAAAGTAATTCTCGCTGTGTACCTCGAGCCAGCCGATCGGCGGCCGGTCGCGACGCACCTGGGCGATGTGCGGCGTGCGCAAGCCGATGCCGGCCAGGCAGGGCAACGACGGGGCCGCGGACATGGGTTTGGGCAGGGGCACGCGACGGCGAGAGGCGGTGGCGGCTCGCGCCGCCACCGCCGGCAGAATTGCCTTACATCTTCGGCGACATCATGCCGCCCATTTTTTCGCAGCTGCCCTTGTCGACGTATTTCCAGGACGTCGGATCCTTGTCGACGGTGCTCTGTCCGGCGCAAGCGTGCTTGCCCGAGGCGCAGTCGTTCTGGCCGGCCTTGGCGACGCCATAGCACTTATCCTTGTCGGGTTGCGGTGCCGCCGGGGCCGCGCTGGCGGTGCTGGCGGCAAAGCCGAGCGCGAGCAGCCCGACAACGGCCGCTTGCAGGGTGGTCTGTTGCTTCATCCATGTCTCCTTCGAGAATTTAGAGGTGTTTTTTCAAGACGGGCGCTGGGTTGCCGGCGTCCATCTAGCCCCTTGGTCGGCCAGGGCGGTGCTACCTTACATGGTCGGTGGCGCCGGGGGCAACCCCGGGACATCGGCCGATCGGCGGCCGAGGCCCAAATGCCGCTACCATTAGCGTCTGCGCGGCCTGAAGTCGCGCCCGAGCCATGCGCTTTACCGTCGCCACCTACAACATCCACAAGGGGTTTTCGCACCTCACGCGGCGCGTGGTCATCCACGAGCTACGCGACAAGCTGCACGGGCTGTCGGCCGACGTGCTTTTCCTGCAGGAAGTGCAGGGCGTCCACCAGTCCCACGCCCGCCGCTACCGCAACTGGCCGGTGAAGCCGCAGCACGAGTTCATCGCCGACACGGTATGGCACGAAGTCGCATATGGCCGGAACGCGGTGTACCGGCATGGCCACCACGGCAACGCGGTGCTGTCCCGCTACCCCATCGTCGCCCAGACGAACCTGGATATCTCCGCCCACGCCTTCGAAAGCCGCGGTTTGCTGCACTGCGTGCTGCATCTCAAGCGCGGGCTGCCGTCGCTGCATTGCATCAATATTCACCTGGGGCTGTTCGAGCGCGGGCGGCGCTGGCAGGTTCACGCCTTGTGCGAGCGCATTCGCGAGGCCGTCCCCATGGATGCGCCGCTCATCGTCGCCGGCGACTTCAACGACTGGCGGCGCAAGGCCGATCGCACGCTGCAGGAGGAGCTCGGCGTGGTCGAGGTATTCGCGCAAGCGCGCGGCCGGCCTGCGCGCACGTTTCCCGCCGTGATGCCGGTGTTCCGGCTCGATCGCATCTACTCGCGCGCCCTGACCATTGTCGACACCGACGTGCATTACGCCTATCCGCTGGCGCGCCTGTCCGACCATGCCGCGTTGGCCGCGACTTTCGAACTCGAGCGTCCGCCGCGTGGGACCGCGCGCTGACTCCGTCCGCTACCGGCCGGGCAACCGGATCAAGTTGCTCCGCAACGGTGCGCAATATTTCGCCGCGCTGGAGGCGGCGATCGACGTGGCCCAGCGCGAAGTCTGGCTGGAAACCTACATCTTTGCCGACGA
>Ga0074045_10000769_pt1 | contig 31343 bp, 15 predicted proteins | sample BogForMeECP23OM2_FD_94442 | JGI IMG/M metagenome (GOLD analysis project Ga0074045, IMG submission 94442) | Bog forest soil microbial communities from Calvert Island, British Columbia, Canada - Bog Forest MetaG ECP23OM2 | ecosystem: Environmental > Terrestrial > Soil > Wetlands ...
AAGATGAGGCACGCCAGTACCATCGTGAGCAGTCCCACCACGATAGCTTTTTGATACCCGATCCAGTCAATCACCCTCGCCGCTGGAATCGAGAACACAAAGTAGGCGGAGAAAAATGCCGTCTGAATCAGCATGCTCGCGCCGAGTTTCAGATGAAATGCGTTCTGCGCAAAGGGGATGAGCACGTCGTTTAGGGAAGTGAGAGAGCCCCAGATGAAAAACAAAGTGGTCACCATCGCCAAGGGACCACGGTAACTCTGTCCCGCGTCGGGAGCGCTGACGGTGTTTGTATTCTGCTGGATTGGAAGTGCCATGCTTACCTTTGCGGTTTTCTACCGTACCTCATAGATCGCCAAGCTGTTTGGTAACAATTGTAGATGTAACTTGGTGCCCTCAAGTTGCGCGGGGGGCCCGGCAAGAATCGGCGTCAAAGTCTTGGCACCGGCCAGTGACGTGTCGGTGAAATCGAGTGTAACCCTCTCGACGGCGTCTTTATTATGAAAGACGCCGAGCAGGCGCTCGCCGTCAGTTTCACGTGTAAACGCGTAGTAATTGTCAGCCACTGCCACATGCTTCTGCACTCCCACTCGCAGGGCTGCATGTTCCCGGCGCAACTTTAACAGCCCTTGCACATGGGCGTAAATGTCCTGCTCCTCGGAAGTGCGTCCTGCCTGGGTGAAAGCGTTGTGCTGATCGCCGGGGAACCCGCCGGGAAAGTCGTGCCGGTTGTCGGGGTCTTCGCCGCCTGTCATGCCGATCTCGTCGCCGTAATACAACTGAGGGATTCCACGCAGAGTTGCCAGCAGCGAAAACGCCAGCTTCAGCCTCTGCGCCGAGCCGTTGGCGTCAGTCAGGAAGCGCTTCATATCGTGGTTACCGATGAACGTGACCAGCAACTCGGGATGAGGATAAAGCCGGTCCTGCCGGAGCACGTCCACGATTTTTTTCGCTGAGGCTCCGTGAGCTACGGTCTCGCGAATTGCGGAATTCATGGGGAAGTCGAACGGAGTCGTGAGGTGGGTGTCGACACCATCGAACCCGGTCTGACCTCCTGCCCAGTACGAAGTCACGGTGGGGTCGAAGTTGTAGACCTCGCCTACGGTGAAGAAGTGCGGATACCTCGAGAAGAGTCCGTTGTGGTAGTACGCCCAAAAAGTGCGCGGCACGTAAGGGAACGTATCAATACGGAATCCGTCGAGCCCGCCGCTTTCTGCCCACCATAGCGCGTTCTGGAGCAAGTACTCGGCGACTAGAGGATTTTCCTGCGCCAGGTCGGGCAGAGAGTTCGCAAACCATCCCTCTAGGGCGCTCACGTAGTTCGCCTTGACCGCATGCGGATCGGTAACCGGCGCGTAGAAATAATCGGTGTCTAGATGATGCTCCGTCGTCCCATGCAACCAGCCCGGAGCGGGCTGCGATGCCGCCCAGGGATGCTTGGGGCCGACGTGGTTCGGCACCATGTCGAGCAACACCTTCAGGCCAAGCTGATGGGCGGCAGCGACCAACGCCTGGTAGTCCTGCATAGTGCCGAAGTGATCTTCGACAGCGTATTCGTCCACCGCGCCGTAGCCGTGGTAATCCGAAGTTGAGTTGTCATTGTCGTACAGAGGCGTGAGCCACAGCGCGGTCACGCCGAGGTCCTTTAGGTACGGCAAGTGCTCCTGAATCCCCTTCAAATCTCCACCGTGATAGGTTTTGGCTCCGCGACGGTCATAGGTGCCGGCCGCCGCCCCGTTCGGCTGGTTATTACTGGCATCGCCATCGGCGAAGCGGTCAGGCATGATCAGGTAAATAACATCGTCACGCGTGATTCCCTGAAACTTGCCCTGCTGGGACGACCGCTGCGCGAGCGGCAAACGCGCCAGCGTCTCACCAGCGGCGGTCCTTACGCGAATGTTGACGTCTCCTGGGGCGGTCGCAGAATCGAGATTCAGCCAGACAAACGCATGTTTGCCGTCTGGTTGAGTTTGGGTCTTGGTGACTGATACGCCAGGATAATCCACGGAAATGTTTCCGGCAGCGAGGTTCTCGCCGTAAAGCAAAACCATCACGGCAGGATGGAAATTGGTCCACCAGTTTGGAGGTTCAACTTTCGACACTTGCGGAGCGCTACCTGGCGACGCGCTGCACCGGCACACAATCAGCAGCAAAAGAAGGAAAGTGAAAGCTAGGAATCGCCCGCCACGGCCGGATGCGCGAATCGCATGTTTGGGCATGAGGAGTAAGAGGAGAAGAAGGGGAACAGGAATGCATCCCGTTCCCAAACAGGTGTCTAAAATATCACTTTCAGCGCGAACTGTCACGGGCTGCTCTTCACTCGGGTTCGGTCCTGCGCGCGATGTCTTTTGGACTACCAACTAGAACGTCGCGAGTATCTGCATCGCACAAAGTTTGGCTGACGATTCCTGCCCGCACTCTTCCCTGTAGTACTTTTCAATTATTGCGCCTCGCTCGCCAAAAGGAATATAGGTGTGACCCAGTGGAGAAGTCCTTCAGCGCGACGTTGGCTGCGTTGTTGGGATTTGGCTTTGGGGTCTGGGGACATACGGCATAAATCTCTGGAGCTGCTAGATACACAAGGGACCGCAAGGGTTCTTGGCTTGCCTGCGTAATCTTGTTGCCAAGCGCGATTGCGCGAAATAAGCGATGTTGGGGATCTGTTCTTGCAAAGGAAAATCGGACCCTCGGTCCGGTGTCGAAGAGGGGTGGGAAATCGCAATGGGTATACTCGCGTCGCCGCTTTCATATCAACCCAGGAGAATTCCCGCCAGGTGCCTGAAGCGATGCGCAGAATCTTGCTAGGCGTGGTTGTTTCCCTGATTTCGATGAACGCGTGGTCGCGTGACAAGCCGCCGGACCGCGCTGCTGCGGCCAAGCTGAACAATCTCGGCGTTGCCTACATGAACCAGCAGCGCATGGACAAAGCGGTGGAGGAGTTCGACTTGGCGTTGAAGGCCGATCCTGGACTGACATCTGCCGAGTTGAACAGGGGAATCGCCCTGCTGAATCTGCAGAAGCTACCCGAAGCGGAAGCGGCCCTGGAGAAAGCAGCACAGGAGGATCCCTCCAACCCGAGTGTCTGGTACAACCTGGGCCTCCTGCGGCGCAGCGAGGGTAAGTCAGCCGAGGCGATCGGTGCATTTCAGCGGGTCATCAAGATCGATCCCGACGACCCCGACACTCACTACTTCCTGGGAACAATGTACTCGCAACTGCAGCAATACGACCAAGCCATCGCCGAGTTCAAAGCTGCGCTGCGTTTGCAGCCGCTACACGCATCGGCTGAGTTTGGGTTGGCGCGCGCCTTGCAGCGCTCCGGCGACGGAGATGCCGCTCGGCAGCACCTGCTGACCTTCGAGCGCTTCACGAAGACCAATGTCTCAGCGCCGTTGACCCTCAGTTATGGCGAGCAAGGGCGCTACTCGACGGCACAAGGCGTCATCACTCAAGAGCCGGCGGTTGGGCCCATGATTCCGGTAACGTTTGTCGCAAAGTCGATTAGCTCCGTAACATCGTCCCCCGCGGCGAACAAGGCTGGCGGCGGCATCTGCATGCTTGACGTGACTGGCGACGGCCACTTCGATCTGGTGGTCATGGGCAGCGGCGATCGTGCTATCCGTGTCTACCACAGCGCGGAAGACGGCAATTGGAGGGAACTTCCACCCCGCCAGACGGGTCTGCACGCCACCGGCACTGGCGTGTCGTGCGCGGTCGGCGATTTCGATAATGACGGCCGCAACGATCTCGCGGTGGCGCTTCGCGACCGAGTCTTGCTATTTCGGAATCTCGGCGGCGGTAAGTTCGCCGATGTCACAAAGACCTCTGGCATTACGCCGGTCAATCATCCGGCGGGCTTAACGTTCGTTGATTTCGATCATGATGGCGACCTCGATCTGTTCGTCACCGGCGAATCTGGCGGAGCAGCCCCTACCTCCAGCGGCGCTGTCCTGTGGCGCAACAATGGCAACGGGACCTTCACCAACTGGACGGCAGAAACGGGACTGGGTGGCGAGGGCGCAACGACGGGCGTTATACTCTCCGACATCAACAACGATCGCGCAGTCGATCTCGTGGTCACGGGTTCGGGCAGTGCGCCTACACTTTACCTCAACCCCCGCGAGGGTCGTTTCAAAGCTTCTCCGTTGTATAACATCGCTGGACTCCCTCCCACGGTCGGCATCTATGTTTTCGACTTCAACAAAGACGGATGGATGGATGTCGCCGTCACCCACTCTGGGGCGCCGGGCGTCACGCTGTGGCGCAATGTCGAAGGCAAGCAGTTCGAGCGTGTCCCTCTGCCTATCAGTGATGCGACCCGCGGCTGGGGCGTCACCGCCATCGATTTCGATAACGACGGCTGGATTGATCTGGCAGTCATTCTCGAAACTGCACACGGTGCCGAGTTGCGTATGCTGCGCAACTTAGGCGACCAGGGATTTGAGGATGTCAGTACCAAACTCGGCCTCGACAAGATCAAGCTGCAGGATCCGCGCTCTTTGATCGCTGCCGACGTTGATGGTGACAACGATTCGGACCTCGTCGTTTCGCAACTCGGCGGCGATCCGGTTATCTTGCGCAACAACGGTGGCAACCGCAACCACGCGCTGCGCATCGGCTTCAAGGGTCTGGCTGACAACAAGACAGGATTGGGAACAAAGGTCGAGGTGTTTGCGGGCTCGCTCTGGCAGAAGTGGGAGGTCCCGGGCGCCGCTGGATACTTCAGCCAGGGTCCTCCTGAAATTCTCGCTGGCCTGGGTAGCAACGATCACGCCGACATTGTGCGAATGCTGTGGCCAACCGGAGTTTTGCAGGACGAGGTCGAGGTCGCCGCCAACAAACCTGTGACCTTCACCGAAATCGACCGCCGGGGCAGCTCATGTCCCACTTTGTTCGTCTGGAACGGGCAGAAGTACGAATTCATCTCGGATGTGATCGGAGCTGGCGTCGTTGGTCATTGGATTTCGCCGACTGCCAAGAACAATGCCGATCCCGACGAATGGATCAAGATTGAGGGCTCGCGGCTAAAGGCCCGCGATGGCTATTTCAGCGTTCGCTTCGGTGAGCCGATGGAGGAAGTCAACTTCATTGACCAGCTTCGGCTGGTCGCCGTCGATCACCCGGTGGGGACGGATGTCTATCCTGACGAGCGCTTCATCGACAATCCGCCTTTCGCCTCGGGGGCTCCCGTGCTCACGTCGGCACCACATCCGCCCGAGGGGGCCTGGGACGACCACGGGCGCGACGTTTCCGCGCTTCTGAGCGCTCGTGATCACAACTACGTTCGCGACTTCACCAATCTATCCTTTGCAGGCTTTGCGAATATACATTCGCTCACTCTCGATCTGGGCGCATGGACGCCTCAGAACCCGCTGCGGCTCTTCCTGCACGGATTCATCGAGTACTTTAGCGCAACCTCGATGTATGCGGCCTGGCAGGCAGGCCTGCAGCCGGTTTCACCCTACATTGAGGCGCAAATGCCGGACGGTTCTTGGAAGCGCGTAGTCCACGACATGGGGTTTCCCGCCGGCTTGCCACGAACCATCACTGTAGACCTCACCGGCAAGCTGCTGCCTGGGATCCGGCGCATCCGCATTAAGACGAACTTGCAGATCTACTGGGACCAGGTTCTTGTCGACAACGGGCCTCAGCAGCCCGACCGCATTCGAATGGCCGAGCTTCCGCTGGCGTCTGCAACCCTGGGGTTCCGCGGCTATCCGCGGCAGGTGGAGGGCGAGACCCCGGGCGACCTCACCTACTACTACGATCAAGCCAGTACGTCAGGACCGTTTTCGCAATTTCGCGGAAGCTACACCCGATACGGAGACGTCACTTCCCTGCTCCAACATGTGGATGATCGTTTTGTGATCTTCGGTACGGGCGAGGACATCGACGCAGAATTCAGTGCCGCCTCACTGCCGCCGCCAGCGACCGGATGGACGCGTGACTATTTCTTCTACGCAAACGGATTCGTCAAGGACATGGATTTCTACGAAGCAACTCCGTTCACGGTCGCCGACATGCCGTTTCATGACATGGCCGCTTATCCCTTCCCGGCGGCACAGCACTATCCGACCGACCTCTCGGCAAACGCCTATCGTCTCGATTGGAATGACCGATATCAAAGTGGATCGAGCAAGTCCCAGCGATATAGCTTCCAGTACGGGCCACGCACCGTCGATCCCGAGCCGCTTACCCCGCAATCGGCACAGCAACCCAGCACAGAAGGCAGCCAGATGCAGGGACAGGAGGAGCAACGATGAGAAGATTCGGCCAGCTCTCGATCGCAGCGCTGACCATTTCAGCGGTCTACCTCTATGCATGGCCAGCGCCAAACCTGTTCTATGCCGCCGCTGTACTTTTTCACGTTGGGCTCGGCATGGTGCTGTGCGTGGTGGGTTTATTCGTGCTGCGTGATGCACTCCGTGGACCTGCAATCCTCGAGGTTGGGGCTTTGGTTTTGGCTGCGGGATCGGTACTGGGCCTGGTGCTCATCTACACGGGCACGTCGCGCTCTCATTGGAATCTGGTGTACGCACACATCGCGGTTTGCGGAATTGCTGTACTCTTGCTTGCCGCGTGGCTTCTCAGCCGGGCCCGTACCCCGGCGCGCAGCTTGTGGGGAACAGCCGCAGCCGCGCTGGCGGTCGCTGTGATCCTCTCGATGGGCGCGTTCTATGCCCGGGCATCGTGGAGCAAGCGCTTCGCCATTAAGAATCCTCCCACGGCGCCATTCTCCATGAACGACGAAGGCGACGGGGCGCAGGGTCCTTTCTTTCCCAGTTCCGCGCAGGTTTCTGGACACCGCAAGATTCCTTCAAAATACTTTATGGAGTCCGATGCCTGCGAACGCTGCCATCAAGACATTTACAAGCAATGGCAGAGTTCCGCGCATCATTTTTCTTCGTTTAACAACCAGTGGTACCGCAAGAGCATTGAATATATGCAGGAGGTTGACGGGACGCACCCTTCGAAGTGGTGCGCCGGCTGCCATGATCCAGCTCTGCTCTACAGCGGCATGATGGACACGCCCATCAAGCAGATCCTCGATCGGCCCGAGACCCAGGCGGGCCTCGGTTGCATGATGTGCCACTCGATTACCCACGTGAAGAGCACGATGGGCCAGGGCGACTTCGTGCTCGACTATCCCGAGTTGCATGAGCTGGCCGCCAGCAAGAACCCCGTCGTTCGCTGGCTGCACGATTTCAGCGTCAAACTCAACCCTGAGCCGCATCGCCGCGTGTTCCTCAAACCATTCATGCGAGATCAGACACCGGAGTTTTGCTCCTCCTGCCACAAAGTGCATCTTGACGTCCCAGTGAACAACTATCGCTGGTTCCGCGGATTCAACGAGTACGACAACTGGCAGGCGAGCGGAGTGTCGGGCTTTGGCGCGCGTTCGTTCTACTACCCGCCGAAGCCGCAGGGCTGCCAGGACTGTCACATGCCTCTTACAAAGTCATCTGACCTAGGCAACGTCGCTGGCAAGGTGCACTCGCATTCCTTCCCCGGTGCCAACACGGCGGTCCCTTTCGCCAATCAAGACCAGCACCAGATGGACATCGAGCAGAACTTCCTGAAGAGCGGCGTGGTCTCGATTGACATTTTTGCATTGTCAACGGCGGCAGCAAAGGAGAGCACAGCAGCGGCGCCGCACCCAGAGCTACAGACAACTTTCGCCGTCGGCGAGGAAGCTGAGATGCCAACCACAGGCGAAGCTACCGGGGCGGCAGTTCCGATAACCGCCCCTCTGGACAAGACCAGTCCGGCCGTTCGCCGCGGGGACAGCGTTCGGGTTGATGTTGTAGTTCGTACCCGCAAGGTCGGCCATTTTTTCCCCGGCGGCACGGTCGATGCCTTCGATACCTGGGTCGAGTTGAAGGCGCTTGACGATAAGGGCCAGACGATTTTCTGGAGCGGGGGTGTCGGTGACGATGGCAAAGGGCCGGTGGATCCCGGCGCGCATTTCTATCGTTCGCTACAGGTGGACGAGCACGGCAACCCAATCAACAAGCGGAATGCATGGGCCACGCGCGCCGTAGTGTACGTTCGCCTCGTCCCTCCAGGCGCCGCCGACACCGTTCATTACCGCCTTAAGGTACCGCCGAACGCGGGAAACAAAATCACGATTACGGCGCGCATGTGCTATCGCAAGTTCTCCTGGTGGAACACCCACTTCAGTTACGCTGGCCAATCCAAGCAGGATACCGGCGGTCCCCAAACCTCCCGCTCGTATGATGACCGCCAGTTTACCTTTGATGGGGATACGTCTGGCGTATCGGGCAAATTGAAATACGTACCAGATCTGCCGATTGTCACTCTGGCCGAAGATTCCGTCGAACTCCATGTGCTCCCGAAAGGCGCGCCGGATCAAGCCCCTAGAGTCGCCACCGAGCAAGCCGATTGGCAACGGTGGAACGATTATGGCATCGGCTTGTTCCTGCAGGGAGATCTGAAGGCTGCAGCCGCGGCGTTCCAGCATGTCACCGAGGCCGATCCCTCGAATCCCGATGGGTGGGTGAACCTGGGACGCGTGGCCGTGCAGGAAGGTGACATGGAGCGTGCCCGGGTAGTGTTGAAGCGGGCGCTGTCGCTCAGTCCGAACTTGGCGCGGGCCCACTTCTTCTACGCGCGCGTACTGCGCACCGACGGCGATTACGACGGCGCTCTGCAGCACTTACAAAAGGTGACGGCGCAATATCCGAAGGACCGCGTGGTGCGCAACGAGATGGGGCGCATTCTCTTTCTGCAACACAAGTACAACGACGCCTTAGCGCAGTTGCAAGAAGCGCTAGCGCTTGATCCAGAAGACCTGCAGGCGAACTACAACATGATGCTCTGCTACAAGGGCCTGAGCAATCTGCAGCAGGCGGACGAATATCAGAAGCGGTATCTGCGCTTCAAAGCGGATGAATCCGCGCAAACCATTACCGGACCCTATCGCCGCACGCACCCCCAGGACAATAACGAACGGCAATCGATCCACGAGCACGTCACAGCCCCGCTTCATAAAGCTGTGCCGGTGGCAAGTGTCTCGCTTGACGCGGCCACCGCTGGCGGAGGCCGTTAGAAAATTCCATGACCTCTATGAAACGGGCGATACCTTCCCTGCTCATTTACGCTGTTTTTGTCGGCACCGCGTTCGCGCAGGTGCGGTTTCGCGACATCACAAAGCAGGCCGGCATCAACTTTACCCACAACAACGGCGCCGCCGGAAGGAAATGGCTCCCAGAAACAATGGGCCCGGGATGCGCCTTCATTGACTATGACAACGATGGCTATCCCGACATTCTTCTGGTGAATGGCAAAGACTGGACTTCGCCCGGAAAGCAATCGACGCTGAAGCTCTATCACAACAATCGCAACGGAACCTTCACTGATGTTACGGCCAACGCGGGGCTCGCCGTGAGTCTTTACGGTCTCGGCGTCGCGGTTGGCGACTACGACAACGATGGCTTCGATGACATCTTCATCTCGGCTCTCGGGCAGAGCCATCTGTTTCACAACAACGGAAACGGGACCTTCACCGATGTGACGCGCGCCGCAGGCCTCTGGGGGCCGAATGAGTTCAGCACCAGCGCGGCGTGGGTTGATTACGACCGCGATGGCAAGCTCGATCTTCTAGTCGCCAACTACGTGCAATGGAGTCCGCAAGGCGACATCTACTGCACGCTCGATGGAGTACATAAGTCATATTGCACGCCGGAGTCGTACAAGGGAGCCTCGCTGCGCTTGTGGCACAACCTGGGCAACGGAAAGTTCGAGGACACAACCGCCCAGGCCGGACTGCTCGATAACACTTCCAAATCGCTCGGGTTGGCGGTGCTCGACGTGAATGGCGACGGATGGCCCGATCTGGTGGTAGCGAATGATACCCAGCCCAACAAGCTCTACGTCAACACCGGTAAAGGAACTTTCACGGAGTCGGCGGTTTCGGCAGGAATTGCTTTTAGCGAAGATGGCGTGGCGCGCGCCGGCATGGGAATTGACGCGGCGGATTACGATCGCTCCGGGCGGCCCAGCATCATCATCGGAAACTTCTCCAACCAGATGATGGCCTTGTATCACAACGAGGGAAACGGTCTGTTCGTGGATGAAGCACCTCGTTCGGAGGTCGGCCGTAAGAGCCTGCTCACGCTCGGTTTCGCCTGCCTTTTCTTCGACTACGATCTCGACGGATGGCTGGATATTTTCGTGGCCAACGGGCATATCGAGCCCGAGATCGAGCGCATACAGAAGCGCGTGAAGTATGCCCAGTCGCCCCACCTGTTTCACAATCAAGGCGGCGGGAAGTTTGTGGAAAGCACCGATTCCGTCGGGCATGATCTAGCCGTTCCGCGCGTGGGACGCGCCGCGGCCTACGCCGACATTGATAACGACGGCGACCTCGACCTGCTAATGACGACCAATGGAGGTCCCGCCGTGCTGTTTCGCAATAGCGGCACGACCAACCATAGCCTGCGAATCAAGTTGGAAGGCAACCGCTCGAACCGCGACGGAATTGGTTCACTCGTAACCCTGAATGCCGGCGGCGAAAAACAGTCTCTCATGCTACGTAGCGGCTCTGGGTATCTCTCGGCCAGCGAGCTGGTGCTGACCTTCGGACTGGGGCAGCGTCAGCAGGCGGACGAAATCGAACTGCGGTGGCCGAGCGGGCAAGTCGACCACCTGACGAAGGTCGCGGCGGGGCAGACGATCACGGTTCGCGAAGGCGCGGGCATTGTGCATCAGCGACCTTACCGTGCGGCGCAGCCTCGGACATCTTCGCCGGCCTCGACTGCCAACCGCAAAGAAATGCGATGAAGCCAGTCACCCAGCAGTCTTGCATCGAGCTCGCGAGGCTACTACGCGAATCCAAAATCTCACCTACGGAACTCGCCAACGAGTACATCGACCAGATCGAACGACTCAATCCTCTCCTCAACGCGCTCATCGACTTTGATGCCGAGCGGGTACGCGAGCAGGCGCGAGCCGCGGAGCGATCCAAAGCGCCGCATGGCCCTCTGTTCGGCCTACCGATGACGATCAAGGCGTCGATTTCTGTCGCCGGTTACCGTTGTGAAATCGGCAGCCTCATCAATCGCGGCAACACCCCGGCCGAAGACGCAACCCTGGTCGCTCGGTTGCGAAAAGCTGGGGCGACCATCCTCGGCCCTTCCAACACTCCGGAATTTCTGATGGCCTATGAAACGGACAACCGTCTCTACGGCCGCTCCAATAACCCTTGGAACCTGGCTTACACACCGGGCGGATCGAGTGGCGGCGAGTCGGCAGCCATAGCGGCTGGGCTCTCGCCGGCCGGCTTTGGCAGCGACAGCGGAGGTTCGGTGCGCGTTCCCGCACATTTCACCGGTATCTGCTCGCTGAAGCCGACTCCCGGACGAATCCCGCGGACTGGGCACCTTCCGGGATGCGTTGGGCCGTTTGCGATCCTGGGCGCCATCGGCCCCATGGCACGCACGATCGACGACGTCAGCTTGCTGTTTAAGGTGCTCTCCGGGCAAGACCCCGTCGATCCCGTCAGCCCCCCTGTCCCCTATCGCGCAGCCTCGCTGGCTGATGTCAAGCCATTGCGCGTTGGCTATTTCGAAGACGACGGACTTATCCCGGTTACGCCCGAGACCAGGCAGGCCGTCCAAGACGCAGTGCGAGCCTTGCAGAGGAACGGTCTCGACGTCCGCCCATTTCGCCCGAAAGCCCTGGAGCAGGCGCGAAAACTGTGGTGGACATTCTTTGTCCGCTGCGGCGCGATGTTCGTTCGCTCGCTGGTGCGCGGTCAAGAATCGGCGCTGAGTCCCATCCTGCAAGAATTTCTGCAAATTGCCGAGACTGAGCCTCTGCTGACAGCCGATGAGCTGTTGAATGCCTGGGCCGAGTGCGACGTGATTCGCGGCACGCTGCTGGAGCAGATGCAGGAGTACCCTGTATTACTCTGTCCGGTATGTTCGATTCCGGCTTTCCGTCACGGCGAGCGGCAGTGGCAGATCGAAGGTCAGGCTGTGGAGTATCTCGACGTAATGCGATATACGCAGTGGTTCAATCTGCTGGCGGCTCCGGCTGCGGTTGTACCGGTTGGCCGTTCTCCGGAAGGATTGCCAATCGGAATCCAGATCGTAGCTCGTCCTTTCCAAGATGAGATCGCGCTAGCCGTTGCCTCGGTGATCGATCATGAATTTGGATACGCCACTCCCCCAATCGCGCTTGGGGCAACTCCCTGGCCAGCACAGCCGAACGCCGAATCAGACCCTGTGTTGGGATAAATAGTAATGGCACATTAGTGTTATATTTCGGGGCTTATCGGCCACCCATTTGTAGCCCACAAAAAAAAGTGCATTTGTAAAGTCTCTGCTTTGACGACTTTGCCCGCAAAGTCGTCCGGAAATTGGACTTATACGCAAAGTCGTCAAAAGATTAGACTTATCATGGTAGCTGGCAGCACCCTGCCCCCGAACCCGTCGCTCTCGGCAGGTTACCTTTTTGCTCAACCGCGACCCAGTTCGAATTGTCAAAGAACGAAAATCTCCCTGCCCCGACTGATCGGCGGCCGTCGCGCCTGAAACCCAGCGACGGCGGAACCATATCATGCCTGGTAACTAATTGCAATATTACTAAAGTGGTATACATGCGAGAAATCTGGAAGTCAGCGATACAACCCCACCGGGGCTCCTAGACTGACCCAGCCGCGGAGACCCTAGCCCGGCAAGGCCTTGATTTCTTGCTCTCCCACAAGCGCGACGTTGTATCCTCGGTGCGTGCGAAAGCAATTCAAACCGGAGCGGTCGCCAACCTTAGCTCTGCTGTTTGGTCTGGTGATTACGCTGGCGGCGGTGGTGGCTTATACGGCGTACATCACTCACCAGCTCGATGGGCTGCGCGAATTGCAGCGCGACCTGACCGACCGCAACCGCAAAGATTCCCTGCAACTGCTGCGCCTCCAGAACGACCTCAACTCTCTTGGTATGAGCCTGCGCGACATGCTCGACACCGGCCAGCCTTATCCCTTGAAGGCGTGGGCCGCACAATTTCAGCGCCTGCAACAGGATTTGGAAGACGCACTCCGGCTGGAAGAAAAGCTGTCGGTAGCCCATCGTACTCCGGAGCAGCGGCAGTATCTGGACGATTCACTGGCCCAATTGTGGGTAGCGTCCGATCGTACCTTTGCCTTGGCCGCTCAAGGCAACGAGGCGGCAGCGCGGGCCGAGGTCCGCAATTCCTTGCAACCCCGAGTTGCCGCGCTCAGCACGGCCGTTGCCCGATTGCTGGTGGCCAACAACGAAAATGAACAGCAGGCTGGGGAGCGAATCGAGCAAATCTATGACCGAGTGCAGCGCGAGGTTTACCTATTTCTGGCCGCCACGCTGGTTTCCATCACTCTTACCAGTATTTATCTAATCATCTCCAGCCGACGTCTTTTCAGTCATATCTCTCGTCTTTCGAAGCAAAGAGGCGAGCTGGCACAGAAGCTCATTGCCACCCAGGAATCGACCCTGCTTCACATCTCACGCGAGCTGCACGACGAGTTCGGGCAAATCCTGACAGCTATGGGATCCATGTTGCGACGGGCCGGAAAGCAGGTGCCCGAAGGCTCGCCCCTGCGCGCGGATCTCCGCGAGGTATCCGAGATAGCCCAGTCGGCTCTCGACACTGTGCGCGGGCTGTCGCAGGCCCTGCATCCCGTTACCCTGGAAGAGGCGGGGCTGGAGAGTACCATCGACTGGTATCTGCCCATGGTGGAACGCCAGAACGGAATGGTCATACACTACGACAAGAGCGGCGCCTCGTTCCCCGTGGGAAGCAATACCGCTATCCACATTTACCGGGTCCTACAGGAAGCGCTGAATAACGTTACCCGTCACTCCGGGACCAAGGAAGGGTGGGTCCGCTTACGGTTTGAGCCCGACCGATTGCGGCTGGAAGTGGAAGATCACGGACGCGGCTTCCAGGCGGACGGCCGCAAGGGCATCGGATTGGTCGCCATGCGAGAGCGCGCCGGGCTAGTGGGTGGGGCCATCGAGTTCGCACGACCCAATGGCGGAGGAACGCTGGTGCGCTTGTCGGTGCCAAGGGACGAGGAAGCTGCGAGGGGCTGAGGATGGCATGAATACAACAATTTCGGTATTACTGGTTGACGATCACGCGCTGGTTCGCCGTGGCTTTCGACGATTGCTGGAAGACGAACCCGATATCGTTGTGCGCGGTGAGGCCAGCGACGGGGAGGAGGCCGTGGAACTGGCTAAAACCTTGCATCCCGACGTAGTCGTAATGGATTGTGCGCTGCCCGGCGTAAGTGGCCTGGTCGCCACTCGGCGCATCCTCGAAGACAATAAGGCTGTCGCGGTGCTGATGCTCAGCATGCACTCGGAGGACACGTGGGTGCGCCAGGCACTCGAAGCAGGGGCGCGCGGTTACATGCTAAAGAACGCCGTAGACCTGGAGCTGGTCACCGCGGTCCGGCGAGTGGCTGCCGGTGAGCTCGTTCTCGACCCGCAAATTGACCGAGCTCCTGCTCTGAGAGGCGAGCGCGAGCCGGGACTGAGCATACGTGAGCTGGAAATCCTGCAGCTCATCGTCGATGGCAAGTCGAACAAGGAAATCGCCACCCAACTGAACCTGAGCGCCAATACCGTCGCCGTGCACCGCGCCAACATCATGGATGCCTTGGGCATACACAAAACGGCAGAGTTGGTCGTCTATGCCATCCGCAACGGCCTGGTCAACCTTCCCTAGCCAACCGCAGAAAAAAAGGAGAGAGTCCGAAGACTCCCTCCTGTGTGTATTTTTCTGAATCCCTCCGTTAGAAGAACAGATGCAAGCCGAACTGCAACTGCCGCATTTGTGTTCCATACAGGATGTCGGTAATTTGGCCGCTCGCACCACCGCAGGCGTTGGAGGGCGAGAGCGACGCCACGCAGTTTCCACCGCCGCCCTGGTTGTTGGAGTAGCCCAACGCAACATGGTTGAAGATGTTGTACGCATCCATGCGGAACTGGAGCTTGAATCGCTCCGTAAGCTGGAAGTTCTTCATGATGGCCGCCTGGGCGGTATAGTCACTCGGGCCCCACAGGTTGTCAAAGCCCGAATTGCCGACCGTCCCGGTGGGCGGAGCGAGCCATACTCCACCCACAAGAACCGGAGTGAAGTACTGGACATAAGGAGCTCCACCACCCGCGGGGTGGATCAGGCCGCTGGGTCCCAAATGGAAGCTGCCACTTCCGTTGTTCGGCCGGCAGACCCCGGAGGAGTTGCCCGGACAGCTATTCAGAGTACCCGTAAACGGCAGGCCGCTCCCCCAGTTATTGGTGAAGCTGATTTGCCAGCCGCCAATGACCTCATTCCAGCCGCCACTAACACCGCTCGCGTACTTCTGGCCCTTGCCAAACGGCAAGCTATACACTCCACTGAACACCCAGACCACTTTACGGTTCTGGTCGTCGGGACCATAGGCTACCCTGGGATCGTTCTCGAAGTAGTTGCTGTCGTAATGCAGGGCCCGCGACCAGGTGAAATGAGTGACGAACTGCAACCCATTCGACCATTGCTGGTTGTATTTCACCTGGAGGGCGTTGTAGCTGGAGTTGGCGTTGTTGCCTAAATAGTTGTTGATACCGGTATTACAGCAAACCAGCGTCTGACCGGTCGCCGGATCGATATATCCGGGATACGTGAACCTGTTTTGGAAGGGGTACGAACCGTTAGCAAATTGTTGATTCACGTTGTAGCTGGGACCGTCACCGGCAAACCCGTGCCTGCCTAGGTTGCCAATGTACGCCATCTCCAGAGTGGAGTTCTTACCGATCTGCTGCTGAATCGTGAGGTTCCAGACGCCGATTGCCGGCAGGGTCTGATTCAGAGGACGGATGTAGGGCTGAGCGTTGTTGGTGGGACCCAGCAGCGGCAACTGGCCGCTTGGAGGAACCACAGGGAAGACCCCAGCGGGTGCCCCGGTTGACACGCCCGGCAAAGTACTCAGGTAACCACCAGGAGCGAGGTTGAACGCCGGGGCGTAGTTGTTGCCAGCGCCGGTCGCGTTGACTTGCTGTGCGAGCAGCACCGGCAGACTCTGGGCGACGCTATGACCAAAGTTCGAGCCGAAGACGCCCATGTCGTAACTGATGCCAAATCCAGCTCGAATGACCGTTTTGTCGTAAAGCTGATAAGCGAGGCCCAGGCGCGGCGCGAAGGCATGCCAATCGTTCCCGATGTTGCCATTCAGCCCATAAGGGCCATAGCCGGCGACCCGGCCGATGCCTTGAACGATATTGTAGAAGCCGCCGTTGCCCTTTCCGTTAACCGATTCGGGGAAGTAAACCTCCCAACGCAGCCCGTAGCTGATCGTCAGCTTCGGGGTTGCGCGCCAGGTGTCCTGCCCATAGTAGAACATGCGCCACTGCTGGTCAGTCGCATTGGTGACGCTGCTGACGAAGCGCGAGAAAGAGGTTACATCACCGAACAGGAAGGTCGCGAAATTAAGTCCACCTACGTTGCCGTTCCCAGTACCGGCTTGGGCAAACGTCAACTGACCGGCGCGGTTCTGGTCGCTGGGCACCCGAAGGTTGGTGGCATAACGGACGTCGCCGCCAAACTTAAAAGTGTGGTTGCCGCGAATCTTCGTTACGTTCGCGACCCACTGATATTGGTTCTCCCTCTCGGTCAACGGGCAGTTGCAGCGTTGCACGCCCAATCCATTGCCAAAATCGGAAATCGTCTGGTTGCCCTGCTGACCATTGCCACCCAGGTTGAAGTACGACAGACCGGAGGTGAGGTAGGGCTGGGTGGTCAGGTTAAGCCCCGGAACCCCGAAGTTCGTCATGGGCGTCTGGCCCTGGTCCCAGAACGCGGTTTGTGGGTTGTACTTAAACCAGCCGAAGTGGACGTCCATCAGCAAGCTGGAGTTGAAGGTGTGGGTCCAACCGGAAGCCAGACTGAAATTGTGGATAGTGGAGCTTCCCGCCAGACCGGGGCCCGGACCGAAGCCCACGCCGCCCAGCGAGGAAAGTGAGGGATTTCCCGACAGGTTGTAATAGGCCATGCTAAAGCGCCCGTAAATCTGGTTGGTCTGGTTCATATCGTAATCAATGCGGGCGTCCCAGGCGTTCTGCTTGAAAGCACCAGAGCCCGCCGCGTCGTAATTCGCGAGCAGACCACCGTTGGTCGGGGCTGGAAATGCCTTGAGGATGGCCACTGCACTTGGGTTAAGATCGGCAACGGGAATCAGGTTACCGGGAACGGGCGTGGCCCCCGTGAAATTGGCTGTGTTGTTCACATTGGGGTAGTAAACCTGGCCCCCGCCGCTGACATTGCCCAAGTATTGGCTCAGATTGCAGTAGCCGGAGGCTGCCGTACAGGTCGAAGTGACCAGCGTGGTGGGAACCGTCAGGACGTTCGTAACGCCGGTGGTTTCCTTGGTGCCCTGATAATCGCCGAAGAAGAACAGTTTGTTCTTGATGATGGCGCCGCCGATCGAGCCGCCGTACTGGTTCCACTTGTCGGAGGGAATGTATTTCCCGGTAATGGAATTCTTAGCGAACTGGGTGAACGGGTCACGTGCCTCGTTGGCATCGGTGCGCCGGAACCAGAAGCCGCTGCCGTGAAGCTGATTGGTGCCCGACTTGGTCTGCGCCGTCACCAGGCCGGCGATGGCCTTGCCCTGCTCAGCGTCGTAAAACTGCGAGCCGACGGTGGCCTGGGTGACCGCATCCAGGTTAGGGTTGATGACGATGATCCCGAGAATGGGGTCTTGGTTGTCGGTTCCGTCCAACTGGAAGCCGGTGCCGCTGAAGTGCTGGCCGTTGACGAAAATCTGGAGGCCGCCCTGCGGGTTTTCGGTCGCGGCGTGGCTCCAGCCAGCCAGTTGCTGGGTGCCGGGCGTCAATAACTCAAACGCGGTGAAGTTGCGTTCGTAAACCGGCAGGTCCTCCACGTAGCGATCGTTAAACGTGATTCCGACATCTGCGCTGTCAGTCTGCAGTTGAGGTGCTTCGGCCGTAACCTCCGTGGTCTCCGAGGCTGACCCGACTTGGAGTTGAGCATCGATACGCTGCGTGGCTTCCGCCACCACCGTAATGCCGGACTGCTCGAAGCTCTTGAAGCCCTGCGCCTCAACCTTGACCGAATAGGGATCAGGAATCAAGTGAGTAACGGTGTAGTTTCCCGAATCATTGGTGGTTGTGACGTCGGAGCTGCCCTTGGCCGTATCGGTCACCGTCACCTTCGCATTTACCACTGCCGCGCCCTGCTGGTCCGTGACCGTCCCGCTGATCACGCCAGTTGTCACCTGCCCGAAGGACAGAGTCGACGCCAGAGCAAGAATCAGTACTGCTATTGCAAACCCTACGCACCGTTTCGTCATTGCATCCCCCACAGAAGTTGATCCTGCTACGCTGGCCGGATCACAGCTCGACTTACGTTACTTGCTTCGTTCTAGCCGGAACGGAATTGGAATCAGAGAAAAAAAGAGCCCATTAGGAAACGCATTTCCCGAACTGGGGGTATTTTCGGTTTTGTGCCCGCTGACCATCATGTGTTATCGGACGCCCCTCGCGCCCAGCTCACAGCACAACGTGATATTCGTCACAACTTGTTGTGACGGAAAGTTATATCGGGAACTCCTCGTTGTCAAGAAATTTTTTTAAGGTTGTCAATAGAAGAAATGAATTAGCGATCGATTCTTTTGAATTAACCACCTTGGTGCCAGTTCTTCATCCCCACAGGCAAAAATGAGCGCCCAAACATGCCTGGGAGTCAAAAAATGCTCCCGAGGGAGGCAGAATCAGTTGCGAGGAAACTGCAGCACCACCGTTCGCGCACTGTAGGCGTCAGATGGGCCGGGCGCGAAATCGACCTGCAGCAGGTTCTTTGAAAGCTCCGCCCCGCTGACGGTCACCCCCGTGAGGTCCCCGACCAGCGGCACTCGGTATTTCGCTCCTGCAGCGCCGGCGACTTGCAGCTCAAGCCGGTCATGGGAGGCATTCCAGCGCTCTGAGATAAACCTGATGTTCGAACTGACGGCACCGGGTGCAGGCGCAACGTACGGATAAGCAATCCCAAAATCGTCCCGCAACCGAATGCGAATAACTGTACTATCCCTGCTTATTGGCACGCTGATCGCGATGTGCTGGTCTGCTTCGTTGGCGGGTTCAACGGCCGAGAACTTGACGGACTGACCATTGACTTCCGCACTGAGGATATGCGCCCGCAGGCTGAACGCCGGCAAATATTCGAGATGCACGCTCTGCTTGCCGTTCCGCTTGACCTCCAGAGTGAGCTCGCCGGGGCCGCGGTGACAAGACAGCGTCAGGGTTGTAGAAGAGGCGCCGGATGACGCCCCCATTGGGATGCCCTGGATAGCAAAATCGATCCAATCTGCCGGCACGTGCGGCTGCAAGCGGATGCTGGAGTTCGGCGCGTCTACCGAGAGGCCCATCATCCCACTCAACAGAGGGCCCACAATCATCGCCGATGACCAGATCTGGTGCGAGCTGCTGGTCGCCAACGGCGTGTAATACCTGCCGGACAGCACTTCCGTTGCCCGTCCCAGCGAGCCGTCGAAAACCAATTGCGCGTTGGCCCGAAGATTCTCGTAGGCCGGCAGGGCGCGATGATAACGATACTCGGCGCCCGATGCCCACCCTGTAAACAGCGGCCACACACTACCAAAGTGATAACCGGTGGGGTCATACAGAGGATCGCCTTCCGAAATGATGCGCATTCCCCAGTCGGCCTGATGTTGCGGTCCTGCGATTTCGTTCAGGAACTGCTGACCGCGATGTTGGTCGAGTAATCCGAACCACATTGGCACCGTGCCCAGCACGCTGGCGCGATCGATGCGCTTGCCCTCAAGATTGAGCGCATAGCCGTAGCTGTTCTTGTCCGGAGACCAAAAAGAGGTCTCCATTTTTTCTTTGAGGACCGGCAGTTCCTGCGAGAGAGCGGCGGTCTCTGGTTTCTGCAGCAAGCGCGCGAGGCCTGCCAGGGATTCCTGGGCCTGAATTGCGACGCCCACCTCGTACAACTCTGCGGAGACGGGAAGCAGCGGTCCGCCCTCGATCCACCCATGACCGATGCCCTCGTTCTTGGCCAAGCCATTCGCGCCATAGGTGGAACGCAGCCATTGATAAGCGCGCCAAAGGCTGTCCCACTTTGCCCGCGCGAAGCCCAGGTCGCCGCTTGATCGGACGTAGTCTGCGGCGCCGATGATATACAGCGGCGTGGCATCGGCCGACGCGAAGCCATAGGGGTACAGCTTGAACCACGGGACGAGAGTCACGGTCTGTGGCACTTCGTGCGGGATTCGGCCGTCTTCCCTTTGATACTTCGCCAGAAATTCCAGCGCCGTGCGCGTGGTTTGAAAATCGCCTACTGAATCCAGCGCCAGCGCAGTCCACATCGAATCGCGCCCAAAGAACCAACTGAATCCGGGGCGGTGATTAACGCCGGAGAGATCGTAGCCGGCGATCAATCCTTCACCCGCGAACGGATCCTCCACCAACCCCTGCACCTGGCTGATGCGTGACCAGTCGTACGCCGTCTGCAAATCACGGTCGGGAAGGGACAGCGACACGGTACGGTCAAGGTAGCGCTTGTAGTACTCCCGCGCCTCCTGCTGAAGCTGGGGATATTGTGACAGCAGCTTTTGGTAGAGGTCATTCGCCTGGTTTCGCCCTTGGAACGATGCTGCCATGACGAAGCGATAGGTAGCCGAACCCTTTACCGCCTTTCCGAACTGAAAGCGGTCGGTCTGCGCTGCTGCATAGTTGTTCGTATACGCTTGCTGAACATCATTATTCGCTTCCGGCGATCCGGCAACCGCGTAGAAGCGGTGCTCCTCCTCGCCGAAGTTGAAAACGTGAAGCGCGGGGTCCCACTCGCTGTAACCCGCTCCCAATCCGGCGGGCCACATCCATGCGAGGTCGGGAGTAAAGGATGCCTCCGTCAGGACAGGCTCGGTGCTCTCGAGTTGCAGTATCACAACAGCACCGGTTTCGTGCAGGGGGGCGAACCAGGTTTCGCACACGGAGAACGAGTCGTACACGTAGCGAATCGAAGTGGATTCCGGCCGCACGGTAATCGTCCGCGGCAAGATATCGGCGGGAATGACGTGATCGCCAATGTGGAAGATGAGATGGAAATCGCGCAACAGTTTGAGGGGATAGATCCATGCCTCGAAGTTGCCGTCTTCACGGCCGAACAACGCCGAGTGCGGTCCAACCGCGTCAAGAAACTGCCAGTTCTGCGCGTTTCGCGATAGGACCAGCTCCCCTTGCGAAGCTTGACAACCGTCGGACCGCGCCTGAGCAAGTGCCGTGGAAGTAAGGCCCCCCATCGCGAGAATCAGGATTGCAAGTCGCGAAAACAAGCGCTGGCCTAATGGCATCCTTGTGCACCTTTCCCTATCAGTTACGGGGTCGGCAGTTTAAACCGGGGATCGAGCTCCGATGCTTTCCTAAATTGCTGTGCCGCTTCGTTCGCCTGCCCTTTGCGCGACAAGGCAACGGCGAGCTGGTGATGCGCCGGGGCATAGTCCGGAGCCTCTTTGATGGCATTCTGAAATTGCGAGATCGCCCCGTCAATATCGCCCGCGTTCAGCAAACGGTTCCCCGAATTTGTGGAGAAGGTCGCGGCCTGCAGGCCAACTTTTTGTTTGCTCAGTTGCTCACCGATGCGGCTTTCGGCCTCGGCTCCGGCGGTATCCCCCATCTTTCGCAACACTGCCGACAAAGTAGTATGCGCGCCCATGAAGTTGGGCTGCAGCCGTATTGCCTCACGCAGGGCCTGAGCTGCGGCCGGCAACTGGTCCATCTGCTTCAGCACCGTGCCCAGTGTGTAATACGCTTCAGCATAGTCGGGCTTGATTTGCACCGCGTGTCGCAACTGTTCTGCTGCCGCCGCAAAATCGCCTTTCTGCCACAATGTGATACCGAGACTGTAATAACTGTCCACCAGATTGGGATCCAACTGAATCGCCTGTTGGAATTCGGCAATCGCGCCGGACAGGTTGTCTTTGAACTTCAACGCCAGCGCCAGATTGTAGTGAAGCGATGCGTTACCGGGAGCGAGCTTTAGCGCTGCCTGCAACTGTTGGGCGGCGCCGTCGAAATCGGACTGTTGCAACAGAGTGGCCGCGAGATTGCCCATGAAGGCTGCGTCATCCGGGCGCAGCTTCAGGGCCTGGTGAAACTCTTTTACCGCCGCCGCACCTTCGCCATGCTGCATCAATACGAGACCAAGATTGTTGTAGGCTTCGGGATCATTCGGCGTGAGTTGCACAACTTTTCGGAACGCCACGGCGGCATTTTCCGGATCGCCGGATCCCTGCAAGAGCAGGCCCAGCCGCGTCTGTAGAGGAGCCATGTCGGGCGTAAGCTGTGCCGCCTGTTGATAGGCTTGGAGCGCCCCCACAGTATCATGCCTGGCTTCCAACGCCGTGCCCAGGTAATAGAAGGCCAGTCCGTCCCTGGGATTGGCTTGGGTAGCCTGCGTGAGCAGTTGGGCCGCGCCGTCGCTGTCACCACCTCGCAACAACGCCACACCGAGATGAAATAGCGCTGGCTGGTAGTGCGGGTCGATTGCCAACGCGCTGTGGAACTCCTTTTCCGCCTCAACGAATTCCGCTTTCTGCGCCAGCAATACTCCCAACTGGTCGTGCAAGTCCGGCCGGTCAGGCGCCACGGCACCCGCTTCCTTCATCTCCGCGATCGCATCGTCCACTTTTCCCTGCGCGCTCAGGACGAGCGCCAGTTGGTGATGCGTCTCAGGCTGTTGGGGAGCGAGCCTCACGGCCTGACGAAGTTCGGCGGCGGCTTCGTCAAGTGCGCCTTTGGCCGCCAAAGCTTGCCCGAGTTCCACATGAGGGAACGCCGCATCGGGCGTCAACCTGGTAACGGTTCGCAAGCGCGAGATCGCACCGTCGATGTCGCCCTGCCGCAGCATCACTTGTGCCAATGCATTTTGAAATTCGGCATCACCCGGCTTTAGCTTGACGGCCTGCTCGAAAGCGGAACGTGCCGCGATCAGATCGCCGTTCTGCACCGCAGTCAGGCCGCGCTGATACGCACTGGTAGCCAGGGGGTTAGTGGAGTCAACCTTTTTTTGCGCCGCTGAGGTGCAAGTGATCATGAGCGTTGCAAAAAGGAGGAAACCGCAAGAGACAACATGGCCAAGACGTTTTGCCGCACCAAGCCGGAACACAGTTACCTAAGGTACTTCGTTCAAGCGCCTTCGTTCAAGCAGCCGCAAAAGAACGACCTCTCTCCAAGACGCGAGCCGCCGGGGCCATCCGGTCGCTGCTTCGATTGTGCTTTAATCGTCTCGTAAGCTCGCGAGAGTCTCCCATGTCACAACTCCAGTTGCTCGCCATTTTACTGCTCACAACCTCGCTAAGCGGCTTGCAATCGCAGCCCCGCGCCTGGCAAAGTCCAACGCTAATCGGCAACGCGGCGCAATCCGACAAATCGGCATCTTCTGAAACCGTCTTCGCCGAAGCGCGGCATCTCTCCGAGCAGGGTAAGTACGACGATGCGATCGCCACGCTGCAGGCGCTCGCGGGCCTGACGCCGCCGCCAGCCGGTCTTTCGCACGAGTTGGGAGCGGCTTACTACCGTAAGAGCGACTACCTGAAGGCGGCTGAGTATTTGAAGCAGGCGGTGGCCGCCGATCCCAAGGACGGGGAGGCGGTCCAGTTACTGGGCTTGTCCTACTATCTCGCCGGACGTCCGGCCGAGGCGATTCCCTACCTGGAGAAAGTGCAGACCTGGTATCCGCGGGCCAATGTGGACGCGTCCTACATTCTCGGCATTTGCTACATCCAATCGAAGAACTACCAGCAGGCGCGGGTCGCCTTCGCCAAAATGTTCGACGTGAAGCCCGACTCGGCCGCCAGTTATCTTTTCACGGCGCGCATGCTCTTTCGTCAGGAATTCGACCCCATCGCCGAGGAATACGCCCAGAAGGCGGTCGCGCTCGATCCCAAGCTGCCAATGGCGCATATGCTTCTGGGAGAACTTCATCTCTACAAGTCGAGAATTCCGGAGGCAATCGCCGACCTGCAGCAGGAACTGGTCATCAACCCGGGTTACGCTGCGGCGTACTATAAGCTCGCCGATGCCTACTCTCGAGTGCAGAAATACGATGAAGCCGAGCGCCTATTGCAACGCTCGCTCTGGCTGGACGCGACTTCCACCGGCCCCTACATCCTGATGGGCAAGGTCCTGGAGAAAAAGGGCGAGCCCATGCTGGCGGTTCGAGCCTTGCAGCGCGCCGCTGCCATGGATCCGAACAACCCGATCACCCACCATCTGCTGGGGCAAACGTATCGCGACCTGGGTAAGACAGACGACGCCGAACGCGAGCTGAAATTGGCCGAGCAGCTCCAGCAAAAGCAGGACGCAAGTCAGTAGCCGGTCAGTTGCTATGGCCTTGCGACATCATCTGCTCCACTAATTGCAGATTCTCCTTGGCCAGCGCATGACCAGGATTGAGTTGCAGCGCTCGCTCGAAATGCGTCTTGGCCTCCTGAAGCCGTCCCAATTGCGCCAGCGCGCTTCCTAGGTTTGCCTCAGCATCGGCATCCTGCGAATTCTCGTTGATTGCATCGCGAAATTGCTCCGCGGCTCCGCTGAAATTTCCTTGTGCGGCCAGGGCATGACCCAAGTTGTAGTGTGCGTCGAAATAGTCCGGACGCGCTTTCAGCGAAGCGTTAAGATGAACGACGGCCTCGTCGACATTGCCCGAGGCCAGCAGCGCCCCCGCAAGAGCGTTATTGGTTACGGGGTCGTCCGGACGAAGCTGCAACGCAGCTTGATACTGCGCCTCCGCTCCAGCAACATCGCCCCGTTCCTGTAGCATTGCGCCTAGATTGTAGTGCCCTTCAAAATCGGCTGGGTCCTTCTCCACATGGTGCCGCGCAAGCGCTTCCTGAAGCACCATGCGAGGATCGCGCGTCGAGTCGGGAATACTCTTAGGCAACACCTGCAGCCAAAGGTGCGCCATCTCGTCGCTGGAGCGGTTCCCTCCCTTCACCCGCTTTGGGGGATGGTTAGGATTGGCGACATTGTCATCGGAGTTGTCATAGACGTAGCGCATCGCTATGACGGCACCCTTGGGCAACGGAACGGGTTGCTCGTAGCGGTAAACCGCCTGCCAGTTCAAGTCCCAGCGGACAATATGAATCAGCGTTTGCTTCGTGCCGTCGGGCAGGGTCGCAGTCGCTTCCAGGTCCTTGCCAAGATAGTGGGCATGCGGATAAATCGCCAGCAGGTCAACGTCTAACGGCAGCGTGAACTCATCGTGCACCAGAAAGTTGTCGTTCCCCGGCGGGATGTCGAGCTGCGAGTCGCACTCCAGTTGTAGCAGCATGGGATGTTCGGTTGCCGGCTTGTCGGTGAAATAAATCCCAATGCTGGGCTGGATCGTCTCCGGCTTCCCCGATGGCTGGAGGTGCGTATTCAGCACCAGGTCGGTACCTTTATCGAGACGCAGCGCCATTCCATCCGGCTCGCTGTAAGGCACCGTGCCGGGCTTCCAGAAGAGGAAGTGGCTGTCGGGATCGAACAACTCCGACTCGATTCTGATTTCCATTCCGCCGAAACCCGCACCCGGCGCCGTCTCCATCTTGCGCGACAGCTCCAGCCGATCGACCAGGATATTGGCGTGATGCACGAGGCGCTTGTCGCCCGGTCGGATCTCAACCGCCTTCGCCCAGCGGGTCTGCTCGATCGGGATGGGCAAAATGAAATTCCAATAGGTGTCGATCCCCGTTGCTGGTAGCGTGAACGGCTTCGCCGCCTTGACGATCATGTCGGGCTTGCCGAGCTGCCATCCTGGAACGAACTGCGGCGGAGGCGGTAAATCCGCCGGATTGCCTTGCAACATGCCCTGCTCTACCCACTTTTTGATGAGCGCGATCTGCTCGCTGCTAAGGCGACGCTCGTCGGCAAACTTCAGCCCCTGCGGCTCCGGCAGCCAGGGCGGCATGAAGCGCGTCTGCGTGACCGCCACGATCTGGCGTCCATGCTTTTTGACGTCTTCGTAAGTGAGCAGTGGAAACGGACCGGCCTCGCCCGGGCGATGACAGGACCCGCAATAATAATAAACGATGGGTGCCATGTCGCGGTTGAACGTGACTTTCCCGGTAGTACCGCTTTCTGAGTTGTCATCGCGAACGGCCTTTAGGCTGTGAAGGATCTGCTGTTCTGTTCCAGCCTTCGCACCTGGCGTGACTAGCAGCAGCTTCCTCGCTTCGCTCGCAATGACAATTCCAGAAGACAAGGCCTCAATTGCGAACAACCATGCAATGGCGAGGACCACCACGAAACCGGCCAATATCCTTCTTGCTGACGAGCTGATCATTCCAAGTCCGAGATGTAGCAGCCCACTGCGCTCGCTGATGGCACCTGGGGGTTGGCGCCATTTAGAACCGCCTGGATTGCATCCTCAAGCTCGTGCATGGTGGGAGCGCTGCGCGCCTTGCCGAAAGCCTGATACCAGTTGTCGATGCGCCCGTGATACACCAGTTGACCACTAGCAGTGAAAACCGCCGCCTCGGGCGTGACTTCCACCTGCCCTAGCCTGACCAGCGAGTGTTGTGGATCGCGCAGAGCGGGCAGCTTGTATCCGTATGCGTGAAGATGTTGACCGATTGCTGCCACCGACTCAGATTTATCGGGATATACCAGCCAAAACCCAACCTTGCCGGCGTAATGCGCGCTCAGTCGCTGAATTGTAGGAGCGTAGCGATCGGAAATTGGGCAATCGGTCCGAATGAAGATGAGCACGACTGGCTTTCCAGGATTGGAGCGCAGAGGATCCACCGGCTTGCCCTCGAGATCGACACCTGCTGGCGGTTGGCCCGCGCCTGATCGTGTGGGGAGGACCACCGGCATCGTAGCGACAAAAACGAGGATCAGCAGCCAGACTCTGGAAACGCATTGCCGATCGCTGTACATAGGGGTCCTCACCTGTCGCGTTATGAAATTCTAAACAGGATGCAGAGCAAAGTACATTGAGGCGGGCTGAACTTCCCTGGCCGGCTTGCACAAACCCAACTTAACTTATAATCTCGTCCGCCGTGCTTGATCTTCGACAAGGGGGCGAGTGTGTCTTACGCAACGATCTTCGTACTTATTCTGACACTGCTGTTCGCGGGCATTGCTCCGGCACAGACGCAGCAGGCAAACAACATCTCCGACGTACTCGGCTACATCGACAAAAGCTGGGACGTGCTAACGCGCTCGCCGGTGGACTGCAAGACTGTCATGGATGTTCGCGTGCCCGAACACTCCCTGCTCTACCTGCCCGACCGCTACCCGGAACCGCCGTCAATAAAGGAATTGCAGGCGAAGTGCAAGATCGCGGTTGAGCATCTTCCGCAGGCCATTACCTCGCTCGGCAGTCTCAACATGGACAACTCGCCGCGCCAAGGTGTGCTTTACCTGCCCAACCCCTACGTCGTGCCCGGAGGTTTCCTCAATGAGATGTACGGCTGGGACAGTTATTTCATCATGGTGGGTCTGCTGCGCGCGGGGCGCATCGAACTCGCCCGCGGCATGGTGGAAAATTTCTTCTTCGAGATCGAGCACTACGGCGGAATTCTCAACGCGAACCGCACCTACTTCCTGACCCGCTCCCAGCCGCCGTTCCTCAGTTCAATGGTGATGGCGCTCTATGACGCGCTGCCCGATGAGGCGACGAAGCGTCTCTGGCTGGAGAAGTCGTATCCGTTTATCCAGCGCGACTACGAGATGTGGACGAGTGGCGAAAAGCTCGCCGGCAACACCGGCCTGTCGCGCTTTTATGACTATGGCGAGGGGCCGGTCCCCGAGATTGCTACCATGCACGACCCGTATTATCGCGACGTGTTTCGCTACCTACAGGCTTCGCTGCAGGGCAAGGAATATCTCGGCGAGCCGGGCAAGTCCACCGCCAAGCTGATTGGGCCGTCGTTTACCTTCGAAGCTTGCGAACAGGATGCCAGCGCACCGAACTCTTGCCAGAAGTCGCCGGTCAACCAGTTCACCGCCGACTACTACAAAGGCGACCGCGCTATGCGCGAGTCCGGCTTCGACATCTCGTTCCGCTTCGGCGATTTCAGCGGCAGCACCCATCACTATGCTCCCGTGTGCCTGAACAGCCTCCTATACAAAGAAGAGATTGACATGGCGTCGATCAGCAAGCTGCTGGGCAAGACCGCCGAGGCCGATCAGTGGACCAAGCGCGCGCAACATCGCAAGGAGCTTATCGACCGCTATCTGTGGAATGCGCAGGCAGGGATGTATTTCGATTACGACTTCACCAAGGGCGAGCAGTCGAAATATCAGTACGCCACCACGTTTTATCCCCTATGGGTGGGCGCCGCGTCGCCGCAGCAGGCCAAGGCCGTGATGGGAAATCTCAAGAACTTCGAGCACAATGGCGGAATCGCAATGAGTCCGTACGAAACCGGCGTGCAGTGGGACCTTCCCTATGGCTGGGCGCCAGTGAACTACATAGATGTCGAGGGCATGCGGCGCTACGGCTTCAGCCAGGACGCTGACCGAGTCTCGCGCGAGTGGATCAACACCGTGGCCGCCAATTTCCGCCAGGACAACACCATCCGCGAGAAGTACGATGTGGTCTCCAGCTCCAGGGAGTTCAACCCCACCGCCGGATACAAACAAAACGTTGTCGGCTTCGGATGGACAAACGCGGTAGTGCTGCAATTCGCGTATGAGTTGGGCATGACGCAGGAGAAAGCCGCAGGTGCGCAGTGACTACCGTCTAATCATCCCGAGCGGGGCGAAGCGCAGTCGAGGGATCTGCGGTTGTCTGGCTCCGGCACTGAAGCAAGCCTATCTCTGATCCCTGTCATCTTCTGGGGCCCTACATTCCGCACTTCGCGGGGCTCGCGGTCAAACCGTTGAGCAGCTTCTTCGCGGAATCGAGGTCGGGGTTGAACTGGAGTACGCGCAGGGTAAATTCGCGTGCATGCTCCACTTGGCCCGCGCTGCAAAATGCGCGCGCGATGTTCAGGCCGATGCTGCTTCGTCCCGGAGCGCGTTGAAACGCTCCCTCCCACAACGTGACTGCCTCGCGCAAGTGACCGCTGTTGGCTTCCAGCACGCCCAGATTGGTTGCCGCGTCCAGCAGGTTGGGATCCTGTGCCAGCGCTCTCTGATAGAACTCGCGGGCGTCATTGAGCGCGCCGCGCCTCTGCTCCACGTACCCAAGCGACGACAGCAGTGCCGCATCCTTCGGCGATTCCTGCACCGCCTTGCGCAACAACTGTTCGGTCTGCTTCAGCACCGCTTCATTGCCGTTCTCCGCCATCGAAGCCCATGCCAGGGCCATGTCGCGACCGTCGCGCTCCGCCTCGGGTGAATCCGGAAACGGCGCCAGGCGAAGCAACGCAGGCGCCGGGGACGTTGGCGTGGAGGCATCCTCCAACGCGGGCCCTGAATTCGGGCGGCGCTGGATTCGGTGATCGGTGACGGCAGTATGCGCAACATCGGTGCTCAAGTTGGCGGGCATGTGACACGAGGTGCAATCGGGCTGGTTGGCGTGGTGCTTCGTGCCCATCGCCGCGTGACAGGCCAGACACTTCTCGCGGTAGAAGGAAACCCGCTCCGCCGCCGGCACGGCACGATGCGGGTCGTGACAACTGGTACACGACATCGCAGCTCCCGACTTCTTCTTGCACGTGCTTTGCGCCAGCGCCTCGAACTGGCTCGCCGCACGTAGCCCGGACGACCGCTCATCTGCCCGGACGTAGTAACGAATGTAGTCGGCGAGATCGTCTCCCGGCCGGAACTGATACAGATGTTTGCCCGGCCGTTCGATCGCGGCATTGCCTTCCAAATGGCATTGCATGCAGATGGCATCGCGCCGGTCGGCGGAAAGTTTCGACGGATTCACGGTGGCGCCTCCGTTCAGGTGCGCCGCTCCCGGTCCGTGGCAGCGCTCGCACGTCACGCCCGAGTACCCGAACACCGGCATCTTGTAACGGTTCTCAGTACCCTGTATGGGAGGCCGGATTCCGCTGACGTGGCAGTCGAGGCAAGACGTCAGAGCCGGGAGATTCATGGGCGCTTCGCGCGCGTTGCCATACGCGGGCGCCATGTCCCAGATGCGCTTGTCGGTGTACCAGTTCACCGGCGACTCGAACAGGAATCCATCCACTGAGAACAGATAGGTCCGTCCGCGCCGCCCCTGCCCGATGTAATACAGCAACTCGCGCTTGCCTCGCACCGACGGATCGCCCGGGCGCTGGAAGCTCAGCCATGCCTTGCCGTCTTCGGTGTAGATGCGGTAGCTCATCCCCGACTTTTTGTGGAGGAAGTCACCCGTGAGCAGGTTGTCGGTGGCCGGCCCGCTGGCCTGCGCCATGGCCGTGCGCTGGTAGGACTCATAGATGGAGGCGTGACAGCGCGCGCAGGCCTCGCTGCCGACATAACCGTTTGCGTCAGCTTTGACGGAGACGGGCGGAGCAGACTGGCCGGCTCGCCCGCTGGGCGCAATCAGCAACGTGCTCAGCAGTGTCGCGGCGATCAGCACCGGTCTCATGAATAGTCGCGGGTCAGACTTGTATCAGGGCACGACTTCCACAGGCCGCTGAAAAAGTCGAAAAAGCAGATCCCTCACCGACTAAAGTCGGTTCGGGATGACAAAAATAAAGGACTTGCAACGGCACAGCTAAAGCTGTTCCTTTCAAAACGCCACTGAAACGACTTTTTCAGCGGCCTCTGAAGCCGTGCCCTGGTACGAAACGCAGCCAATACCATGGCCAGTTCTGGCACCTTCGGCAGCGCCGACACGCAACGGTCCGACGGAACACGCTCACCCGGTCCCCTACTTGGCAAGCTCGCCGATGTACACCGCGAACGGCTCCAGCGAGAGTTGCTTGACCGACGAAGCGGTCTTCAGCGACGCCTGCGTGGTCATCAACGTCTTCGCTGCGCCCGGTCCAAAGCCCTGCTGCGACAGATCGAAGCTCACTTTTTGCGGTTTCGCCGACATGTTGATCACCACCAGTACCGCATTCTCGCCGGCGCGCCGCAAGTAAGACAACACGTTTGGATCTTTCGGGTTCAAAGCCACGTAGTCACCGTTGAGCAGCGCCTCATCGGAATGCCGCAAGGCCAGCAGGCCCTTGTACCAGTTGAGGATTGAGTTCGGGTCCTTCAACTCGTCGGCCACGTTGTAGGTCTTGTAGGTGACCGGAATCGGCAGCCACGGGATTCCTGTGGTAAAGCCGGCGTTGGGCGTGTCATCCCACTGCATAGGGGTGCGCTCACCGTCGCGTCCAATCTCCTTCGGCCATCCCGTGCGGCCGATCGGGTCCTTCACATCTTCCTTGCGCTTGGGATCATTGTTCT